>Ga0081539_10000436_pt1 | contig 88853 bp, 78 predicted proteins | sample TabmetS4T2R2_FD_71023 | JGI IMG/M metagenome (GOLD analysis project Ga0081539, IMG submission 71023) | Tabebuia heterophylla rhizosphere microbial communities from the University of Puerto Rico - S4T2R2 | ecosystem: Host-associated > Plants > Roots > Rhizosphere ...
AGGCTCAGTGATGGACCCACGGCGCTGGCCGCACCATCACGCGGCCGTTGTATGTGGCCTTTCGTCCGGTGCCGCCGGTCGTCGTCTGGGCCCGCCGCAGGCCGGGCATGCCCTTATGAAACACGCCCTAGCGCTCGGTTCGCGCGTCGGTAGGCTGGGCCACGAGGAGGTGGTTCAGCGTGGCACCCCGACTCGAGGCACCGGGCCGGCCGTGGTCGGCGGCAGACCTGCGCGGGTTTCCCCGCGACAATCACCGGTACGAGGTGGTCGACGGCGCGCTCCACGTGAGCGCCCCGCTCGACGAAGATCATCAGCGGCTTGTCGAGCATCTGACCGCCGACCTGCGCACCGCCGTGCCGCCCGGCTGGGCCGTCGCCTCCGGCGTGGGCGTGCACGCGGGCGGCAGCTACCTCACGCCCGACGTCACGGTCCTCCGCCCGGGCGCACCCAAGGGCGGAGCCTGGGCCGATCCGGACGACGTGGCGCTGGTGGTCGAGGTGGAGTGCCCGAGCAGCCGCCGCTTCGACCGGTGCGTCAAGCCGGGCCTGTACGCGGACGCGGGCATCGAGGCGTTCTGGCGGATCGAGCGCACCAGCAACGGCCCGGTGGCGCACCTCTACAACCGTGCCGCCGCCGGGCACTACGACCTGCACCGGAGCGTCAACCCGGGGCAGTGCGTGACCGCCGAGCTGCCGTACGCGGTGCAGGTGGCGCCCGCGACGTGGAGCACATATCACACGTCGGCGTGATCAGGGCGTTTTCCACAGGCACCCCAGCGGTCCACAGGCGCGTGGCGGGCGCTGGCGCCTGACCCCCGGGCGGGCCGATCCTTTCGCCATGACTGACGTGCACGAGGCGCCCGCCGCCGACGTCGAGCGCCTGCGCGCCGCGGTGCTGGTGCTGCCACCGGCGGCGGTGCTCACCCACCACACGGCCGCGATGCTGTACGGGTTCGGTGTCGTGCCGACCGACACGCTGCACGTCACGGTGCCCGCCGGCACACCCCTGCCACAGCGCCAGGGCGTTGCCGCGCACGGTGCCGTGCTGCCCTTCGCCGAGGTGCGCGACGTCCTCGGCCTGCGCTGCCTCGGCCCGGCCCGGTGCGCGGTCGACCTTGCCCGCCAGCTCGGCCGCCACGACGCGCTGGCCGTGCTCGACGCGGCGCTGCGCGTGGGCGCCTGCACCCCCGACGACCTCGCCGAGGAGGTGGCCCGCCACGAGGGCCTCCGCGGCGTGCGCCAGGCGCGCGAGCTGGTGCGCCTCGCCGACCCGCGGGCGGCCTGCCGCCAGCAGAGCCACCTCCGCCTCGTCCTGTACGACGGCCTGCTCCCGGTGCCCGTACCCCACCTCGCCGTCCTCGACGACGACGGCCGTGTGCGCTGCCACGTCGACATGGGCTACGCGGAGGAGCGCGTCGGCGTCGTCTACTACGGCGAGTCAAGCATCGACTGGACACTGCACAACTGGCTGGAGACCCGCGGATGGCGCATGTGCTACTTCACCGACGCCGACCTCTACAGCGACCCCTACCAGCTGGTCCAGACCGTCCGCATGGCCCTCTACCGCCCCCGCTGAGAGGCGGGTCAGAAGAGGGTCAGCTCGTCGCGCTCTATGCCGCGGAGCTTGTCGTAGTCGACGACGACGCAGCGGATGCCCCGGTCTTCGGCCAGCACCCGGGCCTGCGGCTTGATCTCCTGGGCGGCGAAGACGCCGGCCACAGGCGCGAGCAGCGGGTCGCGGTTGAGCAGCTCCAGATAGCGGGTCAGCTGCTCGACGCCGTCGATCTCGCCGCGGCGCTTGACCTCGACGGCGACCGCCGCGCCCGCGGCGTCGCGGCAGAGCAGGTCGACCGGGCCGATCGCGGTCATGTATTCGCGGCGCACGAGCGTGTAGCTGTCGCCCAGCGTGGTCGGGTTGGCGGCGAGCAGCTCCTGCAGGTGCGCCTCGACACCGTCTTTCTGCAGGCCGGGGTCGATGCCCAGCTCGTAGGAGCTGTCCTGGAAGATCTCCTCCAGCGTGATGCGCAGCTCCTCGCCGGCCTTGTTGACCACCCGCCACACGCCCGGCGCCTCTTCCAGCCGGCAGGGCGGGCTCATCCAGTTGAGCGGCTTGTAGGCCCGGTCGTCGGCGTGGATCGAGACCGACCCGTCCGCCTTCACCATGAGCAATCTCGTCGCCGGCGGCAGGTGCGCCGAGAGCCGTCCGACGTAGTCCACCGAGCACCGCGCAATCACCAACCGCACCCGGAGAGACTAGCCAAGGGGCGCGGCCGCCGGCGCGGGCCCCGCCGAGTGACCAGCCGAAGTGGCACCGCGGTGCGATGCTGGGACACGTGTTGGAAGCGCTCACGGGTACGGGCCTGGCCGCCTCGGCCGGGCTGAATGCGTACATTCCCCTGCTCACGATGGGGCTGCTGGCGCGATACACCGACCTGATCGAGCTGCCCAGCGGCTGGAGCTGGCTGGGCAACGGCTGGGTGCTCACGATCCTGGCGCTGCTGCTCGCGGTCGAGTTCTTCGCCGACAAGATCCCCATGGTCGACAGCGTCAACGACGTGGTGCAGACGGCCGTGCGCCCCACCGCGGGCGGGCTCGCCTTCGGCGCGGGCTCCAGCTCCGAGACCGTGCTGGTCACCGACCCGGGCCAGTCCAGTCAGTGGGTGCCGATCGTCGCCGGCGTGCTTATCGCGCTCGGCGTGCACGGGGTCAAGGCGGCCGCGCGGCCGGTCATCAACGCGGGCACGGCCGGGATCGGGGCACCGGTGGCCAGCACCGCCGAAGACTTCACCAGCGTATTCATGTCGGTGATCGCTATCGTGATGCCGTTTCTGGTGCTGGTCTTCCTCGTCGCGATAGTGTTCACGTTCGTCTGGCTGGTCCGGCGGCGGCGGGAGCGAAAGCGCGAGCGCCAGGCCGCGCGGGCCGCCGGCTTCCGCGTCTGACCAGAGGGGACGCTGCCGCCCCGCCGAGACAACAGGAGAGCGCGTGCGCGAGGGCCGGCCGATCGTGCTGATCGCGGTGACCTCGGGTCTCCTGTCGGTGATGCTGGCCGTCGCGGTCAACGTGGCCACCGGTGGCACCCTGCCCGGCCCGCTCAGCGGTGCCTCCTGGCTGGCCTGGCCGGCGGTGGCCCTGCTCGGCGCGATCACGGTGGCGGTGGCGATCTTGCAACAGCCGCCGGCGCCGAAGCCCCCGATCCCCGTCCCGCGAGAGCTCCCGGCCGCGGTTACGGCGTTCGCCGGCAAGTCGGACCTCGCGGCCGTCAACCGGGTGCTCGCCGACGGCTGCCGCGTGCTGGCGGTGTCCGGCCCGCCCGGCGCAGGCAAGTCCACGCTGGCCCTGCACGTGGCGCACGAGCGCCGCGATCAGTTTCCGGACGGCGAGCTCTTCGCGACGCTCCGCGGCGCCGAGCCCGACCCGGACCCGGTCGCGCCGGAGGCGGTGCTCACCCGCTTCCTGGAGCGGCTCGGCGTGCCCGAGGACGAACGGCGCGGTGGGCTGGACGACCTCGCGGCCCGCTACCGTTCGGCGATCGCCGACCGCCGCATGCTCATCGTGCTCGACAACGCCCGCAACGCGGCCCAGGTGCTGCCGCTGCTGCCCGGCGGCCGCGGCTGCCTCGTGCTGATCACCAGCCGGCCGATCATCGCGAACCTTCCGCACGCCGTCTCGCACCCCCTCGGCGGCCTTGACGACGCGGACGCGCGGGAACTGTTCACCCGGGCTGCGAGCGACGCCCGCGTGGACGCCGACCCCGAGGGCGTATCCCGGATCATCGAGCTGTGCGGCGGCCTCCCGCTCGCCGTCCGCATCGCGGCCGCGCGGCTCAAGGCCCGGCCCGCCTGGACGCCGAGCGACCTGGCCGAGCGGCTCGCCGACGAACGGCGCCGGCTCAAGGAGCTGGAGCACGAGGATCTCGCGGTGCGTTCGAGCTTCGAGGCGTCGTACGGCGAGCTGTCCGATGTGGACCGCATGGTGTTTCGCCGGGCCGGCTCGCACCCGGGGCGCGTATTCGGCCCGGCCGCGGCCGCCGCGCTCGCGCAGCTCGACGAGGCCACCACCTCGGCATCGCTGGAGCGGCTCGTCGACATGCACCTCGTCGAGTCGCCGGCCCCCGACCGTTACCGGCTGCACGACCTGCTCCGCCTCTTCGCCATGGGGCGCCTCTCCGACGAGGAGCGGGAGTACACGCCGGCGTCCTATCTGGACTGGCTCGCCGCCAACGCCGCCACCGAGGACCGGGACAACATCGTGGCCGGCGTGCGCCACGCGGTGGCGGTCGGTGCGTACGAGGCGGCCTGGACGATCGTCGACGCCGTACACCCGCTGCTCACCGACTCGGCCGACCACCCGGACCGCCTCGCGCTGTGGCGGGAGGCGGCGGCCGCCGCGACCGCGCTCGGCGACGACGGGCGGCGCGCCCGGGCGCTGCGCTGGGTGTCGTCCGCCTACCGCAACGCGGGCGAGGTGACGCGCGCGCTCGAGCCGGCCGCGGAGGCGGTGGCCATCGCCGAACGGCTCGGCGACCGTGCCGCCGAGGCCGAGGCGCTCGTCGTGTACGGCGAGTGCCTGCGCGACCTCAGCCGCTTCGACGAGGCCCGGTCGGCGCTGGAGCAGGCGCTCGACCTCTTCGTCGAGCTTGGCGACGTCGACGAGGAGGTCGAGGCACGGGTCGCGCTGGGCACGCTCTTCAACTCGCTGTGGCAGCCCGAGCTGGCCGCACCCGTGCTGGAGCGCGCCCGCGAGCTGATGGAGTCGGCACAGGACCACCGGCGGCCGTGGACGCTGCTCGGGCTGAGCACGGCATACCGGTTCACCGGTCGCCGGCGCGAGGCGGTCGCCCTCAACGCCCGGGCGCTGGAGCTGGCGCGCGACGGCAACGACCGTTTCGCCTACGGACACGGGCTCATCGAGCGCGGGTGGCTCGCCTTCGACGAGCGGCGCTACGACGACGCCAGCCGGGACATGCGCGCGGCGCTGGATCTCTTCGAGGCGATCCGGCACGGCATCGGGATCGGCCTCGCGCACGAGGCGATGGGCGAGGTGGCGTCGTCCGCCGGGCGCCCCGCGGACGCGGTCGCGGCGTGCGACGCGGCAATCGCCCAGTTCGAGCGGCTCCGCGACCGGGTGCGCAGCGGGCGGGCACGGCTGCTGCGCGCCCACGCGCTGGCCGACCTCGGCCGCGACGCCGAGGCGCGGACGGAGTGGCGCGCGGCCGAGGCGCTCATCGGCGACACGTACCTGCCCGACGCGGCACGCCGCCGGGTGAGCCTCCAAGAGCGCCTCGACGGCTGGTAGGCGAATTTCCCCGGTCCGCTGGTCAGCTGTAGACCGCGTGCGCGGGCACCGCCCCGGTCGGCGGCTCGCCAGGGCTCGCCGAAATCCCCCGACCTACGCTGCCGGGTCCGCGGGTCAACCCCAAGCCCCCGCCGCAGTCCACGCACAGTCTGTAACGCACCGTCACCGGTCCGTGCCCAAGGCTGCGCGATCGAGGGAGCACCCAAACTTCCTGATGTCGGCTTTGCCGGCCCGAAGGCGTGGCCGGGTCTGTGCGCCCAGGGACGCTTCGGTGCGTGGCCAGCGGCGGCTTGGACCACGATGGACCGTCGCGGGAGCCCAAATAGAGCGAAATGTCCAGGTGCCGTCGCCCGCCCGTAACGTAGCGTGACCGGGTGCGGGGCGCAGCTTCGCGATCTAGAACGGTTAGGGTCGATATGGCGCCCTAAACGTTCTAGATCGCGAACCTGACGCCCGTTGCCCACGGCGGTGGCTACTGCTTGCAACCAAGGCCGGACCGGCTCGGTCGCCGCCGGCCTGGCGACTTAGGACATTGTGGACAAGCATCGATCTCAACCCCGAAAGCTCTGGGCATTTTGTGCGCTATATCGACCCTAAGCGTCCCGCTACTGCGGCGGAGTTGACCAACGGGGCGTTGCCAATTACGCGAACGGCGCAGAGGGAGACTCACGTGCCACGATCTGCTTCCCTTCGGACCCACCGCGCCCGTGTGGGCTTGGCGCGCGGCGGTGGCAGCGGGGGCCGGGGATCTCGGCGAGCCCTGGCGAGCCGCCGGCCACCGCGGTCTCCGGCGGGAGCAGCGGCCAGCCGCTGACGCGGACCCGGGAAATCCTCTTGAAACTCCGTGGTCAACTCAAGGCTCACTCCCAGCGGAAGAGGCGGGCGGCGAGGGCGCCGACGCCCAGGAGATAGCAGGCCATCACGACGAGGTGGAGCGCGGACGGGAAGGTGCCGGCCCAGGCGTCCTGCATCGCTTGCGATGCCGCGCCGAGCGGGGTGAAGTCGCTGACGCGGCGCAGGCCGTCGGGCATCACCGGGCCTGGGGTCCATACGCCGGCGAAGAAGAGCATCGGAAAGTAGACGAGCATGCCGATCCCGGTGGCGGTCTTCGCGCGCGGCGCCACCGCGGCGATCAGCAGGCCCACCGCGAACATCGCGGCCGTGCCGAGCACCAGTGCGATCAGGAAGCCCGGCACCTGCCGGGGCAGGTCGACGCCGAACACGGCCGCGCCGACCGCGACCGCCAGCACCACCGCGACGAGCGTGCCGGCGCCGTTGACGATGAGCTGCGCGCCGAGCAGCCGTACCGGGCCGACCGGCGTGGTGGCGAGCCGGCGGAGCACGCCGCGCTCGCGGTACGTCGCCATGTACGTCGGCAGCACGCTTACGCTCGTGGTGCAGATGGCCATCGCGAGCACGATCGGCACGTAGATGTCGATCGGGCGCAGCCCGTCGAGGTCGTCGGCCACGTCGCGGAAGCCGGGAATCGCGAAGCCGAGCAGGAGCAGCAGCACGGCGGGAAACGCGACGCCCATGACGAGGCTCATCGTGTCGCGCACGAACAGCTTCGACTCCACAATGGTCAGTCGGGCGACTGCGGTGGTCATGGCACTAGACCCCGATCTCGTGGCCGGTGAGGGCAAGGTAGGCGTCTTCGAGCGTGGCCCGGTCGAGGCCGCGGTCGGCCTGGACCTTGGCAACGAGGGCGGCCGGCGTGTCGACCGCCACCGTGCGGCCGCCGTCGATCACGGCGACCCGGTCGCAGAGGCGCTCGGCCTCGTCCATGAAGTGCGTGACGAGCACGACCGTGACGCCCCGGTTGCGAACGCTCTCGATCAGTGCCCACGTCTCCCGCCGGGCCGCCGGGTCGAGGCCGGTGGTCAGCTCGTCGAGCACGGCCACCTGGGGGTCGCCGACGAGCGCCAGCGCGATGGAGAGCCGCTGCTTCTGCCCGCCGGAGAGCGTGCCGAAGCGGGCGTTGCGCCGTGCCGACAACCCGAGCACGTCGAGCAGCTCGCGCCAGTCGGCCGGGGCGCGGTAGAAGGAGCTGTACAGCTCCAGCGCCTCCCGCACCAGGATGCGCTCGGGCAGCTCGCTCTCCTGGAGCTGCACGCCGACAAGCTCGCGCAGCGCGGCGCCGTCGCGGTCGGGGTCTTTCCCGAGCACCCGCACGGCGCCCCCGTCGTGCCGGCGCAGGCCGCTCAGCAGCTCCACAGTGGTCGTCTTGCCCGCCCCGTTGGGGCCGAGGATCCCGAAGATCTCGCCACTGTCCACTGTGAACGATACGTCCGAGACGGCGACCGTGTCACCGTATGCCTTGCGCAGGTTGGAAATCTCGATGACCGGCATGGTCCCTCCCCGTTCAGCCGGAAACCTTCTTGATGGCGACCGCGCGGATGAGCGCGAAGTTGGCGAACCAGGCGACCACGATGGACACCGCCGCCATGAGCACGCCGACCGGCAGTGGCGGGCGCTCGATGCCGAGCCAGTTGTCGATGGCGTAACCCAGCCAGAGCGAGTCGAAGCCCGTCTCGGTGACCGCGGCCGGCAGTATCGTCACCGGGATGAGGACGATTCCCCACAAGGTGCCGAACCTGTAGAAGCAGCTGCCCATCACCCAGCCGCAGCACAGGTAGGCGATGCCGACGCACAGCTCCGCCACAAGCTGGGTCAGCGCGTCGCCCGCGGACTGCACGGGGTACGGGTCGTTGAGGTTGCCCATGAGGTCGGCGGACGTGTAGAGGGTGTACTCGAAGACGTAGCCGAGCGTCATGACCACCGCGTACACGCCGGCGACCGCGAGGATGTAGAGCGAAGCGCCGTAGGCGAAGTCGCGCCGGGTGACGCCGTTGCCGACGTACGTGGGGAGAAACGCCGTCGTCAGCATCACGCCGACGGCCAGCAGGAAGTACTTGGGGGCCGAGCCGCCGGACGTGGCCCAGATGCTGACGTCCGTGTCGCCCACGGCCACGACCACGCTGACGATCGTCACGTAGACGGGGAGCATGATGGCCCAGTAGCCGCCGATCATGGGCAGGCTGGAGCGCAGCTGCGAGCGAGAGACGATCGAGGCGGTGCTGGTGGTCATCGGTGCGCCTCCGCGCCGTGGGATGCGGTCAGGTGGACGAAGAGGTCCTGCAGCCCGACCGGGCCCAGGTCGAGGCCGGCCGCGCGGGCACGCGTCCGCTCCTCGTCGGTGAGCTGGCCGTAGACCGTGGTCGAGCGGGTGCCGCCCAGGCGCTGGTCGCCAAGCACTGTGCGCCCCGCGGTGAACGCCTCCACCGCGTCGGCCGGGCCGGTGACGGCGACGCCCCGGCCGCGCAGCGCCTCGGTCTCGTCGTGCGCCACGAGGCGGCCCTTGTCGATGATCACGACCTCCTCGAAGAGGGAGCCGACCTCCTCGATCAGATGCGTGGAGACGATGATCGTGCGCGGGTGGGCCATGTAGTCGCTGAGCACCTCGTCGTAGAACGCGTAGCGCGAGGGCGCGTCCATCCCCAGGTAGGACTCGTCGAAGATGGTCAGCGGCGCCCGCGCGGCCAGGCCGATCGTGACGCTGAGCGCCGACTTGGCACCCCGGGAGAGCGCGCTGATCCGCTTCTTGAGCGGCAGGTCGAAGCGCTCGATCAGGGCCTGCGCGTACTCCTCGTCCCAGTTGGGGCGCAGCGCGCGGGCGATCCGCAGCACCTTGCGCACGCAGTCGCTGTCCTGCGCGTCGACCCGGTCGCGCACGAAGCAGATCTGCCGCGTGAGGGCGGCGTTTTCGAAGGGCGGGGCGCCGTCCACGAGCACCGCACCGCCGGTCGCGCGGCGAAACGCGGCGACGACCGACAGCACGCTCGTCTTGCCCGAACCGTTGCGCCCGAGGAGGCCGTAGATCTTGCCGCCGTCGAGCTTGAGTGTCATGCCGTCGACGGCGACCGTGTCGCGGTATCGGACGGTGAGGTCGTTGACCTCGACGGAGAGCGTCACTTCGCCCCCTCGATCCGGCGCACGATGTCTTCCAGCGGAATGCCGATCACGCGAGCCTCGGCGATCATGGCGTCGACGACCTCCTCGAAGAAGCGCTCGCGCCGCTGGCCGCGCAGGCTCTCGCGGGCGTCGGGGCTGACGAACATGCCGATCCCGCGCCGCTTGTAGAGGACACCCTCCTCGACCAGCTGCTGGAAGCCCTTGGCCGCGGTGGCGGGATTGATCCGGTAGAAGCTCGCGTACTGGTTGGTGGACATGACCTGCTCGTCCTCCCCAAGTGCCCCGCTCAGGATGTCCTCTTTGATCTTGTCGGCTATTTGCAGATAGATCGGACTCCGGTCGTCGAACACGGGAGCACCTCAAGGTTCTTAGGTTCATTACTTGACTAATGAACCGTAGCACCGAAGAACCGCTTGCGCAAAACGGTGGGAGGATCCCAGGCATATAGACCTAATACGGATAGGATTGCCCCGTTTGTCCGAGGCGAGGGGGTACCAGTGGCGAGCGTCGCCGAGGTGAAAGCGGCCATCGATGCCGCGATGCAGCACGTGCAGGAGGGCCAGGAGGCGGTCCGGGCGGCCAACGAGAAGCTCGGCGAGGCGCAGCTCAGCCTCGCGGCGGCGGTCGAGGGCAGCGGGCACGAGTCGGTCACCTCCGCACAGGCGGCGCTCGCCCAGGCCGCCACCGAGCTCGAGGACTGCCTCAGCGCCACGCTCGGCGCGATGGAGCAGGCCCAGCAGTACGCCGCCGCCCTGTAAGCCGTGAGTTCGCTCTTGCACGCGCTGGCGTACCGGATCCAGGAGGTCGGCGAGGAGCTGCCGGTGGGGCAGGTGGCGACCGCCGCCGACCGGCTGCGCACCGCCAACGGCCTGCTCGCCTGGGTGATGCGGGCCAGCGCCACGGCCGCGCCCACGCCGGCGCTCGCCGCCGCCGGCGAGCACCTCGACCACGCCGCGGGCGCGATGCTCGCCGCCCGCGAGGCGCTCACCGGCTACCTCGTCTCGATCGGGCTGCCGCGCGACGCCGTACCCCCGCCGGACAGGGACTGGCACGCGGCGCTCGCGCCGGCCGCGCCCCGGCGACCGGCCGCGGAGCCCGGGCCGCCGACGCTGACCCACTTCTGGGCCGATCGCGTCGACGAGCTGACCGAGTGGTCAGGCAGCCGCCCGGAGCGGGGCGCGGAGTCCACGGTTGACCTCCTGCACCGCTGCGCCAAGGCGGTGCCGGACGAGGACCGCGGCCGGCTGCGCCGAGAGCTCGTCGCGGTGGACCCGGCCGTGGGCCTGGCGCTGTCCGCGGTGGCGCCGGCGCCGCTGCGCTTCCTCGCCGCGGAGCTGCTCGGCCATCCACCCTCCAAAGAGGACCTTCCCGGGGTACGGAAGGAAGTCCTACCCCGCGTCCGCAAGCTGCTGCCGGCGGTCGAGGACGTCGTGGTCGACGAGCTGCTGGCCCGCGCCTGCTACGCCCCGCCGCCGGAGCGGAAGGAGGACGAGCGCACGCACCCGGTCGACGCGGCGGTCACGGCCGCGGTGCTCGTGGGCATCCTGCTGCGCGCCACCGACCGGGAGCCGGACGAGCTGGCCAAGGTGACCGAGGAGCTGCGCGAGGCCGAGAAGCGCGAGGCGAAGGAGCGCGAGGAGAAGGAGCGCCGTGGCTAGCGGCCGGCACGGGATCGTGGCTGGAGTGCGGCGTGACCTGGCGACGGCGCGCGGCCTGGCCCGGGCGGCGCTCGGCGCGGCCGAGATGGCCCGCGACGAGGCGCACCGCGAGCGGGACGACGCGCACGCCCAGCACGGCGAGCGCCTCGCCGCACTGGCCGCCGCGCGCGAGGCGGCCCGGCAGGAGATCCGGGAGCACTTCGAGCAGGCGGCCGCCGCGATCACGGAGGACCTGGCCGCCGTCGCCGCGTCCTGCGCGCCCGGGGCGGCGGGCGCCTCGTGGCGCACCTGGCGCCCCACCGAGCCGGAGCGCGGGCGGCGTCCCGGCCTCTTCCGCATCGGCACGCTGGGGCAGGAGCCGATGGCCGCCACGATCCCGGCCCTCGTGCCGCTGCTCGACCTGGCCCATCTCTCGTTCACCGGCGAGCCGTCCACTGTGGATGGCGTGATCGCCGGTCTGCTCCTGCGCGTGCTGGGCAGCACCCGACCGGGCGAGGTGCGCCTCACCGTGTACGACCCGGAGCAGCTCGGCGGGAGCCTCGCCGGGTTCGCGCCGCTGGGCAACGCGGACCTGCTCACATTCGTCGGGCCGGGTGGGCTGACCGGGATGCTCGACGACCTTGTGGAGCAGATCCGCCGCGTCAACGAGAGCGTGCTGGCCGGCGAGTACGCGTCGCTGGCCGAGCTGACCGCCGCCACCGCGGCCCGCCGGCCCGAGCCGTGGCGGCTCGTGGTGCTGCTCGGCGACGCGGCGACCGCCGCCGACCTCACCACCGCACAGCGCGCCCAGCTGGACCGCATCGTGCGGACGGGCGTGGCCTGCGGCGTACACGTGCTCGCGCGCGGGCTGCCGGTCGAGGCACACCCCACTGTGGAGCATGTCGCCGTGCACGGGAGCACCGCCGCCTGCGGTATGACCGGCGACCTCCCGGTGCGCCTCGACCCGCCGCCCGCCGCCGACCGGATCGCCGCCGCCTGCCGGGAGCTGGCCGAGCTGTTGCTGGCCGGGCCGCCGCCGGCGCAGTTCGCCGACCTGGCGCCGGAGAAGCTGTGGACCGAGTGCTCGGCCGCCGGGCTGGCCGCCCCGCTCGGCGACGGCCCGGACGGCGAGCTCGTCGAGGTGCTGCTCGGCGACGACCCGCCACACGCGCTGATCGGCGGGCCCTCCGGCTCCGGCAAGACAAACCTCGTCTACGCCTGGCTCGGCTCGCTCACCGCCCGGTACTCCCCCGACGAGCTGGCGCTCTACCTGCTCGACTTCAAGGAGGGCGTGTCGTTCGCCCGCTTCGCGCCCGGGCGGCGGGACCCGAGCTGGCTGCCCCAGGTGCGGCTGGTGGGCGTCAACGTCAACGGCGACCGCGAGTTCGGCCTGGCGCTGCTGCGGCACCTCGGCGAGGAGCTGCGCCGCCGGGCGCACGCGGCCAAGCGCCACGAGGCCACCAAGCTCGCCGAGCTGCGGGCGGAGGATCCGAGCGGGCACTGGCCGCGGATCGTCGCGGTGATCGACGAGTTCCAGGTGCTGCTGGCCGGCCGGGACGCGATGGCCACCGAGGCGGTCGGCCTGCTGGAAGACCTGGCCCGGCGCGGCCGCTCGCAGGGCATCCACCTGGTGCTCGCCTCGCAGGACGTCTCCGGCATCGAGGCGCTGTGGGGGCGCTCCGCGCTCGTCGCGCAGTTCACCCTCCGGATCGCGCTGCCCAAGGCGCGCCGCATCCTGGCCGACACCAACCTCGCCGCCGACGTGATCCCCCGCTTCCACGCGGTCGTGAACGCCGACTCGGGGGTACCCGACGCCAACCGCATCGTGCGCCTGCCCGACGCCAGCGACCGGGGCGCGTGGCGGGCGCTGCAGGAGAAGCTGTGGCACGCCCGTCCCGAGGGCCTGGAGCCACCCCGCCTCTTCGACGGCGACGCGATACCGCCCTACCCCTTCCCCGCGGAGGTCGACGGCGCCGTGCTCGGGGAGACGATCGACGTACAGCCCCGGCCGGCCGTGCTCCGCCTCCCCCGCGCGCCCGGCCGCAACCTGGCCGTGCTGGGCACCCGCGTGGAGGACGCGTGCGCGGTCCTTGGCGCGGCCGGCCGCTCACTGGCCACGATGGACGATGACGCGCGGTTCAGCGTGGTGTGCCTAGACGACGACGCCTCCGTCTCCGCCGGCCTGCTGCACGCGGCGCTGCCCGGCGCCCGCTGGTACGACGCGGAAACCGCCGCCGAGCTGCTCGCGGAGCTGGCCGACGCGCCCGCCGGGCCACCGCACTACGTCATCGGGTACGCGTGGGACGCCGCCGCAGGGCGCCTGCCGGCACTGCGCGAGCTGCTGGCCCGCGGCCCCGAGCGACACGTACACGTGCTCGGCTGGTGGCGCGGCGTCAGCCGGCTCCGCGACGACCTCGGCGGCGTGGGCGCCCGCTTCGACGCGATCGGCGCGTGGGTGGCGCTCGACGTACACGGCTCGGAGCTGTCGCCGCTCTCTCCGCAACCGGGTGGCCCGGCCTGGTATCCGCGCCCGCACCGCGCGCTCTTCTTCGACCGGGCGGTGCACCGGGCGCCGGAGGTCATCATCCCGTATGAGGTGCTCTCGTGACTGTGCGCGAGTACCGGCGGCTCGTCGAGGCGCTAGCGGTGGCGGCGAGCCAGCGGGACGCCGAGCTGGCCGCCGCCGAGCGCACCTACCAGGAGTGCGCGGGTGCCGCCTCGACACGCCTGGCCCGGGCGGACGCGGCGGCCTTCGAGGCGGACCGGCGGACGGGTGCCGCGGCGTCCACTGTGGTCGACGTGGACCGGGAGGCGGCGCGGCTCTGGGACGAGCTGCGCCGCAGCGGCGGCTGGTGGGCCCGGCTGCGCCGCCTGGGCGACCTGCCGCTACCCGCTCAGGCCGGCGACCTGCCGGACGAACCACCAGGAGAGCTGCTCGGCAGCGCCGCGAAGCGGATCGACAACGCGCGCCGCGGTGCGCCTCGGGCGCCGCTGCCGCGCTGGCTGCTGCCGCTGCTCCCCCCGCTCGGCGCGACCGCCGCGACGATGACCGGGCTCGTCGCGGGCGGGCTCGTCACGCTCGCACACTTCGAGTCCGAGCTGGCCTGGCCGCTGCGCCTGCTGGGCTGGCTCGCGTTTCTGATCGCCCCGTTCACCGGGGTGCCGCCGGCCGCGCTGTGGGTACGGCGCCAGTTCGGCAGCCGCCTGGACACCGGCGCGATCGGGCTCATCGTGCTCGGCGGTATGGCGGCCGGCTGCGGGCTGTCGCTCCTATTCGCCCGCTGAACCCCGCCTCCCGTGCTCGAAGCTCCCTTCAAGTCGGCCCAACGACTTTGAAGGGAGCTTTGATCACGGGAGGCCGTTCGCCGTGCGCACCACCGTCACAAGCTCGTCCATGATGGACGTCAGGGCGAAGTCGCGCGGGGTGAAGACCCGGGCCACGCCGGCCTCGCGGAGCTTGGCGGCATCGGCGGGCGGGATGATGCCGCCCACGACCACCGGCAGGTCCGCCCGGCCCGCCGCCTTCAGGCCCTCCAGGACCGCGGGCACGGCGGCCAGGTGCGAGCCGGACAGCACCGAAAGCCCGACGATGTCGACGTCTTCCTCGACCGCGGCGGCCACGATCTGCGCCGGCGTCAGGCGGATCCCTTGGTACACGACCTCGAAGCCGGAGTCGCGGGCGCGGACCGCGATCTGCTCGGCGCCGTTGGAGTGGCCGTCGAGGCCGGGCTTTCCGACGAGCAGCCGCAGCCGCCCGGTGCCCAACTGGCGTGCGGTCTCGACGACGCGCGAGCGGACATGTGACAGCGTGGCGTCTTCGCGCATCGCGGCCGAGGCGGAGAGCCCGGTCGGCGCCCGGTACTCGCCGAACACCTCGCGCAGCGCCCCGGCCCACTCGCCGGTGGTCACGCCGGCCCGTACACAGTCGAGCGTCGCGGGCATGAGGTTGACCGTGCCGGCCGCGGCCTCTCGCAGCACGGCCAGCACGGAGTCCACGGTGGATCGGTCGCGGCCGGCCCGCCAGGCCCCCACCGCCTCGGCGGCGCCCCGCTCGGCCGCCGGGTCGACCTGCTCGATCGCCTCGGCGCCGGAGGCGGTCAGCGGGGACGGCTCGGTCTCGGCGAAGCGGTTGACGCCGACCACGACGTCGGAGCCCGCCTCCAGCCGCCGGCGGCGCTCGGCGAGCGAGGCGACGAGCGCGCTCTTCAGGTAGCCGGTCTCCACCGCCGCCACCACGCCGCCCAGGTCGAGGATCTTGTCCAGCTCCACGCGCGCACCGTCCACGATGGAGTCGACGAGCGCCTCGACGACCCGCGAGCCGTCGAAGAGGTCGGGGTACTCGAGCAGGTCCGACTCGTACGCCAGCACCTGCTGCATGCGCAGCGACCACTGCTGGTCCCACGGGCGGGGCAGGCCGAGCGCCTCGTTCCAGGCGGGCAGCTGCACGGCGCGGGCCCGCGCGGTGCGGGAGAGCGTCACGCCGAGCATCTCCAGCACGATGCGCTGCACGTTGTTTTCCGGCTGGGCCTCGGTCAGGCCGAGCGAGTTGACCTGCACGCCGTAGCGGAAGCGGCGCTGCTTGGGGTCGGCCACGCCGTACCGCTCGCGGGTCAGGTCGTCCCACAGCCGCGCGAACGCCCGCATCTTCGCCATCTCCTCGACGAAGCGCACGCCCGCGTTGACGAAGAACGAGACCCGCTGCACCACGTCGCCCATCCGCTCGGGCGCGACCTGGCCGCTGTCGCGCACCGAGTCGAGGACGGCGACGGCGGTGGCGAGCGCGAAGCCCACCTCCTGCACCGGCGTCGCGCCCGCCTCCTGCAGGTGGTACGAGCAGACGTTGATCGGGTTCCACTTAGGAGCGTTCGCCACCGTCCAGGCGATCGTGTCGGTGGTGAGCCGGAGCGAGGGGCCTGGCGGGAAGATGTACGTGCCGCGGGAGAGGTACTCCTTGACGATGTCGTTCTGCGTCGTGCCGGTCAGCGCGGCGGTGGGCGCGCCCTGCTCCTCGGCCGCCACCACGTAGAGGGCGAGCAGCCACATCGCGGTCGCGTTGATGGTCATCGAGGTGTTCGCCTCAGCCAGCGGGATGCCGTCGAAGAGCGCGCGGGCGTCGCCGAGGTGCGCCACCGGCACGCCGACCCGCCCCACCTCGCCGGCGGCGAGCTCGTGGTCGGGGTCGTAGCCGGTCTGTGTGGGCAGGTCGAAGGCGACGGAGAGGCCGGTCTGCCCCTTGGCCAGGTTGCGCCGGAAGAGCGCGTTGGTCGCGGCCGCCGACGAGTGCCCGGCGTAGGTGCGCATGACCCACGGCCGGTCCCGCTCGGGGAGGCGACTCTCCATGCGGCCAGTCTAAGTTACCGTTCAGTCACAAGCGTTGGTGAAAATGACCACTACTGTGTCTGCCATGAACTCCGCCATCTCCGTACGTGGGCTGCGCAAGGCCTACGGCGCCACCACCGCCGTGGCCGAGCTCGATCTAGAGGTACAGCCCGGCGAGGTCTTCGCCCTCCTCGGCCCGAACGGGGCCGGCAAGACCACCACTGTGGAGATCCTGGAGGGCTACCGCAAACGCGACGGCGGCGAGGTGCGGGTGCTCGACCGCGACCCGGCCCATCCGACCGCCGAGTGGCGCGCGCGGGTGGGGATCGTGCTCCAGGGCACCGGGGAGTTCGAGGAGCTGACCGTCGGCGAGCTGGTGCACCACTTCGCGGCGTTCTACCCCAAGCCCGACGACCCCGACGAGGTGATCGCGCGGGTGGGGCTGACCGACAAGACGAAGGCGCGTACGCACGGGCTCTCCGGCGGGCAGAAGCGGCGGCTCGACGTGGCGCTCGGCATCGTGGGCCGCCCCGAGCTGCTCTTCCTCGACGAGCCGACGACCGGCTTCGACCCGGAGGCGCGGCGCGAGTTCTGGCAGCTGATCCGCGACCTCAACGCCGCCGGCACCACGATCATGCTGACCACCCACTACCTCGACGAGGCGGAGGCGCTCGCCCAGCGGGTGGGCGTGATCGCGGGCGGGCGGCTGGTCGAGGTGGCCGAGCCGAGCCGGCTGGGCAACCGTCAAAGCGCACCGGCGACGGTCTCCTGGCGTACCCCCGATGGCACGGTCGAATCCGCGGAGAGCGAGACGCCGACGGCGCTGGTGACCGAGCTGGCCGCGCGCTTCGGCGGCGAGGTGCCCGGCCTGACCGTCACCCGCCCCACGCTCGAAGACGTCTACCTGCGCATGATCGGAGCGGCGGCATGAGCGTCGACCTGGCCCGCCGGCAGGGCGGCATCGAGATCAAGCAGTTCATGCGCAGTCGCGAGTCGGTCGTGTTCACGATGGCGTTTCCGGTCATCATGATCTTGATCTTCGCCTCGATCTTCGACGGCGAGATCGCGGCGGGCGTCAAGTTCACGCAGTACTTCATCACCGGCATGATCGCGACCGGCCTCATGACGGTCGGCTTCCAGAGCCTCGGCATCCAGATCCCCATCGAACGGGACAAGGGCATCCTCAAGCGCTATCGCGGCACACCGATGCCCAAATGGGTGTACTTCGCCGGCAAGGTCGTCATGGTGGCCGTCATCGGGGTGGCCGAGGTGGCGATCCTGCTGGGCATCTCGATCGCCTTCTTCGGCCTCGAGGCGCCCGCCTCGGCCGAGAAGTGGGTCACCTTCGCGTGGGTCTCGATCCTCGGGCTGAGCGCGTGCACGCTGTGCGGCATCGCGTTCTCGTCGGTCCCCCGCAACGCGCGCAGCGCCACCGCGGTCGTGACCCCGGTGGCGCTGGTGCTGCAGTTCATCTCGGGCGTGTTCTTCGTCTTCACCGACCTGCCGGTGTGGATGCAGCAGGTCGCCGCGATCTTCCCACTCAAGTGGATGTGCCAGGGCCTGCGCTCGGTCTTCCTGCCCGACGCCTTCGCCGCCGCCGAGCCGGCCGGAAGCTGGGAGCTTGGCAAGGTCGCCCTGATCCTGTCCGCCTGGTGCGTGGTCGGCCTGGTGCTCTGCGTCCGCACCTTCACCTGGCAGAACAAGTACAGCCGCTAGGCCTCGTACGTATAGAAGCCCTTTCCCGTCTTGCGGCCGAGGTCGCCGGCGGTGGCCATGCGCTGGAGCAGCTCCGGCGGGAAGAACTTCTCGTCGGCGGTGTCGGTGTAGATGTTGCGGGTGGCGTGCAGCAGCACGTCGACGCCGGTCAGGTCGGTGGTGGCGAGCGGGCCCATCGCGTGGCCGAAGCCGAGCTTGCACGCGGTGTCGAGGTCTTCGGGCGAGACCACGCCGGACTCGACGAGCTTGACCGCCTCCACCACCAGCGCGGCGATCAGGCGCGTGGTCACGAAGCCGGCGATGTCGCGGTTGACCACCACGCATGTCTTGCCGATCTCCTCGGCGAACGCGCGCGCCGTGGCGAGCGTGGCGTCCGAGGTCTTGTATCCGCGGACCAGCTCGCAGAGCTTCATCATCGGCACCGGGGAGAAGAAGTGCGTGCCCACGACCGACTCGGGGCGCTGGGTGGCCGCGGCGATCTGGGTGACCGGGATCGCGCTCGTGTTCGTCGCGAGCACCGCCTCCGGGCGGCAGATCTTGTCGAGCTGGCGAAACACCTCCTGCTTGACGTCGAGCCGCTCGAACACGGCCTCGACCACGATGTCGGCCTCCGCGGCCGCCTTGAGGTCGGTGGTCGTGCTGATACGGCCGAGCGCGGCCTCGACGTCGCCCGGCTCGATCGCGCCCTTGCCGGCGAACTTCTCCAGCGAACGCCGGATGCCCTCCACGCCGCGCTGTGTCGCCGCGTCATCGAGGTCACGAAGGGTAACCGTCCAACCGGCCTGCGCGGCCACCTGGGCGATGCCCGAACCCATCAGACCGGCCCCGATGACCGCCAGTCGACCCGCCATGCTCTCACTCCTCAACTCGTTCCCTGTGGATGGATGCTAAACGACCATTCAGGATGACCTTGAGGTGTCACACTGACGCCATGGCGCTGGCCGACAGCTGGTACCTGGTCGGGCCGCTGATCGCGTTCGCGGTCGTGGGTGTGATGGCCGCCGTGCTGCGCTGGGCCCTCGGGCGGGACCAGCTCCAGGCGGCACCCCCACTGGCCGACGACTTCGGGCTGCTGCGGGTGGCCGCGCTCGTCGACCGGCTGGAGGTGGCCGAGGCCGTACGCCGCACGCTGCGTGAAGCCGGCATCCGCTCCACGCTCTCGACCGGGCTGGACGGGCTCATCAAGATCCTCGTGTTTCCGGACGACGCGGGGCGGGCGCGGCGGGTGCTGGAGCGGGACTCGTCTACTGGAACGTGAAGGTCGGCTCCTCGGGGGCCGCCACCCGCTCCAGCTTGACGCCGAGCCCGCGCAGGTTGGGGACGAAGTCCGGGTAGCCGCGGTCGATGTGGTGCACGTGTGAGATCTCGGTCATCCCGTCGGCGCAGAGCGCGGCCATCACAAGCCCGGCACCGGCCCGGATGTCGGTGGCCCGCACCGGCGCGCTGGAGAGCCGCTCCCGCCCCTGCACGACCGCGTGGTGACCGTCGGTGCGGATGTCGGCGCCGAGCCGGACCATCTCGTTTACGAACATGAAGCGGCCGTCGAAGATGTTTTCGGTCACCAGCGAGGAGCCGTCGCTGACCGAGGCGAGGCCGATCGCCATCGGCAGCAGGTCGGTCGGAAAGCCCGGAAACGGCAGCGTGACCACGTCGACCGCGTTCGGCCGCCGGTCCATCTGCACGCGAAACGCGTGTGGCCGGGTCTCCACAAGCCCGCCCGCCGAGATCACCTTGTCGAGGGCGATCTCCAGGTGGGTGGGGTCGACACCGGTGACGGTGACGTCTCCCTGGGTCATCGCGGCGCCGAACGCCCACGTGCCGCCCACGATGCGGTCGCCGATCGTGGCATGGCGCACGGGGTGCAGCTGGCTCACGCCCTGCACGCGCAGCGTGGAGGTGCCGGCCCCCTCGATGCGCGCACCCATCTCGGTGAGCATGGCGCAGATGTCGACGATCTCCGGCTCGCGGGCGACGTTGTCGATGATCGTCTCGCCACGCGCCAGCGCGGCCGCCATCAGCAGGTTTTCGGTCGCGCCCACGCTCGGGAAGTCGAGCCAGATCGTCGCGCCCCGCAGCCCGCGCGGCGCCGAGGCGATGACGAAGCCGTGCTCGCCGGTGATCTCGGCGCCCATCCTGGCCAGGCCGTCGATGTGCATGTCGAGCCCCCGCGCGCCGATCGCGTCGCCGCCGGGGTGTGCCACCCGCACGAACCCGCGCCGGGCCAGCAGCGGGCCCAGTACGCAGATCGAGGCGCGCAACCGGCGCACGAGGTCGTAGTCGGCCTCCGTGCCGGTTTCCTCGGGCACGTCGATCGAGACCTCGTCGCCGGAGTACTCGACCGTGCAGCCGAGCCGCCGCAGCACCTCGCCCATAATGGCGATGTCCGTGATGCGAGGGATGTTGCTCACTACGCTCCGGCCGGGCGCCAGCAGGGCCGCCGCCATCAGCTTGAGAGCCGAGTTCTTGGCGCCGACGACGTGTACCTCGCCCGCCAGCCGCGCCCCGCCGAGCACCTGGATCACATCCACGTCGGCCATCGTAGAAGCCTCGCCCACCGCCGTGTCGGCGGCGGTGAGAGCTGACGGTCGTACGCTAAGGCTCATGGCCGTCCACCTCACCCGGATCTACACGAAGGCCGGCGACACCGGCGCGACCCGGCTCGTCAACAACGAGCAGGTGTCGAAGACCCATCCACGCATCGCGGCGTACGCCGACGTGGACGAGTGCAACGCGGCGATCGGGGTCGCGCTCGCACTGGGGCAGCTCACCGACGAGGTGCGCGCCGTGCTCTCCACCGTGCAAAACGACCTCTTCGACGTCGGCGCCGATCTGGCGAATCCGTCGTCAGACCCGGGGCTCAGGGTGACCGAAGCGTATGTGACCCGCCTCGAAGGCTGGTGCGACGACTTCAACGCGCGACTGTCCACACTCGACTCCTTCGTGTTGCCGGGTGGCACACCGGGCGCCGCGCTGCTGCACGTGGCACGCACGGTGGCGCGCCGCGCCGAGCGGGCGGCGTGGACGCTGGTCGAGACCGATCCCGAACGAACCGGCACTCTCCCGGCAAAGTATCTCAATAGGCTGTCGGATCTGCTGTTCATCCTGGCGAGAACGGCAAATCCCGGCGGCGACGTGCTCTGGGTGCCGGGCGCCAACCGGTGAGGTCGGTGGGGCTGATCGCCGCGTCGCTGGCGCTCGCCTCCTGCTCCTCCACGCCACCTCCGCCCTCGCCCCACGCCTTGTCGTGGCGCGAGGTCACGCTCCCAGCCGCCGGCGCCACCGTCCAGGACGTCGCATTCTGCGACGATCACTGGCTCGCGGTGGGCGGGCTCCCGACCGGCCCCGCGGCCTGGCGGAGCACCGACGGCACCACCTGGACCGGGGTACCGCTCGCGCCGGTCAGCTTCTACGGCAAGCAGAGCACGATTTTCACTGTCGCCTGCCGGGGCGCTGACGCCGTGGCGGTGGGCGCCGCGTCGGGCGGTGCCCACGGCAACCCCCGCACGAGCACGTGGCGCAGCCGCGCGGACGGGAGCTGGCTGGAGTACGAGCCGGCGTTCACCCAGTTCGGCGGCCAGGACTCGGTCGGCGTGGGAGCCGCGGCCGCCTCGCTCGCCGCCCCCGCCGCCTGGTCGATCGTCGGCAACTGGCTCGGGCCCGACGGCTCCCCGGGCCCGGCGCTGTGGCACTCGGCGGACGGGGCGAGCTTCGAGCGCAGCCTCGTCGCGCCGGGATCCTCCGCCCGGGGCACGGACGTGGCCCCCCTGCCGGGCGGCGGGTGGCTCGTGGCAGGCGAGGCCTACGGGGCCACGCTCACCGGCGCCTCCTGGACCTCCAAGGACGGGACGACGTGGACCCCGGTCCCGGTGGGCGGCCCGCTGGCGCTGGTCACCCCGTACGCGGACGGCACGCTGGGCGTCGGACCGGCCGGCGCCTGGTGGTTCGACGGCGAGGCCTGGCAGCAGCGCGGCGGCTTCGGCGACGCGAACGGCTGGCGCTTCCTCGGCCTCTCCGCCGCGGCGGGCGGCGGGCCCGCGGTCGTCACGGCGGCCGCCGGCTCCACCTGCCGCATGTGGACCACCACCGACGGCGGCGCGAGGTGGCAGGAGGTCGCGATGCCGCTGTCCCTCCCCGTGACCGCCGAGACGGTCGCCGCCACCGCCGTGCACACCGACACCGTGCTCCTCGCGACCGGCGCGAGGCTGTGGCTGGCCCACCTTGACGTTTGATTTCCCGGGTCCGTGTCAGCTGAAGACCGTCGCTCCCGCCGGAGACCGCTGCGGCCGGCGGCTCGCCAGGGCTCGCCGAAACCCCCGCCCTCCGCTGCCACTCCGCGCGCCAAGCCCACGTGGCCCCCTTCCCCTGACCCCGACAGCGGAATCCCTGGAGAGCTTTCGGAGTCTTGGTGACCCCTGGCCCACCTGGCGGCGAAAACCCTTCCAGACAAGAGATTTAGGCTACCGCGCTGTCCGTCGTGGTCCGGACCGTCGCTCCCGCGGCCCCGAATGCCTGGCCGGGTCTGTGCGCGCGGGGATGCCTCGGCGCGTGGCCAGTGGCGGCTTGGGCCACGACGGACATCGGTAGCCCACCGGCAACGTAGCGTGACCGAAGTTGGGGCGCCGGTTCGCGATCTAGACCGATTGGGGTCGATATGGCACACAAGACGTTCTAGAGACCTTTCGGGGTTGAGGTCAACGTTTGTCCACAATGCCCTAATCCGCCAAGCCGGCGCCGACCGAGCCGGGCGGCCCCCGATCGCGGGCAGTAGCCGCCGCGCCGAGTAGCTGGCACCAGGTTCGCGATCTAGAACGGTTAGGGCGCTATATCGACCCTAACCGTTCTAGATTCACAACTACGCCCCGAAGCTGATTACGCTACGTTACCGGCGGTGCGGCGACACCCGCACATTTAGACCATTTTGGGCAACCGCGACGTCCGTCGTGGTCCAAGCCGCCGCTCCCGTGGCCGCACCCATCCGCCACTGGCCACGCGCCGAGGGATCCCCGCGCGCCCGCGTCCGGGCAGGCCTCTTCGTGGCCGGCGTAGCCGGGGCCGGGGTGAGATTGCCCGGACTCGCAGGATGAGGCCGCGGGAGCAGCGGTCTGGACCACGCGTGGTGGCTACTGCCCGCGGTCGAAGCTCCGCCGCCAATAGATCGTGGTACGCAACTGCTTCTGGAGGTGCCGGAAGTACCACGATCTGCCTGGGTGGCCCGGCTCGACGCGTGGGTTGGGCTTGCTCCGCGGACCTGGCAGCGGGGGCCGGGGGTTTCGGCGAGCCCTGGCGAGCCGCCGGCCACCGCGGTCTCCGGCGGGAGCAGCGGCCAGCGACTGACGCGGACCCGGGAAATGCGCTTGAGCGGCGGTCTCGACCACGACCGACGTTTTAGTGGGTGGCTAGAAACGAAGAGACCGCCCCGGGTGGGGCGGCCTCCAGCCACGACATGAAACCCGTCACCGTCGACTTGGCCATCGCGATCTCGACGGGCGCCTGGTGGCTCAGACAGCGCAGGATCACCCAGTCGGCGGGCATGCTCATCAGCTCTTGACCCTCGGGCTTGCGCCGCCGCTCGACGACCAGGCCGTGGCGGGACAGGCGGCGCTTGGGGCGGATGGCGAGGCTGAGGAAGCGGTAGAAACGCAGCTCGTCACCGACGAAGCGGCCGAAGCCCGGCGACCAGCCGCGGCCGTCGAGCATTGTGGACACGCGCAGGTTGAGCTTGATGGTGCCCGCGCCGGCCATGAGCGCACGGCGGACGAACAAGATCGCCACGAAGGCGAGCAGGATGAGTATGCCGATCCCGATCCACTCCAAGACCAGCATCGGCGTGCTGTCAGCGGGCGGCTGGGGTGGCCTGCTCGGCGCTCTCGGCGAGCACCGTGACGCCGTCGTCCGTTACGGATAGGAAGCCGCCGGCGACGTCGTAGGCGATCTCCTCGCTGCCGGAGATCTTGACGCGCACCTGGCTCGGCTCGGCCAGCTGGCCGAGCAGTGGCGCGTGGCCGGGAAGCACACCCAGCTCACCCTCGGTGGTCCGCGCGACGAGCATCTCGGCCTCGCCGGACCAGACCTTTTCCTCGACGGCTACGACCTCGACGTGCAGCTGGCTTGCCAACGCTGTCTCCTCGGCAACTCTGGGGATTACAGCGAGTCTAGACAGCCGATCGGCAGGCGCCCCAGGAGGGTGGCGCGTAACACATCACTTGTTGACGAGCTCGGGATGCGACGCCATGAACGTGTCGACCGCGTCGCGGCGCACGGCGTCGAAGAAGTCTTCCGACGGGGGCAGCAGGCGCTCGCCGCGATAGTTGCGGCCGGTGCCGACGCCCTCGCCGGGCAGTTTGATCATGGTCATCGAGCTGGACCGGATGTTTCGCAGCGTGATGGCGTAGTCGACCACGCTGTGGCCGCGGCCGTTGAAGGTCAGGGACTGGCCGGCGGCGCGCAGGACGCTGTCGAGCTTGAGCGGATTGGTGACCACGTCCTTGCTGAACGCCTGGTCGACCATCGCCTTCAGGAACTGCTGCTGGTGGCGCTGGCGCACGTAGTCGCCGCCGACCGTCTTGCGCTGCCGCACGATGTCGAGCGCCTCCCAGCCCTTGAGGTGGTGGGTGCCCTTCTTGTAGAGCTTTTGCGGCCCGACGTAGCCTTCGCCGTTGGGGTTGCCGTCGCGCCCGCTGCCGTCCGGCTTGAGGTGCTCGGAGCGGATGTCCATGTCGAGGGTCATCGTGACCCCGCCCATGGCGTCGACGATCTTGCGGAAGCCCTGGAAGTTGACGATCGCGCCGGCGTCGAAGCGCTTGATCCCGGTGTAGCGCGAGATGGTCATGGCCAGCAACTCGAAGCCCTTCGCCGAGTCGGGCTTCTCCTGGCCGGGCACGCGGCTGCCGTACGCCATAGCGGCGTTTATCTTGTCGCGCCCGCCCCGGAAGTCGGCCTTCGGAAACGGCGGGATCTCGACGAGCAGGTCGCGCGGGATCGAGAAGAGGTATGCCCGGTCGTGCGCGTCCGGCACGTGCAGGATGATGATCGAGTCGGAGCGGGGCGGCTCGTTGGGGTTGTCGAGCCGGGGGTCGATACCCACAAGCAGGATGTTGAGCGGGCCCTTGATGTCGGTCTTCGGCTCTTCCGACGGGTCGGCCTGGTCGCCGAAGAGGTCGGCGGTCTTGATCGAGCCCTCGTAGCGGGAGAGCAGCACCTCGCTCGCCAGCAGCGTGCCCCCGCTGCCCAGCAGGAGCAGCGTGCCGAAGATCGTGCACAGCACGGCCCACCTGGGCAGTCGACGCCTAGCCTTGCCCACGCGGCCCTCCCATCACGGATCCCCTCTACAGGTATGACGGATCAGAGGGCGTGAAAGTGTGCTACCCAAAATTAGCCCGGCAAAGACCGAGGCGCCCTCCGGAAATGGCGGGCGCCTCGGGTGGAAAAGGGCAGATCAGTCGTTCTTCATCAGCTCGCGGGCGTTGCGCTCCAGGTCGTCGAGCCCGCCGCACATGAAGAAGGCCTGCTCGGGGAAGTGGTCGTACTCGCCCTCGCTGATCTTCTTGAACGCCTCGACGGTGTCCTTGATCGGCACGAAGGAGCCCTCGATGCCGGTGAAGACCTTCGCCGCGTAGGTGTTTTGCGACAGGAAGCGCTCGATCCGGCGGGCCCGGTTGACCGTGATCTTGTCTTCCTCGGAGAGCTCGTCCATGCCGAGGATCGCGATGATGTCCTGCAGGTCCTTGTAGCGCTGCAGGATCCGCTTGACCTCGGACGCCACCGCGTAGTGGTCCGCGCCCACGTACTCGGCGGCCAGGATGCGGGACGACGACGCAAGCGGGTCCACCGCCGGGTAGATGCCCTTGTCGGAGATCGACCGCTCGAGGTTGGTGGTCGCGTCCAGGTGGGCGAACGTGGTAGCCGGCGCCGGGTCGGTGTAGTCGTCGGCGGGCACGTAGATCGCCTGCATCGAGGTGATGGCCTGGCCGCGGACCGAAGTGATCCGCTCCTGGAGCTCACCCATCTCGTCGGCCAGCGTCGGCTGGTAACCCACGGCGGACGGCATGCGGCCGAGCAGCGTGGAGACCTCCGAACCGGCCTGGGTGAACCGGAAGATGTTGTCGATGAAGAGCAGCACTTCCTGCTTTTGCACGTCGCGGAAGTACTCGGCCATCGTCAGCGCCGACAGCGCGACCCGGAGACGGGTGCCCGGCGGCTCGTCCATCTGGCCGAAGACGAGCGCGGTCTTGTCGATGACCTCGGTCTCGGTCATCTCCAGGATCAGGTCGTTGCCCTCACGGGTGCGCTCGCCGACGCCGGCGAACACCGAGGTGCCACCGAAATTGTTGGCGACCCGGATGATCATCTCCTGGATGAGCACCGTCTTGCCCACACCCGCGCCACCGAAGAGGCCGATCTTGCCGCCCTTCACGTAGGGGGCGAGCAGGTCGAGCACCTTGATGCCGGTCTCCAGCATCTCGGTCTTCGGCTCGAGGTCGGCGAACGCCGGCGGCTTGCGGTGGATCTGCCAGCGGTCCTTGATCTCGAGCTTTTCGCCCTCCTTGAGGTTGAGGCACTCGCCGATCGCGTTGAACACGTGGCCCTTGGTGGCGTCGCCGACCGGCACCGAGATGGGCTCGCCCGTGTCGCGCACCTCGGCGCCGCGGATCAGGCCGTCGGTGGGCTGCATCGAGATCGCCCGGACCATGTTGTCACCCAGGTGCTGGGCGACCTCGAGGGTCAGCGTCTTCTCACCCTCGGCGAGCGACACGTCGACGTGCAGCGCGTTGAAGATGTCGGGCATCGCGTCGCGCGGGAACTCGGCGTCGACGACCGGGCCGATGACCCGGACCACGCGGCCCGTAGCGGTCTTGGTCTCTGCTGGAGCAGTCATCACACTTCACTTCCCGAAGCGGCGAGCGCGTTGACGCCGCCGACGATCTCGCTGATCTCCTGGGTGATCCCGGCCTGACGCGCGGAGTTCATCTGACGCGTGTAGTTCTGGATCATGTCTTCGGCGTTGTCCGTCGCGCTCTTCATCGCGCGCCGGCGGGAGGCCGACTCGCTCGCCGCCGACTCGAGCAGGGCGGCGTATATGCGCGTGTTGATGTACTTGGGCAGCAGCGCGTCGAGCAGCGCCTCCGCCTCCGGCTCGAACTCGTACGCCGGGAGCAGCCCAGGGGCGGCCTCGCTGCGCGGGCGCTCCTCGACTTCCATGGGACCGATGATCCGGGTTTGCGGCGACTGCGTCATCAGTGACTTGAACTCCGTGTACACGATGTGCAACTCGTCGACGCCCTGGACGCCATCGGGACCGGAGTGGTCGGCACCGTCGTCGGCGCCGTGGGTGAACGCCTTGATCAGCGTGTCACCCACCGTGCGCGCGTCGGCGAACCCGGGCTGCTCGGAGAAGCCGGTCCAGCTCGCCTCGATCGGCCGGTTGCGGAAGCGGTAGTACGTCACGCCCTTGCGGCCGATGACATACAGCACCGGCTCCTTGCCGTCGTCTCGCAGGCGCGCCATCAGCGACTCGGCCGCCTTGATCGCGTTCGAGCTGTAGCCACCGGCGAGGCCGCGGTCGCTCGTGACCAGCAGGACGCCGGCCCGCCGCACCTGGGGGCGCGGCGTGAGCAGCGGATGGTCGACGCTGGCATTCGACGCGAGCGCGGTCAGCACGCCGGTGATGGCCTGGGCGTAGGGCAGGGACGCCGCCACACGTGCCTGGGCCTTGGCGATGCGGCTCGTCGCCACGAGCTCCATCGCCTTGGTGATCTTCTTCATCGACTTCGCCGAGCGGATCCGTTGACGAAGAACGCGAACCTGGGCCGCCATCAGTCGTCCCTACCGCTTCTCGGTCGGGGTGTCGCGGTAGCGGGTCACGGTCTCGTGGGCGTGCTCGCCCTCCAGCGCCTTGGCCTCCTCTTCGTGACCGACCGGGCTGCGCTCCTTGGCCAGGAACATCTGCTTGAACTTCACGATCGCCTCGTCGAGCGCGTTCGTGATGTCGTCGTCCCAGTTGTTGTCCGCGATCGACTGCAGCGTCGGCTTGTACGAGTGGCGGAGGAACTCCAGGAACTCCGACTCGAACCGCCGCACCTCGTTGACCGGAACGTCGTCGATCTTGCCCTCGGTGCCGGCCCAGATCGAGACGACCTGCTCCTCCACCGGGTAGGGCGAGTAGTTCGGCTGCTTGAGCAGCTCCACCAGGCGCGAGCCTCGCTCGAGCTGGTTGCGTGAGGCCCTGTCCAGATCGGAGGCGAACGCGGCGAACGCCTCCAGCTCGCGGAACTGGGCCAGGTCGAGGCGGAGCCGGCCGGCGACCTTGCGCAGCGGCTTGACCTGTGCGGCGCCACCGACCCGGGACACCGAGGTGCCGACGTTGATCGCCGGACGCACGCCCTGGTTGAACAGGTCGGCCTGGAGGAAGATCTGGCCGTCGGTGATCGAGATGACGTTGGTCGGGATGAAGGCCGAGATGTCGCCCGCCTTGGTCTCGATGATCGGCAGGCCGGTCATCGAGCCGCCACCCATCTCGTCGGAGAGCTTGGCGCAGCGCTCCAGCAGGCGGGAGTGCAGGTAGAAGACGTCACCGGGGTACGCCTCGCGGCCCGGCGGGCGGCGCAGCAGCAGCGACACCGCGCGGTAGGCCTCGGCCTGCTTGCTCAGGTCGTCGAAGACGATGAGCACGTGCTTGCCGGCGTACATCCAGTGCTGGCCGATGGCCGAGCCCGCGTAGGGCGCGAGGTACTTGAAGCCGGCCGGGTCGGAGGCGGGCGAGGCCACGATGGTGGTGTACTCCATCGCGCCGTGCTCCTCGAGGATGCCCTTCACTGACGCGACCGTGGACGCCTTCTGGCCGATCGCGACGTAGATGCAGCGCACCTGCTTCTTCGGGTCGCCGGACTCCCAGTTGGCCCGCTGGTTGAGGATCGTGTCGAGCGCGACGGTCGTCTTGCCGGTCTTGCGGTCGCCGATGATCAGCTGCCGCTGGCCCCGGCCGATCGCGGTCATCGCGTCGATGGCCTTGATGCCGGTCTGCAGCGCCTCTTTCACCGGCTGGCGGGCCATGACGTTGGGCGCCTGCAGCTCAAGCTCGCGGAAGCCCTCGTTTTCGATGTCGCCGAGGCCGTCGATCGGCTGACCGAGCGGGTTTACCACGCGGCCCAGGAACTTGTCGCCGATCGGCACGGAGAGCACGCGGCCGGTGCGCTTGACGGGCTGGCCCTCCTCGATGCCGGCGAACTCGCCGAGGACCACGACACCGATCTCGCGGACGTCGAGGTTGAGTGCGACGCCCAGCGTGCCGTCTTCGAACTCCAGGAGCTCGTTGGCCATCGTCGAGGGCAGGCCCTCGACGTGGGCGATGCCGTCACCCGCGTCGGAGACGGTGCCGACCTCCTCGCGGGAGATGTCGGGCGTGTACGAGGAGACGTAGCGCTCCAGGGCGCCGCGGATCTCCTCCGTCGAGATGGTCAGCTCGGCCATCCTCAGCTTCCTTCTGGGTTCGAGTGGTACAAAGCGGGCCTTAGCGCTTCGCGAGCGCGTTGCGTGTGTCGGTGAGCCGGCGCAGGACCGTGCCGTCGTACAGGTCGGAGCCGACCCGCACGCTCATCCCGCCGAGGATCTCCGGCCGTACGACCTGCTTGACGGAGACCTCTCGACCGTACAGTTCGGCGAGCTTGGCGCCTAGGCGGCGCTCCTCCTCGTCGGTCAGCGCGGCGGCCACGGTGACGTATGCCACCTGGCGGTCCCGCCGGTCCGCGGCCAGCTCGACAAGCCTTGTCAGCGCGCCGTCGAACGAGCGCCCGCCGAAGCCGGCGAGGGCCACCTCGACCAGCCGGACGGTCACCGCCTTCGCCTTGCCGTCCAGCAGGGCCTTGGCCAGCGTGGCCCGCTGCGACGGCGGGGCGACCACGTCGCCCAGCGCACCGGCGAGTGCCGGGTCGGCGGAGACCACCTGCCCGAAGCGGAACAGCTCGTCTTCCACCTCGCCGAGGTCGCCGGCCCGGTCGGCGCTGGCCAGCAGCGCTTCCACGCCGAGCCGCTCGGCCGCGTCGAGCAGCTCGGACGGCGCCGACCACCGCCCGGCGACGAGCGCGCCGACCATCTCGACGGCAGGCTTGCCGACCTTGTTGCCGAGCAGGCTGGACAGCAGGCCCTGGCGGTCTTCGCCGCTACGGGCCGGGTCGGAGAGCGCCCGGCGCAGCCGCGGCTCGCGCCGCAGCAGGTCGGCCACCGCGAGCACGTCGTCGGCGGTGCCGGCGATCGTGTCCGGGTTGGCCCGGCGGGCGTGCGCCTCCAGCCGCTCGGTGGCGGCCGCGTACGACTCCCGGCTGGCTGCCTGCATCAGCGGGCCCCGGTGCTTTCGAGGTCGGAAAGGAACCGCTCGACCGTGCCCTTGCGCCGCGCCTCGTCGGCCAGCGACTCACCCACGATCTTGCTGGCGAGGTCGACGGCGATCGTGCCGACCTCGGCCCGCAGCTCGCGAACGATCGTCGCGCGCTCGGCCGCGAGCTGCTCCTTGCCCGCCGCGATGATGCGGTCGGACTCCTCCCGCGCCTTGGCGAGAACGTCCTGCCGGATGCCCTCGGCGTCGGCGCGCGCGTCGTCCCGGATCCGGGCGGCGTCCGTACGCGCCTCGGCCAACTGGGCCTTGTACTGCTCCAGCAGCTGGTTGGCCTCGGCCTGCGCCGCCTCGGCGCGCTTGATGCCACCCTCGATGGCCTCGACGCGCGCCTTGAAGGTCTGCTCCATGCGCGGGAAGACGAACTTCATCAGCACGTAGCAGAGCAGCGCGAACGCGATGGTGCCGACCACGATCTCCTGCCAGAGCGGGACGATCGGGTTGTGCTCCTCGGCCCCCTCGACGGCGAGCAATTCCAACATGGGAACCTCCCTTCGGAAGGCTGTCAGCCAGCCCAGATGAAGCCGAACGCGACACCCAGCAGGGCGAGCGCCTCGACCACGGCGAAGCCGATCCAGACGAACGGCTGGGTCAGGCGGGACGACTCGGGCTGGCGCGCCGTCGCCTGGACGTAGCTGGCGAAGATCAGGCCGACGCCGATGCCGGGGCCGATAGCGGCCAGGCCGTAGCCGATGGCGGCGGTGCTGCCCGTTACCTCAGCGAGCAGTGGCATAGCTGTACTTCCTCCTGGTTATCGCGGCGTGTCGATCACGCGCGGGACGACAGAACTTACAGATCAGTGCTCTTCGGCGAGCGCACCCTGGACGTAGCTCGCGGTCAGGACCGTGAACACGTACGCCTGCAGGACGATGACCAGCGCCTCGAGGAACGTCAGCGCGACGGCCATCAGCCACGACACGAGGGACACCGGCGCGAGCCAGGCGTTCGAGTTGAGCATCACGAAGCCGCCGAGCGTGAACACCAGCAGGATCATGTGGCCGGCGAACATGTTCGCGAAGAGCCGGACCGCCAGCGTGAACGGCCGGAAGACGAAGGTCGAGATGAACTCGATCGGCACCAGCAGCGGCAGGATGAACCACGGCGCGGGCGGGATGAGCGAGTTCTTCATGTACTTCGCGAAGCCGTGCTGGCGGATGCCGACGGCGTTGAAGAGCACCCAGCTGATCACCGCGAGGATCGCCGGGAAAGCGATGTGCGAGTTGGGCGACATCTGGATGCCGGGGATGATGCCGAAGAGGTTGGTCAGCAGCACGAAGCAGAAGAGCGTCGTCAGGTACGGCGCGAACCGCACCCCGTCGTGCCCGATCAGGTCCCTGGCCACGTTGTTGCGCACGAAGCCGTAGATGGACTCGGCGATCCACTGCCGCTTGGTCGGCACGAGCTTGGGGTCACGGTAGGTGACGAGGAAGAAGATGATGAGGGCCGCGACCGCCACCCACACCAGCAGGGTGACCTTGGTGAACCAAGGGTTGGTGCCATCGACGATCGGCGGCAGGTAGAAGTCCTCGACGCTTGGCGGCCACGGGATCTCCGCCGCAAGACTGGTGCTCACAGACCCTGCCTCCTCTAGACGCCTAGCCGGCGGACAACCAGATAGATGCCCCCGGCCGCGCCGACCACCGCTCCGATCCCGATCGGCACTCCGCCGAGATCGAACCATTGGTCGACCAGCCAACCGATGAAGCCCCACACCGCGATGCCCGCGATGAGATAGCTGATCGCCACCCACCCCTGCCCGGCACCGCCGCCGTCAGGAGGTTGGGGGGATTGGTCACCGGCCATGACGCGCCGAACCATATCAGGGAGGATTGTTGAGGGTGCGACTCACCCCCCACGCAAGAGCCTTGTGCGGGCGGCTGAGAGACTGGAGTCGTCTGTGCCCGTACGCTACTCCTCCAACGCCACTCCGGTCGCCCGCCGTTCGCCGGGTGTTCGCCATCTGGATGAGACGCCGGTCACTCCGTAGCTGTCTGTCGATGCTCCGCCGAATGGATCGCGCGTTCGCGCGATCGTGGCCATACCCGGGTGAGCCACCAGATATGCACGCCGGTCCAGGCGACGATCCCCGCGGCCACGCCCCAGCCGAACGCCACAAGGCCGGGCCAGTCGCTGGTGCCCACCAGGATCATCACGCCGGCGAGCAGGCTGTACTTCATCACGTAGAGCCCGACGCCGAATGGCAGCACGAGCCTCGGGTTTTGCTTGTCGGCCCAGGCGAGCACCACTGTGGACAGTGTGAAGCTGGCGCTGGGCAAGGCGACGCCGATCGCCGCGCCGAGCGCGCCGGCACCGCCCCGGGTCAGAGCGCCGACAACGGCGCCGAGCAGGATCGCCACCGCGCTCGTCACGAGCAGCGTCGGCAGGTGGCGCAGCCGCCAGCGGCCGTCGTCGCCGGCCAGCGCCTGCTCCGTCGCCGGCTCCCCGGCGGTCATCGGGGGTACGCCGGGAAAGCGTGCACCAGCTCGGTGACCTCGGTCCGCACGTCGTCGAGCGTGCGCCCGCCCGCCGCCGGGTCGGTGCGCACCGCCTTGGCGATCAGCCCCGCGATCTGCCGCATCTCCGCCTCCCGCATGCCCTGGGTGGTCACGCTCGGTGTGCCCACCCGGATCCCGGAGGCGACCATCGGCTTCTGCGGGTCGTACGGGATCGCGTTCTTGTTGAGTGTGATCGAGGCGGCGTCGCAGCGCTCCTCCGCCTCCCGCCCGGTGACACCCAGGTCACGCAGGTCGATCAGCGCCAGGTGGGTGTCGGTGCCGCCGGAGACCGGGCGCATCCCCTCCGCGGCCAGCGCCGCCGCGAGCGCTTGCGCGTTCTTGACGACCTGCGACGCGTACCCCTGGAAGTCGGGCAGCGACGCCTCGCGGAGGGCGACCGCCTTCGCGGCGACGGCGTGCATCAACGGCCCGCCCTGGGTGAAAGGGAAGACCGCCTTGTCGATCCGCTCGGCGAGCGCGGCGCGGCACAGGATCATGCCGCCGCGCGGGCCGCGGAGCACCTTGTGGGTGGTGAACGTGACCACGTCGGCGTGCGGGACCGGCGACGGGATCGCCTTGCCCGCGACGAGCCCGATGAAGTGGGCGGCGTCGACCAGCAGGTAGGCGCCGACCTCGTCGGCGATCTCGCGGAACCTGCCGAAGTCGATCAACCGGGGGTACGCGGTGGCGCCACAGATGATCATCTTCGGGCGGTGGGCCAGCGCCAGCTCGCGCACCTCGTCGTAGTCGATCAACTCGTCTTCTTTGCGCACGGTGTAGCCGACCGTGGCGAACCACTTGCCGGAGAAGTTGACCTTGCTGCCGTGGGTCAGGTGGCCGCCGTGCGGCAGGTCCATGGCGAGCACGGTGTCGCCCGGCTGGAGCAGCGCGGCGTAGGCCGCGAGGTTGGCGCTCGCCCCGCTGTGCGGCTGGAGGTTGGCGTGGTCGGCGCCGAAGAGCTCCTTGGCCCGCGCGATGCCGATCGCCTCGGCCTTGTCGACCTCGGCGCAGCCGCCGTAGTACCGCTTGCCGGGGTAGCCCTCCGCGTACTTGTTGGTGAGCGTCGAGCCGAGCGCGGCGAGCACCGCGGGCGAGGTCAGGTTTTCGCTCGCGATGAGCTGTAGGCCGCCGCGCACCCGGTCGAGCTCGCCGAGCACCACGGCGGCGATCTCCGGGTCGGTGGCCTCGAGCTCGGCGAGATCCGGCCCCCAGAACGTACTCATTGGGGCAGTTTAGGGGCCGCCGAACGCGGCGCCGGTGCTCGGCGGGGTGAAGTCCTCCCGTGGCTGGCCGGACAGCGCCGAGGCCATCGTCCGGGCGACCGCGATCACGACGTCCCGCTGGATCGCGGAGCCGACGTGGTCCCGCGGGTCGTCCGGGTTGGCGGCGATCGAGGCGACCGCGAGTTCCGGCGTGAAGCCGACGAACGACTCCGTCGAGGCGTCCTCCGAGGTACCCGTCTTGCCCGCCACCGGCCGCCCGCCCAGGATCTGCGAGACCTGCTCGGCGGTGCCGCCGTCGCAGCGGCTGTACGCGGACTGGTCGCCCACCGGGCAGCGCGCCGCGTCGGTGGCCGCGCGGGCCACGTCTTCGCTCACCACCCGCTCGCACTTCGGGTCGCCGACGGCGAGCTTCTTGCCGGACGGGTCGCTGATCGACAGCACCGGCGTCGGCTTGCAGTACATGCCCTCGGCGGCCACCGTGGCGTACGCGTTGGCGAGGTCGAGCGGCGTGGTGGCCGCGACGCCCAGCGTGAACGATCCCCACCCGGCCGCGTTGTCCTTCGCGAAGTTCGCGTCGCTGTCGGCCCGGAACGTGATGCCCAGCCGCTGCGCCATCTCGACCACCTTGTCGGCGCCGACCTGCTGCTCCAGCCACACGAAGTAGGTGTTGACCGAGCGCCCGAAGCCGGTCCACATCGTGCGGTAGCCGTCCATCCACGACGGGTTGGCGTTGCTCGGGCACCACTTGCCGTCGCAGCTGCCCTCGCCGCCGGCCGGGTACTGGGAGACGAAGCGGGCGGGCGCGTCGAAGCCGGTGTCGAGGCTCCGCCCGGACTCCAGCGCGGCCAGCATCGTAAACATCTTGAACGTCGAGCCGGCCTGGTACCCGTCGATCGCGCCGCCGCCGGCGACCAGCTGGTTGGTGGTGTCCTCGAGGCTGTAGTGGCGGTTGACGGCCATCCCGAGCACCCGCCCGGTGCCCGGCTGCACGACCGCCATCGGCGCGGCGCGCTCGCTGCCGTACCCGTAGACGTCGAGCACGTTGTCCTGGGCGGCCTTCTGGACGTCCGGGTCGAGCGAGGTGACGACGGAGTACCCGCCCTCGAGCAGGTTGCGCTCCCGCTCCTGCGGCGTCGCGCCGAACTCCGGCTGGGCCATCCACCACTGCCGCACGTAGTCGCAGAAGAAGCCCCACGTGTTGTCGCTGGCCGCGATGCAGCCGCTGGGCAGCTCGGTGGGCTTGAGGCGGAGCGGCTCGGCCTTCGCCTTGGCCGCCTGGGCGGGGGTGATCTTGCCGGTGCGGGCCATCGAATCGAGCACGTACGCCCGGCGCTCCAGCGCGCGGTCCTTGTCGCCGCCGATCGGGCTGTCCGCGTCGGGCGACTGCACCAGACCGGCGAGCAGGGCCGCCTCGGCCAGCGTCAGCTTGCTCGGCTCCTTGGCGAAGTAGCGCTCGCTGGCCGCCGCGATGCCGTACGCGCCGGCGCCGAAGTACGCGATGTTCAGGTAGCGGTTGAGGATCTCCTGCTTGGACAGCTCCTGCTCGAGCGCGACCGCGTACCGCATCTCCTGGACCTTGCGCCCGGCGGTGTCGGCGGTGGCCTCCTCGCGCTGCTGCGGGGTGAGGCCGGGGTCGGTCTTGAGCACGTTCCGGACGTACTGCATGGTCAGCGTCGAGGCGCCCTGCTCGACCTCGCCGCCGGCGCCGTTGGCCACGAACGCGCGGATGACACTGCGCAGGTCGACGCCACCGTGCTCGAAGAAGCGGGCGTCCTCGGCCGCCACGATCGCCTGCTGCATGACCGGTGCCACGTCGTCGAGCGGCACGTCCTCGCGGTTGACGTCGTAGAAGCTGGTGATCAGGGTCTTTCCGTCGTTGGCGTAGAGGTACGAGCGCTGCGCAGGCGGTGGCGTCCTGAGGTCGCTCGGCAGGTCCAGAAACGCGTCGCTGGCTGACTTGGCGGTCAGCGCGAGCACCGCGTTGGCCGGGAAGATCGCGGCGGCCAGGGCCAGGCCGGCGAGCACGCCACAGACGACAAGGGTCACGAGTTTGGAGAGCACAGACCGGGCACGCACCCGCCAAGACTTGCCGCCACAGGCCCGGGTAAACCAGGTCTGGGGCGGATTGTCAGGTAACTCTCAGCCGCGCTTTCGGTGTAACAGAACCGCGAAGAGCGCCCCGAGGACGACGATGACCGCCGCGCCACCGCCGATGAGCGGGAGGGCGCTGGTGCTGGAGACGGGCTCGGGGGCCGCGGGCCCGAGCGCCTCGCGCGCCGGTGGCTCGGTGGTCGCGGCTGAGGCTACGGGCTTTGGCTTGGTCACTTTTGCCGGCTTTGCCACAGGCTTCGTGAAGATCACGTCGGAGCACGAGTAGTACGTATCCGTAGTGCTCGAATTCTGCCAGATCGTGTAGATCAGGTGTCGCCCGCTCTTGTCAGCCGGAAGCTCCCCTTTCATCCGGTACGCCCCGTCGCGGAACGCCGGGTCGCCCACCGACAGGAACGGCCTGCTCTCCAGGTCTGACCAGGCAAGCGGCTTCTTCGGGTCGTAGCCGTCCCGGGTGACGTAGAGCTTGAACGTGCCCTCGTGGCGGATCGTGCTCGCGTACGCGAACGCGAAGCTCGCCCCCGAGGTGAGCCGCGTGGTCGGCCAGTCGGCGCGAGCCAGGTCGAGCCCGGCGTACCTGTCGATGCCCGCGCTGCACAGCTTGCCGTCCGGGATCACCTCACGGTCGCGCCCACCCACGTCGGGCAGGCGCAGGTTGTCCCAGTCGGCCCACTGCTGCCGGCCGCTCCCGGCGAGGGCCGCCGCGCAGACCGCCGTGCCGGCGCTCGCGCCCTCGGTGCCGCACGCCGCGAGCCGGCTCACCGGGTTGGTGAGCGCGCCGTGCGCCTGTGCCGTGCCGGGCACGGCGAGCACCGCCACCGCGGCCGCGGCGAGCGCGTAGAGCACCTTCACGGGCTGGGGTACGCAGGCGGCCGCCCGACCGTTCAAAGAACGGCGGCTATCTCCTCCGCCGTCACCGGTCCCTGGCGGAGCACCTCGGGCACCGGACCGGTCAGGCGGACGAGCGTCGAGGCGGCCGGGTAGCGCACCGCCGACTTGTCCTCCACCACCGGCACGTCGCGCGCGTCGCCCCAGGGCAGCTCGTCCAGCAGCTCGCGGTCGTACGGGCGAGTCTCCTCGCCGGAGCGGTTGAGGCTCGTGGCGGTCACCGGCGCGTCGAGCGTCGCGATCACCTGCAGCGTGGCCGGGTGATCCGGCACCCGGATGCCCACCGTGCCGCCGAGCGTGACCATCTCGTCGGGCAGCGCGCCGGTCTGCGGCACCACCACCGTCAGCGGCCCGGGCGTGAACGCGCCCATCACCCGCCGCGCCGCCGGCGACAGCCGCGCGTAGCGGGCGGCCATGCCGATCGAGGCACAGGCGACGTGCATGGCGTGCGCGTAGTCGCGCTCCTTGACGTCGAACGCCGCGCGCAGGGCGGGCAGCGACGTCGCCAGCGCGGCGAGCATGAAGCCGGTCTCGGTGGGGAGCACCGCCAGCCCACCTTCGCGCAGGCGCCCGGCCACGAACTCGGCGTCGGCGAGCCGCAACAGCCCGGAGTCGGCGGATGGCGCCAGGAAGTGGAAGCGCGTCACGTGGCCGCCTCCGGCATGAGGGCGCGGGCCAGCGGGTCTACCGTGTCTTCGATCTCGTCGGCCACGCGGGTGAAGGCCTGGTCGCCGCGGCCCCACGGGTCGTCGAGGTCGTCGGAGGCCATGGCCGGCGCGCTGCCCCGGGCGGAGTTGACCGCCTCGACGAGCGCGACGCCCCGGCTGTACACGGCGTCGGGCGTGGGCTCCGCGGCCGGGAGCGTCGAGAGGTCGACGGTGCCGAGCAGGCGACCGAACTCGCCGAGCACGAACGTGCGCGCCGCCGCGTCGGGGCGCAGCGCCACCACGTACTCCTGCTGGTCGGCCGTTGCCGTGAGGACGAGGTCGGCGGCGTCGATCAGGTCCGAGCGGAGCTTGCGGGCGACGAACCCGTTGGTGTCTCCGCCGCGGGCCCGCACCTGGCGCGCGGCCGGCGGGTTCATCTCCTCGCCGGCGTGCCAGCCGCCGGTGCCGGCGCTGTGGCTGTGCAGCAGCTCCTCGGCCGGCGGCGCCGCGCCCGCCTTGGCCAGCCGCTCGCGCACCGCCCGGTCGAGCAGCCGCTCTGCCATCGGCGAACGGCAGATGTTGCCCATGCACACGTGCAGGACCGTGAACGGGGGCACGTCAGGACTCCGCGTCCTGGGCCACGATGTCGGGCGCGACGTCGCGGATCTTCTCGAACGGGATGGCGCCCGCGCGGAGCAGCCGCGGCACGTCACCGGTCAGGTCGACGATCGTGCTGGGCTCCGGGTCGACCGAGGCGCCCGCCTCCAGGTAGATCCGCACCGCGTAGCCGAGCTGCTCGCGCGCCTCCTCGGCGGTCTTGGCCGCCGGCTGGCCGAGCTTGTTGGCCGACGACACCGCCATCGGGCCGGTCTCCCGCAGCACCTCCAGCGCGACGGGATGCAGCGGCATCCGCACGGCGACCGCGCCGCCGGTCTCGCCGAGGTCCCACTGGAGGCTCGGCGCGTGCTCGACGACGATCGTGAGCGCGCCCGGCCAGAACGCATCGGCCAGGTCGCGGGCCAGCTTGGGCAGCATGAAGACGAGGCCGTCGAGCGTGTGGCGGGAGCCGACCAGCACCGGCGGGGGCGCCTGCGGGCCGGGGCCCTTGGCGTCGCGCAGGGCCGTCACCGCGTACGGGGTGAACGCGTCAGCGCCGATCCCATACACCGTGTCGGTCGGGAGCACCACCAGCTCGCCGTTTTTGACCGCCTCGATCGCCGCGGCGATGCCTCGGTCGCGGTCGGCAAGCGACCGGCAGTCATAGAGCATCACGGTGTGCAGTCTGCCACGCGAGTGGCAGTGCTGTACCGCGACCGGCCAGCGAGATCACGATGGTCTTCGATGTCCCGAAAGCACCCGTCCGCACTGAGGAGCCCGAGCACGACCGCACCGTGCGAATCGTCGTGTTCCACGCCAAATACCCCGCCTGGCCGCAGTAGCGCCGCGGCCCGCACGGCCACCGGGCGGATCACCGCCAGCCCGTCCACGCCCGCGAACACCGCGTCTTCCGGGTCGTGGTCGGCCACATCGGTGGGTACCGGCGCGCCGGCGGGCACGTAGGGCGGGTTGCAGAGCACGACGTCCACCGTCCCGTCGAGGTCGGCGAGGACGGCCGGATCGGTGGCGTCCCCCTCGACGACGTGGATTGGCGTGTCACCAGCCGCGGCCCGCGCTTCGGCGTTGCGGCGCAGCCAGGCCAGGGCGGCCGGTGAACGCTCGACCGCGTACACGCGGGCGCCGGGCACCTCGTTGGCCACGGCGAGCGCGATCGCGCCCGAGCCGCTACACAGATCGACCACGGTCTTACCGGGCGTTATCAAAGTAATCCCCCAGCCGGCCAGGAGCTCGGTCTCCGGCCGCGGCACGAAGACGCCCGGCCCCACCGCCAGCTCCAGGTGGCGAAACCCGGCGCTACCCACAAGGTGCTGCACCGGCTCGCCGTTCGCGCGCCTTACGACAAGCGCGTCGAACTCCGCGAGCTGATCGTCCGTAAAGCCATTTATCAGGGCCAACCGCCCCCGAGGCACGCCGAGGACGTGCGCCGCCAGGATCTCAGCATCGACTCGAGCCGATGGCAAACCTACTCTGGACAGGTCGTTTGTGGCACGCGAGATCACTTGCAACATCCGTGTCCGATCCGTCCCTCCCGAGGGCTGTTCCATATGCCGTGTCACGAGATAATCATTGGATAGCGAGCCGACGCGATGGCTCGCGGGGGCACCGGGGTCTTCCGGGGGTTAGGAGGCTTGCGTGAGTTGGCTCGACCGGGTCACTGACCAGGCCGAAACGCTCCGAAAGGCCCGTACGCTGCAGGAAAGCAGCCGCTCCGCGGAGGCCTGTGTCCTGCTCGACCAGGTCCTCGCCACCACCGAGGACCCTCTCGCCCGGGCTGACGCCCTCGTGCAGCGCGTCGCCGCCTTGATAAACCTCGGCCGCACCGCGGAGTACAACGTGGCGGTGCAGCGGGCCTTCGACGCGATCCGCGACCTCGGCGAGCCCCTCCTGGTCGGAAACCTGCACGCGCTCGCCGCGCTCGCCGCGCAGCACCAGGGCGCGCTGGAGCGGTGCGTCACCCACCTCGTGCACAGCGCCCGCGCGATGGCCGCCGTCGAAGACCTCGACTGGGACACCGCCGTCGCGTGGAACGACCTGGCGATGGCCTACTCCTACCTCGGCTTCCACGGGCACGCGCTCGGTGCGATCGAAAAGGCCCGCGAGGTGGCGGCCGCCGCGGGCGAGCGCGCGGAGACGTTCGCGGCGCCGGGCATCCGGCTGCGCAACGCGGTCGCGCTCGACCACAACGGCGACACCGACGGGTGCCTACGCGTCCTGCGCGACATCACCGCCGACGCCGAGCGCTTCCTGGGCAGCGAAGACGGGGCCAGGCTCCGGCCCAGCGGCCGCGCGGCGTACGGGTACGCCATCGCGCGGCGGGCCGCGCTCGGCGAGCCGCCCGAGTCCGCGCGCCAGGCGGCCCGGCTGCTGGCCGACGGCGGTGACGGCGCCCGCGCCCGCGACCTGCGGATGCTCGGCGAGGTGTGCCTCGCGATGGCGGCGGGGCGGCCGATCGAGGCGCTCACCCGCCTGGAGACGGTGGCGATTTCGAGCGAGACACTGGGGCCGGCCGAGCACGCCCGGCTGCGCAGCCTCACCTACACGCGGGCCGGCGACCACGCGGCCGCCCACCGGGCCGACCGGCACGCGTTCCGGCTCGCGGCGCAGCGCAGCGACCGCCTCCGCGACGTGTACGTCGAGGGCATCGCCGCCCGCCTCGACCACGAAGACATGCGCCGCGCCGTGTCGCGCTACGAAGACGAGGCGCTGACCGACCCGCTGACCGGACTGGCCAACCGCCGCCACCTCGAGCGCTACGTCGCGGCGATGGTCGCCCGGGGCGAGCGGGCCACGGTCGGCGTCTGCGACCTCGACGGGTTCAAGGCGGTCAACACCGCGCACGGCCACCTCTCCGGCGACCTCGTGCTCCAGCGCATCGCCGGGGTGATCAACAGGGTCATGCGCCGCGGTGACTTCGTCGCGCGCTACGGCGGCGACGAGTTCGTGGTGGTGCTCCCCGGCGCCGGCATGGCCGAGGCCGCCGAGGTCGGGCGCCGGATCGGCGCGGCCGTCGAGGCAGAAGACTGGGAGTCCCTCGTGCCCGGCACGCCGGTGGGCGTGAGCGTCGGCTTCGCCGAGGTCAGCGCCTCGGCCAACCTGCGCGAGGCCCTGGGCACCGCGTTCGAGCTCGCCGACCGGGCCATGCTGATGGCCAAGCCGGGTGCCCGCCCCCAGCCCGTGGCTTCCTGACCAGACATTCGTCCCGGGCCGCGCCGCCGAAGTGAGCGTGACCAACAGCGAAGGGTGAGGCCGCGGGAGCGACGGTCTGGACCACGACGGACGTCGCGGTAGCTCAAATTCGCTTTTGGTTTCGAAAGAAACGGCGACCTAGCTGCGCTTGAGCTCGGTGTCTCCGGCGAGGCGGGCCTGGCGGTCCGCTTCCGCGAGGGCGTCGAGCACGCCATCCATGTCGCCGGCCAGCACAAGGTCGAGGTTGTACGCGGTGTAGCCGATCCGGTGGTCGGTGATCCGGTTTTGCGGGAAGTTGTACGTGCGGATCCGCTCCGACCGGTCGACGGTGCGCACCTGCGAGCGGCGGGCGTCCGAGGCGGCCGCGTCGGCCTGCTCCTGGGCGGCCGCGAGCAGCCGCGCGCGCAGGATCCGCATCGCCTGCTCGCGGTTTTGCAGCTGGCTCTTCTCGTTTTGGCAGGAGACCACGATGCCGGTGGGCAGGTGGGTGATCCGCACGGCCGAGTCGGTGGTGTTGACCGACTGACCGCCCGGGCCGGACGAGCGGAAGACGTCGATCCGCAGGTCGTTGGGGTCGATCGAGACGTCGACCTCCTCGGCCTCGGGGAGCACGAGCACCCCGGCCGCGCTGGTGTGGATCCGACCCTGCGACTCGGTGACCGGCACCCGCTGCACGCGGTGGACGCCGCCCTCCCACTTCAGCCGCGACCACACGCCGTTGCCGCCGTCGGGCACGCCCTTTGTCTTGACGGCCAGCGAGACGTCCTTGACGCCGCCCAGGTCGGAGTCCTGCGCCTCGATCACCTCGGTGACCCAGCCGCGCCGCTCCGCGTACCGCTGGAACATGCGCAGCAGGTCGCCGGCGAACAGGGCCGACTCTTCGCCGCCCTCGCCCGCCTTGATCTCCAGGATCACGTCCTTGGCGTCGTGCGGGTCACGCGGGATCAGCAGCTCCGCCAGCCGCTCCTCCAAGGCCGGGAGCTTGGCCGCGATCGCGTCGGCCTCGGTCGCGAAGGAGGGGTCTTCCGCGGCCAGCTCGCGGGCGGCCTCCAGGTCGGCGCGCGCCTGCTCCAACTCGCCAGCCGCCTTGTACAGCGGGGCGAGCTCGGCGAAGCGCCGGCCCACCCGCCGGGCCGTGGCCTGGTCGGCGTGGATGGCCGGGTCGGCGAGCCGCTTCTCCAGCTCGGCGTACTCGTCCAGCAGCCCGCTGAGCCGATCCGTGCTCATCTGCTTACCCCTCGCGTTCGGTGGGACAAAGAAACGGCGCCCGCCCTCGAAACCGAGGGGCGGGCGCCGTCGGGGTAGCTACTTGGCCTTCTTGGCGGCAGCCTTGGCGTACTTCTGCTGGAACTTCGCGACCCGGCCGGCGGTGTCGAGCACGCGCTGCTTGCCCGTGTAGAACGGGTGGCACGCGCTGCAGGTCTCGACGTGGATCACGCCGTTTTTCGCCGTGCTACGGGTGGTGAAGGTGTTACCGCAGGAACAGGTGACCTCGGTCACCACGTACTGCGGGTGGATGTCGGGCTTCATGCTGCCTCGGTCCTTTCGTTGGTGGTCGCCGGGTCGCCATCGTCACGGGTGGCCGCCTCAGGGCCGCCCGCTCCGGCGTGAACCGGAACCTTGGCCGATTGACCAGTGTGCCATGCCTGGCCGATGGGTTGAACGCGGGGATCCCGGGTGGCATTCCCGGGCTGGCATGCTTGTAGACGATGCCGCGCTTGATCATTACGCGAGGGTTGCCCGCGTCCGGAAAGACCACGTTCGCGCGCAAACTGCAGCCGGGCGTGGTCCGGGTCAACCGCGACGACCTGCGCCGCATGCTCCACGGTGACCGGCTTTTCACCACGTGGGCCGAGGGTCAGGTCACCGCCGTGCAGCGGGCGCAGGTAGAGGCGCTGCTCCGCGCCCGGGCGGACGTCTGCGTCGACGACACAAACCTCTCACCCCGGCTGGTACGCGAGTGGGCCGAGATGGCCGCCCGCTTCGGCGCCACGTTCGAGGTGCACGACTTCACCGACGTACCGGTCGACGAGTGCGTGCGCCGCGACGCCGACCGCCCCGAGTCCGAGCGGGTCGGCGAGGACGCGATCCGGCGGATGTACGAGCGGCACCTGGCCGGCCGCACGCTGCCCCTCCCGGTGCCCGACGTCACACCGGGCCAGCCTGCCGTGGTCTACGACCCGCCACCCGGCGCGCCGAAGATCGTCCTTGTAGACATCGACGGCACGGTGGCGCTGATGGGCGACCGCAGCCCGTACGACATGGGCCGGGTCGGCGAAGACCAGCCGCACCACGCGGTGATCGCCGCAGTGCGGGCAATGCACGCGGCCGGCCACGGCATCGTGTACTGCACCGGCCGCGACGAGTCCGCCCGCGCGGACACCGAGGAGTGGCTCGACCGCCACGTCGGCGTCCCGTACGAGGCGCTGTACATGCGCGACCTCTACGACTCCCGCCGCGACGCGGTGGTCAAGCGCGAGATCTTCGAACACGAGGTCCGCGACCGCTACCACGTGGTCGGCGTCTTCGACGACCGCATGCAGGTGGTCAAGATGTGGCGCGACCTCGGCCTGACCGTCTTCCAAGTGGCCGAGGGCGACTTCTGATCTGTCGCGCGGGCGACTGTCGGCAGTGGACCGGCGCGGTTTGATGGTGCCTTGCGGAAACTACGAATCTCCCAGACCACGACGGGTGAGGGCGCCCACCGCGTCGAGGTGACGCTGGAAGACGGCGCGCGCCGCCACGTGGCCGCCAGTGAGTTCAGCTTCACGATGGACGCCGACGACCGGGAGCGGTTGCGCTGGTACCTGGAGGACTTCCTCGAGTACCCGCTCGACCCCGCGCCCGACATCGCCGCCGACGTCGAGGAGCGGCTGCGGCAGCTGGGCACCGCGCTCTTCGAGGTGGTCTTCGGCTCACGCGACGCGACCAACCTGTGGGCCCGCGTCCAGGAACACCTGCCACAGACCCGGGTAGAGATCGTCTCCGAGGTCACCGACCTACCGTGGGAGCTGCTGCGCGATCCACTCACCGATGACGCTGTGGCCCTGCAGGCGGCCGTGTTCGTACACGCGAACCAGAGCCCGGCCCGGCCGGTCCAGCTGCCCACCTCCGACGTATCTACGCTCCGGGTCCTGCTGGTGATCTGCCGCCCGCGCGGCGACGTCGACGTGCCATTTCGCTCGGTCGCCCGCCAGCTCGCGGACATCCGCTCGGAGGGCTTCCAGCTCGACGTGCTGCGCCCGCCCACGTTCGCCCGCCTCTCCGCGGCTCTCGACGAGGCCGCCCGCGAGGGCCAGCCCTACCACGCGGTCCACTTCGACGGGCACGGCACCTGGGCCGACCTGCGGTCCGGCGGCGGTGCGGGGCCGCGCACCGCGACACGGTACGACCGGCGCAGCGGCGCACACGGCTACCTCGTCTTCGAAGATCCGTCCACGAAGGACAACGAGCACTTCGTCGACGGCCCCACGCTCGGCGCCCTCCTCGCGCGCACGGGTGTCTCCGTCCTTGTGCTGAACGCGTGCCGCTCCGCCTACGCCGAGGCGCCGACCGAGCCCCGCGCCGCTGACGAGGCCGCCGTCGCGGACGTGCACGCGCGGGTACGCGCGTACGGCTCGCTGGCCCAGGAGATCACCGACGCGGGCGTGCCCGGCGTCGTGGCGATGCGCTACAGCGTGTACGTGGTGACGGCCGCCCAGTTCATCGCCGACCTCTACACCGCGCTACTCAGCGGCGACCAGCTCGGCGCGGCCGTGGCGGCGGGCCGGCGCCAGCTGCACGCCCAGCCCAACAGGACGATCGCGTTCGACCCGCTCCCGCTGCAGGACTGGTCCGTCCCCGTCGTGTACGAGGCGGCGCCGCTCGCCCTCTTCACCCCGGCCAACCGCCCCGCCCTGGACCCCAACGCGGCACCGGAGCACGCCGACGTGCCCAGGCGCCCGGACGTCGGCTTCTTCGGGCGCGACGAGACGCTGCTCGCGCTCGACCGCGCCTTCGACCACCACGCGGTGGTGCTGATGCACGCTTATGCCGGCGCCGGCAAGACCGCGACGGCCGCGGAGTTCGCCCGCTGGTACGCGGACACCGGCGGCACCGACGGCGTCATCTTCACAACCTTCGAACGCCACACACCCTTGGTGCGCCTGCTCGACCGGGTCGGCGACGCGTTCAAGAGCACCCTGGCCGCCAACGGGATCGAGTGGCTGACCCTCGACGACGACCAGCGCCGCCATGTGGCGATGCAGGTGTTCCAGCAGGTGCCGGTCCTCTGGGTCTGGGACAACATCGAGCCGGTGACCGGCTTTCCCGCCGGCGCCGCGTCCGACTGGAGCCAGAAGGAGCAGGACGATCTGGCGGCCTTCCTCCGCGATCTCGCCACCACCCGCTGCAAGGTGCTGCTGACGTCCCGCCGCGACGAGCGTGCGTGGCTGGCCGACCTACCAGCCCGAGTCGCGCTACCGCCGATGCCGATGCTGGAGCGGGTGCAGCTCACCCGCGCCATCGCCGCCCGCAACGGCCACCGGATCACCGAGGTACGCGACTGGCGGCCACTGCTCCGCTACACGGCCGGCAACCCGCTGACGATCACCGTCCTGGTTGGACAGGCACTGCGCGAAGGGCTGACCGGCCGAGAGCAGATCGAAGCGTTCGTGGAGCGCCTCCGCACCGGCGAAACCGGCATCGACGACGCTGCGGAGGGCCGATCGAGGTCGTTAGGCTCATCTTTGGGCTACGGCTTCGCCCACGCCTTCTCCGACGTCGAACGCACACAGCTGGCCGTGCTATACGTCTTCCAGGAGACCGTAGATGTCGACGCCTTCGTCGGAATGGGAGAGTCCGAACTCGAAGAGCCGGTGCCCCAGCTAGCCGGCCTGACCCGAGATAACGGCATCCGGTTGCTGGATCGCGCAGCGGAGATCGGTCTGCTCAGCCCACTCGGCGGGGGCTACTTCCGCATCCACCCCGCCCTCCCCTGGTACTTCGCCGATACTTTCGTCCAGTGTTATGGCGGCCCGAACACGCCGGCTGGCCGCCGTGTCGTGCAGGCCTACACCGCCGTCATGGCAAGCATCGGCGACGAATACCACGGCTCCTACGTGAGTGGGCGACACGATTCGGTCTCCCTGGTTGCTGTCGAAGAGGCCAACCTACTGCGCGCACTCTCCTTCGCCCAATCCGAGGGCCAATGAGGTGATCTCAACGAGATAGGTAGCCGTGCTCGAAATGGGTGAGCACGAGCGCGGCTTGAGCGATGTCGCCGATCTTTCTTGGCGGCTGGGTGACGTGTTGGAGTACGCGCCAGCGTTGGGTCAGCAGCGCGAACCCGCGTTCGCCGATGGATCGCATTGACCGTAGCAACATGTTGATCGTGCGGTTGTTGATGTGTAGAGCATGCCCATCGGCGGGTTTCTTGACCGGGGTGAGGATGCCGTGACCTGCGCCTTCGTATCCCGGATCGGCCAAGGTGGGCAGGCCCCGGGTGGCTGCGGCGTACAGCGGGCCGAGAGCGTGTTCGCGGGCCACCGTCAGGTCATGGACCGAGCCGGGCTCGACCTCGGACGTCCAGATGGGAAAGCCGTCCGGGCGCATGACCGCCTGGATGTTGCCGCCGAAGTCGTGGGTCTTGCCGCTATACCAGGCGTCGATGGTTTCGCCTTTCTTGCTGATGGTTTTCTGCGCGCACCGGTCGCTGTCCACGACCTTGCCGTCCAGGATCACGTGCGACCAACCCTCAGCCTGCACCCGCTCCAGCGCTTCGGTCAGCTCCGGCGCTTGGGCGGAAAGGACGAACAAGACCTCGTCGTGGTAGCGGTAGGAGGTTGCCCGGGACAGGCCGAACCCGGCGCCGAGCTGCGGAATATCGACGCCGCGGTTACGGAACCACACCAGTCCGAACACGGCGTGTCGCCAGGTGGTCAGAATCCGGGTCCCTTTGCGAGTACCCAGCACGCGCCGATGTGCGCGCAGCAGACCGGAGACGAAGCCGACCAGTTCCCGGGGGACGTCGAGTATGGCACGATACGTGATCACGTGGGGTCCTTCTGGTGAGGATCTTTGTGGTGAAGAAATCCCTATCCGGGACCCCACGGCCCTCACCAGGACCGTCCACTATGGCCGTTATGTGCGTGTCGCTCGGCCGGAAACACTTTTCGTCGTTGAGATCAGCTCAATGGCTCTTCGCGATCGGCTGCATGCAAGGGCTCCGAGTGCTTCACTCCCACCTCGGGCGAAACGCGGAGTGGAGTCGCCTCGTGGATGGCTTGATCCCCAATCTCTTCGATCCGACTACGGGTGGACCGATCTCCGGCAGAGAAGACGAGTGGCGGATGGCTTCCGACTATCGGGTAGAGATAGCGGAGGTAGCGCGAGACTGGGCCGAAGCCGAGCGTCTCTTGGAAACCTCTCTCGCCTGGGCGCAGGCCCAGGCCGCCGCCGCCCTCGCCGCCCCGCCCGACAAACTGACACCCGTCGAGCGCAATGAGATCCGCAGCCTTGCGGTAACCACCGAGTCGGTGGGGCACATCCTCCGCAAGCAGGGCCGCTCCGAGTGTGTCGAACGGTACCGGCAGGCAGCGGACCTTTTCCGCCGCATCGGCGCCAGCCGTGAAGAGTCCGTCGTAGCGTTCAACATCGGCAGTTCCTACCTCACGATTTCCGAATTGCGAGATCTGGACGAGGCCGAGCGCTGGTTTCGGCGGACGCTCGCTCAGACGGAGGCGCACGATCGGTTGGGTCGCGCGCAGACCACGAGCCGGCTCGGCGAGGTAGCGCTGCGGCGGTTTCTGTACGCCCAAAATGCGAGGCTCGACGAGAAGATACTAACGGGATACCTCACCACCGCCTGCGAGGCATACGAGGCGGCCCTCGCGCTGACTCCTTCCGAGGTGATCGGCGACTTGGCCGTCGATCACCACCAGCTTGGCATCGTCTACCAGTACCTCGGTCGTCTTGACCTCGCTTTGGAGCACCAGCACAAGGCAATCAGGTATCGGGAGGAGATCGGCGATAGGTACGCGGCGGGACGGACGCGCATGGCCGTGTCCGCGACTCTCGCTCTGAGCGGCCGGCTCGCCGATGCGGTCCTCTACCTTCGGGCCGCGCTGCGCGACTTCGCCCCGTACGGCGCTGGAGCGGCAGATGAGACCCAGAGGGTCGAAGATCTCATCGCCACCTACGAGCAACGCATGAGTGAGAGACCAGAGTAGGAGTTGCGCATACACGCAGCCATGCAGCAAGTTCCCGGCTGAATGTGTCCTCAAGGGGTGAGGTAACCCCCTACTGGATGCGAGGTCGCGGACAGCATGTCAACGACGAAGACGAGCAGGAAAGCGGCGGCCACCCTGGCCGCCGCTCTCGCGTTGCTGGGCGGGTCGGTGGTCGCCGGCCATCCGGCGGCCGCCGCCCAGCCGACGAAAGTGCCCGATCCCGGCACGACGGTCACGCTGCTGAGCGGCGACCGGGTGACGGTCGGGGACGGCGCGGGCGGTGCGGTCGGTGTGCGCCCGGCCGAAGGGCGCGAGAAGGTGCGCTTCTCCATCCGCCGCACCGCCGGCGAGGTCTACGTGGTCCCCGAGGACGCACGGCCCTTGCTGCGGTCGGGGCGGCTCGACGAGCGGCTGTTCGGCGTGCGTGGCCTGATCCGGGCCGGCTACCACGACGCCGCGCGGGACACGCTGCCGCTGATCGTGCGGCTCTCCGCGGGACGCGGCGCCGCCGCCGCGACCGGCGCCCGGGTCACCCGTGATCTGCCCGCGGTGCGCGGCAGTGCCGCGACCGTCCAGAAGGGACAGCTCGACTTCTGGTCGGCCCTGACCGGGCGTTCGGCCAAGGCGGCGTCCGGTGTGGACAAGGTGTGGCTGGACGGCAAACGCGAGCTGCTGCTGGATCGTAGCGTCCCACGGATAGGCGCACCGGACGCTTGGCAGGCCGGATACACCGGCAAGGGCGTGACCGTCGCGGTACTCGACAGCGGCGTCGACGCGACGCATCCCGATCTGGCGGGCAAGGTGGCCGAGTCGCGCAACTTCAGCGAAAGCCCGGACCCGGAAGACGCCTACGGCCACGGCACCCACGTCGCGTCGACGATCGCGGGCAGCGGTGCCGCCTCGGGCGGAAGGTACAAGGGGGTCGCGCCGGACGCGACGTTGCTGTCCGGGAAGGTCTGCGAGACCACGTTCTGCAGCGACTCGGCGATGCTGGCCGGCATGCAGTGGGCGGCCGCGGAGAAGCGGGCCACGGTCGTCAACTTCAGCATCGGCGGCTTCGACACGCCCGACCTCGATCCGCTGGAGGAGGCGGTCAACACGCTGACCGCGCAGTACGGCACGCTCTTCGTCGCGGCCGCCGGCAACCGCGGGTGTAGCCAGCCGGTCAGCTCACCGGCGAGCGCGGACGCGGCGCTGGCGGTCGGTGCCGTCGACCTGAACGACAGCCTGGCGGACTTCTCCAGCTGCGGCCCCAGGACCGGCGACGAGGGTGTGAAGCCCGACATCACCGCGCCCGGCGTCGACATCGTCGCGGCTCGCGCCTCCCGTGCCCGCATCGGCGAGCCGGTCGACGACCACTACCTGCGGCTGTCCGGCACGTCGATGGCCACGCCGCACGTCACGGGTGCCGTCGCACTGCTCGCCCAGCAACACCCGGACTGGACGGCCGGCCAGCTCAAGGCCGCGCTGACCGCATCGGCGAAGCCGAACCCGGCACTCTCGGCGTACCAGCAGGGTGCTGGCCGCGTCGACGTGGGCCGCGCCATCACCCAGGCGGTGACCACCGACCCGGTCGGGGTCACCTTCGGCAAGACGCTCTGGCCGCACCAGGACGACGAGCCGATCGCCAAGACGGTGACCTACCACAACAACGGCCCGGACGACGTGACGCTCAACCTGTCCGTGCGCGCTGTCGGGCCGGGCGGCCAGCCGGCATCGGCCGGCCTGTTCACCCCGAGCGCGACCACGGTCACGGTGCCGGCCGGCGGCCAGGCGCGGGTGACGGTCACGGCCGACACGCGGGTACCGGGCGCCGACGGTCTCTACTCGGGACACCTCCTCGCCACGAGCGGCACGACCCAGGTGGTCACCGCGCTCGGCGTGCACAAGGAGGTCGAGATGTACGAGCTGACGGTCGCCAACATCGACGCGACGGGCGCGCCCACCAGCGAGTACTTCATGGTCGTCTACGGCTTGGACAACACCAACGAGCCGGTCCCCTACGACCCGGACGGCACCGTGACGCTGCGGCTGCCGCGCGGGCAGTACGGCACGTTCTCGGAGATCCACACCGGCACCGGCACGGCGCTGCTACTACGGCCGTTCGTCAACCTGACCGCGGACACGACGGTGACGTTCGACGCGCGGCAGGCCCGGCCGGTCACGGTCACCGCGCCCGACCCCGGTGCCCGGTCGATGACGGCGGCCATCCGCTTCGACCAGACGATGCCGGACCGCCCCTACGGGGACGCCAACTACGAGATCCTCGGTGACAGCTTCGCGGAGATGTCCACCGCGTACCTCGGCGAGCCCGTCCCGGCCGACCGGATGCGCACGTCGGTGTCGAGCCAGTGGGCGAAGCCCGACGCCAACGGCCGGCCGCACGGCACGCCGTACCTGTACGTGCTCGTGGACGAGCTGCCCGGCACGTTTCCCACCGGATACAGCCACGTTTACCGGACCGGCGAGCTAGCCACCGTCCGGCAGGACTTCAGCAGGCGGAGCGACAGCCAGGAGGTGCTCCGCGACGTGGTCCTGTACAACGGCCCGTACCTGTACTTCCAGGACGTGCCGGCGCACGTGGTCGAGTACTACAGCGGCGACGCGCGCGTGATGTGGACCGGCGTGGAGTACGGCGCGGAGCGCTTCTTCAGGTCGGCGCCCGCGCGATACCAACCGGGGCGGACCTACCGCGACGAATGGAACACCGGCCCCTTCGGCCCGAGCCTTCCGGGGTCGTACGACGAGCGCGACTGGGTCTCCCGCACCGGCGACGCGGTGTGGGTGAACCCGCCGGTCTTCGGCGATCGGGGCGGCCACGCGGGCTATGCACGCGTCACCGACGGGCGGATGGCGCTCTACCGGGACGGCGCGCTCGTCGGCGAGACGGGCTGGCGGCCGCAGAGCGAGTTCGCCGTGCCGGCCACCGAGGGCACGTATCGCCTGGAGGTCTCGGCGGCCCACGACGCGAGCGACCTGACCACGCGGGTCGACCTCGCCTGGACCTTCCGATCGGGGCACGTCGACGGTGAGGTCCCGGCAAAGCTGCCGATCCAGGTGGTGCGCTTCGCGCCCGCCCTCGACGCGGACGACGCCGCTCCCGGCGGCCGCCGCTTCGTGATCCCGGTGACCGTGCAGCGCCAGCCCGGCGCCCCGGCCGCCGGCGTCAAGCGGCTTACCGTGCAGGTGTCCTACGACGACGGCGCCACCTGGCGGGCGGCGCAGGTTCGCAAGACGGGAAGTGGGTGGATCGCCATCGTCGACCACCCGCGGGGCGGTGGTTTCGCCTCCCTGCGGGCCACAGCCACCGACTCCGCCGGCAACACGGTGGAACAGACCGTCGTACACGCGTACCGCCTGTCCAAGTAGGACCAGGGCCTTGTCTCCTGGATCTCGAAGGGCTGCGGCGAGGTCCAGGAGACAAACCCTAGGCGGCCGCTTTCTGAGGTGCGGACAGGGTGACCGTCGCTCGGGCGGTCACCCCGTTCACCGTAACGGCGAGCACGACCGAGCCGCTCGACCGCAGCGCGAGCAGCTCGCCCGTCGACGGGTCGAACCAGGCCGAGTGCCACGGCCGCACGCCCCACGCGGATCCGATGTGGACGCTCGGGGAGGCGCTCCAGTCGGCGCTCACCGGCGCCGCCACCGGTACCTGCCGACCGCTCTGGGTGACGACGGCGGCCACGTCGACCGGCGTCCCGCGCGGTGCCGTGGACGGGGCGGTGACGGTGAGCGAGTCGACGTGCGCCTGGGTCTCCGCCACGATCTCGCCGTGCGCGTCGACGCCGAAGTGGGTCCAGCCGGTGAAGCCGCCCAGGTGCGGCGCCGACGACGGGCCCTTGCCCGAGTTGCCGTTGATGACGTACGGCACGCCGTCGACGCGGTCGGCGTAGAACGTGCCCACGTGTGAGCCGACGAAGAGCGCGCTCTTGCCGGACCGGCGCTCGAAGTCGCCCAGCCACTCCTCCAGCATCGCGGCCTCCTTGCGGTCGCCGAGCTGGCTCCCCTTGGCCGGCGTCGGGTCGCGCGGCGGGTGGTGGTCCAGCACGACCACCGACTTCACCCGCCGGTCGGTCCGCGCCGAGTCCAGCGCCTGGCGCAGCAGCTTCACCTGGTCGAAGCCGCCGCCGCGCAACGTACCGGTCGAGGAGTTGAGGGTGACGAACCGCACGCCCTTGTGGTCGAAGACCCGCGACGTATCGCCGAACACGGCCTGGAAGTTGGTGATCGGCGCGCCCATGATCTCGTGGTTGCCGGGCACGTAGTAGTACGGCAGCTGGCCGCCGAGCTCCTCGTCGAGGATCCGCTTGGCGAGCGCGAAGTCCGCCTCGGTCGCGGTGTCGACGAAGTCGCCATTGACGACGAGGAAGTCCGGCTGGGCCGCCTTGACCTCGCGGAGCGTGCGGCGGGCCTGCGCGACGAGGTCGCTGTCGGGCGCGGCCGCCACGAACTGCGCGTCGGACATCACCGCGAACCGCCACCGTGCACCGTCCACAGTGCCATCCCGGATGACGACCTTGTCGGTGCGGAGGGGCACGGCTGGCTGCTGGATCGTCGGCGGCACCTTGGCGACGATGTCGTCGACGACGATCTCGCTCTTGTACTGGGCGTCGGGGCGGGTCTCGGCCACGTAGAAGCGGCGCACCCGCACCGGGTACTGCACGCCGGCCGGCACGGCCATCTCCACGTAGCGCCAGCCGGTCCAGGTGACGAGCGGACCGCTGAGCACGTGCTGCTGGTCGAGCGCGTCGTGCAGGTGCAGGCGGGCCCACTCACCCTTGCCGTTGCCGTAGATCCACATGCCGAACGCCTGCGGCTGTCCCGGCACCGTGATCCAGGCCGGCGGGTCGGCGTACGCCGCGCGGGTGCCCGTGGAGAGGCTGAAGTCGTACGACAGCTTGAGGCCGGTGCCGGTGTGGCCGGGCGCCGGGGCGACCGAGCCGGCGGCGCGGGCGTGGCTGAACTTCCAGCTCGCCGCGTCGTCCTCGAACATCGCGACTGGCACGTCTTCCAGGCCTACCGTCACCGGCACCGCCACACTGGACTGTCCGACATGGAAGGTGACGAGCCCGGCACCGACGTCCTTCTTGGCGCGCACAGTGAAGAAGCCGTTGCTGGAGGGCGACACGTCGAGCAGCGACGAGTCGAACGAGAGGCGCACGTCGGCCGGCTCGATGGGCGCGCTGTTGCCTTCAGCGTCGTAGCCGACCACGCCGATCGTGCCCTCGCCAAGCGCCGCCAACCCGAGCCGCGACGACGTCGCGTCGATGCGGTCCAGCGGGCCGAGCACCCGCAGGTCGATGTCGCCCGAGGCATGCCCGCGTGAAGCGGTCACCGTCGCGGTGCCCGGAAACGCGGCGCGGAATACGCCGTCGCGGCTCACGTACCCGTGGGTGGCCCGCCACGAAGGCGTACCCGATGCCGGGCCGTAGGTCTCGTCGTAGCCGGCGGCCGTCAGGCGGCGGGTGAGTCCGGGGAAGACGCGGTCGGGGTTGCCGCCGCGGACCGGCCCGGTGCCGGGAGCGGCGGCCGGGTCGGCGGCGGTCTCCACCCAGAACCCGGCCAGCCGGCCGGAGCCGGGCGCGGCGTAGATCGCGAGGCCGTTGGGCACGGGTCGCTCGGAGCCGTCGGACGGGCTGTTTTCCACCCGCACCGCGGCCTGCCCCGGCTCGCGAGCCAGCAAAGTGGACGAACCGCCGCCGTCGAGGTTGAGCGCGTTGTACGCGCCGAGCTCCGCCATCAGCCGGCCGAGCTCGGTGAGCGTGACACCGCGGCTGTCCGCCTGGCGGCCGTCCACGGTCAGCAGGTACATGCGGCGGCCGTCCCGCGAGAAGCCGACGGCGGTGCGCGGCTCGGGCGTGACGTCGCCGATGTCCTGCGGCACGCCGTCCTTGACGAGCACCTGGCGGCCGCCGACCGCGGCCTTGAGCGGGCCGCCGTCCGAGGAGCGGGGCGCGTAGGACACGTCGACCGGGTCGCCCGGCTCGAGAGCGGCGAGCACGTCGGCCCCGGCGTCGCGGCCGAGCAGCACCGTGGTGCCGGCGGGGATCGGGCCGCTGCCGGCCGCGCCCGCGACCGACGCGACTGTGCCGCCGCTCAGCGCGACCTCGGTGACCCGGGCCGCGCCCTCGACCGCCCGCTTACGGTCGTACGAGCCCCAGAGTGCCGTGAACGCGCCGACGCCTCCCGGCTGCACCATGTTGTTGAACTGGGTCAGTGTCACGCGCGTGCCGCCGGGCAGGACCGCCGTGCCGTCGAAGTAGACCTGGACCACCTTGCCGACGCCGGAGGGCGTGATGCCCACGGCGTTGACGCTGCCCTGCACCGGCGACTGGATCAGCTGTCCACTTTGGATGCCGATGCCCTGCGCGGCGCCGGAGGCGTTGATGTCGAAGAAGTCGCCGTTGACCGCCGCGACCGCGCGCGACCGGTCGGCGGCCTTGCGCAGCGGCTCGGTCTTGGCGACCTCGCCCGAGTTGACGTAGTCGACGCTCAGCTTGCCGGACAGGTCGGCGGTGAGTGCGTCGGCGCGCAGCCAGCCGGCGGCGTGGTAGCGGTCGAACGAGGTGAGCGTCAGCCCCGGCGCGACCGGCCGGGCGCGCTTCGCGGTCTCGATGTCGTCGAAAGCGTCGACAGCCGGGAGCGGCGCCGGCGCCGGAGCAGCAACCGCCGGCGCCGGGACAGCCACCGCCGGCGCCGGTACACCCAGGAGCACGATAAGAGCGAGAACAGCCACACGCCGCATGGCGGCCAGTCAACCTGATCTCGCATGGAACTTTCAATAGCTGCATGTCTAACTGAAAGAAAACTTCAGGCGGCGGCCGCTACCAGGGCGGGTCGCACACCGGCCCCCCTCGCCAGCGCGGCCGCCTCAGAGTCCAGGTAGAAGTTCGGGCGCAGGTCGGCCTCGTGGTAGTACCGGTGGAAGACCGCCGTCGCCCCGCCGGACATCGGCGGCACGATCCAGGTCCAGTCCGCGGGCACCGGCCGCCCGGCCTTCTCCTCGTTGCGCATGTGCGCGAGGAAGCGCCCCGACTCGGTGTGATGGTCGGTGATTTTCACGCCGGCCCGGTCGAACGACCACAGCACGGCACGGTTGAGCTCCACCAGCGCGCGGTCCCGCCACAGCGTCGCCTCGTGCGACGTGTCCAGGCCGAGGCCGCGAGCCACCACGGGTAGGAGGTTGTACCGGTCCGGGTCGGCGAGGTTGCGGGCGCCGATCTCGGTGCCCATGTACCAGCCGTTGAACGGCGCCAGCGGGTAGTCCACGCCGCCGATCCGCAGCCGCATGTTGGAGATGGCCGGGATCGCGTGCCACCGCAGCCCCAGGCGCTCGAACCAGCCCAGCTCCGGGTGCGTGATCGGCACCTCCCGCACGGCCCGCTCGGGCAGCTGGAAGAGGCGCGGACCCTCGCCCGGCGACTCCACCACGACCGGCAGCACGTCGAACGGGCCGCCCGCCCCCAGCCACCCCATCTCGCGCATCGCGTCGGTGAACGGGACGTACCTTGGATCGCCGACGACGCCCGCGTCGGCGCGATAGCCGGCGTACCGGATGAGTTGCTCGTTCCACACCCTGGCGTAGGGGCGGCCCGGCCGCGCGGGCGCGAAGACCGAGATGACCGGGCGGATGGCGCTCCCGCCCCCGGCGACCCGCAGGTGCCGGACCAGGAGCCGGAAGATCTCGTCGGCGGTGTGGGCGCGGCGCCGGTCGAGCACGGTGAGGCTGCGCCAGTAGAGGCGGCCGATGCACCGGCTCGCGTTGCGCCAGGCCACTTTCGCGCCCCAGACGAGCTCTTCGGATGTGTGCGCGTACGTCCCCGTGGCGGCGATCTGCGCCCGGACCACGGCGAGCCGAGGCTCCACCGGGCCGAGCCTGGGCTGCTCGGTGTAGCAGAGCCGGAGGAACTCCTCGGCTTCCATGGGATCGGCCGGCGAGGTCGGATCCCACGCTTCGGCGGGCATGTTTCGATAGCCCGGCACCGTCATCTGCGCCTCCTCAGCTGACGTCCGTTGCCCCCCTCGTGCATCACCAGAGGACGTGGTGACGGGCGAAGTGCCAGGACGTTTTCACGCGGAGTCACGCAGAAGTCGCACGGCGTGTGCGATCGGCCAGATCGTGTCGTACCGCCGACAAAAGCTTGCGCCCCGGCCGAGCTTCCGCTTGGCCGGGGCGCGCACAGTGGGGGCTGCTACTCCCCCGGAGTCGACTTCGCGATCTGCATGAGGAACTCGATGTTGGTCCGCGTCTGCTTGAGGCGGTCGAGCAGCAGGTCGAGTGCGGCCTGCGACTCCAGCGAGTGGAGCACCTTGCGCAGCTTGTGCGAGATCGCCAGCTCCTCCGGCGCGAGCAGGATCTCTTCCTTACGCGTGCCGGACGGGTTGATGTCGATCGCCGGGAAGACGCGCTTGTCGGCGATCTTGCGGTCGAGCTTGAGCTCCGCGTTACCCGTGCCCTTGAACTCCTCGAAGATGACCGTGTCCATCATGGACCCGGTCTCCACCAGCGCGGTGGCGAGGATCGTCAGGGAGCCGCCGTTTTCGATGTTGCGGGCGGCGCCGAGGAAGCGCTTCGGCGGGTAGAGCGCGGTCGAGTCGATACCACCCGACATGATCCGGCCACTCGCCGGCGCCGCCAGGTTGTACGACCGGCCGAGCCGGGTCACCGAGTCGAGCAGCACGACCACGTCGTGGCCCAGCTCGACAAGGCGCTTGGCCCGCTCGATCGCCAGCTCGGCGACCGTCGTGTGGTCCTGCGGCGGGCGGTCGAACGTGGCCGCGATGACCTCGCCCTTGACCGACCGCTGCATGTCGGTGACCTCTTCGGGCCGCTCGTCGACGAGCACGACCATCAGGTGGCACTCGGGATTGTTGCGGGTGATCGCGTTGGCGATCGCCTGCAGCACCATCGTCTTACCCGCCTTCGGCGGCGAGACGATCAGCGCGCGCTGCCCCTTGCCGAGCGGCATGACCAGGTCGATGACCCGGGTCGTGAGGATGTGCGGCTCGGTCTCCAGCCGCAGGCGCTCCTGCGGGTAGAGCGGGGTCAGCTTGTAGAACTCGGGGCGCCGCCGCGCCTCGTCCGGGTCCATGCCGTTGATGGTGTCGAGCCGGACCAGCGGGTTGTACTTGTCGCGGCGCTGCTCGCCCTCGCGGGTGGCGCGCACCGCGCCGGTCACCGCGTCGCCCCTACGCAGGCCGTACTTCTTGACCTGCGACATGGAGACGTAGACGTCGTTGGGACCGGAGAGGTAGCCGGTCGTGCGGACGAACGCGTAGTTGTCCAGGACGTCGACGATGCCGGCCACCGGCACGAGCACGTCGTCGTCGGTCACCTGCGGCTCGTTGCCACCGCCACCGCTGCTGCCGCCCTCGGCCCGCTCGCCACGGCCGCGCCGGCGGTCACGGAAGCGGCTACGCCGGCTCCGCCGGCCGCCGCCGTCTTCGCCGTCGTCGTCGCCGTCGCGGTCACGATCACGGTCGCGATCGTTGCGGTCATTGCGGTCGTTGCGCTGCTCGGCGCGGTCGCCACGGTCGCCCCGCGGGCCGCGCTCGTTGCGGTCGCGGCTGTTTCGCGACTCGCGGTCACCCCGCTCGCTACGGTCGCCCCGCTCACCGCGGTCACCGCGCTCGCCGCGCTCCGTGTCGTCGGAGGCGCCGTCGCCGCGGGACTCCGGCGGACCCGCCGGCCGCGTGGCCCGGCGCGAACGCGGCTCGCGCTCCTCGCCGTCGGACGACGGCTCGGGAGACGTCACGGTCACCGGCGCGTCGCCGCCACGACGCTCGGTCTCGATGGTGTCGGGCACCTCGGCCCGCACCTCTTCGCGAACCGGCGCGGACGCGGCCGCGACCTCGGCCCGCTGGCGCGGCGCACCAGCGCCGTCGGCCCCGCCGCCCTGGCGCTCGGAAATAGCGGCGACCAGCTCGCCCTTTCGCATCCGGGCCGTACCGGAGATGCCGAGCGACGCGGCCAGGCTCTGCAGCTCCGGCAGCAGCATCGCCGACAGCCCGGTGCCGCGGCGCGCGCGGCGCACGGTGCCAGTGGCAGCCTGGTCAGCGACGTTGGTGACATCCGACGTCACGTCGGTGGTGTCGCTCAATGGATTCCTTCCCTCGATAGGCCGGGGCTGCCCGGATCGGAAGATCCTTGGTGGCCGGGCGGCCTCGGTGCACCCGCCTCACGTAACAGGGCGGGAGTTTGTAACACAGCAGCGGTGGGCCTAAGCAGCGGATAAGACGAACTGACCGCCGAAAGCTTCGGGGTGCGCCGCCACGCAGAGATCTATTGCCTCGCGACTGTGCTAGGGCCAGAGCGTAATCAACTCATCGGACCTGCGGCAACAGTGGTCCGCTCGGCGTGTCCCAGTGTACCCCCTCAACGCGGGCCCCGGTGACATCTACTCCCAACCGTTGTGCCGCCCAACCCATTCCCGGTGCAAAATCTTCCGGCACCGGTGACAGCGCGAGCACGGAGGGTCCCGCCCCGCTCACCACAGCGGCCACACCCGCCTCACGCAGCGCCGTGACCAGGGCAAACGTCGCCGGCATGCCGGGAGCGCGGTAGTGCTGGTGGAGCCGGTCCTCGGTTGCGGGAAGCAGCAGCGCCGGCTCCTCGGTGACGGCGTGCACCAGCAGAGCGGCCCGGCCCGCCGAGCGCGCGGCGTCCGCGTGCGGCACCGTCGCCGGCAAAGCCGCCCGCGCCTCCGCGGTCAGCCCGCGGTCCGACGGCACGAAAACCGTCGGTTGTACGGCATCCGACGGGCGCAGCGTCACCGCGAACGCGCCCGTCTCGTCCATCCACGCGATCGTGAAGCCGCCGAGAAGGCAAGGTGCCACGTTGTCGGGGTGTCCCTCGATGGCGGCGGCGAGGCGCAGCGCGGCCGCGGCGTCCATCCGCCGGTGCCCGTCGACGACAAGCCCGCGGGCGAGCTGGATGCCGGCCACGATCGCCGCCGACGATGAGCCGAGACCACGCGCCTGCGGGATGCGGTTGACGCACGACAGGGCCAAACCGGACGGACGGCCGCCCAACTCATCGAAGGCCGCAAACATCGCGTGTACCACCAGATGGGACGCGTCCGTCGGCAGGTCGCCCGCGCCTTCGCCGGTCACCTCGACCGTCACGCCCTCCTCGGTGACCCGGGCGGTGACGTCGTCGTAGAGCGCCAGCGCCAGCCCGAGCGCGTCGAAGCCCGGACCGAGGTTGGCGCTGGTCGCCGGCGCGCGAACACGCACCTCACCGGGGACGAAGGAGGGGACCACGGGCTAATGGTAGGGCCGTGATCGGCGTTCCTAGGGTGGCCCCGTGGACAAGTACGCGTACGTCGCCATCCAGCCTGATCCTCACGCTGATCCACGCCACCGGCCTGGCACTCGTCATCGCCGCCGTCCTGGCCGGCGCCCGCCCCACCTTTCCCATCCCTCAGGACGACCGGCGCATCCAGGCGCTCTAGCGGAGTCGTTCCCAGAAGAAGATTTCCCGGGCCGCGTCAGCGGCGGACCGCCGCTCCCGCCGGAGACCGCTGCGGCCGGCGGCTCGCCTGCGCTCGCCGAGATCCCCGGCCTCCGCTGCCATGTCCGCGGGCCAAGCCCCAAGAGCGCGGTAGCCCAAATCTTGAATGAATGCCCGCTAGGGCGTGTTTCATAAGGGTCGGTCGAGCCGAGGCGGAGTCCAGGCGGCGTCCGGGGTGCCGGGCGGAAGGTCGCATACCGGTGTTGTATGTGGCCCTTTCGTCCGGTGCCGCCGGTCGTCGTCTGGGCCCGCCGCACGCCGGGCATGCCCTTATGAAACACGCCCTAGTCGTCGGTGTTCTCCTGGTGTGGGCGGCCGGGGGAGCGGCCGGCCTGCTTCAGGGCCAGGCGGAGCGCGAACTCGATCTGTGCGTTCACGCTGCGCAGGTCGTCGGCGGCCCACTTGGCCACCGCGTCGTAGACGTCGGGGTCAAGCCGGAGCAGGAGCTTCTTGCGCTCGGGCATGTGGTTCCTCGGATCAGCTGTACAAGGAGCCCGTGTTGACCACCGGCTGGGCGGCCCGGTCGCCGCACAGCACCACGAGCAGGTTGGCCACCATCTGCGCCTTGCGCTCCTCGTCGAGGTCGACGACGTGTTCGTCGCGGAGCCGGTCGAGGGCGTTGGAGACCATGCCCACCGCGCCCTCCACGATTTTGAAGCGGGCGCTCACGATCGCGCTCGCCTGCTGCCGGGCCAGCATCGCGTGGGCGATCTCGGGCGCGTAGGCGAGGTGGGTGGTGCGCGACTCGAGCACCTCGACGCCGGCCAACTCCACCCGCTCGCGCAGCTCCTGGGTCAGCTCTTCGCTCACCACCGAGCTGTCGCGCAGGCTGGACCGCCCGCTGTCGTGCGCCTCGTACGGATAGCTGGTCGCCATGTGCCGCACGGCCGCCTCGGACTGCACCGCCACGTACTCGACGTGGTCGTCCACCGCGAACGCCGCCCTGGCCGAGTCGACGACCCGCCACACGACGACGGCCGCGATCTCCACCGGGTTGCCGTCGGCGTCGGAGACCTTGAGCCGCGCGGTCTCGAAGTTGCGCACGCGCAGCGTGACGCGGCGCTTGGCGGTTAGCGGCCAGGTCCAGTGGAAGCCGGCCGCCCGGATGCTTCCCACGTACCGCCCGAGGAACTGCACCACCTGCGCGTCATTGGGGTTGACGATCGTAAATCCGGTGGCGACCACGGCGGCCACCAGCGCGTAGGCGCTCGAGACGACCGAGATGCTCACCGCGGTCGCGACCGCCGAACCGCCGGACGTAGCGAAGATCACCGCCAACCCGATCGCGGCGAGCGCCAGCAGGCCCGCGACGGCGACGAACCCGGATACCCGGAAAGCCGGTCTCTCCATGACCACTCCCGACTGCCTCGATAGCAAGGTGATATCACTACGATATCGTCAGGGAGCTTCCTCCGCCACGACGGGTGCGGCCAGGCCGCGCGTGGCTATACGCCAGCCGACGGCGTACACGAGCGTGACCGTCGCGCAGCCGGCGATCAGCGCGCGCCCGTCGACGTGGTCGACAAGCGCGGCGACGGCGAGCTGGCTGACCGAGATGGAGAGCGTGGCGAGCATGAGGTCGGCGGCGAAGACCCGGCCGCGGAGGCGGTCCGGCACCTCGCCCTGCAGCGCGAAGTTGGACAGGATCCAGTTGGTACCGCCGGCGAAGTGCGCCGCGAAGACGAGCGCCAGCACGAGCGGAAACCACGGCGCGACCGCGACTCCGAGGTAGGCGAGGCCGTACGCGGACATCGAGATCGCCAGCCCGGGCAGCAGCCACGAGCGGTGGCCGAGCACCTTGCGCATCGCGAGGGGGCCGACGAGCGCGCCCGCGCCGCGTACCCCGAAAAGGAGGCCCGCACCCACCGCGCCGGCGCCGAAGCGGCCGGCCAGCAGCGGGAAGACGGTGAGCACGCCGTTGCCCAACCCCACCGCGGACTTGACCGTGACAAGCGCGAGCACGCGCGGCCGGTGGCCGATGTACGCGAGCGACTCGCGGATCGCCGTCCAGGTGCGCGGCCGGCCCTCGGCGCTCTCCCTCGGTGCCTGCAAGGGCCGGCGGATCCGCCACTCCAGGCCCGCCGCCACGGCCAGGCTGGCCGAGGCGACCCAGAAGCATGTGTAGGGGCTGAACGCCGCGCTCAACACCCCGCCCAGCGACGCGCCGACGACGGCCATCGTGCCCCACGCCGAGCCGGCCACGGCGTTGGCGGCGGCGAGGTCTTCGGGGTCCACCACGTTGGGGAGGGCGGCCTGGGCGGCCGGCGAGTAGAACGCCTTGGCCACGGCCAGCGCCCCGATCGCCCCGAGCGCCAGCGCGGCCGCGCCCGCACCGCGCACGGTCTGCAGCATCATCACCGCGAGCAGCGCCGCGATGTTGGAGAGGACCAGCAGCTTCTTCCGGTCGACCCGGTCGGCGACCGTGCCGGTGACCGGCAACAGCAGCGCGACGAGCCCGGTGTCGACGGCCAGCACCAGCCCGCCCCAGACGCCGCTGCCGGTCAGCTCCGGAAGGAGGACCAGCAGCGGCACCATGACGAACCAGTCGGCACCGAAGACCACGAGCTCGGCGACGAAGAGGTTACGGAAGTCGCGGTTGTGCGTAAGGACCGAGAGGGGAGATGCCACGTACCCAAACGTTACTGGCCCGGTTTTTTGATCTTCGGTAGGCGCAGCACCTCGAACTGGTCGGTGCCCTCGATCAGCGCGGCCGAGGGCTTCGACGGCGGCGGTGCGACGAGCGGCTCGTGACCGTTGCTTACCGCGGGACCGGCGAAGGCGAGCTCCGGCTCACGGCGGAACCGCTCCTTGAAGCTCTCCACCATCGTGTACAGCGTCGGCACGAGCACCAGCGTCAGCAGCGTGGAGCTGATCAGGCCGCCGATGACCACGATCGCGAGCGGCTGCGAGATGAAGCCGCCCTCGCCGGTCAGGCCCAGCGCCATCGGCAGCAGCGCGAAGATCGTGGCGATCGCGGTCATGAGGATCGGTCGCAGCCGGCGCCGCCCGCCCTCGACGACCGCGTCGAGCACGGGCATGCCCTGCTGCCGGTACTGGTTGATCAGGTCCATCAGCACGATCGCGTTGGTCACCACGATGCCGACGAGCATGAGGATGCCGATCAGCGCGGGCACGCCGAGCGGGGTGCCGGTGACGAGCAGCAGCGTGATCGCGCCGGTCGCCGCGAACGGGATCGAGACGAGCAGGATGAACGGCTGGATCAGGCTACGGAACGTCGCCACCATGATCACGAAGACGATCGCGATCGCGGCGAGCACGGCCATCCCGAGGTCGGCGAACGCCTCCGCCTGGTCGGCGCTCACGCCACCGACCTGGTACGTGGCGCCCGGCGGGAGGTCGAGCCCGTCGAGGCGCTCCTCCAGCGCGGCGGTCGTGGCGCCCACGTTGGAGCCGGTCGCGGTGCCGGTGACGGTGGCGCTGCGCTCGCCGTCGATGCGGGTGATCTCGACCGGCCCGGAGACCTCGTCGACGTCGGCCACGTCGTCGAGCCGGAAGTTGCCGATCCGGTACGCCCGCAGCGCCTCCACCGTGTCCGGCGGGTTGGCGTTGGTGACGACCACGTCCTGCTGCACCCCGTCGAGCGCCACCTGGCCCACCGGCGCGCCCCGCATGATCTGCGCGACGAGCTGGCCGATCGCCTGCTCGGTGAGCCCCACGCGGGCGGCGGTGGCCCGGTCGACCACCACGTCGAGCCGCGGCACGTCGGCCGAGAGGCTCGTCGTGACCTGCTCGACGTCGGGCGTGTCCGCCATCGCCTGCCGTACCTGGTCGGTCGCGCGCGCGAGCGTGTCGGTGTCGGCCGCTTGGACGATCACCTGGAGCTCGTCGGCCGATGCGCCTCCCGGCCCCCCGCCGCCACCGCCCACGGTGATCTCGCCGGGCCCGCTCAGCTGCTCGCGCAGCTCGTCCTGCACCGCGCCGGAGTCGACGCCGTCCTTGACCGTGACCTGGAAGCTCGCCGCCGTGACGCCGCCGCCCTCCCAGGGCGCGCCGCCACCGCCGGCGGTCACCTGGTAGGACTCGATGTCGTCCCGGCCCGCCAGCACGCCCTCCACCTGCCGCGCGGCGGCGTCGGTGGCGTCCATGCTCGTGCCTGGCGGCATCTCCTGGCTGATCACGAAGGTGTCCTGGCCGGAGTCGTCCAGGAAGTTGGTCTTCAGCTGCGTGGAGAGCCCGAACGTGCCGATCAGCACCGCGAGCCCGATGCCCACCGTGGCCCACCGCTGCCGGGTGGCGAATCCGATCACGGGCAGGTAGGCGAGCTGCAGGAAGCTGTGCCGCTCCCGCTCCTCGGCCGCCCGCCGCACGCTCGCCTCGTCGCCGGCGCCGGTGCTCGGGTGGAGGAACCAGTACGCGAGCACCGGGATGACCGTGAGCGAGACGAGCAGCGAGGCGAGGAGCGCCACGGTCACCGTGATCGCGAACGGCGCGAAGAGCTGCCCCACGAACCCGCCGACGAGCGCGATCGGCGCGAACACCGCCACCGTGGTGAGCGTCGACGCGGTGACCGCGCCGGCCACCTCCTTCACGCCGTCGAGGATCGCGCGGCGCTTGTCCTCCCCGTACCCGAGATGGCGTTTGATGTTTTCCAATACGACGATCGAGTCGTCGACCACCCGGCCCACCGCGATCGTCAGCGCGCCGAGCGTCAGCAGGTTGAGCGAGTAGTCGCCGATCCACAGCGCGATCAGCGCCACGAGCACCGACAGCGGGATCGACACGGCGGTGACGAGCGTCGAGCGCACCGACAGCAGGAAGACCAGGATCACGAGCACGGCCATCAGCAGGCCGAGCAGGCCCTCGGTGGTGAGGCTGTCGATCGACTTCTCCACGAACGGCGCCTGGTCGAACACCACGGTCAGCGCCGCACCCCCGCTCTCGCCGAGCGCCGCGAGCCGGTCGCGGATCTCGTGCGAGATCTCCACCGCGTTGCCGTCCGGCGCCGCGGTGACCGCGATGCCGAGGCTGTCCTGCCCGTTGGTGCGGGTGAACCCGGTCGGCGGCGCGAGGCCCGGCTCGACCGCCGCCACCGCGCCGAGCTGCACCGCGCTGGCGCCCGGGCCGGGTGCCAGCCACAGCTCGCGCAGCTGGTCGATGGTCGCGATCGGGGTGCCCACCTGGATCGTGCGCGTCTTGTCGTCGGCGGTGAGCCCGCCGGCGGGGATCGCCACCCCGTTCGCCTGCAGGGCCGCACCGATCGCGCGGACGTCGATGCGCGCGGCGGCCATCTTCGCCGGGTTGGGCGTGACCGTCACGACCTGGTCGCGCGCCCCGGTGACCTCGACCGTGCGGACGCCGTCGATCCCCTCCAGATCGGGCACGACCGTGCGTTCCAACCGGTCGGCCAGCTCCTTCTGGTCGCCTCCCCCACTGCTCGACGCGGCCAGCACGATCGCCGGCAGGTCGTCGGTGCTCCCCGCGAAGACCTGCGGCTCCACCCCGTCGGGCAGCTGCGGGCCCACCCGGTTGAGCGCGGTCTGCAGCTTGTTGACCGCGTCGTCGAGGTCGGTGCCGAACTCGAACTCGACCTGGATGCTCGCCGAGCCCTCCTGCGAGGTGGAGGTCACCTTGCTGAGCCCGGCGATGCCCTGCACGCCGTTTTCGATCGGCTCGGTCACGCGCTGCTCGACGATCTCCGGCGCGGCGCCCGGGTAGGGCACCACGACGAACGCCGCGGGAAACTCCAGCGAAGGCAGCAGCTGCTGCTTCAGCGAGGGGATGGCGAACGCCCCGAACGCGGTGACGACCACCGCGACGAGCGCGACCAGACCGCGGTTGGCAAGGCTGAGTCTGGCGAACAACGACATGTCGGAGCTCACTCCAAGGGGTGGGGAACGCACGAGGGATGCGGCGCTCACCTTAGCGGTCGTCACTCTTGTGCGGTGTAGGACATCCGGCCTCACCTGCCCCGTCCGTCTCGCTTTTCACTCTTTCCGTGGGCGACCCGTCCCGGTAGGTGGTTATTGGCCGGCCGGGGAACACCGCCGCGAAGGGGGGTGGGGCATCCTGAACCTGCGACGCGAGACAGGAGAAACGCCATGTGGCGGGGTCTTATAGAGCAGTACCGGGACCGCCTGCCGGTCACGGAGTCCACCCCGGTCGTCACGCTGCACGAGGGCAACACGCCGCTCGTGCCGGCTCCCGTGCTCTCCTCCCGGCTGGGCTGTGACGTCTACCTGAAGGTGGAGGGGGCCAACCCGACCGGCTCGTTCAAGGACCGGGGCATGACGCTGGCCGTCTCGAAGGCGGTCGAGAGCGGCTCCAAGGCGATCATCTGCGCCTCGACCGGCAACACGTCAGCCTCCGCCGCCGCCTACGCCGCCCGCGCCGGCCTCACCTGCGCGGTGCTGGTGCCGCAGGGCAAGATCGCGCTCGGCAAGCTGGCCCAGGCGCTCGTGCACGGCGCCCGGCTGCTCCAGGTCAGCGGCAACTTCGACGACTGCCTGTCCCTCGCCTCGAAGCTGTCGCTCGACTACCCCGTGGCGCTGGTCAACTCGGTCAACATCGACCGCATCCACGGGCAGAAGACGGCCGCGTTCGAGATCGTCGGCGCGCTCGGCGACGCTCCCGACATCCACTGCCTGCCGGTCGGCAACGCCGGCAACATCACCGCGTACTGGCTGGGCTACCAGGAGGACCTCGACGAGGGCAACTCCACGCGCACGCCGAAGATGTACGGCTTCCAGGCGTCCGGCGCGGCCCCGATCGTCACCGGCAAGGTGGTGGCCGAACCCTCCACGATCGCGACCGCGATCCGCATCGGCAACCCGGCGAGCTGGACCAAGGCCGTCGACGCCCGCGACGCGTCGGGCGGCCTGATCGCCGCGGTGACCGACCGCCAGATCCTCACCGCATACCGCATGCTCGCCCGCGAGGTCGGCGTCTTCGTCGAGCTGGCGAGCGCGGCCAGCGTGGCCGGCCTGCTCCAGGAGGCGGAAGCCGGCCGTGTCCCCCGCGGCTCCACAGTGGTCTGCACGGTGACCGGCCACGGCCTGAAAGACCCCGAGTGGGCCATCTCCACGGCCCCGTCCCCCACAACCATCCAGCTCGACGTGCTAGCCGCCGCGAGAGCACTAGACCTGGCTTAAGAGCTTTAAGCAGATTCGCAAGCGACGCTTTTGGTCGCGGTTTACTGCGGACGGATCGTGGTACGTAGCTGTAGCCAGGGCGACAGTGAAGTACCACGATCCGGTTGTGGAGCTTGGGAAGCGCGGAGGGTGAGGCCGCGGGAGCAACGGTCCGGACCACCGCGGACGTCGCGGTAGCTCAAATTTTCTTATGTGGCTTCGATGCCTTCGACGCGGAGGACGCTGGCGATGGAGCGGACGATGTCGAGCCGCTGGAGTTCGCGGACCGTGGCTGTCAGCGCGGCGTCGGGGGCGGCGTGGGTGACGATCACGAGGACCGCCTCGTCGCCGCGGCCGGACTGGCGGACGGTGGCGATCGAGACGTCGTGCTTGGCGAAGACGCCGGCCACCGCGGCGAGCACGCCGGCGCGGTCGGCCACGTCGAGGCTGACGTGATAGCGGGTGACCGCCTCGCCCATCGGGCGGATGGGCAGGTCGGCGTAGCGGGATTCGCTCGCGGCGCGCACGCCGGCGAGCCTGTTGCGGCTGACGGCGACGATGTCGCCGAGGACGGCGCTCGCGGTCGGCGCGCCTCCGGCCCCGCGGCCGTAGAACATGAGCTGGCCGGCGGCGGCGGCTTCGACGAAGACCGCGTTGAAGGCGTCGCCGACGCTCGCCAGGGGGTGTGACCGCGGGATCATCGCCGGGTGCACGCGCACGCTGACCGAGTCGTCGATGCGGGCCGCGATGCACAGCAGCTTGATCGTGCAACCCATCGCCTTGGCGCTCGCCACGTCGGCGGCGGTCACCTCGGTGATGCCCTCGCGGTGCACGTCGGCCGCGCTCACCCGGCTGTGGAAAGCGAGCGAGGCGAGGATCGCCGCCTTGGCCGCGGCGTCGAAGCCCTCGACGTCGGCGGTCGGGTCGGCCTCCGCGTATCCGAGAGCGGTGGCCTCCTCCAGCGCCTCCGTGAAGCCGGCGCCGGTGGCGTCCATAGAGGACAGGATGTAGTTGGTGGTGCCGTTGACGATGCCGGTGACGCGGGTGATCGTGTCGCCGTGCAGCGACTCGCGGAGCGGGCGCAGCAGCGGGATCGCACCGGCGACGGCCGCCTCGTAGTAGAGGTCTGCGCCGCCTTCGGTGGCCGCGTCGTGCAGCGTGCCGCCGTCTTCGGCGAGCAGCGCCTTGTTGGCGGTGACCACGCTCTTGCCGCTCCGGAGCGCCTCGACGAGCCAGGTGCGGGCCGGCTCGATGCCACCGACCACCTCGACCACCACGTCGACGTCGTCGCGCTTGACCAGTCCGAGCGCGTCGGTCGTGAAGAGCGCCGGGTCGACCGGCAGATCACCGCGGTCGCGGCCCGACCGCCGCACGGCGATGCCGGCGATCTCCACCGGCGCGCCGATCCGGGCCGTGAGGTCGCCGGACTGCGCGTGCAGTAGCCGGACCACCTCCGAGCCGACCGTGCCGCACCCCAACAGCGCCACCCGTACAGGCTTCATCCCACATCCAATGCCAGCAGGTCGTCTTCGGTCTCCCGCCGGACGATCACACGCGCCCGCCCGTCACGCACCGCCACCACCGGGGGCCGCGGCACGTGGTTGTAGTTGCTCGCCATGCTCCGGCAGTACGCGCCGGTGCCGGGCACGGCGAGAAGATCTCCGGGCTGCACGTCAGCGGGCAGGAATTCATCCTTAACGACCACGTCACCGGACTCGCAATGTTTTCCCACCACCCGGGCGAGGATGGGCGGCGCCGCCGAGGCGCGCGAGGCGACCGTGGCCGAGTACGTCGCGCCGTAGAGGGCCGCGCGGATGTTGTCGCTCATGCCGCCGTCGACGCTCACGTACGTACGGATGCCGTCGACGTCCTTGACCGTGCCCACCTCGTACAGCGTGAAGACGGCCGGGCCGACGATCGCCCGCCCCGGCTCGATCGACAGGCGGGGCAGCTCGAGCCGCAGCGCCTCGCACTCGTCCGCCACGATCTTGTCGAGGCGCTTGGCGAGGTCGGAGGGGGCGGCCGGGTCGTCCTGCGTCGTGTAGGCGATGCCGAAGCCGCCGCCGAGGTCGAGCTCGGGCAGCTCGACGCCGCGGGCGTCGCGGATCTGTGCCTGCAGCGCCAGCACGCGGCGGGCGGAGACCTCGAAGCCGCTGGTGTCGAAGATCTGCGAGCCGATGTGCGAGTGGAGCCCGCGCAGGTCGAGCACGCCCTCGTCGAGGATCTTCACGGCGGCGTCGAAGGCAGACCCGCCGGCGATCGAGAAGCCGAACTTCTGGTCTTCGTGGGCGGTCGCGATGAACTCGTGCGTGTGCGCCTCGACCCCCACGGTCACCCGCAGGAGGACGGCGGGCGTCTTGTTCAGCTTTCGGGCTATCTCGCTCAACCGCTCGATCTCGTGGAACGAGTCGACGATCATCCGCCCCACCCCGGCCTCGACGGCGCGGGTCAGCTCGGACACCGACTTGTTGTTGCCGTGGAAGCCGATCCGCTCCGGCGGCATCCCCGCGCTCAGCGCGGTCGCCAACTCGCCGCCGGTGCACACGTCGAGGTGCAGCCCCTCCTCGGCGACGATCCGCACCACCGCACGGCAGAGGAAGGCCTTGCCCGCGTAGTACACGTCGCAGCCGGCGAACGCCGCCAGGAAGTCGCGGCAGCGCTCGCGCATGTCGTTTTCGTCGAGTACGTACGCCGGGGTGCCGAACTCCTCCGCCAGGTCGCGCACGCTGACGCCACCGATGGCGAGCGCGCCGTCGGTGGCCCGCGCCACACCGCTGGGCCACAGCTGCGGCAGGATCACGTTGACGTCTTCGGGGGTGCGGAGCCAGGCCGGCCCACGGCTGCCCAGCTCTCCGTGCAGTGCCCCCGCTTCGTGCGCGCGCAAGCCTTACATCCTCTCCGGCGCCGAGACGCCCAGCAGGTCGAGTCCGTTGGCGATCACGGTACGGGTGGCGTCGTTGAGCCACAGCCGGGCGCGGTGCAGATCACCGATGGGCTCGTCACCCATGGGGAGGATGCGGCAGTTGTCATAGAACCGGTGGTACGAGCCGGCCAGCTCCTCCAGGTAACGGGCGACCCGGTGCGGCTCGCGCAGCTCGGCCGCCGCGGCCACGACCGCCGGGTAGTCGCCGAGCGCCTTGAGCAGGTCGTGCTCCTTTTCGTGGGCGAGCAGCTCGGGGCGGAAGTCGTCGGCCTCGCCCCGGGTCAGCCCCACCTCGGCCGCGTTGCGGGCGACGCTGGCGGTGCGCGCGGCCACGTACTGCACGTAGTAGACGGGGTTGTCGCGCGTGCTGCGCGTCCACAGGTCGACGTCGATGTCGATCGGTGAGTCGAAGGAGAAGCGGGCCAGCGCGTAGCGCGCGGCGTCCACCCCGATCGCCTCCACCAGGTCTTCGATCGTCACGACCGTGCCGGCGCGCTTGCTCATGCGCAGCGGCTCGCCGTCTTTGACGAGGTGGACGAGCTGGCCGATGCGGATCTCCAGCGACTGCTCGGGGTCGTCGCCGAAGCACGCCGACATCGCCCGCATCCGCCCGATGTATCCGTGGTGGTCGGCCCCGAGCAGCATGACGAGCCGGTCGAAGCCGCGCTCGCGCTTGTCGAGGTAGTAGGCGCAGTCGGCGGCGAAGTACGTCCACTCCCCGTCCGACTTGCGCAGCACCCGGTCCTTGTCGTCGCCGAAGTCGGTGGTGCGCAGCCAGATCGCGCCGTCCTTGCCGTACACGTGGCCCTGCTCGCGCAGCCGGGCCAGCGCCGTGTCGAGCTCACCCCGCGCGTGCAGGTCTGACTCGCGGAAGAACATGTCGAACGGCACGCCGAACTCAGCCAGCGAGGCGCGGATCTCGCGCAGCATCCGGGCCACACCCTCGGCGCGGAACGTCGCCTCGCCGGCCTCCGGGTGCTCCTTCTTGATCTCGTCCGCGATCTCCTGGATGTACGCACCGGCGTAGCCGTCGTCGGGCACCGGCCGCCCCTCGGACGCCGCGAGCAGCGAGCGGGCGAACCGGTCGATCTGCGCGCCGGCGTCGTTCACGTAGTACTCGGTGCCGACGTCCGCGCCGGTCGCGCGGAGCAGCCGGGCGAGCGCGTCGCCGAGCGCCGCCCACCGCGCTCCGCCGATGTGCACCGGCCCGGTCGGGTTGGCCGAGACGAACTCCAGGTTGATCCTCTGGCCGGCGAGGCGGTCACTGTGCCCGTACTCCCGGCCGGTCTGTACCACGACGCGGGCGAGCTGGCCCGCGGAGGCCGAGTCGAGACGGATGTTGAGGAAGCCCGGACCGGCGATCTCGACCGACTTGACCCCGGGTGTCCGGCCCAGGTGGTCGGCGATGCCGGCCGCCAGATCGCGGGGCTGGGCCCCCACCTTCTTCGCCAGCTGGAGCGCGATCGTCGACGCGTAGTCGCCATGCTCGGGGTTGCGCGGGCGCTCGACAGTGGTCGATGCTGGCAGGGCGGCAGGATCGAGCCCACGCTCGAAAAAGAGCGCGTGGGCAGCGGCGAGGACAGCCTCAGCGAGCTTGGCGGGAGTCACCGAGCAATGCTAGCGGGGGTACAGTGGGTCCCTCGGCGGCGACCCTGTGCCCGCGCTCGATCCGCCACCCCCGTGACCGACCGACCAGACGAGGCACCATGAGCGTTAGTACCCCGGCCGGCGACCAGCGCCGTCCGTCCGTGGTCAGCACTGGTAAGAAGGCTCCAGCCGGTCCAGCCGCGCGCAAGAGCTCCAGCGGCGGTGGCGGCAAAGGCGGCGGCACCTCCGGTGGCAAGGGCGGCGCCGGTGGCGGCAAGGCCGGCGGTGGCAAGGGCCCGCGTAAGCCGATCACGCCGGTAAAGGTCAGCCAGGGCCGCAGCTGGGGCCCGATCGCGCTCTTCGTCGCGGTCGGCCTGCTCGCGGTCGGCATCGTTGGTTACGGCGCGTGGGCGGCGTTCCAGGGCTCCCGCTCCTGGGAAGACCGCGCGGCCGACATCGACGGCATCGTCAACTACCGGGAGAAAGAGCCGGCGTTGGCCCAGGGCGGCCAGCACGTGCAGGGCAAGGTGCAGTACACGGTCAGTCCCCCGGTCGGCGGCCAGCACAACCAGGACTGGCAAAACTGCATGGGTGACGTCTACGACGCCCAGATCGCCTCCGAGCACGCGGTGCACAGCCTGGAGCACGGCGCGGTCTGGATCACCTACCGCCCCGACCTGCCCAAGGACCAGGTCGACAAGCTCGCCGAGAAGGTGCGCGGCAAGGAAAAGCTGCTGATGAGCCCCTACCCGGGCCTGGACAAGCCGATCTCCCTCCAGGCGTGGGGCTACCAGCTCAAGGTCGACAATGCCAACGACGGCCGCATCGACGACTTCATCAAGGCGCTGCGCGTCAACGCCTCCGTCGAGGGCCCGACCGCCCTCTGCGCCCAGGGCATCACCGCCACGGGCACCGAGCCGCGCAACCTGCCTCAACAGCAGCAGGGCGGCTGAGCCATGGTGGCCACGGCCGCGTCGCCCGAGGCGGCGACCTCGCCCGACGGCCCCTCACGCGGGGCCGCCGGGCGGCGCTTCGGCACGGTGGCACTGGCACTCTCCGTCGTGGTCGGCCTCTTTCTCGGGTACGCGGCGGGCTGGCTCACGCCGACCCTCACCCGCCCCGGCGACAGCTCGGCCGAGGCCGGGTTCGCCCGTGACATGACGACGCATCACGCGCAGGCGATCCAGATGGCGCTCGTCGCGTTCAAGTACGGGCAGGACGGCGGAGTCACGCAGCTGGGCGTCGACATCGCCACGGGCCAGCAGGGCGAGATCGGCATCATGCAGACCTGGCTGCGCCAGTGGGAGCTGGACCCGACCGGTTCCGAGCCCGCGATGGCCTGGATGCCAGACGGCGAAAAGCTCATGCGCGAGGGCGGCCTGATGCCCGGCATGGCCACGAAGCAGGAGGTCGACCAGCTGGAGGCCGCGCGCGGCCACGAGCTCGACGTCCTCTTCCTCAACCTGATGATCAAGCACCACCTGGGCGGCATCCACATGGTCGACGCCATCCTCGCCCAGTCCGACAACGAGCAGGTCACCGAGGCCGCCCAGCGCATGAAGAACACACAGCAGGGCGAGATCAACAACATGCGGGACATACTCAGTCGCATTCAGTAGTTTTCTGGCTACCTAGCGCTACCTGACCCTTTTGCCGTCGTTGTCCGGGCGTGGGGGTTGTTGTAGCTGCGTCGCCATGTCACCGTCCGCCGTCCGCCGCCGGCCTCGAACTGCTGTTCTCCCATCCCGCTGACGCACAGCCCTCGTCGGCGGCCACCGCCTGCAGGCCGGCGGCCGGCGCTCCGGTGGCGTTCCGGGCTCCCGCTGGTAGCGGGGCGTCCCTTTCGAGCTTCGCTCCCTCTGCTGGCGCCTTTTCGGCTGGCCGCGGTCCTGCCTCTGACGGGGTTCCCTCCGCGGGCCGCGGGCCGGCGGCTAGCGGCGCACGCTCGCCCGGCCGCAGTCCGGCGGCTGCCGGCACTATCTCGGCCGGCCGTGGCCGGGCCGCTGCCAGTGCTGCCTCGGCCGGCCGCGGACCGGCGGCTGCCGGCGCTCCCGCCGTTGGCCGCAGGCCGGCGGCGGCCGGCCCTAGGCCGGCTGACCGGGCGCTGGGGCGGCCGGTGGCGCCGCGTCGGCCGCTACCGACATCTGGTATCCCGGCGACCTCGCCCGGCCCGGCTCCCACCGCGGCCGTATGTCGCTCCGCGCCCTCCTTGGGTGCGGCTGGTGCGGCCTCAGCGGTGGCGACTGGCGCGACCACTTTGGGCGTCGCCGACGCGACCAGGTTGGGCGTGGCCGTCGAGGCCGGCCTGGCCGCCGACGGACGCCGCAGCCCACTCAGCGACGCCCGCCGCCAGGCCGCGCACTGGTGCCGCCGCTACAGGGCCGGCGGCGACGGCGCGGTGGCGGCCCGCCGCCGCCACGGCGTACTCACCCGCGCCCAGGAACTCACCCTGATCGAAACCATGCGCGACCGCTTCCCCGACCAGCTCACCCTCACCGGCCCCCTATGGAGCCGCCAAACCGTGGCCGCCCTGGTCGAACGCCTCTACGACATCCCGCTCAGCCCGGCCGCCGCCGCCCGCTACCTACGCGCCTGGGGCCTGACCGCCCGCGAGCCGGTAGACCGCGCCTGCCCCCTGTGCGCCGAGTCGGTGGTGCGCTGGCAGGCCGACGTCTACCCCGCCATCAGCCGCGCCGCGCAGGAGCAGCGCGCCGAGATCTACTGGGCCGGCAAGACCCGCCTGCACGGCGTAAGCCCCGCGACCGAGGTGGTAGCGGCCATCTCCACCCGCGGCTGGGTCCGCTTCATGGTCACCACCGAGCCCGACCTGCCACGCGACTTCCTGACCCGCCTCCGGCCAACCTCCGGCCGCATGTCCCACGTGGTCGCGGACGGCTCCTGGTCATGCGCGGAATGGCCCCGCCGCGTCCCGGACGGCGTGGTACTGCACGCGTTGCCAAGCTGTGAGCGCGCCCGCTAGGAGCCGGCGGTGTCGGTTCGGCCCGGCACGCGTACACCTGCTAGTCTTCGTGGGTCGCTGAGCCCCCGTAGCTCAGGGGATAGAGCACCGCCCTCCGGAGGCGGGAGCGCAGGTTCGAATCCTGCCGGGGGCACCCCTTCTGAGCAGCACAGATTCCCGGACCATGAGCGATCTGACGCGGCGCTCTCCGCGGCCGAGGCCCTCGACGCACGGGGCAGCCAACTTGTCTCCCAGTGGCAATTCGCAATCGACCCGAAGGCATTGTCGTAACTCGATCAAATGGATCGAGTTACGTGGGGAACCCTGAAAGCAGTCAACCCATCGGCCCCCGAGCACCTCGTCGACGTGACGAGGCAAGGTCAACCAGGGACGCTCGGAATGGGGGACCTGGCTCGGTCGAGGCGGACAGCCGTGACATACCCGAGCAGCAGGCCACCGGCGACAGCCCCAGGCACATAGGGCAGGCCGTCGTACGTTTGGCCGTACTCCATCGGGAAGAGCAGCAGCCGAGCCAGCACGGCCGCGCTGGCGATGGTGCCCGCCGCGACCGCGAGGCCTGCGAGAAACAGCGGCGGGGCGAGGAACAGGGAGACGCGCCGGCCGCTGATCGCGGCGATCGTCCAGACCACCACCGGGACCGCCAATCCCAGCGGCACCGCGATGAACAGGATGGCGAGCGATGGCTGTCCAGTTAGGACATGCCCGAGCCGGTCGTGGTAGTAGAGGACGCCACCGACGGCCGGTAGCAGTGCGAGCGTGGCGGGCAGCCGCCAGAGTGGCCGGCGCGGCGGGAGCGTCGACGTGGCCAGCACCCCCATGGCCGCGAGGATGGTCAGGATGGTCGGCAGGCCCACGGCGACCAGCAGCAGGGCTGGCGGTGCCTGCCTGTCCGCCACGTAGACGCGGGGAAAGAAGCTGCCCGGGACGAGAAACGCGGCCAGCACGGTGATGGTGATGACGAGGCGGCGTGGACGGCCGATCGGCCGCCGCCGGGTCGAGGCCGACCACGCGGCGATGCCGAGGATGAGTCCGCCCGCGGCTAGCCAGGGCAGCAGGCGGGGCGTTGTCCAGCCTCCGCGTACCACCACCATGTTGACGGCCAGGAGTGCGATCGAGCCGGCCAGCGTCGGCAGCACCGGTCGGCCGCGGTAGGCGGCGGCGCACAGCAGGCACAGCGCCGCGCAGACGATGGCGGAGAGCTGAAGCTCGTGCATCCACAGCCGCCCCTCCTCGCTCGTCCACTGTGGCCAGCCGGCGGGCTGCTCGGGCAGCAGCCGCCCGTCCGGTGTCACCCGGCTGGGCCAGGAGCTCTGCACGCCGATGTTGGGGGTCAGGTAGGTGAGCGTCACCGCCCAGGCGAGTACCGAGTAGATCGCGCCGGCCAGCGCGGTGCGGTGCCACCACGGGTCGCGCGCGACGGTCGGGATGTCGCTGGGCTGGCTGGCCTCGGTGGCCGTCGGTGCGGTGGCCGCGGCGGAGCTGAGCGGCCTGGCCAGCCGGATCGCGTGGGCCAGCGCTAGCACCACCGCGGTGAGCACGAAACCGGGTAGCACCGGCAGGACGGTCTCGATCGGCAGCGGGTCGTCCATCTCGTAGTAGGAGATGGACAGGATTGGCTCGCGGCCGAGATAGGCGAGCCACCACCACGGCCGCCCGGCCGCCGCGGCTGGTGTCTGGGGCGCCAGGAGCACCATGGCGTAGGAAATGGCCAGCGTCAGGGCGGGCGCCGCGACCGCGGCCAGGGTGATCGCCAAGCCGCGCCGCCCCCGGGCGGACAGCGCCGCGACACCCGCCGCCAGAGGCGGGAGCAGCGCCGCCAGGCACAGGGCGGCGACGATGGCGAACAAGCCGCCGTCCCAAACCTGGTTTGTGCCGCGCGCGAGCACGTCGACGGCGAGCAGGCCGGCGATCAGCGGCAGCGTCGCCCAACCACAGCCGGCCACGCTGACCGGCCGCCCGGCACGCCGCCGCAGCAGCCGCCGGGCGAGCAGCGTGCCGACGACCGCCGCGAGGGCGACCTCGACAAGATAATTCTCGATCACGAAGAGTGCTGTCGAGGTGGGTGTATACGTCACCCAACCGAAGGGCAGCACCTGCAGGGGTACCAGCGCCGCCAGGGCCGCAACAAGGGTGAGTAAGGGCGCGAGAAACAACCACCCCGTGTTGCCCAGCCATGGCAGCGACACCGCGTCGGCGCCGGGCGGGCGAGCGAGCGCGAGGCTGGCCGCGAAGCGAAGCTGCCGCCACATCCGCACCGGTGCCACGACACCGGCCTCGTGGCCGAGCGCGTGCAGCTCGCCGGCCCACTCCTGGCGCAGCTCCTCGCGCAGGTGCGCCGGCCAACGCCGCACCGCCGCCTCCAGCAGCCGCGCGGCGATCCTCTGCGACACGCCGTTCACCACCCCGGCGCCGGCTTGAAACCGGTGGCGCCGGCCGCCCCGCGGGGGCGCAGCTTCGCCCGCAGGGCCGCCAGCTCGGCACTGGCCGCCGCCACACCCTCCGGCGTGAGGCGGTGGTATCGCCGGGCGGGCCGCCCCTCCACGCTGGGATCGATGTCCTCCCAGTCAGCCCGCAGCCAGCCAGCCTCCTGCAGCCGGGTCAAGATCGGATACAAGGTGCCGCTGGGCTGCCCCGTGGCCTGCATGAGCTCCAGGCCGTACCGGCCGGTCTCCGGATCCTCGAGCAGCACCGCCAACACCTGGGCCACGCTGGTGGTCATCCGCACGCGTTCGGTCATGAGCGGACCATACTCGCTTCTCTACATAGGGTCTAGCCCCGCGAGTACTACATCCGAATGAACCCGTGGTATCACGACCCGCGCGACGTCGTGGGCCTACCGTCCGCGCCAAGACAGATAGACGAATCGTCGCCGCCGGGCGTGGGCTGCGGGCGTTGCTCGCCGGCCCGGACGACGTGCGACCGCCCGCCAACCCACGCCGCCGCATGACCGTGTGGCTCCTCGCCTCCGCCGGTGCCGCGTACCTGACCTACGTCGCGGCCTCCTACCTCGATGCGAAGTCCGGCCTTCCGGCGTGGCTGTGCGGCGTCGCCGGCGCCGCCCTGGCCGCGCCGCTCCTGCTCGTGGTGACCCGTCCGCTGCTGGCCTGGCGGGTCGCCTGGGTCGGCGCGGTGGTCACCGGGATAGCCGTCCAGGCCCACCACCGCGCGCCGCCGACTCCAGCCCTCCTGAGGCACCGCTACCAGGGCACTACACCCGCGTCCTCGAAGAACCCGCCACTCGGGCCGCCGTCGGGCAGGGTCGCCAGCCGGATCGCGATCGCCGCGCCCTGCTCGGGCGTCCGGATACCGCGGAAGCCGTTCAGGTCGGTCGCCACGTAGCCGGGACACGCGGCGTTGACCAGGATGTCGGTGTCCCGCAGCTCCTTCGCGTACTGCACGGTGACCTGGTTGAGCATGGTCTTCGACGGCGTGTACGCGACCGACAGCGGACCCGTCGCCCGCTCGTCGGTGGAGCCGCTCTGCCGGGCGAGGGAGCCGACGGAGCTTGACATGTTCACGATGCGCGGCGACGCCGAGCGGCGGAGGAGCGGCAGCATCGCGTTGGTGACGCGGATGACGCCGATGACGTTGGTCTCCACCGCCGTCCGGACGGTCGCGAGGTCCACTGTGGTGGGTGACTGCGGCATCCCACCGGTGACGCCCGCGTTGTTGACGAGCACGTCGAGGCGGCCGGCGCGCTCTTCGACGAGCCGGGCGGCGGCGGCCACGCTCGCGTCGTCGGTCACGTCGAGCGGCACGCCGAACGCGTCGACCCCCGCCGCGCGCAGCTTCTCCACCGCGGCCTCCCGGCGCTCGTCGTCGCGGGCGCCGACGCCGACACTCCAGCCGAGGGCGCCGAGGCCGGCGGCGATCTCGTACCCGATTCCCTTGTTCGCGCCGGTGACCAGCGCGGTCGTCTGTTCGCTCATGCGTCCGATCCTGTTCGCGGCCGGGCGGGCCCTCCAACACCGTTTGGGTGGGCAGCGATACCTCCCGGGTATCAATCCAGGGGTACCGTTGCCGGCATGGAGACGCGGGAGTTGCGTTACTTCGTCGCGGTCGCCGAGGAGCTGCACTTCGGGCGGGCCGCGCAGCGGCTCGGCATCGCGCAGCCGCCGCTGTCGCGGGCGATCAGGCAGCTCGAGCGCCGCCTCGGCGTAGCGCTGCTGGCGCGCAACAGCCGCACCGTCGCGCTGACCGAGGCCGGCGCGGTGCTGCTGCGTGAGGGCCAGGCGGCCCTCGACGCGGTCGACGCCGCCACCCGCCGCACCCGCCGCGCCGCCCTGGCCGCGACCGGCAAGCCCGGCCTCGTCCTCGTCACCAAGGCCGGAGCCTCCAACGAGCTGCTTGCGAAGCTCCTCGACGCGTACGCCGCCGAGCCCGGCGCGGCCACCGTCGACGTGATCCTGTGCGGGATCGGCGAGCAGGGTCGGCTGCTGCGCGACGGGCGGGCCGACGTGGCGCTGCTGCACCGTCCGTTCGACTCGATGGTCGGCCTGGACACCGAAGACCTCTCCACCGAGGGCCAGGTCGCGATCCTGCCCGCCGGGCACCCGCTCACCGCCCGCCCCCACCTGCGGATGGCCGACGTCGCCGAGCTGCCCGACCTGCCGATGCCCCGCTGGCCCTGCCCCGACGGCGCATACCCGGAGGGCCCCGGCCCCGCGGTCCGAGACAACGCGCAGCTGCTCCAGCTGATCGCGCTGGGCCGCACTGCGGCCGTCCTGCCGGAGTCGTGCCGGATCCACCTCGGCGACGACCTCGCCGCCGTGCCGGTGCTCGACGCGCCGCCGGTGACCACCGTGATCGCATGGCCCCCACACAGCCGATCCCGCGCCGTCGCCGGGCTCGTCCAGGCCGCGACCCGCCTCTAATCCAGACCCGGTTCAAAGCAGATTTCCCGGGTCCGCGTCGGCTGCGGACCGCCGCTCCCGCCGGAGACCGCGGCGGCCGGCGGCTCGCCAGGGCTCGCCGAAACCCCCGGCCCCCGCTGCCACGTTCTCAGTGGTTCGAGCCGAAATACCAGCCGAAGTTGGCCCAGTCGTAGAACTTCCAGCTGCACTGCGAGGTCGGCGGCCCGTGGAGCGCACGGGCGATGTCGCACTCCTCCTCCGAGCCGTACGCGCCGTACTCCAACCACACCATCGGCGCGGCCGACGCCGTGGGTCCGGCGGCGGCGCTGACCGGCGCGGCGGCGGCGAGGCCTGTCGCGGTGAGGATGCCGGCGAGCGTGGCGCCGACGGCGAGCCTGCGGAAACGGGTCATGACGGCAAGTCCAGCACAGACCCCCTTTCAGAGCCCTTTCACGACAGGAGGACGCGGACGTCCCACGGGCCGAGCCGCAGCATGTCGCCGGCCGCCAGCCGCTCCTGGCTGACCGCGTCGACGACCGGGCTCGACAGCGCGATGCCGACCTCGTCGAACGACCAGTTGTGCACGAAGCGGAGGCGCCGGCCGTCGCGCGTGGTGGCGCCGGTGGACGTGACCGAAGACGGGGTCTGCTGCCACGGTGACGTGCCGGGCGCGGCCCACCGCAGGAGGGCCTCAGCGAACCCGGGCGACGGCACGGTGCCGACGTACGTGACCCGGCCGGCGCCGCGCGGCTGGGTGGTGGCGGCCGCCCACCGTCCAAAGTGGGGGTGGACGTAGCCGGCGAGCACCTGCGCGCCGTCGGCGTTGAGTCCATCGGCCCACCGCGTGGCCGTCGCGCCCTCGGGAAGCATCAGCGGCGAGCCATCCGGTGCGGCCACCGGCAGGTCGGCGGCGAGGTTGCTGAACTCCTCGTACCACGCGCCCGCCGCGGCCGCGAGCCGAGCGGGCTGGACCTCGCGGCGCGCACGGGCCTCCGGGTCCGCGTACGCGGCGCGCGGCCCCAACACGAGGTGGCCGCCCGCCTCGGCGTAGGCCACGAGCCAGTCCAATGTGGCGTCGTCGGCGACGTACAGCGCCGGCACCACGAGCACGGGGTGGCGGGTGGCGAGCTCAGCCGCGGAGTGCGCCGTCGCCTGTCCGGTGTGGAGGATGCGCACCTGCAGCCCGGCGTCGAACGCGCCCCGGTAGAACGGCTCGAATATGCCCTCGTACGAGCGGCGGTCCGCGTCGCCGCCGGGCCGGGCCAGCGGTGGCTGGGCTTCCAGCGCCCACTTGCTCGGTGCGGAGTAGAGCATGGCGACGTCGGAGTCCGGGACGAGGCCGGTGAGCGCCTCCCCCACGGCCGCCAGCTCGGCGCCGATCCGGGCGATCTCCCGATACGTGCGCCCCGGCTGGCCGCTGTGTGGAAGGACGCCGCCCCAGTACGTCTCGGTGCCGAAGTGGATGCCGCGCCACTGCCAGTACTCCACCATGCGGGCGCCGCGCGAGACGAGCGCCCACGCCGCCTGCCGCCACTGCCCGTCGTACGCCGGCTGGTTGGTCCACGGGCCGCCGATGGACTGCGCGTTGGTCTCGGTCACCAGAAACGGCTCCTGCCGCGACGAGAACATCCGGTCCGCGCTCAGGTACAGCGCCCAGGTGCCCTCCGTCGTCCAGGACTGGTCGGCGTGCCGCTCCGCCGGCAACGCCAGCCCGTCCTGCATCACGTAGTACGGGTTGCCCGCCGTCACGTCCAGCGCCCTGGTGATGTCCTCGTCGGACACCGCTGGCCGGCTGTACGACAGGCAGGTGGTGACGAACTGGTCCGGGCGGGCGTACTCGCGGACGATGCCGGCCTGCCAGGCGATGAACTCGGTGGTGAGGTCCGCCTGGAAACACCGCCAGGCCAGGTCGTACTGCGGCTGCACGTTGCCGTCCGGCACCCACAGGTCGGCCCACGTGGAGAGCCGGTGCGACCAGTAGACGAGCCCCCACTCGCGGTTGAGCGCCTCCACGTCGCCGTACCGCTGCCGCAGGTGGTCGACGAACCGCTGGAAGACGCCGTGGTTGTGCAGGAGCTCGTTGCCGGGCTCGTTGTCGACCTGGAAGCCGATCACCGCCGGGTGGCCGGCGTAGCGGGCGACCACCCTGCGGATCACCCGCTCGGCGTGGAAGAGGAAGGCCGGGTGGGTGTAGTCGACCTCCTGCCGCGCGCCCCACGGGATGCGGCGGCCGGTCGCCCGCTCACCCGCGATCTCCGGGTGCCGCCGCGCCAGCCACGGCGGCACCGCGTAGGTGGGCGTGCCGAGCACCACGGCGATGCCCCGCTCGCGGGCGCCGTCGAGCACCGGCTGGAGCCAGTCCACATCGAACACTCCGTCCTCGGGCTCCCATGTGGACCACACCGACTCGCCCACCCGGATCACCGTGAACCCGGCCTCGGCCATCAGGTCGAGGTCGGTCTTCAACAGCTCCGGCGGCTGGTACTCGTAGTAGTACGCCGCGCCGAACAGCACCGTCACTGCTTGACTCCTCCTGTGGCCAGGCCGCTCTGCCAGTACCGCTGGAGCATCAGGAAGGCGGCGATGAGTGGGATGACGGACAGCAGCGAGCCGGTCACCACCAACGAGAGCAGCGCGCCGGTCGAGCCACCGCCGGCCTGCGCCTGCGACGACCAGTTGGCGAGGCCGACGGTCACCGGGTAGAGCGACGGGTCGTTGAGCATGATGAGCGGCAGGAAGTAGTTGTTCCACGTGGCGACGAGCGTGAAGAGCAGCACGGTCACCAGGCCCGGCGCGAGCAGCCGCAGCACGACCTGCCAGAAGATGCGAAACTCGCCGGCGCCGTCGATGCGCGCCGCCTCGATCAGGCTGTCCGGCACCGCCCCCTCGGCGTAGACCCGCATCAGGTACAGGCCGAAGGGGCTCACCAGCGACGGCAGGATGATGGCCCACGGCGTGTTGACCATCCCCACCTTGCTGAAGAGCAGGTAGGTCGGGATGGCCAGCGCCGTGGTCGGCACCATGACGGCGCCGAGGACGGTGTTGAAGAGCGCGCCGTTGCCGCGAAACCGGTACTTGGCGAAGCCGTACCCGCCGAGCGCCGCCAGCAGCGCGGCTCCCCCGGCGCTCGCCACGGCGTAGACCGCGGTGTTGAGCAGCCACCGGCCGTAGACGCCGCCGTCGTAGGAGAGCGTGTCGCGGATGTTCGAAAACAAGGAGAAGTCGCCGCTCAGCCACAGCCCGAAGCTGTTGAACAGGTCGCTGGTGGTCTTCGTCGACGCGACGAGGAGCCAGAAGAGCGGCAGCAGGAAGTAGACGAGGAAGGCGAGCATACCGAGGGTCAGCACGTTGCTGCGCCGGCGGCGGACCCCGGGCCTCGTCGAGCCGACCGTGGTGGCCGGCCGGCGCACCGCGGGCGCGGAGGCGGTGGTCGTCATGATGTCCTCCGGCGGTTTCCGACGAGCAGGAACGCGTACGAGACCACGACGATGACGAGACCAAGCAGGAACGAGACGGCCGCCGCGTAGTTCAACTCCTGGCTCGTGAAGGCTAGCGAGTACGCGTACAGGTTCGGCGTGTACGAGCTGTCGATGACGTTGGGAGCCAACCGCTGCAAGAGGTTGGGCTCGTTGAAGAGCTGGAAGCTGCCGATCACCGAGAAGATCAGGGTGAGCATCAACGCGGACCGGATCGCCGGGATCTTCACGCTCCACGCCGTGCGCCACGCCCCGGCGCCGTCCACCGCCGCGGCCTCGTAGAGCTCGGCCGGGATGGCGCGCAGCGCCGCGTACAGGATGATCATGTTGTAGCCGGTGAACTCCCAGGTGACGACGTTGGCCAGCGAGCCGAGCATGAGGCCGTCGCCGAGAAACTTGGGTGCGCCGAACCCGAGCTTGTCGGCGAGCTGGGCGAACGGGCCGAAGTCAGGGCCGTAGAGGTAGCCCCACATCAGCGTGGCCACCACGCTCGGCACCGCGTACGGGACGAAGAAGCCCAGCCGGAACAGGCGGGAGAGGCGCAGCACGCCGCTGTCGAGCGCCAGGGCGAAGAACAGCGCCAGGCCGAGCATGACGGGCACCTGCAGCACGAAGAACGTGGCGACCCGCACCACGCCCTCCACGAGCTGGTCGTCGGTCAGCGCCCGGCGGTAGTTGTCGAGCCCGGCGAAGGTGGTGCCGCCGACGAGCTGCTCCTTGAAGAGGCTCAGGTATGCCGCGTAGAGCAGCGGCAGCACGAGCATCGCGACGAAGACCATCATGAACGGCGCGACGAACATGTAGCCGCTGGCGGCCTGGCGGGCTCCCGCCCGCCGGGCGCGCCGCGCGGTGGTGTTGGTGGTCACTGTGGACACCCGCCTACCCGACCGTGAAGCCCTGGTTCTTGGCGTATGTCGTGATGCGGGACTGCCACTGGTCGAGCGCGGCAGACGTGTCGCCCTTGTCGGCCAGCGACTTGCCGACCGTCTCGTCCCAGTCGTTGACGGCCTGGTCGAGGAACGGCGGCCAGGTGAAGTCGGTGGAGACCGTGTCGCTGATGCCGGCGAAGAGCTCGTTGACCGTCTGTCCACCGTAGAACGCCGGCTTCTGCCCCGTGAACGTCGGGTCGGACAGCAGCGCCTTCGTCGGCGGGAAGAGGAACTGCTCGGTGGCGAAGAGCTTCGTCGACTCGGGATCGGTGTTGAGGAACTCGGCGAACTTGGCCGCCGCGATCGGGTTCTTCGTCGTCTTGATGACCGCGGAGGTCGAGCCGCCCCAGTTGCCCGACTTGTTGTCGCCGGCCGTCCACTGTGGAAGCGGCGCGGCCCGCCACTTTCCGCTGGTGTCCTTGGCGCTGGTCGACAGGAACACCGGACCCCAGGCGGCGGTCAGCCAGGTGGCGTACTTGCCCTTGTTGAGCGCCTGGTACCACTGGTCGGTGAAGTCGGGGTCGGTGGAGATGACGCCCTCCTTCGCCAGGCCGCTCCAGTAGGTGGCCAGCTTCTTGGACGTCTCGTCGTTGACGCTCACGCCGACGTGGTCGGGAGCCGTGCTCGTGAACGGCCGCGCGCCGGCCTGCCACAGCAGCCCCATCCAGACGCCGTTCTGGTTGGAGGCCAGGTTGGTGATGTACACGTCGGGGTCCGCGGTGTGCAGCTTGCGCGCGGCGGCGGCGAACTCGTCCCACGTCTTCGGCGGCGCGATGCCGTACTTGTCGAAGATGTCCTGGCGGTAGAGCATGCCCATCGGACCGGTGTCCTGCGGCACCGCCCACACCTCGCCATTGCGCCCGGTCACCTGCTGCCAGGTCCAGTCGACGAACTGGCTCTCGAGCGCCTCCGCCCCGTACGGGCGCAGGTCGAGCAGGCTGTCCGTGATCGTGAAGGTGGGGACGTACTGGTACTCGATCTGCACCACGTCCGGTGCGCCGCTGCCGGCCTTCAGCGCGGTGCGCAGCTTGGTGTACTGCGGCTCGCCCTGACCGGCGTTCACGACCTTGACCTTGATCGCCGGGTACTTCTTCTCGAAGAGCGCGACCTCCTTCTCGATCTGGGGCACCCAGGTCCAGAAGGTCAGCTCGGTCGGTGTCTGCATCGCCTTGTCGATATCGGCCTGGCTCACGCTCGCCGCGGCCTGGCCCGAACCCTCGTCGTCGCCCCCGCCGCAGGCGGCGAGGCCGAGCGTGGCGGCGACCCCGAGCGCCAGCCACCTGATCACGGCACGTCGTTGCGGTTGCATGTGCGGTACTCCTATCTGCGGGATCGCGGTGGTGCGGTCGACCCCCGAACGACCAGATGCACCGGTAGCTCGTCGTGCGGCGTCGCGGGCGGCGTGCCCTCGATCCGCTCCACCAGCAGCTCGAGGCCGCGCGCGGCCATCACGTCGAACTCCTGGCGCACAGTGGTCAGCGGCGGCGACTGGTATGCCGCGACCGGGATGTCGTCCATGCCGACGACGCTGACGTCGCCCGGCACCGGCCGGCCGGCCTCGGCGAGCGCCCGCGTCACGCCGATGGCCATCTCGTCGTTCGCGACGAAGACCGCGGTGAGGTCGTCGGCGCGCAGCAGCCGGCGGCCGGCCGCGTAGCCGGACTCCGGCGACCAGTCGCCCTCGATGATCGGCGGCTCCGCCGCGCCGGCCGCGGCGAGCGCCTCCCGCCAGCCGCGCACCCGCTCCCGCGCCGAATACCACCGGCTGGGCCCGGCCACGTGCCACACCGTGGCGTGACCGAGCCCGAGCAGGTGCTCGGTCGCCGCCCGGCCCGCCGTGACCCCCGCGTCGTCGAGGACGAGGATGTTTGGCCCGGTCAGCTCCGGCATCGGACTGAGGCTGACCAGCGGCACGTCGAGGTCGAGCTGGATGCCCTCGCCCTCGTCGATCGGCTCCGACAGGACGATGCCGTCGACGCCCTGGCCGAGCAGCACCTCCACGCCCCGCGCGATGCCGGCCCGCCCCTCCACGGTGGTCACCAGGCTGAGCGAGTATCCGGTGCCGCGCACCGCCCGCTCCAACGCGACGAGCGTCGACGCCGGACCGTAGAGCGAGCTGCCGAGCGTGAGCACGCCGATGCGGTGGAAACGGCCAAGGTTGAGCGCCCGAGCGGCGGTGTTGCGCCGGTAGCCCAGCTCGCGGGCAGCCGCCAGCACCCGGTCGCGAACCTCCGGGCTGACGTAACGCTCGCCATTCATCACCCGGGAGACGGTCTTTTGCGAGACCCCGGCCCGGCGCGCGACGTCGGTGCTCCCCGGCGGCCGGCGAGGTGTCGCGTCCGGCATCTCACCGCCCCCTCCTCGTTGATGACTACGTAGTCATGACTGTGTCGAATACCACTGTCTACGTAGTCAGAGGCAATGTCAAGAGAGCGTTACCACCGTGAGCAGCCGCGTGCCCCGCCTCCTGGACCGCTTCCTACTACACGGCACCGTCGACGCCGTAGAGGACCTCACCCCTGACGCACGCCTCATCCGCGTCTCCGGCCAGTCGCTGCGCGACCTGGCTTGGACCCCGGGACAACACATCCGGGTACTCGTCGGCGACCTCAGCTCGCCGGCAAACTGGATGCGGGGCCTGCGCGACACCCTGCGCACCTACTCGGTCTGGGACTACGACGCCGACGGCCGCCTGGACCTGTGCGTTTTGGGCCATCCCCAGCCGGGTCCCGGAGCGCGCTGGGCCCAGGACGTCCACATCGGACAGCAGGTGTCCTTCACCCGCCCCGAGGGCCGCCTGGTCGTCCAGGACGGCGCACCCTTCCACCTGTTCGTCGGGGAGGAGACCGCGTCGGTGGCGTTCGGCGCCATGCTCCGCGCCTTGCCTGCCACCGAGCGCGTCTACGCGGTGCTCGAGTTCGCGGCGCCCGAAGACCGCCTCCCGATGCCGCGGGTCGACGAGCTCACCTGGGTCTACCGGAACGGCGCCGCGCAAGACGAGGGCGACGCGCTGCTGCGGGGGCTGCGGTCTCTCGACCTGCCCCCGGAGCCGGGCGTCGCCTACATCGCCGGGGAGGCCCGCACCTGCCAGGCCGTGCGGCGGCACCTCACCCACGACCGCGGTTGGCCGCGCAAGGCCACCGTGGTCAAGCCCTTCTGGGCGCCGGGCCGGACGGGCCTGGACTAACGGCCGCGGCGCGCCTTGACCGCGAACACCGTCATTTGAACGCCGCGACGTTGCGTGCCGCCCACTCCGCGAACGAGCGGGCCTGGCGGCCGAGGAGCCGCTCCACGTCCGGACTCACCTGCCGCTCGGCGTCGGACGGCGCACCGAGGATGTCGAGAGTGGACTCCACGACCGGCTCGGGCATGAAGCGCAGCATCTGATCGCGTGCCTCCGCGCGGCTCTGCTCGACGAACCGCACCGGCTCACCCACGGCCTCGCCGATCGCGGCGACCTGCTGGCGCGGTGAGACGGGCGCCGGCCCGGTCAGCGTGTATGTGCCCCCGTCGTGGCCCGGCTCGCGCAGCGTGGTGGCGGCGACCTCCGCGATGTCGGCGGGATCGACGGCCGGCAGCGCGACGTCGCCGAAGGGCGCGGTGACCATCCTTTGTGTACGAACCAGCTCCGCCCATCGCAACGTGTTGGAGTCGAAGTTGCCCGGCCGCAGCACCGTCCACTCCAGACCCGATCCCTTGACGGCGTCTTCGAGGTGCGAGGGGTGGCGCCCCGTGCCCACGCCCTGCGAAGACAGCAGCACGATCCGGCGGATGCCGGCCGCCCGCACGACCTCGACGACGTCGCCGACGTTTCCGCGCGCCATGAAGTCCGCGGACGTCAGCAGGAACAACGCCTTGGCTCCCCGAAGGGCCGGCGCGAGGCTCGCCGGCTCGGCCAGGTCGGCCCGGTGGACCCGCACGCCGGCCGGCACGTCGGCCGCGCCTCGGGACACGGCCGTCACCTGCTCGCCAGCCTCGACGAGCGCCCGCACCAGCGGCCGACCGACGTTTCCGGTGGCTCCCGTCACCACGATCATTTCGTTCTCCCGTCACGGGTTTTCTTGTGGACGGGGCCACGTTACTGTCGTGGAGTTAGTAGGTACCCAGAGGAAAGTAATGGAAAAGTGACCGAGACCACAGCGAAGGTCGCACCGGAGCAGGCGTGCCCGATCGCCCCGGTGGTCGACATCGTGTTCAGCCGGTGGACCACGCCGATCCTGTGGACGCTCAACGAGTACGGGCGGCAGCGCTTCGTCGAGCTGGAGCGCCGCATCACCACCATCACGCCCAAGGTGCTGACCCAGCGCCTGCGCCAGCTGGAGCGCGACGGTCTCGTCGTGCGCACCTACCATGCCGAGGTCCCACCCCGGGTGGAGTACGAGATCAGCGCCCTCGGACGCAGCCTGGCGCCACTATTCGCGACACTCGCCGAGTGGACGGTCAACCTGGCGAAGGTCGAGCAGGCCCGGCACGACTACGACACGAAGCGAGGAGGAAGGCCATGACCATCCCGCGGCCTCACCCGTCCGCCGCCGGTCACGCTTTGCCCCCCGAGAGGGCAGCCCTGTCGCCGCTCGGCGGGGCATACGGGACCCCTCCTGGGAATTCACGCCCAAGCGGGCTCCCCTCTTGGGGGCTTGGCCCGCGGACATGGCAGCGGAGGCCGGGGATCCCGGCGAGCCCTGCGAGCCGCCGGCCGCAGCGGTCTCCGGCGGGAGCGGCGGGCCGCCGCCGAGCCGGCCCCGGGAAGCCTTTTTTTAAAAACCGACCAACCCCCCCCCCCACTGCCGGGCCCTATCCTGGCG
>Ga0081539_10000437_pt1 | contig 88848 bp, 93 predicted proteins | sample TabmetS4T2R2_FD_71023 | JGI IMG/M metagenome (GOLD analysis project Ga0081539, IMG submission 71023) | Tabebuia heterophylla rhizosphere microbial communities from the University of Puerto Rico - S4T2R2 | ecosystem: Host-associated > Plants > Roots > Rhizosphere ...
GCAGATTTAATAAAACTTTAATCGTTATGCGAGAACATTAGATAGCGCTGATGAAAGGAAGCGCTAAAAATGACAATAACGGCTCACAGTCGTCTGTCATTCGCGGCGTTGATGGTCGTGCCGCTCTTGACTGCCGCAGCAGGGGCGGGGGGCATGTTCCTCTACATGTCTCCCCCATCCGAAAAAGCGGAGGTTCCGGAGCCTTGGGTGCTTGGCCCTAGCGATCCCTCCATCGCCGCCGAAGTGAGCTCCACATATTCATTCAACCTTGCCCGGCTCATCGAGGATCGCTGCGGGACGATTGAAACATCGGCGCTCGAGGCGGTCAGCGATCGCGAGGAACAGGACAATCCCGTCATGGCGGCGCAGGCACGCACCGCGGCGGCGGTTCGGGCAAAGACCATCACCACCAGGCATTCCTGCGACTACGCTTTCAGCGAGATCAAGGCTGCTGAAGAGCGCGTGGACAAGCGGTACCCGAAAATTCAACTGGACAGCAAGAGAGGCAAGTAGATGCCGGGGTGTCCCGGGACAGGGACAGCCCGGCATGTTCGGCGATCAGGCGAACAGGCTGTAGAAGACCACGTAGAGGATCGCGGAAAGCGCCATCGCGGCCGGCAGGGTCAGCACCCAGGCCAACGCGAGATTGCGCACCGTGGAGAGCTGGAGGCCGGACCTGTTGGCTGCCATCGTGCCCGCCACGCCGGACGAAAGCACATGGGTGGTCGAGACCGGCAGGCCAAAATGGTCGGCGCCGAAGATCGTGGCAGCGGCTACCAGTTCCGCCGACGCGCCCTGCGCGTAGGTCAAGTGGGTCTTGCCGATCTTCTCGCCGACGGTGACGACGATGCGCTTCCAGCCGACCATGGTTCCCAGCCCCAGTGCGATGGCAACCGCCACCTTCACCCAGGTCGGTATGAACTTGGTCGAATCGTCGAGCATCTTCTTGTAGCTCGACAAAGTCGTCTTGGTAGCGTCGTCGAGAGGAACCGCCGTCTGTTTGGTGATGAAGCGCAGCGTTTCGGATGCCAGATACATGTCGTTGCGGATGTTGGAGACCGCATCGAAGGGGATCTTCTTCATATCGCCGTAGCCGGCGACGGCCTTGGCCATTTCAGAGGACAGCGCGGCGAGGGCTGCGACCGTTTCCGGCTTCGCGTCGCGCTCCTTGACGAAACGGGTGAGCTCGCCGCGGGTATCGGCTGGAGGCGCGACGCCGGGCACTGCGGCGGAGAGCTGAGTCGCAGCCTGTTCGGCGACGGCGTGGAAGGCCACCACCTGCGATTCCGGCATGGCACGGTTCAAGGCATAAGCCGTCGGCACTGTGCCGATCAGGATCAGCATGATCAGGCCCATGCCTTTCTGGCCGTCGTTCGAACCGTGCGCGAAGGAGACGCCGGTGCAGGTGAGGATCAGCAGACCGCGAATCCAAGCCGGCGGCGGGGTGTTGCCCTTCGGCTCGCGATAGAGCGCCTCGTTGCGGACCAGAACCTTCATGGCGAGCAGCAGCAGGCCGGCCACACAGAAGCCGATCAGCGGCGAGAGCAGCAGGGCGTAGCCGACTTCAGTGGCTTTCGACCAGTCGACGCCCGACGTGCCGTCGCCGCCGCGCAGCAGCGAGTTGGCGATGCCGACTCCGATGATCGAGCCGATCAGCGTGTGCGACGAGGAGGCCGGCAGGCCAAGGAACCAGGTGCCGAGGTTCCAGATGATCGCCGCGAAGAGCAGCGCGAACACCATCGCGAAGCCAGCGGAAGAGCCCACCTGCAGGATCAGTTCGACAGGCAGCAGCGAGATGATGCCGAAGGCCACCGCGCCGCTCGAGAGCAGAACCCCGAGGAAGTTGAAGAAGCCGGACCAGACGACCGCAAAAGGCGCCGGGAGCGAATGCGTATAGATTACGGTCGCCACGGCATTGGCCGTGTCGTGGAAGCCATTGACGAACTCGAAGCCCAGCGCGATCAACAGCGCGACGCCGAGCAGCAGGAAAGGGAGATACGTGGTGATCGGCGCGCCCGTCTCCTCGACGTCGGTGACAAGCGACCATGCCGTATAAGCAAGGCCGGCCAGCATAATCGCGACGAACAGCAGCGCCGCGCGGTAGTCGAATTTGTGGTCGAGCTTGGGACGCGCGCTGTTCGGCGCCACCTTGCCGGGTTCAAGAGCGATATCAGTCATGGCAGGCTCCCGTTTAACGCCCGGGGTGGAGAAGGACGGGCGAAAATTCACGCGTCGAGGAAGCGGCAGCGGACCGACGCAGCGGCCGAGACGCCCTGACATCGGATCGGCTTCCAAACAGCCTCGCGGCACGCAAAAAAGACGCCGCCTTTCCTGAAGGAAGAGCGGTGGCTCGGCCCCGAATTGCTGTTCATTCCCCAAACGCCGTTACAGGCTAAGCGCCTGCCAGTGACAATCTTATGACGTTTTTCGGCAACCTAGACTGCCGGTACTTGGAAGCAGACTTCACGACGGTTCGATCAAAACATAATTTGCTCACTGATTACTTTAGCATTCGATGCCGGCATGCGTTTAATCTCCCGCTCGGCGAGGTCGATAGCAGTCACGGTCATTCTGTCGACGACGGCAGGCCCGCCTCCGAACCTTCACATAACTCGTCTACAGGAGAGCCGCGCCCACCTTCGACCCATTCAGGCGACAATGCTGCGGAGAATATTCATGCAGATCGAAGACGTGCTTGAGCTCCCGTCGATGCCATTGGCCGGACCAAGCTACCCGAAGGGGCCGTACCGGTTCATCGACCGGGAGTACATGATCATCACCTACGAGACCGACCCGGAGATTGTACGCGAGCAGTTGCCGGAGCCGCTGGAGCCGGTCGACACGCCGCTCGTCCACTATGAATTCATCAAGATGCCGGATTCCTCCGGCTTCGGCAGCTATACCGAATCCGGTCTGGTCATTCCTTGCCGTTACCGGGGCGAGGAGATGAACTTCGTCAGCCAGATGTATCTCGACGTCGACCCGCCGATCGTGGCCGGCCGCGAGATCTGGGGTTTTCCCAAGAAATACGCCCATCCCAAGCTCGACATCGTCAAGGACACGCTGACCGGGACGCTGGAATATGCCGGGCAGTTGGTGGCGATGGGCACAATGGCCTACAAGCACGAGAGCATGGCGGGCAATGGGGTTAGGACGACCGCGACGCTGGCCAAGACGCAGGTCAACCTCAAGCTCATTCCCGGCGTTGACGGCAAGCCTGCGCTTTGCCAGCTCGTCTGCTACAACCTCACCGAAATCGTCGTGAAAGGCTCGTGGATCGGCCCCGGCCGACTGCATCTGATTCCGCATGTCAACGCGCCGGTCGCGGACCTGCCGGTGCGCAAGGTGATTGGCGCGCACCACTTCATCGCCGACCTTACCCTGCCATATGGGCGCGTGCTCTACGACTACCTGGGACGATAGCGGTGCTCGCTGCGCCGCATCCCTCCATCATCGAGTGATGATCCGGCAGTGTATCGGTGCGTTCGCCATTCTTTCGAGGACAATAGCCAGACAGACGCAAATGTCGACCATGGACGGCCTTTCGGTCTCCACAGTCCCCTAATTCCTGGTCTGCTCATGCCTGACCGCAACCATGCGGTCGCGCCGAAACACTTCGCCAAGCACGTTGCCTTCATCGACGCCATGGCCGTGCAAGAACGTCGTCCTGCTCGGCCGCAGCTTCGAAGCAGAGGTCGAAGGGGCGGAAGCCGCACATCTAGGACTTCGGTCAGCCCTCGAGGCGGAGCAATAGGCAACGCGCGATCCTTTCGTGATGAATTGAGTCTACGAACCGCGGGTCGTGGCGTGGCGTCTCGTCGGCATCTCCGTACCGGCGATCGATCCGAGATTGACGGGCGGCGAGGGTGGGACTGGCAGACGCCGTTCAGCCGTAGCGGCTTAGCGCCAGCTCGCTCACATCGATCTCCGGCTTCCTGCCGGAGACGATGTCGGCGAGCACGCGGCCCGAGCCGCAGGCCATGGTCCAACCCAGAGTGCCGTGGCCGGTGTTGAGATAGAGGTTCGGATATTTCGTAGCGCCGATGATGGGCGGCCCGTCCGGCGTCATCGGACGCAGCCCGCACCAGAAGCTCGCCTTCGACAGGTCGCCGCCATCCGGAAAGAGATCGTCGACGGAATGCTCGAGCGTGGCGCGACGCGAGGCATGCAGGCGAAGGTCGTAGCCCGAGATCTCGGCCGTGCCGCCGGCGCGGATGCGATCGCCGAGCCGGGTGATCGCCACCTTGTAGGTCTCGTCCATCACGGTCGATGCCGGCGCGCCTTCCGGGTCGGTAATCGGCACGGTGATCGAGTACCCCTTGATCGGATAGACCGGGATCGAAAAGGCGAGCGGCCGCAGCATGACGGGCGAATAGCTTCCGAGTGCCGCGACATAGGCGTCTGCCGTCAGCACGCCGGCGCTCGTCTTGACGCCGGAAATCCTGCCGGCTTCTGCTAAAATCCGTTCTATCGTCGTGTCGAAGCGAAAGGTGACCCCGCGCGTGGCAGCGTGGGCAGCCAGCTTTGTCGTGAACATCTGGCAATCGCCGGTCTCGTCGCCGGGCAGCCTCAACCCGCCAACAAATTTGCCGCGCGTCTTCGCCAGGGCCGGCTCGGCCGCCATGCAGCCTTCGGGATCGAGCACCTCGAAAGGGACGCCGTAACGCTTCAGCACCTCGACGTCGCCGCCGATGCCGTCGAGCTGCTTGTGCGTGCGAAAGAGCTGGAGCGTGCCCTGGCAGCGTTCGTCATAAGCAATACCGGTCGCGGCGCGCAGCTCGCGCAGCCGGTCGCGGCTATATTCGGCGACAGGCAGCATGCGCGCCTTGTTGACGGCGTAGCGCGCGGAGGTGCAGTTCCACAACATCACCAAGACCCAGCGCCACATGGCCGGATCGACAACCGGACGGATGACCAGCGGGCCATGCCGCATCAATAGCCATTTGACGGCTTTCAGCGGGATGCCGGGACCGGCCCAAGGCGAGGAATAGCCGGGCGAAACCTCTCCGGCATTGGCGAAGCTGGTCTCCAGCGCCGCCCCATGGTTGCGGTCGACTACCGTCACCTCATGACCGGCCTCCGCGAGATAGTGGGCGGTGGCGACGCCGATCACCCCGCTGCCGAGGACAAGGACCTTCACCCTTGCCACCTCATGCGGATGAATTCGGCCAGCTTCTCCTGATCCCGGTCGACATGGACGCGATGGAAACGGCCGCCGAGCGAGGTCAGGATCTCGTAGCCGATCGTGCCTGCGATCGTGGCGACTTCGTCGATGCTCTGATGCTCGCCGATCAGCTCTACGAGATCGCCGCCCTTCAACCTGCCCTCCGGCAGCGCGGAAATGTCGAGGATGATGCTGTCCATCGAAACGCGGCCGATAAAGGGAAGCCGCACGCCGTTGAACCAGGCCGCGGCAACCGCGCGGCGCGGCCAGCCGTCGGCATAGCCGAGCGATATCGTCGCCGTCCGCATCAAGCTACTTGTGTGGAATGAGTGGCCGTAGCCGACGCCGACACCCGCTGGCAGGTTGCGGGTCTGCACCACCTTGGCCGAGAGGTTCACGACCTGCCGCATGGGATTCGGCCGTCCGGGGACCGGGTTGACGCCGTAGAGCGCCGCCCCCGGTCGGGCGAGGTCGAAGTGATAGCGCTTGCCAAGGAAGATGCCGGAAGAGTTGGCGAGCGAGGCCGGGGCCTTTGGCAGCATCGCCCGCAGCCGCTCGAATTCGTGGAGCTGCATCTCGTTCGCCGGACTGTCCGGTTCGTCGGCGCAGGCGAGATGGCTCATCACCAGCACGATGTCGATGCCGTCAAAGGCGCCGGACGTCACAGCCAGCGTCTTCACGTCGGCCGGCGACAGCCCGAGCCGCGCCATGCCGCTATCCACCTGCAGCGTCGCGGGCAGCCGCTTGCCGACGCGGCGGGCTGCCCCGCGCCAGGCGTCGAGCTGCTCCAGGCTGTTCAGCACGGGGATAGCACCGCAGGCGATGCATTCTTGTTCGGCGCCTGGAGCCAGACCGTTCAGGATGTGGATTGCCGGCTTGTCGCCGATCGAAGCAGCCAACGCGACCGCTTCCGAAAGATGAGCGACGAAGAAGGTGTTGCAGCCTTCCCGTATGAGCGCGTGGGCAACGGCGGGAGCATCGAGGCCGTAACCCGCTGCCTTGACGAGGCCGGCTGCCGGAACACCATCCAACCTCGACTTGAGCAAGCGATAATTCTCTCTGATCGCGCCAAGATCGATGGCAAGCACCGCCCCGGCGGCCACCAGCGAATGGACCCCTTCACTCGTTCGCGTCATGGCCCATCACTAGACTGGACCCGACGCATGGGCAACGCCCGGTTGCTGTGAGATTCGGCAGGCTCTGCCTAGTGGCGCGCGATCCAGGCGACCATGTCGTCAAGCACGGCGGCCTTGTCACGGCCGGGCTTGGAGAAGGCGAACAGCATGTCGAGATGGCGGGCGCCGGGATAGAATTTCACCTGCACCGACTTGCCGGCCTTCTTCAGCGCCGCGGCGAGGCTGCGCGCGTTTTTGGGCGGCACCATCGTCTCACCCTCGCCGGCAAGCAGCAGCATTGGCGGGGTGCCCCTGCTGTCGCCCGCGCGGTTGATCGGCTGGGTGGAGGCGAGGTCCGGCGCGGCCGAATCGAAGGCGCGGTGCAGCGCGAGGTACTGAAACGGCAGGAAGTCGTACGGGCCGGAAACGCCGATCGTGCCCCTGATGATGGACGGCGAAAGGCCTTCCCCGCCAAGGAATTCAGGGGCAAGCGACACCATCACGGCGTTATAGGCGCCGGCCGAATGGCCGGACACGAAGATGCGCCTTGGATTGCCGCCATAATTCGCGATGTTGCGATAGGTCCATGCGACGGCCTTGGCCGTATCCTTGACGAAATCAGGATAGCGGACCTGTGGCACGAGCCGGTAGTCCGGCACCACGACGACATAACCGCGCTTGCTGAGCGCGTTCGCCACGAAGCTGAGCTCCTCCTTGCGACCGAGCTTCCAGGAGCCGCCGTAGAAGAAGACGATGACGTCCCTGCCGGGAACGGTCTTGGCCGGCAGGTATATATCGAGCTTCTGGCGACGCTCGCTGCCATAGGGGATGTCGCTCTTGACGACCTCCTCGGCGCGATCCTGCGGGACGATGTCGTTATAGACCGTAAGCGCGGTACAGCCCTGAGCCACCAGCATAAACGACAGGACGGCAAACGCCTTCAAGAACGCTCGGATCGGACGCATGTCGAAAAGCCGTTGCCACGAGGATCGCTCTGGAGGGACGATCCCGACGTGGCTCGGGCCGGCCCACTGTTTGCCTGTTTGTCAGTCCTAACATCGCGGCGGGTTCTACGCCCGCTGCAGACGTGACCGAATTCCGACTCGGTATCTCAAAGCACCGTTCCTAGACGATTTGTCGCCTCGTTTGAACATGTCGGCGTTGGGTCAACTTGCCGCGCCAGGGCCGAAGCACCCAAAGCCAGTCAATGCTCCTCAAGCCCGCCGTGTTGCCCGCCGGCACGAAGCGCTTTATGGAGTGCCCTCCGCCAAGCTTCGGCCCAGGCGGCGAAACGAACGTCGTGATGTTTTCTTCCCGGAAGGTTTGGCATGCGCATCGCAATTATTGGCAGCGGCTATGTCGGCCTCGTCTCCGGCGCGTGCCTCGCCGGCTTTGGCCACACGGTGGTGTGCACCGACAAGAACGCCGAGCGCATAGACGATCTTAATGCCGGTGTCATGCCGATCTACGAGCCTGGGCTCGACGAGATCGTTGCCGAGAATGTTGTGCAACGTCGCCTGTCCTTTTCGACCGACGTTGCGGCGGCCGTGCGCGCCAGCGAAGCCGTGTTCATCTGCGTCGGCACGCCGGCCCGGCGCGGCGACGGCTTTGCAGATCTCACCTTCGTCTATGAATGCGCAAGCGAGATTGCCCAGCATCTGACCGGCTACAAGGTGATTGTCACCAAGTCGACCGTGCCGGTCGGCACGGGCGACGAGGTCGAGCGCATCCTGCGCGAGGCGGCACCCGACAAGGATTTCGCAGTCGTTTCCAATCCGGAGTTTTTGCGCGAGGGCGCCGCGATCGACGACTTCCGGCGGCCCGACCGCATCGTCATCGGCGTCAATGACGAGCGCGCCCGCGAGGTGATGGAACTGGTCTACCGGCCGCTTTATCTCAACCGCGCGCCGTTTCTGTTCACCGATCGGCGCAGCGCCGAGATCATCAAATACGCATCCAACGCCTTCCTCGCCACCAAGATCACCTTCATCAACGAAATGGCGGATCTATGTGAGGCAGTGGGCGCCAATGTGCAGGACGTGGCGCGCGGCATGGGCCTCGACAACCGCATCGGCTCCAAGTTCTTGCATGCCGGGCCGGGCTATGGCGGCTCGTGCTTCCCGAAAGATACGTTGGCGCTGATTCGCACGGGCGAGGAGCACGGTGCGCCGCTGCACATCGTTGAAACGGTCGCGACCGTGAACGAGCGCCGCAAACGCTCCATGGCGCGCAAGATCGCCAATGCCTGCGGCGGCGAGGTGCGCGGCTGGACGATCGCGCTGCTGGGCCTGACCTTCAAACCCAAGACCGACGACATGCGCGATGCGCCGTCGATACTCATCGCGCAAGGGCTCGCCGATCTCGGCGCGCGCATCAAGGCCTATGACCCGCAAGGCGCACGGATTGCGAAGAGCGATCTGCCCGGCGTCGAGTTCGCGACCGACCCGTACGACTGCGCCGCCGGCGCGGATGCGCTGGTGATCGTCACGGAATGGGACATGTTCCGCGCGCTCGATCTCGGCCGCATCAAGAGCCTGCTGGCCAAGCCGAACTTCGTCGACCTGCGCAACATCTACGATCCCGAAGACGTCGAGGCAGCGGGACTTGCCTATACCGGGATCGGCCGGGTGAGCGCCGGGCAGTCGGCGAAGGCGCAATAAGTCTCTCCTCAGAAGTTTCGCTGGTTTCGTAAGCGTGCGGCTGTGCGCCACCGCGGCATTGCCAAATGGCATGAAATTGATTAAATAGTGCCAACTTGGAGAAGTGAATGCCACAGTTGCTGCCAGTGGATACCGCCGAGCGGGATTTTCAGCCCGCGCCCATCACCGACGAGGAAGGTGCGGCGATGTTCAGGGCGGCGATCAACCTCTTCCGGCTATGGGGCCTCGCCGACGAGGAAGCAGCCACGCTGCTCGATCTGCCGCTGCGCACCTATCGCCGCTGGAAAGCAGGCGAGATCGGCCGCATCGACCGCGACGGCAAGGCGCGGCTCTCCAACATCATGGGCATCCACAAAGCCCTGCGCATCGTCTTTCGCGAGACGCAACGCGCCTATGCCTGGGTCAAGGCGCCGAACGCCGCGTTTGCGGACCGCAGCGCACTGGATGTGATGCTCGGCGGCGAGCTCACCGACCTGATGCGGGTACGCCGCTATCTGGACGCGGAACGCGGCGCCTGGTGATTGGTCCGGCCGAGGTAGCTGTCGCGGCGGTCGACTGGCCCCGGGCGGTGCGCATCATCCGCAGCGTTTATCCGCCGATCGATCTGTTCGAGGACATAGCCGATCCTGCCGACTGGCCGCTGCTGATCTCGGCCGAGCAGAAGACCAATCCGCGCGTCATGGAGACGATCGGCAATCTCGACCTCGTGCCTGCGGAGCGGCGGGTCGGCGGCCCCGGCGCCAGTTACCTGATGGCGCCGTTCACCCATGTCAGCCCCGACCGGCCGAGCCGGTTCAGCGACGGCCGGTTCGGCGTGCTCTATGTGAGCGACCGCTTCGAGGTGGCGCTGGTGGAGACCATGCATCACCACAGCCGCTTCATGGCCGCGACCAGAGAGGCAGCGGGCTGGACATCGCAGTTCCGCGAGATCGTGCTTGCAATCTACGGGCGGCTGCATGACCTGCGCCGAGACAGTCCCGACGGTCCGATCTCGGGCGACCGGGCGGCGGACCGCGCCGCCATCCTTGCCCCAAACGACTACCATGCCAGCCAGGCTCTCGGCTTTGCCGTGCGCGCTGCCGGTTCGGACGGAGTCGTCTATCCGAGCGTGCGCTGCGAAGGCGGCGAGTGTGCCGGGCTGTTCTATCCCGACCTCGCCGCCAATCCCATGCAAGGCCGGCATCTTGAATACCACTGGAATGGCGAACGCGTGGACCTTTACCGGGATGCGGGGACACGGCGCGTGGTCAGGATCGTATGAGGCGGGTTCAATCCGCGTTCAATCATAGGCATTGAAGATCCGGCGCTTCTGCGTGAATAGATGTGTGGAGGCTCACATATGGCGACGAATCTGGCTATTGATCCCGATCTTATTGAGCAGGCGCTCAAAGTTAGCGGTGAGCGCACGAAAAAGGCTGCTGTAACGAAGGCGCTGCAGGAGTTTGTAGCCCGCAGGCAGCAAAAGCGTTTGCTCGAACTGATGGGTAAGCTCGAGTGGGATTCGGCTTACGATTACAAGACAGAGCGCTCGCGCGATTGAGCCTTTTCGTCGACACCAGCGTCTGGTCACTTGCGCTGCGGCGCGATAAGGCTCCTTCCATTGCGGAGGTGCATGCGCTTATTCAGGCGATCGAAAGCGGCGACACAATCGTCGCCACCGGCCTTGTCCTCCAGGAGCTTCTGCAAGGCTTCTCGGCACCGAAGGCGCGCGATCAAATTCTGGATCGGTTTTCAGCCGTACCTTTGCTGATGCCTGATCGCGACGATCACATCGCGGCCGCGGAGTTGAGGAACCGATGCAGGCGTGGGGGCGTGGAGGTCGGAACAATCGATGGATTGCTCGCTCAACTCTGTATCCGTCACGACCTCACGATGCTCACCACCGACAACGACTTCAAGCACGTTGCCAACCATAGCACGTTGCGAATCTGGAAAATCTCAGCCTAGAGCATTTCCGTTTTCTTCGAATCACGGAAATGTTCTAGGCCCTTGTTTTCTCGCAATTCCGGACGCAAAACCGCTGTGCACTTTTGCTGGAATTGCTCTAGCGCGTTGGCCCGCTTGGTCCCGTTTGGCGCAGCGCAGCCCGACGAGCCGAAATTGCTATATGAACTCCAAGAAGCCGTCGCACAGCCAAGACCAGGTTAGGCAATTTCATCATATCGTCGAGCAGACGTCAGTGCGGCAGGATGGTTTTTCTGAAGCGCAAATAAACTCGCTAGTGTCGTGATTTCGAAGTTCGCTTCATTTCAATATCGAGCCCCGAGCGAACTTCGAAGTCAAAACGACACTAGAAATCAAGGAGTTGCCAGTGTCCTTCGATTCTGAAATTCGCTCGGCGGCTGATATCGAACTCATACGAATTTCAGAATCGGGACACTAGACAACCTTGTCCTGATACCGACCTAACGGCATTCGGAAATCACGGCGTGGTTCGCGCGTGGAAACAAGGACTCGCCTCCGCGAGAATGACGGCGGTCGTGGCGAACTGCCGGTATCCCACTGCTCGATTTTCATGCAAACTCAGCCCTGTCGTCTGGGAGGACCGCATGGATTTCAATCTGAGCGAGGAGCAGGCTGCCATTTTGAAGATGGCGCGCACGTTTGCCGCCCAGGAACTGGCGCCCTTCGCGATCGAGTGGGACCGCGAGAAGCGATTTCCGATCGAGACGCTGCGCAAGGCCGGCAGCCTCGGCATGGGGGGCATCTATGTGCGCGACGATATGGGCGGCACTGGCTTGGGACGATTGGAGTCTGCGCTCATCATCGAGGCGCTGGCGGAGGGCTGTCCCTCTATTGCTGCCTATATCTCGATCCACAACATGTGCGCCTGGATGATCGACCGTTTCGGCAATGACGAGCAGCGGCGGCACTGGCTTCCAGACATGGTCTCGATGGAAAGGCTCGGCAGCTATTGCCTCACCGAGCCGGGCTCCGGTTCGGATGCGGCCGCACTCAAGACGCGCGCCGTGCGCGACGGCGACCATTATATGGTAACGGGCCAGAAACAGTTCATCTCGGGAGCAGGCGCGGCGAGCGTCTATGTCGTGATGGTGCGCACAGGCGAGGACGGCCCCAAAGGCATCTCCGCAGTGGCGATCCCGGCCGATACCCCCGGCCTTTCGGTCGGCGCCAACGAGCAAAAGATGGGTTGGAACGCGCAGCCCACGCGTGCTGTGATCCTCGACAGTGCCCGCGTTCCCATCGCCAACCGGCTGGGGGCCGAAGGCGACGGCTTTCGTATCGCCATGGCCGGTTTGGATGGCGGTCGCCTCAACATCGCTGCCGCCTCGCTCGGCGGCGCGCAGGCGGCATTCGACAGGGCGGTTGCATATATGCGCGAGCGCCGCGCCTTCGGGCAAGCGCTCGCCGATTTCCAGGCCTTGCAATTCCGGCTCGCCGACATGGCGACGGACCTCGAGGTCGCACGCACCTTCCTGTGGCGCGCCGCGTTGGCGCTGGAGGCGAAGGCGCCTGATGCCACGACACTCTGCGCCATGGCCAAGCGCATGGTGACCGACCGTTGCTTCGAGGTTGCCAACCAGGCTCTGCAGCTCCATGGCGGCTATGGCTATCTCGCCGAATACGGCATGGAGAAGATCGTCCGTGACCTGCGCGTACACCAGATCCTCGAAGGGACCAACGAGATCATGCGTCTGATCGTGGCGCGGTCGGTCATCGGCAGGAATTGAGACAAAGCTGGAAGTGCGATGGAAGTTGTGACGGAACAACCACACCTCATCGTCGAACGCTCCGGTTCGATCGGCCGGCTGCGGCTCAATCGGCCGAAGGCGCTGAACAGCCTCACGCTGCAGATGGTGCGCGCCATGCAGTCGGCACTCGATGCCTTCGAGAAAGATCCGGCCATCGCCGCCGTGCTCGTCACGGGCGAGGGTGAGCGTGGCCTGTGCGCCGGCGGCGACATCCGTGTCATCTATGAGAGTGGCCGCGCCGGCACCGAACTTGCCACTGCTTTCTGGCGTGAAGAGTTTGCCCTTAACGCCAGCATAAGCCACTTCTCGAAGCCGTACATCGCTGTCATGGACGGCATCACCATGGGCGGCGGCGTCGGGATTTCCGCGCATGGCAGCCACAGAATTGTGACGGAGCGGACGAGGCTCGCCATGCCCGAGACCGGCATCGGCTATTTTCCCGATGTCGGCGCGACATGGCTTCTCTCGCGAGGGCCAGGCGAGCTGGGAACCTATCTCGGCCTCACCGGCGAGCAGGTCGGCGCGGCTGATGCGATCGAAGCCGGACTGGCGGACTTTTTCGTACCAAGCGGGGAGCTCTCGGCGATGACCGACGGGCTCTCGACATTGCCTGCCGGCAGTTCGCCCGGGCAGATCAGCCAGATGCTGCAACGCCTTTCGCGACCGGCGCCGCCTGGAGTACTGACTTCAAGCCGCTCCGTGATCGACGGGCTCTTTGCGTTCGATTGTGTCGAGGCGATCATTGCGGCGTTGGAGGACAAGGCCACCGAGTTTGCCCAAAAGGTCCGTGCAGTGCTGCTTGCCCGATCGCCGACCAGCCTCAAGCTCACGCTTCGCCTGCTACGGCTGGGCCGCGCCAGCGCCAGCCTGGAAGAGTGTCTGGAGCGCGAACTTGGCGCCTGCGCAAAGATGCTTTGCACGGCCGATTTCTACGAGGGCATCAGGGCCGCCGTCATCGACAAGGACCGCGACCCGAAATGGTCGCCGGACAGCCTTGCCGGCGTCACAGGCGAGATGGTCGAGGCCTACTTGCAGCCACCGTCGCCGCCGCTCTTTGCCATGACCTAGGGAGGAACAGATGGCCGAGACGATCGCTTTCATCGGGCTGGGCAATATGGGCGGACCGATGGCCGCCAACCTGGTCAAGGCGGGTTTCAAGGTCCAGGGCTTCGATCTCGTCGCCGCCTCGCTGGAGGCGGCCGCCAGGAACGGCGTCGCGGTTCATAAAACGGCTGCGGAGGCGATGACCGGCGCAGGCACGGTGATCACCATGCTGCCGGCCGGAAAGCATGTGATCTCGGTCTGGACGGAACTCGCGGGTATCGCGAAAGCCGGCACGATGCTGATCGACTGCTCCACCATCGATGTCGAGAGCGCACGCAAGGCGCATGCGCTTTCCGCCGGCGCTGGCTGTCCGTCGCTCGACGCCCCGGTTTCGGGCGGGACCACAGGTGCGGCGGCCGCCACGCTGACGTTCATGGTGGGCGGTGCGAGGGACGCCTTCGACCGCGGCGAGCCGATCCTTCAGGAAATGGGCAAGCGCATCGTCCATTGCGGCGAGGCGGGCGCCGGCCAGGCCGCCAAAATCTGCAACAACATGATCCTCGGCATCACCATGGCGGGAGTCGGCGAGGCCTTCGTGCTTGCCGAAAAGCTCGGCCTATCGCACCAGGCGCTATTCGATGTGGCCTCAACCTCGTCCGGCCAGTGCTGGTCGATCAACACCTATTGCCCAGTGCCCGGGCCAGTGCCGACTTCGCCGGCCAACAACGACTACAGGCCGGGCTTTGCTGCGGCGTTGATGCTCAAGGATCTCAAGCTTGCCCAGGAAGCGGCGCTCGTCACCGGCGCTTCCACACCGCTCGGCGCGCAGGCCGCACAACTTTACGGCCTGTTCGACAAGCTCGGCCATGGCGGCGAGGACTTCTCGGCCATCATCAAGTTCTTCAGGGAGGCGCGGGGTTAGCTGACCTTTTGAAGCCATTGGCTCGGCCTGGCCTATGCGGGCCGCTGCGCCCGTTTCTCGACCAGCTTAGCGAGCTGCTCGATGACCGTACCCCATCCGTCACTGAAGCCCAGGTCGATATGCATGTTCCGATCTGCGTTGCTCTTGTGCATCACATGGGCGGCGTAGTCGGTGCCGTCCGGATGGTCCTTGAGGCTGATGATCGCCGTGATGAAGGGCTGCTCGGCAGGCCTCCACCCGCCGGTCAGGCAGGTCGTGAAGACGATCCGCTCGAGTGCGTCGACGGCAAGGAAACACGCATTCATATGCGGCGCGAAGTCGCCACCATTCTCGCTGATTTCGGTTAGCAACGCGCCTCCGGGACTGAGTTCCATCTCCGTGACCTTGCATTTGGCCGGCGCCGGAACCCACCATTGCTCGAAGCTCCTGGGGTCGGTCCAAGCGTTCCAAATCGTCGACCGGGGCGCCTTGATGACGCGCGATATCGTCAGGTCGAGATCGGGATTTGGGGAGCGGATCATTTCGATCTTTCCTCTTTCTGGACGTTGGTAACGAACCGTTCGAGCCGGTCGGTGCGGCCCTCCCAGACGGCGCGCTGTTCGGCAAGCCAGGCCTCAACCGCGGCAAATTGTTTTCTCTCGATGACGCAAGTTCGCACCCGGCCCAGTTTTTGCGTGCGGATCCAGCCGTTCTCCTCGAGAAAATGGATGTGCTTCATGAAGGACGGCAAAGCCATGTCGAATGGCTTTGCCAACTCGCTGATAGATGCCGGGCCCGTGCCCAGCCGTCCCAACACGGCGCGTCGCGTGGGATCGGCAAGCGCCTGGAAGATACCGTCCAACGGCATAGGATACTGTTCCATAAGGCTAAGTATCATGACAAATTACTTAGTGCAATGGCTAACTAATACGACAAGGAGACGAACCTATGTTGCAGTGCGTCAATCGAGCGCGCCAACGGCCGTGGTCGTGACCCAATCCCGCGCTACCATTATACGGCCGCCTTCCTTTCAGGCTGCGAGAGTGGAAATCCGGACACGATATGAGCGGCATTGCCGGGCGACTGATCAAGGGAAGCATGTGGCTGAGTCTGTCCCGGGCGATCGTCAATGGGCTCGCCACGCTCTCCACCTTCGTGCTGGCCTGGTATCTGGCGCCAGCCGATTTCGGCCTGGTGGCGCTGGCGATGACAATGCTCATGATCGTCGACACGGTCACGCAGCTCTCGCTCGCAGAAGCGCTGATCCGGCATGAGGCGCCGGACGAATCGCATTTCAGCGCCGCCTGGACGCTCAATGCCACGCGCGGGCTCGTTCTCGGCCTCGTCTTTGCCGCCGTTGCCTACCCGACCGCGCTGCTGTTCGGGGAGCCGAGACTGACGGGCGTAATGCTCGCGCTGGGGCTCAGCATATTCCTCAGCGGGCTCGTCAATCCTCGCCGGATCATGCTGCAGCGCGACCTGATCTTCTGGCCGGAATTCGTGCTCTCCGTCTCGCAGAAGGTCGCGGGCTTCGTCGCGGCGGTGGCGATCGCGGTGATCTATCACAGCTATTGGGCATTGGTGATCGGCACGCTGGCAACACAGGCCACGAACGTCGTCGTCTCCTATCTCGTGCTGCCGTTTCGGCCGCGCATCACCTTCAAGCACATCAGAGAGTTCTTCTCCTTCTCGGCGTGGCTCACGGCAGGCCAGATCGTGAATACGCTCAACTGGCGCTTCGACTACCTGCTGGTCGGCAAGATGCTCGGCGGCTCAGCGCTCGGCTATTATTCGGTGGGCAGCAACCTCGCCATGATGCCGACGCGCGAGGCGACCCTGCCGCTCACCCAGACCGTCTATCCCGGTTTCTCCAGCATCCGTGACGATTCTTATCGGCTTGCCGCCGCCTATCAGCGCATCCAGGCGCTGGTGACCGCGGTTGCGCTGCCGGCCGGCATCGGCGTCGCAGTGGTGGCCGATCCGCTGGTGCGGCTTGCACTAGGCGAGACATGGGAACCCGCGATTTTCATCATCCAGGCGCTGGCGTCGGTGTTTGCGCTGCAAACGCTGGGCTCGCTGGTGCAGCCGCTCGGCATGGCCAAGGGCGACACCAAGCTGCTGTTCATCCGCGACACGCAGATGTTTTGCGTGCGGGTCCCGATAATGGTCGTGGGCCTGGTGCTCTACGGACTGCCAGGGGTCGTCCTCGGCCGCGTGTTCACCGGTCTGTTCAGCGCATTCGTCAACATGGTCCTGGTGAAGCGTTTCATCGGCGTCAGCGTGTTGAAGCAGCTCTCGGCAAATCTACGTGCGCTGGTCAGCGTCGCTGTGATGGCGGCGGGCGTCGCGCTTGCCTCCGACCATCTCGCTCAGACGACCGACAAGCTCACGCTCGCGCTGCAATTGGCGGTGCTGGTAGGGCTCGGCACACTTCTCTACTGCGGGTCAACGGTTCTGCTTTGGATATTGACGAAGCGGCCGGCCGGTCCGGAAACGGAGGTTCTGAAGATCCTCGACAAGGTTCTTTCGAAGCTGCGCCGAGGTTGAATGTTGCACTGCAGCATCATGCTGCATAAACTCCGATTGCCGGGCGGGGGCAAATGGAGAAAAGGGATGCCCACGGAATCGAATCTGGCCGTGATCGCCAGGCTGAACGGCGTGATCCACGATTGCCTGAAGGACCTCATCTCGGCCGATCAGCCGGTGGCGATGGTCGACTTCCCCGACTATCGCAATGTCGGCGACTCCGCGATCTGGCTGGGCCAGATGGCCTATCTTTCGTCCCGGTTCAACAAGAGCCCGTCCTACATATCGGCGCTGCCTGACCACTCGCACGACAAGCTCGATGAAGCGATGCCGTCCGGGCCGATCCTGATCACCGGCGGGGGAACCTTCGGCGACATCTGGTCCGGACATCAGGAGCTTCGAGTGAGCATTCTGGACCGCTGGCCGGGACGCCTGGTCGTGCAGCTTCCACAGTCGATCCACTATAAGTCGATAGACCATGCCGATCGCATGGCGCGGGCGATCGCGCGACACAAGAATTTCGTGCTTTTGGTGCGCGACGAGGAATCGAAGGCGTTCGCGGAGAGCCATTTCGATTGCCGGGTGCGGCTCTGCCCTGACATGGCGTTCGCCATCGGTCCGCTACAACCCCTGGCTGCCGCACAGTTCCCGGTGCTGGCCATGTTGAGGGCGGACCAGGAGAAGGCGTCAGCCTACGACCTGTCCACCTATTCCGACGTTCCCGTGGAAGATTGGATCAGCGAATCCCGCACCGCGATGCGCGTCGCCAAGGCTCTCGGCGCTGCCTCGGCGGCTTCGCTCAATCCCGAACGCATCAAGGAAGCCAAGTTCGACGCGGCTGCAAAGGCAAGGCTGCGGCGTGGGATCAGGCAGATCTCGCGCGGCCGTGCGATCGTAACGGACCGCCTGCATGTCATGATCTGCTCGATGCTGATCGGGCGCCCGCATGCCGTGCTCGACAACAGCTACGGCAAGCTGCGCCGCTTCCTGACCGCATTTTCCATCGATACGAGCCTTACCTACAAGGCATCATCGCTCGCCGATGGCATTGCCTGGGCGCGCAGCCACGCCGACCTCGGGGCTGCCGCGTGATGAGCCTCGTCACCTTCATCATTCCCGTCCGCCATCAGGACAATGCCCGCGACTGGGGCCTGCTCAAGGCGAATCTCACCCAGACTGTCACCTCGATCTCGAACCAGACAAACAAGGACTGGCGCGGCATCATTGTCGCGAATGAGGGAGCCGACCTGCCTGACCTCCCTGAACGTTTCGGAGTCGAGCGCGTCACCTTCCCGCCGAACAACCTGCACGAAATCGACAAGGCCGATATCGAGGCCGTCTATGATGCCTTCCGTGCGGACAAAGGGAGGCGCGTGTTGTGCGGTATGCTTGCCGCCCGCGACAGCCGCTTCTTCATGATCGTCGACGACGACGATTTCGTCAGTGCCCGGATCGCGCAGCATGCGTCGGAAAATCCCCGTGCGAACGGCTGGACCATCGATCGCGGCTATATCTGGGATGACGGCGGCAGCCTTCTCCTTGGCTACGACGATTTCAACCATCTCTGCGGCACCTCGCTGATTGTCCGATCCGATCTCTATGACCTGCCGGAGCGGTTCGAGGACGCTTCGCTCGACTGGATCAAATCGATGCTCGGCAGCCATGTCCGCATCGCCGACATCCTCGCCAAGGGCGGCACGCCGTTGGCGACGCTGCCCTTCCGCGGCGCCGTATACCGCGTCGCCCATGGCGGGTCGCACAGCAAGGCGCCCAGTCTCGTGAAAAAGTATTTCCTGAGCAGGGAAGCCCTCAAGCGGCCAAGACGATTGCTCCGCAATCTCGCCAAACTCCGGCTGGTCGACGAAACCGCGCGGCGCGAGTTTTTCGGCAGGCCGGCAATGCGGTCACAGACATCGTAAGCCATGTTCGGGCGATGCGGACGGGCAGGACAATAGCCTGCCGCACGTCATAGGAGGCGGTCGTCAGCCGCGATCTCGCCTTGGAATACGCAATAGACGACGGGCGAGCAGAGTCACGCTGAACCGATAGCCCGCCGCGCGACCCCATGTATCTCCTTTCCTTGGACGTCAAGAATTGCCGGATCTTCCGGCTCGGTCCAGACGTCGGCTAACGCAACCGCGAGACCTTTGAACACGTTTGCGCCCATCTTTTTGATATAGGGCGGTGATTTGTCGTTCATGTCGGACATGAATAAGGATCGCGACAGCTATATCCGGCCCGCCGTTCGTGTTCCGGGAATGCACGCTCCGTCATGCACATGACGTTTTGCATCAGGGCGGACGGCGCCGCCGGGCTCCAACGTGCGGCTTGACCTCCAAGGCCGCCGCTTGCCGGTTACTTCCGGAAGTCCTGACTTGAGTTACCGCTAGGCCGGCGAAAGTTTATTCATTATATGCTAATGTAGGGCATAGGAGGTGGAATGCTCCTTTTGCGCAGTGTCGTCGCACTGGGTGTCACGCTTATAGGCTTGACGCCGGCGATTGCGGCTGAGCAGGTCGGGGAGGCCGTCCGCATCAAGACCGAAGTCACCGGCGAAGCGGGTGAACTGTCGGTCAAGTCGCCGATCCACCGGGACGAGCGGATTCGAACCTCCAAATCCGGACTTGGCCAATTCGTGTTCCGCGATGGCACCAAATTGGCCATAGGATGGGGCTCGTCCGTGGTCGTCGACAAGTTCGTTTTCGATGACTCGAAATCGGTCAAGAAGTTCACCGTCAAGGCCGCCAAGGGAACTTTTCGCTGGATTAGCGGCGACTCGAAATCTTCCGCGTATGAAATCGTGACGCCCGCCGGAACCATCGGCGTGCGCGGAACTGTGTTCGACTTCTATGTGGGGACGGACGGGACGACGGCGGTCGTTCTCTTGAGCGGGTCGGCCCGTTTTTGCGGCGCCGGCGGATGCAAGGAGCTGAAGCGGCGCTGCGACTGCGTGGTGGCGAAGCGCGGCAGAGGCACCAGCGACGCGCAGCGGGTTGATCGAAACATTTTCAAGACACTTGGCAACCAGCGAGCGTTCCCGTTCCTGTCCGGCAATCAGCGGCTCTCCGGCACGTTTGGAATGCTGGGCAGCCACTGCGGGCTTGCCTCGACAACCCTGGGCACTAAAGACGGCGCCCGGCAGGAGCGGCGCGCACGCGAGACGTCCCCCGATCCGGACCCGCCGGATAAGCCCGGCAGGCGCAGTAAGCCCGACAAGCCCGATAGGCCGAACGAGCCCAGCGCTCCGGATACGCCGAGCCAACCCAGTACGCCGGACACACCGAGCCAACCCAGTACGCCGGACACACCGAGCCAGCCCAATACGCCGGACACACCGAGCCAGCCCAATACGCCGGATACACCCAGCGATCCGGGCACGCCAAGCGAGCCTGGCACGCCAAGCGAGCCTGGCACACCCGACCCGCCAGGCGATCCCGGCACGCCAAGCGAGCCCGGCACGCCCGATCCGCCGGGCGAGCCGGGTGCGCACAGTGAACCAGGCGACGGAGAAAGCGGGCCTAGCGAAGGAAGTGGCTCTCACGGCGACGGGCGCGGCAGAGGTTAACTTGGCCGATCCCAGCTTTATGGCAGCGGCGTCACAGCTCTTTTGCCGTATCGATAACAAAGTGGTCCGTCCGGCGCGATATCCGGCGGTAGAACTCCGGCAGTCCGGACGCCAGCCCCGCGGTCTTAAGCCTTACAGCGTTGTTGATTTTCCGGCTGTTCGGTGACCGAGAACCCAAGGCCCGGATGAGTTCCCCGTGAACGCGCTGCAGGTCGGCAAATTCCGCTGAAGCGGCGATGTGCTGGTCGCCGACGACCGCAAAGACCCTGGTCCGGACGCTCTTTCCCTTCAGGTTGAGCGCTCCCGCGTCGAGCAGGGCCCATCCAGCCAGTGACTGTGCGGTGTTTTCGGACACGAGGATATCGAAACCCACGTCCTTGCAGGCGGACTCGACCCGCGCGGCGACGTTCACCGCATCGCCGACCGCGGAGTAGTTGAAGCGGGTCTCGGCGCCCATATTGCCGACGCAGGCAATCCCGGTGTGGATTCCGACGCCGATGCCGACCTGATGGTCGGCCCCGAAACCGAAGGCGTCGTCGGCGTTGAGACGGACAAGCGTTTCGCGCATGCCCAACGCTGCCTTGACGGCCTTGGCAGGATGGTGGGCCACGTCGACGGGAGCGTTCCAGAAGGCCATGATTGAATCGCCGATATATTTGTCCAGAGTGCCTTCGTTTGCGGTGACATGGCGGCTGAGTGCGTCCAGGAGCGTGTTCAGAAACTTTACGACCGCGGTGGGCGGAAGCCGTTCGCTGATCTCGGTGAAGCTTCGCACGTCGACGAACATCACCGTAAGTTCTCTATCGTCTCCGCCCAGGCGTAGGGCGTCTTTTGTATTTTCGATGCGGTGCAGGAGCGATGGTGAAAGATATTGGCTGAACGCGCGCCTTATCTGGTGCCGCTGCCGGTCGGTCACCAGGAACCGGAACGACGTCGCCGCGAAATGCGTGATCGAGCCCGACACGATAGTGGCCATGGGATCTATTAGGAGGCCCGCATAGAAAAAGGCGAGCCACGAGGCGACCAGGGCCAGAAGGGTGAGCAGTAAGCCGCAAGCGAGGGCAACTGCCGGGCTGACGAAGAAGGTCAGGATCACGAGCAGGGTGCCCAGCGCCGCTACGGCCAGGATCTCGAGACCGTTTGCCCAGTCCGGGCGCGAAAGGAAACGCCCGGAAAGTATCTGCTCGACGGCTTGCGCGTGCAGCGAGACGCCGGGCACGTTCTGTCCCAGCGCGGTCGTGCGAATGTCCTGGAGTCCGGCGGACGATGTCCCGACAAACACGATGCTGCCTTCGATTGCCTGCCTCACCTCAGGAGAGGCGCCCTCGGCCTGGAGCACGTCCGCAGCGGATATGTATCTCTGCCGGGTGTCAGGGCTGACATAGAGCCACAGTTCGCCGGTCGCAGTGACCGGGATCTCGAACTCCCCGTTCTTGACGAAAGTGATGGTGTCCGCGACATCGGCGGCGTCGGACAGCACATAAGTCGAGGCGCCCTGCGCCACGCGCAGGGCCTCGAGCGCCAGGTTCGGATAGAGCTGCTCGCCGTCGGTCAGGAAGAGGGGCACCGCGCGTACAGTCGCCGACGGATTGCCCGGGTTCAGGCTGATATGCCCGATGCCGGCCGCATTGGCCTCGAGCTCCGGCAGCAATGGCGTCGCCGCCGTCATGCGGGGAGGCGCATTGGCGGGGCTCTCGCCGGTAAAGGCGAAGCCGGCCTTCACCTGGGGACGATAGCCCCCTTCGTTGGACAGGCCAAAGCCGAGGACGACTGGTCGTCCGGCTATCGACCTGGCGAAAATCTCGTCGTTGTCGGGCAGCTTGGAAAGCAGCGACGGGTCGACACCGGTGACATCGCGAACGACCGTGCGAGGCGACAGGCGGTCCGGCTCGGCGAAGAGAATGTCGAACGCTATGGCCGCCGCTCCCATCTCTGAGAGCCTGTCCACCAGGGCGGCAATTCGATCTCTTGGCCACGGCCATTGGCCGAACTGTCGCAGCGAGGCTTCATCGATGTCGACGACCCGGACCGGCAGCTCCTCGAACGCCCGTGGCGCGATGCGCTGGTATTCGTCGAATATCGCGTCGCGGACCACCTGCAGCGGCGGCGGGTCGCTCGCCCGCAGGATTGTCAGCCCCGCTACGATGAGCAACCCGATGATTACGCCGACCTGCTGGGCGCGTGTCATGATTGAAGCATTGGCCCCCTATGTTCGGGAGCCTACAATGACAACGGCCCTCAAGCCAAATCTCTCGAAACCGCGCCACAAAGAAGCCAAACGGATTATCGATCCTGGCCCGGGTTGGCGAAGTCTTCGCAAGATGGGCTGGGAGGCGAGATTGTTCGGCCGTCATTTCAGTTGGGTGGTCGCCGCGGCGACTGCTTTGACGCTTGGTGCAATGTCGTCGGCCGACGCTCGAAGCCGTGCGCTGTTGATTGGCGCCTCGGAATATACGCACAACGACCGCATCAAGGATCTTGCCGGTCCGCGCAACGACGTCACCGCAATGTGGCGCTATCTCAAAAACAGCGGCTACGCCGACGAGGATATGGTGGTGCTCAGCGACGGCCTGCCGGTCGCGCCGGAATTCCCGAAGCTCGCCGGCCGGGCCGAGTACAGGACCATCATCGACGAACTCGACCGCCTGGCCTCTTACGACTACGGTCCGAACGACATCGTCATCTTCTATTTTGCAGGGCATGGCTCGACCTTGCCGGACGACGATCCATCCGCGGAGATGGAGCCCGAGGCCAATGGCCGGGACCAGGTGCTGCTCCCCACGGACACGAGCAGGGTCAGCGAAGGAGACCCTAATGTTCTGCGCGACGACGAACTCGGCAGCAAGCTCGACGCGATACGCGCACGCGGCGTCAACGTCTGGGCGATCCTCGACGCATGCAACTCCGGCGGCGGGACGCGCGGCGGCGAAGAAGCCCGTTTCGTCGATCCAGCGGTGCTGGGCTTCACGGGCGAGTTGCCGGCGGTCGCCGAAGCACGGGGTGCGGAGCGGACCGGCCCGTTAAGCCTGCGCAGCGACAGCAAGGGGAAGGGCAAGCTGATCGGGTTCTATGCCGTCGATTCGTTCAACCTCGCTTATGAACGCCATTTCGAGTTCGCCGACTACCAGAAGCCGGTCGCCGGCACGGATGAGAAAACCCAGCGCATGGGCACGTTCTCCAATTATCTGAACAGGGCGCTTGTCACTGGCAATGCGCAGACCTTCGAGCAGCTTTTTCAGGAAATCGTGGCCGGCATGGCCGCCGATCCCGAAAGCACGAGCAAGCCGCGCCCGGTGGCCGACGGAGAGTTGTCGTTAACCATTCCAGGGCGGGGCGACGGTGCGCCGCGGCTGAAGGCATTGCTCGAGAAAGGGACGCTGCGCATTCCGGCCGGCATTTTCCAGGGTTTCGAGCGCCTTGCCGGAATCACCGTCTACGATCCCATGTCGCCTCAGACGGCCATTGCCACCGGCACGATCTCCTCGGCGACGGCAGCCAGCAGCCTGGTGGCGAAGCTGCAATGGCTCGATCCGGCCAGAGCACAGGAAACAGCCGCCCTGCCGCTACCGGTCAGGGTCACCGACCCCGCGACCCGGTTCCCTTTCAACATCGGCGGCCCGGACAATTTGGCCAGCCTGCCTGCTGCCGAGCAGGTCCGCATCGAAACCATCCTGCGCGCCGCCTTCGAAAGCAACGACGCCTCCTCCGACCTGGGCGTGACCGTGAGGCCGGCCGACGCGTCCGACCTCAACCTCGCCATGCATGTCGAAGACGGTCGCCTGTGGCTGCTCCTCCCGAACAGAAATCTTGTGAAGGACGAGGACAGTTTCGAGCAGACCCTCAACATCGATCTAGGCGGTCCGGACGACGCCGTGGCCGTTGCGCTTCGGGACGCAGTCTGGCGACTGGCCCGCGCCGAGAAGCTGGTGCGAACCGCCGCGGTCCACTCGACGCCAGCATCGTCGGATCTGATGATCGAGGCGGGGCGATTTCGCCAGGGCGAGGCTGCGGCCGACCCGAGGACGAGTTGCACTGATCGGAACAATGAAGCCCTGACCGAAACCGAGAGAGCGGGCCTGCGCCCCGTGAGTGGAGCTGGCCCGGTCGCAGCCGGGAATTGCGATATGTTCCGTGTCGCGGTCGCAAATCGATCGAGGACAAGCGACTATTTCGTCGGCGCTTTCTACGTCGATGCGCGCGGCGGCATTACCTCGCTCCGCCTAAGCGACGGCGAGGAGTCGATCGGCAATTGCGTCTTTTCGCTGCCGCAACGGCAAGACCAGCAGGTCGCCTTCGAAGTGCAGGTCGCCACCTGGCGGGGAGAGGCCGGGCTGCCGGCCGCCACTGGGCTTGAGCGGTTGATCGTGATCGCCCTGAAGCGCGACGACAGCGGGCTCACACCGAACCTCTGTGCTCTCGCCCAGGATTCCCTCTCGGCAACGATTGCTACGCGCGGCATAAATTCAAGCGGGGCGCTGGACCAATTGCTTGGGGATATCACCGGGACCCGCGGGCTTGGCGCGGTGCTTAAGGCGCAGGCCGCACCCAAGGTCGCCATGGAAACCTATATGCTCGAACTTGAGGTCGCGCCCTGAAGCGCCCGCCGTCTCCAGCAGCCAAGGTTCTGCAGCACAGGATCGCGCGTCAGACGTTGTCCAGTTCCAGGATCTTCGCGGTGCGGGCGCGGATGTCGCGGCAGGCTTGAGCATCCTGCTTGAGGTCGATGCCATAGGTCGGGATGACGGTTTTCAGCCGATCCAGCCAGCCACCGGTCGCCAGCTCGTCGTCGAAGCATTTTTCGAGCACGTGGATAGCGATGAAAGCAGCGGTCGAAGCGCCGGGCGAGGCGCCAAGCAGGGCGACGAGAGACTTGTCTGCATTGGCCACCAGCTCGGTGCCGAATTCAAGCACGCCCGTGTGCTGCGGATCCGGCTTGATGATCTGCACGCGCTGACCGGCCACCGCCTCCCGCCACTGATGGCGTTGCGCCGTTGGCAAAAATTGCCGAAGGGTCGCGAACTGATGTGCCGAGGTCTGGAGCACCTGGCCGATCAGATATTCGCTCAATTGCCAATCGTCGCGCGCCACCGCCAGCATCGGCAGCACGTTGCCGGGTTCGATCGAGCGAAACAGGTCCGAATCGGAGCCGTGCTTCAGGAACTTGGTGGAGAAGCCAGCATAGGGACCGAAAAGCAGCGACCGCTTCCCGGCGATGATGCGCGTGTCGAGGTGAGGCACCGACATCGGCGGCGAGCCATGGGCGGCCTTGCCGTAGACCTTGGCATGATGGCGCGCGCTTACGTCGTCGGCATCGCAGCGCAGCCAGATGCCGCTCACCGGGAATCCGCCATAGCCGTGCTCTTCCGGAATACCGGATTTCTGCAGCAGCTCCAGCGCGCCGCCGCCGGCCCCTATGAACACGAAGCGGGCCGAGACACTCAGCGCCTCGCCGGTCTCGGCATCCTCCACCGTGACGTTCCAGCGTCCGTCGCCGAGCCGGGCGAGCCCAATCACTCTGTGCTTGTAATGGACCGAGAAGCTGGGTTGCGCCTGCAAATGGCCGACCAGCAGGTGGGTAAGCGCGCCATAGTCGACATCGGCTCCGGTGACGATCCTGGTGGCGGCGACGGGCTGGTCCTTGTCGCGCCCTTCCATTACAAGGGGCACCCATCGGGCGATCGCGGCGTGATCCTCGCTATATTCCATGCCGTGATAGCAGTGGTGCGCCGACATTTCCTCGTATCGCTTGCGCAGAAAAGCGACGTTCTCGTCGCCCCAGACGAAGCTCATATGCGGGCAGGTGTGGAGGAAGGCGCGCGGATCGGGAATGGCGCCCTTGGCGACCAGGTGCGACCAAAGCTGGCGCGAGAGGTCGAATTCGGTATTGACCTCCAGCGCCTTTGAAATGTCGACGCTGCCGTCGGGGCGCTGCGGCGTGTAGTTGAGCTCGCAGTTGGCTGCATGGCCGGTGCCTGCATTGTTCCAGGCCTGGGAGCTTTCCTGGGCGCAATCGTCGAGCGTCTCGAACATGACCATATCCAGCGTCGGCTCCAGCTCCTTGAGCAGCGTGCCCAGCGTGGCGCTCATGATACCGGCGCCGAGCAGCGCTATGTCGACGGTGTCGGGGATGACGGTATCGGGCATGGCTTCCTCTCCTTTGTGATCAGCGTTGGCCGGAAATGAAGGAAACCGGGGCTCCGGGCGCCAGGATCACATAAGCGCGACGCCACGGTTGATCGTCGACGAGCCGCCAGCTATGGCCGCTGCCGGTCGTATCCTCGGCAAGAAGGATTTCACCCGGGCCGAGGGTAAAGTGCTTGCCCTCGCGCGTCTGGAAGTCGAGGGTGCCCGAGAGCGTGATGACGAACTGACGGTTGGGGGCGTCGTGCCATTCGAAGACGCCGCCCGCATGCGTCTCGCGAAAGGAAATGCTGACCACCTCGCTGAGGCCGCTCAGCATGTCCCCGCGCTCGCCCTTGGGAAGATCGATGTGCCCATCATCGAAATGGGAATTGCCGTCATCGCCAGTCCATATTCGCACACAGCGTATCATCGTGCTGTTCCTGTCGGCTTGGTGGGTGGGGAGGTCACAAATGGAGCGGCGAGTGCCAGCGACAGGCCGACGGCGATCGCCGCGGTCATGAGAATCGCGGTAATTGCCAGCCCGATCGTGTCGCCGATCAGTGCGGGCGGGGCGGCCGCCCCGGCATGCATGATTCCTAGTCCGCCTACCCCTGCGCGGAACGCATAAGATCCCGGAACCATCGCCACCACGCCGGGGAAGGCGAAGGTTACCGCCGGCGCCCGGGAATGGCGTGCGAGAAGGCGTGCGAGCAGACCCGCCGCCAAAGCCCCGATCAGGGAGCCGGCCACCAGGCTCAGCCCCAGATGGCCGAGCGCCGTGCGCAGGCTGTGACCGGCCATGGCGCACAGCATGCAAGCCCAGATCGCTTTGGCCGGCACGTTGAACAGCAGCGCGAAGCCGACCGCTGCCAGCGCTGAAAAGAGCAGGTCCTCTCCGACAGGCAGCAGCTCGGCCCTGCTGTCGACCGGAAGCGTATCGCCGGCCAGGCTCGCCGCGACGAACAGTCCGAAGGCGATGGCCAATACGGTTACGGCGCCGAGCATCAGCCGCGAGATGCCCGTACCCACATGGCTGCCCAGCGTCTCGCGCACGCCGTTGAGCAGAGGAACGCCGGGCACCAGGATCATGCCGGCTGCGACAAGGCACAATGTCGCGGGAGTATCGGGAAACGCCTTCATGGCAAGCGCCCCGACCAACCCGCTCGCCAAGGCGACCAGCGCGGCGGTGGCGATCGGGTTCATCGACCACGCGCCAAGACGCTGGCGCAGCGCCAGGTTGACGATGCCGACCAATGCGGACACCAGGACGACGGGCCAGGCACCGCCGAACAGCCGCGCGAGCGAGGCCGCGGTCAAGCCCATGCCGACGGCGACCAGCCAGTGAGGATAGCGGTTGCCGGCGTGCTCTACAGCATCGAGCTGGCGATCGATCGCTGCAATGTCGGGCGCCGTTGCTGGCGCCTTCCGGACGATGTCGTCGAGCGCTGCGAGCGCGCCCATGTTGACGGTCATCCCCGATATCACGTGGCCGAGCTTGGTGCGGAAATTGTGCTCGTCCTCCAGCGTGAGCAGAAGGCCTTCGGCATAGACCAGAAGCTGCGCATCGTAGCCAAGCTGCCGGGCAATTGCAGAGACACTTGTCTGCACCAGCCCGGTATCCGCTCCGTTGACCAGCATCAGCCGGCCGAGCCGCAGCGTGACATGCGCCACGTCGCTGGCTGAGGGCCGGTCCCCCATCATCACGCGCCGGCCAAGCCGTGGCCGACCATATCGATCGGTTTGATCACCTTGTCGAACATCGCCTCGTCCACCTTGCCGGAGGCAAGGGCGGCCTGCTTCAGCGTCAGCCCCTCGGCGATCGCCTTTTCCGCTATGTGCGCCGCGTTCTGATAGCCGATCACGGGCGAGAGCGCGGTCACCAGCATCACGCTGCCATCGACATACTGCTGAATTTTGTCGCGGTTGAGCTCGGTGCCTTCGAGTGAGAATTCTCGGAACTTTTCGCAGCCGTCCGCCAGGATTCGCGCAGAATGCAGAAAATTGTTGATGATGACGGGGCGCATCGCGTTCAGCTCGAAATTGCCTTGGCTGCCGGCGAAGGCAACTGCGCTGTCGTTGCCCATCACCTGGATGCAGATCATCACCATCGCTTCGCACTGCGTCGGGTTGACCTTGCCCGGCATGATCGAGGAGCCCGGTTCGTTGGATGGCAGCATGAGCTCGCCCAGGCCGCAGCGCGGCCCGGAGGCGAGCCAGCGCATGTCATTGGCGATTTTCATCAATGCGACAGCCAGGTTGCGCAGCGCCCCGTGCGCCCGCACCATTGCGTCGAGCGAACCTTGTGCCGCAAACTTGTTGGGCGCGGTGACAAAGGGTTTGCCGGTCAGTTCCGCGATCTTGGCGGCGACATCGTTGGCGAAGCCTTTCGGAGCGTTGAGGCCGGTGCCGACCGCTGTGCCGCCGACGGCTAGCTGGTAGAGGCCCAAACGGCTAGCCGCGATTTCCGCAATGGCGTCGCGGACTTGCCCGGCCCAGCCGTGCCATTCCTGTCCGACGGTGAGCGGCACCGCGTCCTCGAGATGCGTCCGTCCGATCTTGACAACCTCCATCCAACCATCGGCCTTGCGTTCGATCGTCTCCACCAGCTTCGTCACCTGGGGGATGAGCAGACCGTCGATGGTCTCGACAGCCGCGATGTGCATCGCCGTTGGAAAGGTGTCGTTGGATGATTGGCCCATGTTGACGTCGTCATTGGGACCCACGGGCTGCTGCGAGCCGAGCGTCCCGCCCAGCAGCTGGATCGCCCGGTTGGAGATCACCTCGTTCACGTTCATGTTGCTCTGGGTCCCGGAGCCGGTCTGCCAGACGAAGAGCGGGTAATGATCATCGAGTTCGCCCTGGATGGTCTCGTCAGCGGCACGGACGATGGCGTCCTTCTTCCATTGCGGCAAACGGCCCGCGGCATGGTTAACCAGCGCACAGGCTTTCTTTACATATCCATAGGCATGATAGATCGCCTTGGGCATGCGATCTCCGCCGATCGAGAAATGCTGCAGCGAGCGTTGCGTCTGTGCTCCCCAATAGCGGTCGGCCGGCACGTCGAGTTCGCCCATGCTGTCGAATTCACGGCGCATCCCACTTGCACGAAGACCGATGGGGATGTCGTGCAGAACCGGGGGAGTGGAATCTGAGACCATCACCGCGCCTCCTCGAAATTGTTCTGACCGCACGTTGCATGGATATCCCCGCACGGCCCTGGGTTCTTCCCCAAAAGCACATGGTCGGGGTTTCACGTCCGCCATTGATGATCGCCAAATCTTAGCATTTTGAGTACATGCCTACCCTACGGGTCAATCCGCTATCGGCGGGGCGGCATATACCCATCTATGCATGTGTTGCTTTGGCAACATTCTTCGCAAAAACCGCTCGCTTTTCCCTCGGCCGATCGTTTGGAGTCGATTTTTAGGTAACAAGTATTCACAACAGAAGACCAAACGCTGGGGGCACGCGAACACGCGTGCGTGGGGATGGAAGTTAAGAGATTTTTGTACGCGACCGTTGCGTCGGCCGCCGTTTTATGGACTCAACCTAGCTTTGCGCTGACTTTGAAAGAAGCCATCGCAACCGCTTTGCAATCCAATCCGGAAATCGGGCAGGCGATAGAAAATCGCGAAGCAATCGAGTTTGAACTGAGGCAGGCGCGAGGTCTTTACCTGCCTTCGGTCGACCTTGAGGCGTCGGCCGGTACGAGGCTGCTCGATTCGCCGGACCGGCGTGCCCTCGACATCGAAGACGATTCCCTCAACGGCACGGAAGCCGATCTTGTCATCACGCAGAAGCTTTTCGACTTCGGCGGTCGTCGCGCGGAGGTCGAAAAGCAGGCCTCCCGTGTGGACGGCGCGTCTTTTCGCGTGCTGGAGCGGTCCCAGGTCATCGGGCTGATGGTCGTTCAGGACTACCTCGAATACATTCTGCAGGCCCGTATCGTTGCAGACACGGCACAAAACATTCAGTTCCACGAGCCGATACTGGCCGAGATCCGGGAGGGCGTCGAAGGCGGTGCGTTGACCGACGCCGACCGGCAGCAGGCGGAAGAGCGGCTTTATGCGGCGAGAGCGCGCAACACCGAGGCGGTTGGTGAGCTGGAAGAGGCCAGGATACGCTTCTTCAAGACGGTAGGCATCCCAATAGCGAAGCCCACGATGCCGGCTTCGCTGGTTTCTTCGCTGCCCTCCTCGCTCGACATAGCCGTCGCCATCGCCAGGGAAAACAGTCCGCGCGTGAAGGCTGCATTGGCCGACGTCGATGCTACCGCCGCCGATGTGAAAGCGGCGCGGTCTCTCTATGGGCCTGAGGTCTTTGCGGAAGGCCGCGCCCGTAGCGGCGTCGACATAGACGGGTCGGAAGGCACGACGAATGACCTGGAAGCGCGCGTCTATCTGAAATGGAATGTCTATCGCGGCGGCATAGACAAGGCTAACGAGCAGGAGAAGATTCGGCGGGCCAGCGAGCAGCGTCTCGTCCTGCATCAGGTGCATCGGGAGATCGAGGAGGTGGTCCGCACTTCCTGGGAACGTCGCTTCAGGCAGGCCACGCTCGCCAAAATCCTTCGGGCGCAGTCCGCCACCAACGATATCCTTGTTGCTTCTTATCGCGAACAGTTCAAGGTCGGCCAGCGCTCGTTGCTGGACGTGCTTGATGCCCAGAATACGCGCTTCAACACCAAGATTCTGGCGGATACTGCCCAGTTCGCTTCGCTTTTTGCCGAATACCGGCTTCTGGCGACGACCGGGCAGCTTCTCGATGCCATGAACCTCACCGCCCCCGAACAGGCCGTCGCCTACGCGCGCCAAGAATTCAACGCGCCAAGCGCACCGGAGGCGGACGACTACGCGCGCACGCCCTCGCATCAAACGAACGATATTCCCCTCGACCTGCTGGCCCGGATCCGGAAGAAATGAGGTGAAGGCTCGTCGCCGTCAGAGGTGCTGAACACGTGAACCAGCACGGTTTCTTGGCAACGGAGACGGATGTCTTCAAATCGTGCTTTGGCGCGGTCGCGTCTTTTCTCGGCCGCCCCAGCGCGGCGACCGTGCTGTTTTCCGGCGTGCCTCTCGGCAAGAGCTCCATAAGCTTCGAGGAAATCGAGCTCATTGCCAATCGGGTCGGGATCGAGGCGCAAAGTTATACGCGCAGCGACTTCCGGAAGCAGCGGGTCGAGTTGCCCGCGATCGTCTTTTCTCTCGATGCTCCGCCTGTCGCGCTGCTCCTGGAACGAGATCTGACGGGCTTCGTCACCGCTCCGCAGCCCGACGGGCGCACATCCATCACGATGGAGGAGATCCTTGGTCACAACATCGTCAGCGTGGTGAGTTTTTCGCTGACCTACGCGAGTGCCGGCCATGATCCAAAGGTCGGAACGGCGCCCACGATCGAAAAGCGCCATTGGCTTACCGGCACGCTGCTGCCCTTCTGGCGGTCGTATGTGTGGGTGGAGCTGGCGGCCGCCTTCATCAACTTGATCGCGCTCGCGTCGCCGATCTTCACGATGAACGTTTATGACCGCATCCTGCCCAACAAGGCGGTATCCTCGCTTTGGGTGCTGGCGATCGGTGTCGCCATTTCGATTCTGTTCGACCTTCTCCTCAAGACCGCCCGCGCGTCGCTGATCGACTATGCGGGGCGGCGGGCGGACCTGCGCATCTCCTACCTGCTGTTCGAGAAGGTGCTGAACTCCACGCTTTCGGCCAGGTCGACCTCGACCGGCGAATATGCAAACCGGGTAAGCCAGTACGAATTCGTCCGCGAGTTTTTCACCTCGAACACGCTGAGCGTGCTGATCGACACGTTCTTCGTCTTCATCTTCCTGTTCGTCATCTACCTGATATCGGGCTGGCTCGTCGTCGTTCCGGCCGTCGGCTTCGTCGCCGCCATAGCCATCGGCCTTGTGGCGCAATACCGGATCGGCAAGTGCACTGCAGCCGCAATGAACGAGTCCTCGCAGCGCCAGGCCCTGCTCATCGAATCGATCTCGACGCTGGAAACCGTCAAGGCGCTGCAGGCCGAATCCTACCTGCTGCGGCGCTGGCGGGAACATTCGAAGAATGCCGCAAAGACCTCCGAAGCGATCAAGCAACTTTCGGCCGGTGCAGCCAACGCCACTCAGTTCGTCCAGCAGCTCATTACGATCGTTGTCGTTGTGGCCGGCGCTTACGCCTTTTCGGCCGGCGACATCACGACGGGCGCAATCATCGCCACGGTCATGCTTGCCGGCAGGGCTGTGGCCCCCCTCGGTCAGATAGCGATCACGCTGGCGCGGCTTCGCCAGGCATTGCTGTCCCTGAAGATCCTCGACACGATCATGGAGCAGCCGGAGGATCTTCCAAGCACCGTCGGGTTCGTCAACCGGCCGATAACCAGCGGCTCCGTCCTGTTCAAGGATGTCGGCTTCGTCTATCCTGGTTCGGAGGCGAAGGTCCTGAATAGACTGACGTTTCAGATCAGGGCCGGTGAGCGGGTGGGAATCATCGGCAAGATCGGCTCGGGCAAGACGACCATCGGCCGCCTGCTTGGGCGGCTCTATCTTCCTTCCAGCGGCGATCTGCTGATCGATGGCATCGACATCCGTCAGTATCATCCAGCCGAGGTCCGCTCGGCGGTCGGCATTGCCGGCCAAACCGGCGACCTTTTCTCCGGTACGGTCAAGGAAAATCTCCTCATGGGGCGGCCGGGAGCCAGCGATGAGGAGATTCTCGCCGCGGCTCAGGCGAGCGGGGTGGACGATTTCGTCTCGCGGCATCCGCGCGGCTACGACATGAATGTTGGCGAGCGCGGCAACAATCTCTCAGGCGGACAGAAACAGGCCGTAGCGATTGCCCGGCTGCTCATTGCAAAGCCGAAGATCGTGTTCCTGGACGAGCCGTCCGGCTCCATGGATCTTGCGTCGGAGCGGCAGTTGATCCGGCAATTGTCACAATCTTTCGCCCGCCATACGACGATCATCATCTCAACACACCGCTTCAGCATGCTGGAATTGGTCGACCGGCTCATTGTCGTCGACCAGGGGCGGGTGGTTGCTGACGGTCCGAAGGCGCAGGTGCTTCAGGCCCTCACCAGATCGAGCGCAGACAATCAGAACCCCAATTCCCCGGTGGCAGGCGCTGCTACCCGGAAAAACTGATTGGGGTGAAGTTGAAATGTCGAAAATAGTCGATCGTCCGCCGGCTCTCGCGAATTCGATCGTGCTGGTGGTCGGCGCGCTCATCGTGACGCTCGTGACATGGGCGGCTTTTGCCGAGGTCGATGAAATCACCCGTGGCGACGGCCGCGTCATACCGGCCTCCAAGACCCAGCTTGTCCAAGCGAGCGAACCCGGCGTTGTGCAGGAAATTGCAGTCAAGGTCAGGCAGATCGTAGGCAAGGGTGATCTTATCGTCAGCCTCGACAACACGAGCAACGCGTCGTCCCTCGGCGAGCTTGAAGCGAAGGCGCGGGCCCTGAGAGCAAGGGTCGGTCGCCTGCAGCAGGAGCAGGCAGGCAAGCTTGACGATCCTCTGCAGTGCCCCGACGAGGTCGTAAAGCACGCGCCTGAAGTCTGCGACAACGAACAGAAGCTCCTTGTCGCCCGCCGCGACAACTACGCCAACAAGCTGCAGGTGCTGCAGTCGCGACTGACGCAACGCGAGAATGAACTCGGCGAGGCCAATGCAAATCTGGTGCGCCTCAACGAAAGCCTGGATATCAATGCCAAGCAGCTGACCTTGATATCGTCGATGGTCAAGCGTGGGCTAATGGCCCAGACCGATTTGATTAAGGCAGAGGGCGAGAAGGCCGAGCTCAGCGGCCAGATATCAGTCGGAAAGGAATCCATTGCGAAGCTCGCAGCGGCCGTACGCGAAGCCGAACTTCAGGTCACCGAGCTTTCCCTTGAACTGCAGCAGGAAGCGCTGGATGAATTGACGCAATCGCTTGCCGACCTGTCGGTCGTGGAGGAGACGATCCGGGGTGCCAGCGACAAGGTCAAGCGCACCGAAATCCACTCCCCTGTCGACGGCATCATCAATACGCTCGAGGTCAACACCATCGGCGCCTACGTCCAGCCGGGCGCGGTCGTGGCCGGCGTGGTGCCGACATCGGAAACGCTTCTGGTGGAGGCGCGCGTCTCGCCGAAGGACGTGGCGTTCATACAGCCGAACCAAAAAGCGCTGATCAAGATCACGGCCTATGACTTCTCGATCTTCGGCGGCATCGGCGGCAAGGTCGCAAACATTTCCGCAGACAGCCTCGTCGACAGCAATACCGGCGAGCCATATTATCAGGTCCGAGTTACAACCGACCAGGCGAATCTCGAAAGCAAAGGCAGGTCATATGCCATTATTCCCGGCATGGTCTGCTCGGTCGAAATCATGACCGGGAGAAAAACTATTCTTCACTATCTTCTTAAGCCGCTCAATAAAGCGCGCGAGGAGGCGCTGCGTGAGCGCTGAACTGGCCGACCCTCTTCCCGATGGGCTTCTGACTGCCGACGCGACCAAAGCGGAGTTCCGAGTGATCGCCCGCGGCGAGTCGCGCCGCGGCATTCGGCTGGAGCGAATCTTCTGGCAGACGGTCAAGAAGCTCGCGGAGCGCGAGAAAGTGACGATCGGCAGGCTGATCGAAGCGATCGCCGGACAGGACGCCGGGGCAACGAACTTGGCCTCGGCTATCCGCGTCTCCTGCATGAGCTGGGTGACGGCCCGCAACGCCTATCTGGAGTCGCTCACGAATGTCGGCACGGTGAATTCTATCCTGGCCGCGGTCCCCACTCCCGCATTCGCGCTTGGAGCCAACAAGAAGATCATCGCCTTCAATCCGGCCTTTCAGAACCTTGTGCGCAGACTACTGCCGTCTTCGGACAGCGGTGACCAGCGTGCCGACCTGAAGCTGGCGCTGGACGTCAATGTCCTCGATCTTGTGGCCCGGCTCAATACGAACGGGAACACCCCGGTCCTGACTGGGTTTGCGATCGGCGTCGGTGACCGTCGCTTCCGCGGTCAGTTGAACGCGGTCAAAGCTCCCTCCAGCGACGTCGATATCGTGCTGGCCTTCGTCGTCAGTTGACGCGATCGGGATCCCGGATCACGACCGGTTCCTAAAGTCCATTCCATTCGAGGCCCTGGCGGAGCGATGCCGCAAGCGGAGTCGGGACTGGCGTCTCGTCCGGCCCGCTGAAGCCTTCGCCGGGTGCAATGGAGGAGAAGTCCTCGGCAACACCCGCCACGTTCTTGGAGGGCGAGCGAGATCCATGTATCCAGGCACGATCCGTGCTCAGCGAGTAGAGCGGCTGATAGTCCGACAGATCGCCGTCGAGCGGCACATTCTCAAGGGTGTTGTCGAGAATGTAGCTGCCCGAACTCGTGCTCAGCGCCAGAACTGCATGGAACACGCCGCGACCGTTGTCGCGCAGCACCACCAGCGAAAGGCTTTTGGCAGGAACTCCAGCGCGAATCAGGCTGGTCATCTTGAGGATGGCGAAATCTTCGCAGTCGCCGCTGCCTCTCGCGAGGATTTCCTGTGGTGTCGCCCAGTAGTCGAGCTTGCCGTACGCCGATTTGTCGGAACGATAGCGCAGCATCGCATTGACCGTGGCGTTGACGATTGCCATCTTCTCGACGAGCGACTTGCCCGCGATACGGTTCGTTACTTCGGCCAGGATCTTGCTGCGGCCGGCGCAGGCCTTGTCCGCGTTGCAGACCTCGATGCCATGCATGATTCGGTGCCACCTTTTCGTGACCGGGAAGCTGCGCATCGAGATCGCGACAGAGCCGAATACGCCCTCCGTGATACTGCCGGTGGCTATCGGGTCGATCTCGGGCTCGGAAAGCATGGCCTCCCGCGTATTGCCGAGCAAATGCTCGATCTCCGCCACCTGCCTTGGCTCCTCGACTTCCGTCGCCGGAATAGCAAATGAGCCGGGCAAAGCGATGCCGCCGAGAAAGCGAATCGCGATCTCGTCCGCACCCGACTGCGCACCGGCGTCCGAACTGGCCCGTGCAACGCCGGCGGTGCTGGCCGCTAACAGGCTTGCGGCCAGCAAGGCAAATATTCTTTTAAGGATGATTGCCGGTTTATTTTCTACTTTATTCATTGTTCGCCCACCTGTTTTGATGGACGATAGCTTTTATTTCTCAAAGTACCGACGATACATATAGGTAACTTTCAGTTGCTAAAGAAACTCGAATTTGTCTCTAATTTTATCGAATGTATTCCTGGTGTTTCGGATCCCGCGAAAAATCCGGTGCCAGCGCTGGACCATATATCATGATATGTTGTCGCGGTTTACAGGCGTAAAAAAGCTGAGTTGAAATATAAAAAGATATATTATCCTCCCTTCGGAACGATTGCATAACAAAAAAACAAATGATTTCCCTTGCCCCGGGCAAATTGGGGGTTTGGGCTATGAACACGCCTGTCGACGGCTTTGGTTTCGATGTCGCTGGCGATGCGGAACGCATCGATTTGACAGGCATCGATGACCAGGCGCCGTCGCCGACGCCCGTCATCGTGGCCCAGGCGGCTTCTGGCGCTCGGCTTAGGCGAAACAACGACCGACACCTTCACCTATACCGTCACAGACCCGTCGGGCCTGACGGATACGGCAACGGTGATGGTGACCATCGTAGGTACGAACGACGCGCCGGTTCTGACGGCCGACACGCAGTCGCTCGCCGACACCTCCGCCGCCGATGCTGGAACAGCCGTTCAATTCACCAGCGTTCTGGCCAACGATAGCGATGCTGAGAACGATGCGCTCAGCGTCGTCACCATCCGGCCGCTGTTGCCGAACCCGCAGGCTTTCAGTTCGGTGTCGCAAGGTGTCGATGGCGTCGCGCATGGCGCCTACGGCGATCTCGTCATGAAGGCGGACGGCACCTACACCTACACGCCGAACGCGGCTTATGACGCGCTGACGGGAGGTCAGCAGGTCGACGACGTCTTCAAGTATGGCGTCCAGGACGCCAACGGCGCGACCAGCACTTCGACCCTTACGATCCACGTCACCGGCACCAACGACACACCTGTGTTGTCAGCGACGCTGGAGACAGCCAGCTTCGTCGACACGGCCGGAGCCGACACGGTTGGCGCGGCTGCCGGTCAGCTCTCGACCGTGGACCCTGACCTCGGGGATACGCAGACAATACGGGGTCGCTGGCGGTGTCCTGGAAAACAACACGATCAGCGCCGTCAACTACGACGTGAAAGCTGCCGGCAGCTACGGTACGCTCTACCTGAACAGCGCGAGCGGCGCCTACACCTATGTTCCCGACAGTGCGGCAATCAATGCACGCCTGACGGATACATCCGAGAGCTTCACCCTGATGGTCAAGGACAGCGCCGGCGCCACCGATACGACGACGCTGACTGTCAACATCACCGGCGCCAACGACAACCCGACGGCGCCGGCCGACACCAACGCGGCTGCCAACATCGTTGCCGGAATGCGGCAATCGGAACCGCGGTCGGCATTACGGCGCACGCCACCGACGTCGACGCGGGCGACACCGTCACTTATTCGCTGACCAACAATGCCGGTGGCCGTTTCGCAATCGACGCGACGACCGGCGTCGTCACGGTGGCAGGTGCGCTCGACTATGAGACGAATACGTCGCACACCATCACCGTGCAGGCTTCGGACGGCCACGGCGGCACCTCGACGCAGGACTTCACGATCGGGGTGTCCGATGTGGCGGAGAATGCGGCGCCGACGGCGAGTGCCGACTCCGTTTTGGTGCACAAGACCGATGCCAGCAATTTCATCATCCCGACGGCGGCGCTGCTTTGGAACGACACCGACCTGAATGGCGACACGCTGTCAGTCTCCTCAGTGACATCAAACGCAACGTTGTCTGCAAATCACGAGCGCATCACGTTCAAGGTTACGGGCCCGACCGGTTCCTCCGACTCGTTCGGATACACCGCTACCGATGCAATTGATCAGACGACCGCGACTGCAACGGTAACAAGGGTCAGCACTTTGAGCGGGACGTCCGGGCACGATATTCTGATCGAGGCTCAAAGCAATGCAAACATCCAGGGGGGACTTGGCGATGATGTCGTGGCGGCGACTGTCTCCGGCTCGCACGTCCTCTACGGCGACGGTGTCTTCGAAAGCGCCAGCGACGGCGACGACCTTGTCATTGGCGCGGATAACTCCACGAACGTCCTGTATGGCGGCGGCGGCGACGATCTGCTGATCGGTGGGGCTTTTTGCCAACAACAGCGTCTCTGGCGGAAGCGGTGACGATGTTCTCAGGATCGCCAACAATAGCAGCGCAAGCTACGATGGCGGTTCGGGGACCGACCTGCTCGATTTTTCAGAGCTGACTTCCGGAGTTACCCTAACTTTGCTTCAAAGCTCTTCGGCAACGAGCTTCAATGCTGGAACGACTTCGGGAAGTTATTCAAATATCGAAGGTCTTGTCGGTACATCGTTTGCGGACAACTTGACTGGTTCATCTTTGAACGACACGTTGTATGGCGGCGGCGGCAACGATATCCTTCGTGATATGGCCGGAAACGACGTCATACTGGGCGACACAGGCAACGATACCATCTACGGCGGATCGGGATTGAACACGATGACCGGCGGCAGCAGTGACGACACGTTTGTTATCGATTCTTCAGCTCTGTCTGAGGTGGGCATGATCGACGTGATCACCGACTACAGCCTCAGCGGCGCCGGCGGCGCCGATGTGCTGGACCTCTCCGATCTGCTAGCCTCCCTTGGCTCGGCTGCACCGACGCAGGCAGACCTTACTTCCGTCGTCGACATCCAGACTGACGGCACGGATACGCACGTGCTTGTGGACACCACCGGCACCGCGGCAGGCAGCGCGATGGTGGAGGTGGCGACGTTGACCGGGATCCACAATGCGGTCGCCATCCTTTACGACGACAACCATTCAGCAACGAATGTGACTGCTTAAGGCGTCTGCCAGGCCGAACGGTTGAGGGGCGAAAATGACAGCATGGGCTCTTCTCGCAATGGCGGTTCCCGCGCTTGCGCTGGGTTCCGCCTCGGCGGCCGATCTGGTCGAGGGCTACTATGCGCAGCCTTACTGCACGGCGCATGAAGCGACCGCGCTGCTCGCCGAGGATAACATCGCCGCGCTCAAGACCGAAGTCGCACGGCTGATGGACGAGGGGATCGCCGCGTCTCATGATCAGCGCTGGCTCTACTCCGCCCGGCCGGTCTTCGTCTGGGCGAATGAGACGAAATATGCCTGCGGCAAGGCTTACGGCTATCTGAAAACCAATTACCGCGACGAGCAGAACCTCAACAAATGCGGCTGCGCCCATAGCCGCATGGTCAGCTTCATGCATTGATGCCCGTGGCCGAATAGGCGGTGGCGGAGGCGGCGAACGGCCGCCTTTTTGCCGAGTGAATCCATCCCAACCTGCTTCACCTTCCCCTTCGACATCGTCGCTGTCTGCATTTGATGGTTGAAGAGAGCGAAAAGCTGTGCATCTGTCAGGCTGGAGCGAGAGGGGCGCGCTCAATTCTGGTGGGAGAGACTACAGCTTGAAGATGTGCCTGGCATTGCCGCGCGCCATCGCGGCGTTGATGATTGTACTGTGCTGTTTTGCTGTTGCAAGCTGCCAATCCGGCAATGCTGACGACGTCCTGCACCCTGGGAGCGCCAAGCCGGACCCGGAGCCCGCCAAACGCTCCTCCCCCGATGCAGACAAGATCGGTTCGGGCTCCGTCCGCATTGCCGTCCTGGTGCCGTTTTCCGCCACAGGCGCCGACGCCGGCAAGGCGCGCGACTTGCGCGACGGCGTGACGCTCGCGGTCGATGATCTCGGCAAGGATGCGCTGACCGTCGTGTTCGAAGACATTTCCGGCGCCAAGATCAAGGAGAAGGCGCTCGAGGCGATGTCCAAGGATGCTGCCGCCGTGGTCGGTCCTTTCGATCCTGCCGCTGCCGCGGAACTTTCCACGGTGACCGGCAGCACGCTCTCGCCGATCTTCCTTCTTGCGCAGGGCGTCGTCGGCGCGCCAGGCATCTATAGCGTGCCCCTTCAGGACGGGACGAGCGCCGCCGCGGGCGCGAACGCTGCCTCGAAGCAGGGTTCCGCAGCTTCGTGCTGATTGTTCCGGAAGGGCGCAGCGCCGCCGCAACTGAAAGGCAGCGGACTACGCGGCAGCCAATTTCGGCGGCCGGCTGCTTGCGACGGCCCGTTATGCGCCGAACCATGCATCGATACTGACTGCGGTCGACACGGTGTTTTCCGTCGCATCGGCCCCCGATGCGGTCGTTGTGGCCGGTTCCTTCGATCCGTCTGGCTTTGCCGCGGCGATCAGGACCAAGAACCCGAAGGTCAAGATCATTGGCAACAGCTCATGGTCTGCTCCCCAGGCGATAGATCCTGCTCTGGACGGCGTCGTGATAGCCGACCTCGACAGCGTCGAGATGGAGACGGTGTCAGCGCGGTTTCGCGCTCGCTTCGGGCGCGAACTCACGCCCCTTGCCGCCTATGCCTACGATACGATCGCGCTTTCGGCAGGGATCGCCATGGCAACAGGGCGGGACGGTTTCATCCGCGCGATCATCGAGGACCGCAAAAGGATTCCGCGGCGCAATGGGCACGTTCCGGTTTCGCAGCGACGGCAGCAGCGACAGGCTGCTGGCGCTCTATCAGGTGGTGAAGGGCAAAACGAAGCGGGTGCAGCCGCCGCCGGCCAAGTTTTGAGCGCGTGACGCGTGAGCCGAATGGCGCTGTTGCGTACCGATTTCGTCCCCCAACTGTCGCAGCGATTTGTAGAAATCGCCGTTGCAAGTCCAGGAAAAAGCTCAATAGTTGGGAATGTCAGGCGTTTGACACAACTGGCGGAGAGGGGGGGATTCGAACCCCCGATACCCTTGCGAGTATGCCGCATTTCGAGTGCGGTGCATTCAACCGCTCTGCCACCTCTCCAAGGGTGAACGCCCGGTTGCGGCGCGGCGCACTCCTTAACGTTTGCCCGCTTTGCCCGCAAGGTTTATTCCAGGCCGCGAAGTTTAAATCCGTCGGTTTCCGGCAGGCGCGGCCAGCATCCGCTGGAGCATGACTGGCGACCCGCCAGCCGTCAGCCAGATGGTGAGCCAGTCCAGCCAATGCAATTGGCAGCAGATTGTCCCGGTGACGCCTGCGCGCCTTGACTTGGCAGCCGGCTTCAGGTACTTCGCCTGCAATCCGGCGTGGAGCCTCCTCCGCGCCGGTTGTATTTTGCAAAGAACCGACTGACAAAAAGATCGCCGACGGGCTTGCCCGCCAGGCGGACCGAACAGCGAAAGGCAAGCAATGTTCGCAGTCATCAAGACCGGTGGCAAGCAGTATCGCGTTGCCGCCAACGACCTCCTGAAGGTCGAGAGGCTTGCCGGGGAGCCCGGCGAGATCATCGAGTTCCCGCACGTCCTCGCCGTCGGCGAAGGCGACGATGCAACCTTCGGCTCTCCGCTGGTCGCGGGCGCGCTGGTGACGGCCGAGGTGATCGAGCAGGGTCGCGCCCGCACGGTCATCGCTTTCAAGAAACGACGCCGGCAGAATTCGCGCCGCGCGCGCGGCAACCGGCAGTACGAGACGACGGTCCGCATCGCCGAGATCCTGACTGACGGCGCCAAGCCTTCGAACAAGGCGGCGGCCATGGCAGACGAGGCAAAGCCGGCCAAGGCCGAGAAGGCGGCGAAGGCGGAGGCCATTGCGGCCGCCGAAGCAGGCTACACGGACGACATTTCGCTGATTGGCGGCGTCGGCCCGACGCTCAAGAAGAAGCTCGAAGGCGCCGGCTACGGCACGCTGGCCTCGATCGCGGCGCTCAGCGCCGACGACGTCGCCAGGCTCGACGCCGACCTCAAGCTCGGCGGTCGCATCGAGCGCGACGAATGGGTCGAGCAGGCCAAGGAGCTGATCGCCGGCAAGCCGCCGCGCGCCAAAACCGACAAAGAAGCTGCCGCCAAGGCGGAAGAAGAGTAAGATAGAGGCGAAGAAGGAGCAGACCCATGGCACACAAAAAGGCTGGCGGTTCCTCGCGCAACGGTCGCGATTCGGCAGGGCGACGCCTCGGCGTGAAGAAGTTCGGCGGTGAGCAGGTGCTTGCCGGCAACATCATCGTGCGCCAGCGCGGCACCAAGTGGCACGCCGGCACCAATGTCGGCATTGGCAAGGACCATACGCTCTTCGCGCTTTCCCAAGGTGCGGTCGTATTCACCAAGAAAGCCAATGGCCGCACCTACGTGTCGGTCAATCCGATGGCCGAGGCAGCGGAGTAGCCGGTTTCCGCACTTCAAACACCGGCGCCCCATCTCGGGAACCGGTGTCTGGCCAGGCCAGAAAGGATCAGGGGAGATGGGTCGCCATCTCCCCTTTTTCTTTGCCTGGAGGATTGGGCCAATGCATGTTCTGGTGACGAGACGGCTGACGCTGAGGCCGCCAATCGCGTTCGATGCGGACGAGATCGCGCTCTGGCTCGCCAATTGGAACGTGGCGCGCATGCTGGGGCCCGTGCCGTTCCCCTACCACCGCATGGACGCCGAGGAGTGGATCGCAGGCCTTGCCGACAAGCCCGAAGGACTCGTCTACACGATCCATCGCGAGCGGCTGATCGGCGCGGTCGGCATAGAGGGCGGCGGTCCCGAGCCGCGGCTCGGCTACTGGCTTGCGGAGCCCTGGCACGGCAAGGGCTTCATGACCGAGGCCGCCCGTTCGCTTCTCGCCTACGCTTTTGAAACGCGCGGCGTCGAGGCAGTGAGCTCGTCGGTGTTCGTCGACAATCCAGCCTCGCTGCGCGTGCAGGAGAAGCTGGGTTTCGCCGTGACTGGTCTCGGAGAGATCTGGTCCCGTCCACGCGGCACGCCGGTCAGCGCGCTGACGACGCGGCTCGCCGCGGCCGAGTTCGGCAAGAGGTTGCCAACGGCGCGGTCCGCCGCCTGAGCCGCATAGAGAACCGCAGGAGAGAACGATGCTCGAGGAAGCCGAAAGCAAAGATGGTGGTTCAAGGATAGACTGCCCGGTGCTGGCGACGGAGCGGCTGGTGCTGCGTCCGCCCAACGAGGAGGACGTCGCGGAACTCGCCGTGCTCGCCGACAATGTCAGGATCGCCTCCATGCTGGCGCGTCTGCCGCATCCTTACGATGAGGAGGATGCGCGCGCTTTCGTGCGCTCGACTCGCGAGCAGCGGCATGCGGGCTGCGCCTATGCGCTGACATTGTCCGACAGCGGCGCCTTCATCGGCTGCGCAGGGCTCGACCGCAAGGATGGCCGGCTGGAGCTCGGCTATTGGATCGGCGAGCCCTATTGGGGGCGCGGCTATGCGACCGAGGCGGCGCATGCGCTGGTCGATCTCGCCTTCCGTGCGACCGACATCGACATCCTTCATGTCTCTTGCCGGGTGATCAATGCCGGATCGCGGCGCGTCATCCATAAATGCGGCTTCCAGTATGCCGGGCAGGGCATGATGGATTCGGTCGCAGCCGGAAAAGTGCCGGTCGAGCGCTACCAGCTCGACCGAAGCACGTGGGTGAGCCTCAGGAACTGGGGAAGGAGTTGAATGGCACCCCTCAAAATAGTCTTGTCCACCCAGCTTCAGGCTCATCTTGTTCTTGTCGGCGGTTCCTCCCGCGGGAACGCCTGTCGCGAGGGTGATTGCGTGGGGACGAACCGGCGCGTCCGTCGGCGGGCCAAGGTGGCCTGTCGCCCGGGAGGCTCCGTCCAAGGGTTCTCCTCGGGATACTACGGTCGAAGCCATGGGCGCAGCCGGCCTTCCTCCCTCGCACTCTTTTACACTTTGCGTTAGAGCAAGCCACACGTCCTTAGAAAATCAGCCGCCGAACGATCATGAAATTCCTCGATCAAGCCAAGGTCTATATCCGCTCCGGCGATGGGGGCGCCGGCGCGGTGTCGTTCCGCCGTGAAAAGTTCATCGAGTTCGGCGGCCCGGATGGCGGCGACGGCGGCCGCGGCGGCGATGTCTGGGTCGAGGCCGTCGACGGCCTGAACACGCTGATCGACTATCGCTACCAGCAGCATTTCAAGGCAAAGACCGGCATCCACGGTATGGGTCGAAACCGTACCGGGGGCAAGGGCGCGGACGTGACGCTGAAAGTGCCGGCCGGCACGCAGGTCTACGAAGAGGACAACGAAACGCTGATCTGCGACCTGACCGAGGTCGGCCAGCGTTTCCGGCTGGCCGAAGGCGGCAATGGCGGCTTCGGCAACCAGCATTTCAAGACATCGACCAACCAGGCGCCGCGCCGTGCAAATCCGGGCCTGCCCGGCCGGGAGATGACGATCTGGATGCGGTTGAAGCTGATCGCCGACGCAGGGCTGGTGGGTCTGCCCAACGCGGGCAAGTCGACCTTCCTTGCGGCTGTCACCGCGGCCAGGCCGAAAATCGCCGACTATCCCTTCACCACGTTGCATCCGGGCCTCGGCGTCGCCCGCATCGATGGCCGCGAATTCGTGCTTGCCGACATTCCGGGCCTCATCGAGGGCGCGCATGAAGGCGTCGGCATCGGCGACCGCTTCCTCGGCCATGTCGAACGCACGCGCGTGCTGCTCCATTTCGTCTCGGCGCAGGAGGAGTATCCTGGCAGGGCCTACAAGGTCGTGCGCGGCGAACTCGCCGCCTATGGCCAGGGGCTTGCCGGAAAGCCCGAGATCGTTGCGCTCAGCCAGGTCGACACGCTCGATTCCGCCACACGCAAGAAAAAGGCCGCAGCGCTGAAGCGCGCCGCTGGCCGCGCGCCGATCCTTTTGTCGGCGGTGACAGGCGAGGGGGTCGAGGCGGTGCTCAGAGCGCTGATGGCGCAGATCGAGGCGGCGAGGGAAAGTGCCGCCCAGAAGGTGACCGCGGTTTCATGAAACCTCTCCGCTCCTACCGCCGCATCACCGTCAAGATCGGCTCGGCGCTGCTGGTCGACCGCGCGACCGGCCTTAAGCGCGAGTGGCTGGCCTCGCTCGCCGATGACATTGCCCGGCTTACCGAAAACGGCGCAGAGATGCTGGTGGTCTCCTCCGGCGCGATTGCGCTGGGCCGCACCATCCTGGGTCTCGGCAAGCGCGTGCTGAAGCTGGAGGAAAGCCAGGCTGCGGCGGCCGTCGGGCAGATCGCGCTTGCCGGCGCGTGGTCGGAAGAGCTCGGCCGGCACAATCTGAAATCGGGCCAGATCCTCGTCACGCTCGGCGACACCGAAGAGCGCCGGCGCTACCTCAACGCGCGTGCCACCATCTCGACGCTGCTCAGGATGAAGGCCGTTCCCGTCATCAACGAGAACGATACGGTCGCCACCTCGGAGATCCGCTACGGCGACAACGACCGGTTGGCCGCGCGCGTTGCCACCATGATGGGCGGCGACCTGCTGGTGCTTCTCTCCGATATCGACGGGCTCTATTCGGCGCCCCCCGCGTTCGATCCCAATGCCCGCTTCATTCCTGTGGTCGATCGTATCACGCCGGCAATCGACGCCATGGCTGGCGCGGCAGCTTCGGAGCTGTCGCGCGGCGGCATGCGCACAAAGCTCGATGCGGGCAAGATCGCGACGGCGGCCGGAACGGCGATGATCATCACGGCCGGCAACCGCTTCAACCCGCTGGCGGCGATCGAGCGAGGCGAACGCTCGACCTTCTTCAGGCCGAGCCCGAATCCGGTGCGCGGCTACAAGAGCTGGATCGCCGGCCAGCTCGAGCCCGCAGGCCGGCTTCACGTCGACGCCGGCGCGGTGGGCGCGCTGCTGTCCGGTAAGTCGCTGCTGGCAGCGGGCGTCAAGCAGGTGAGCGGCAGTTTCTCGCGCGGCGACACGGTCGCGATCCTCGATCCGGAGGGCCGCGAGATCGCGCGTGGGCTGGTTGCTTATGACGCGGCGGATGCCGTAAAGATCGCGGGCTTGAAAAGCGCCGAAATCGGGCCGGTGCTCGGCTATGCCGCGCGCTCGGCGATGATCCATCGTGACGATCTGGTGATCGGCCGTTCGACACTGGCGGAAATGGGCGCTGCAGTGGAAGGGTAAGGCAATGCTGACGAGGCTCGGGAAACCGGAGGAGGTCGCTGCCCTGATGGCCGGCATCGGCGTTCGTGCGCGGGCAGCGGCGCGCCCGCTTGCGGTTGCCGACGCCGAGCGCAAGCAGGCGGCGCTGGTTGCCATGGCGGACGCCATACGTAGCCACGAAAGCGAAATCCTCGAAGCCAACGCGATCGATCTGAAGAACGGCGAGGAAGCCGGGCTGAGCGCCGCCTTCATGGATCGCCTGAAGCTCACCTCCGGCCTCATCCGCGACATGGCCGACGGCGTGCGGGTCATCGCCGGGCTGCGCGATCCGATCGGCGATGTGATCGCGGAATGGGATCGGCCGAACGGGCTTCATATCGAGCGCGTGCGCACGCCGCTCGGCGTGATCGGCGTCATCTATGAAAGCCGGCCGAACGTGACGGCCGACGCCGGCGCGCTGTGCCTCAAAGCCGGCAATCCGGTGATCCTGCGCGGCGGCTCCGACTCGCTCAATTCCTCCGCCGCGATCCATGCCTGCCTGGTCGAGGGGCTAAGGGCGGCGAAACTGCCTGTCGAGGCGATCCAGCTTGTGCCGACCACGGACCGCGCCGCGGTCGGCGAGATGCTGAAGGGCCTCAACAACAATCTCGACGTGATCGTGCCCCGCGGCGGCCGCAGCCTGGTCGAGCGTGTGCAGAAGGAGGCGCGCGTGCCGGTCTTCGCGCATCTCGAAGGCATCTGCCATGTCTATGTTGACAAGTCGGCCCGGCTCGACATGGCGGTGAAGATCGCCGTCAACGCCAAGATGCGTCGCACCGGCGTCTGCGGTTCGGCCGAGACACTGCTGGTCGACCGCGCCGTGGCTGGCACGCATCTCGTGCCGATCCTCGATGCGTTGACGGCCGCCGGCTGCGAAATCCGCGCCACGGAGGAGGTGCGCGCGGCATTCCCGAAGGCCGTTCCTGCAATTGATGCCGACTGGACGACCGAATATCTCGACGCGATCATCTCGGTAAAGCTGGTCGACGGCGTCGGCGAGGCGATCGAGCATATCGAGACCTTCTCCTCGCACCACACCGAAGCGATCATCGCCGACGATGCGAACGCTGTCGAACGCTTCTTCAACGGGATCGACTCGGCGATCCTGCTGCATAATGCCTCGACGCAGTTCGCAGATGGCGGCGAGTTCGGCATGGGCGCCGAGATCGGCATCGCCACCGGCAAGATGCATGCGCGCGGTCCCGTCGGCGTCGAGCAGCTCACCTCGTTCAAATACCGCGTCCGCGGCTCGGGGCAGGTGAGGCCGTGACCGTTTGCCGCCGTCGATTTATGCTGTGTCTTGTTTGAACAGAGGTTCGGTGCCCTACGTTGCCCCTCTCTGTCCTGCCGGACATCTCCCCCGCACGGGGGGAGATTTGCCGGCCGTTTTGTTTTCGCTAATCGTCGGCGTTGGAGGTTGGCGAAATCATAAAAAACAGCCAATCTCCCCCCTCGCGGGGGAGATGTCCGGCAGGACAGAGGGGGGCAACGTAGAGCGCGACATCTCAGCTCCCGGTGTTTCATTCGACCGGGGTCTGAGCACGTGCCTTTAGCCAACCTCCCCGCCCACTATCTGCGCATGCCGCATGCCGGAAAGGGCATGGCGGTCGGCTTGTTCGGCGGCTCCTTCAATCCCCCGCATGCCGGGCACGCCCTTGTCGCCGAAATTGCGCTGAGACGGCTCAGGCTCGACAAGCTTTGGTGGATCGTCACGCCGGGCAATCCGCTGAAGAACAGCAACGAGCTTGCGCCGCTCGCCGAGCGCATCGGGCTTTCGGAAGCGATCGCCACGGACCCGCGCATCGAGGTGACCGCTTTCGAGGCGAGCCATCATGTCCGCTACACCGCCGACACTCTGGCGCTGGTCAAGGAACGCAACCCGGGCGTCGACTTCGTCTGGATCATGGGCGCGGACAATCTCAAGGATTTCCACCGCTGGCAGCGTTGGCGAGAGATCGTGCTGACTTTCCCCATCGCCGTCATCGACCGCCCCGGCTCGACGCTATCCTTCCTGTCGTCGGTGGTCGCCAAGACCTTCGACTATGCGCGCGTCGACGAGGGCGATGCGCCAATTCTTTCCCGCATGCAGGCCCCGGCCTGGACCTTCATCCACGGGCCGCGCTCCTCGCTCTCGTCGACGGCGCTGCGCCAGGCGAGGGGATGAGGCTCGTTGATCCAGCCGAAGCAATCGCGCGAGCCAGCCGGACGACACGCTCCGATGTCGCTTTTGCCGCGCCGCCGACACCCCGCTCGATGCAGTCTCTGCGGTGATGGTCGAAACTATCGATAGTGCCAGGACAGGCAGCAAGGCCCCGGACGCATCGTCGGTGCTTGCCGTCGCGAGCATCATTGCTTCCATGGCCCTTGTGGCGGTCGGCAATGGCCTGATGTTCGCCTATATCCCCGTGCGCCTCGGCGCCGAAGGTTTTGCGCCGACCTGGGCCGGAACAATCCTCACGGGTCTTTCGGCCGGAGGCATCGCCGGCTGTCTGCTCACCGGCTGGCTGGTCCGCCGGGTAGGCCATGCCCGCGCCTATATCGTGCTGTCGGCACTGATTGTGCTTTCCAACGCGATCCTCGGCTTCGGCGTGGACGCGGCATCCTGGATCGTCTCGCGAGTGCTTTACGGCTTCGCCATCTGTGCAATCTTCATCGTCGCGCAGAGCTGGCTGAACGACGCTGTCGACAATCGCGTCCGCGGCCGCGTGATGGCGGCATTCTACGTCGCCTATGTCGTCGGGCTCGGCGTCGGCTATGCCGCCTTGCGTTTCGTCGACCTGACGTCGGCCGAAGCGCCGATCGTCGGCATCGTGTTCACGGCACTCTCAATGCTGCCCGTTGGCATGACCCGGCTACGGCCACCGCCGCCGCCGGCGGCTGCGTCGCTACAGCTCGGGCTTGCCTGGCGGGTATCGCCGGTCGGACTTACCGGCATGCTCGCCGCCGGCGGGCTGTCGATGCTGGTGACCGGCTTCGCGCCGATCCATGCCACCGCGATTGGCTACACGCAGCAAGAGGTCGCGACACTGCTGCTGGCCATGCCGCTCGGCACGCTGCTCCTGCAGATTCCGCTTGGTTGGATCTCCGACCGTACCGACCGGCGCTACGTGCTGATCGCTGCAACGGTCGCAGTCGCGCTTGCGGGCATCGCCGCGATCTATGCCGGGGGAGCGGCGCTCGGCGTCATGGTCGCGATCTACATCGTTTGGAGCGGCGCATCGGATTCTGTGTACGCACAGGCCAGCGCACATGCCAACGACCGTGCCGGAAAAGACGACCTTGTCGCGCTGTCGTCGTCAATGCTGCTGGCCTGGTCGGTGGCGGGTTTCGTCGCGCCGGGAGTCGGCACGATCCTGATTGGGCTCTACGGCACGGAGTCGTTCATGTACCTGGTGATGGGCATCGCGATCGCCTACGCCGCGTTTGTCGCCCGGCGCCTCGTGATGACGCCGCCGGCGTCTGCCGGCACGCCGGTCGCGCCGATGAGCGCACAGACACCATTGCCCGTGGAGACGCCTGCCGAGGACGGATGACGTCCGAAAGCCGGCCGCGGCATCGACCATTCCAAAGCTGTGCAGCGGTTAGGAGACGGCGTTCTCAGGCTCGACTGATTTTCGAAAGCGTTCCCCGACCTGCTTCGTCAGCTTGGTCTTCGTCGCAAAATAGTCGGTGACCGAGGTCCAATATCGCAGCGTGACCTTGACCGCATCGTCGCCGAGTTCGGAAACGAAAGTCGTGGCGGCGGGCTGCGTCTTCACTCTTTGGTCCGCTTTGGCGATGGCAAGAAGCGCTTTCTGCGCCGCATCCAGATCGTCGCCATTTCCGACGCTGACGATGATGTCCTCGCGGCGCATGCCATTGCGCGTGAAGTTATGCACCGGCTGGTTCCACAGCGTGGAGTTCGGCGCCAGCAGATACACGCCGTCGTCCCTGCGCAGCCGCGTCGCGAACAGGCCGATTTCCTGCACGGTGCCCTTGATGGAGCCTATCTCGACATCCTCGCCGATGCGGAATGGTCTCAGCACCAGGAGCATGATGCCTGCCGCTATGTTCTGGAGCGTCCCTTGCAATGCCAGCCCGAGTGCCAGGCCGACGGCGCCGATCGTGGCAATGATCGAAGCCGTCTGCACGCCGAACTGGCCAAGCACCATGACGATGACCAGGACCAGCACCGCGTAACGCGCCAGCGTCGCAAAGAAATGGCGAAGCGTCGGGTCGAAGCCGGGGATTCGCTTCAGGCCACCCGATATCCAGCGCTCGACGAGGCCGGCGATAACGTAGCCGATGATGAGAAGCAGCACCGCGCCGACGACGGAAAACGCATAGGAGATCGTGAGCGCGTAGATCTGCCCGACGCCGGTCTCGAGCGTTGCGTATGCATTGCTGGGATCGAATTCCATGGCACGGCTCCTGATCGGACCTGCCCCGGTAATCGGTCGCCCTGCGATCGGTTCCGCCGCAATGCTTATAGAGGCGGGCAGAACGTATTTCCACCCGCCGTCTTGAAACTGTTATGCGACTCTGCCTATCTTTTTGTCGTATCGCCAGCTTTGGCGATCGATTTGATGTTCACGGTTCGAAAGGAACGACTCTGAGAACAGCACTTCGGAAGAAGGTAGATTCCCTGCCTTCGCCGGTTGCGGCAAGCCGAAACGAACAGGCAGACCGCGCCATCAACACGGTTCTTGCAAGTCTGGAAGACTCCAAGGCCGAAAACATCGTCTCCATCGACATTCAGGGCAAGTCCAGTCTGGCCGACTACATGGTGGTCGCCTCGGGCCGCTCGCACCGTCATGTCAGCGCCGTAGCCGATCACCTGCTGAAGGCGATCAAGGACGCGGGGCTCGGTCAGGCGCGCGTCGAAGGCCTTTCCGGCGCGGACTGGGTGCTGATCGATTCCGGCGACGTGATCGTCCATGTCTTCCGTCCGGAGATCCGGGAGTTCTACAACATCGAGAAGTTGTGGCAGGCTCCCGATCTCGAGGAAGAGACGATCCACTGAGGCCTGAGCGGAGGGCGATCGGCCAATGCTGATCGCCGTTCATGCTGTCGGCCGAATGAAGGCGGGTCCCGAGCAGGAACTCGCTTCCCGCTTCTTCGACCGTTTCGAAAAGACCGGTCCGGCGGTCGGGCTCGAGTTTTCCGGCGTCTTCGAGATCGCCGAAGGTCGCGCGCAGGGCGTCGACGAAAGGCGCCGCGACGAAGCCGCGCGGCTCCGGGCACAGTTCGCCAAGGGCGCAGCCCTCGTCGTGCTCGACGAGCGCGGCAAGAACATTTCGTCACAGGATTTTGCCAGGCGTATTGCCGAGCTGCGCGACGGCGGCCGTCGCGCGGCTGCCTTCGTCATCGGCGGTCCCGACGGGCTCGACCAGCTCTTGCGCGACGAAGCCGACCTGCTTGTCTCGTTCGGCGCGCTCACCTGGCCGCACCAATTCGTGCGGGTGATGCTCGCCGAGCAGATTTATCGCGCCACGACGATTTTGTCTGGGCATCCTTATCATCGCGGGTGAAACCCGGCATCTCTCTCCACCAATTCGCCAAATTGGTGGGGAATTTTTCTTGTCCGGGACGATGGCCGGCCGCATGGTTGATGGTTCGTTAACGAACCGCTTCGTAAGGTCGGTGGGAAACCAAGCTTGCTTTGATGATCGACCGCAACCACCGCCGATTGGGGATCGCGTTGCTCTGCGCAGCGGCGATAGCCGCGGCAGCGCCGCGCGCAGTCGCTCAAGAAGAGGATGCGGCGGGCGAGATCGAGGCGCGACAGGTCGAACAGCAGGCCGAACTCGACCGCGTCGCGAAGGAGATCACGCTTTCGGACTCGCGCGTGACGGCGCTTACCGAAGAGATCGCCGGCATCAAGAAGGATCATGCCTCGATCACGGCGGCGCTGATCCAGGCCGCCAAGACCGAGCGCAAGCTCGGCGAGGACATCGAAGACATCACCGGCCGGCTTGAGGACCTCAAGGAACGGCAAGAAGAGATCAGGCTGTCGCTCTCGGCGCGCCGCGACGTGCTGGCCGAGGTACTCGGCGCCTTGCAGCGCATGGGCCTCAACCCGCCGCCGGCGCTGTTGGTGAAGCCCGAGGACGCGCTGTCGTCGGTGCGCAGCGCCATACTGCTGGGGGCGGTGGTGCCGGAGCTGCGTGAGCAGACGGAGATTTTGCTTGCCGACCTCAACGAACTCTCCAGGGTAGCCGCTTCGATCGAGGCCGAGCGGGGACGGCTGGCGAAAACGGTCGAGGAACAGGCCGAGGAGCAGAAGCGGCTGAGCCTCCTGCTTCAGGAAAAGAAAAGCCTGCAGGACCAGCAGCAAGCAGCGCTCGCCGAGGAGCGCGCCAAAGCGGCCGCGCTCGCCGAAAAGGCGGGAAGTCTCAAAGAATTGATCGCGTCGATCGAGAAGGAGATCGAGGACAAGCGCTCGGCGCAGGAGAAGGCGAGGCGCGCTGAGGAAGAGCGCCAGAGGCGCGAGGCCGCCATTGCCGCGCTGCCCATCCCCGAATCCAATCAGCTCACCGGACCGCGGCCATTTTCTGCTTTAACCAAGCAGGTTTCGCTGCCGGTCATCGGCCGCGTCGTGCGCCGTTTCGGCGAGGACGACGGCAACGGGGGGGTGATGCACGGCGACATGGTTACAACACAATCAGGCGGCATCGTCACCGCACCCTCGGACGGGGATGTGCTCTATGCGGGTCCGTTCCGCTCCTACGGTCAACTCTTGATCCTGAACGCCGGCGATGGCTATCATGTAGTCTTGGCGGGAATGGGTAGAATCAGCGTGGCGCCCGGCCAGTCCGTCATCGCAGGCGAGCCGGTGGGCGCAATGGGCGAGGCAGAGGCGACAGCCGCTTCGGCTTCAGGCAGTGCAAAATCCGCTCCGGAACTCTACATTGAGTTCCGAAAGGATGGGAAACCCGTAGACCCGGCCCCTTGGTGGTCGGTACGAGTGTCTGGAAGGACAGGAAATGATACGTAAAATATCGCTTCTGCTTGCCGGTGCGCTGATGGGCGCATCCGCCATGAGCCTGGTCTATGGCGTACCCGGTTCAGCAGCGAACGCCGCCGGTTCTGACACCTACAAGCAGCTCGCGATTTTCGGCGACATATTCGAGCGCGTGCGCAATCAGTATGTGACGCCGCCCGATGACAAGGCGCTGGTCGAGAACGCCATCAACGGCATGCTCACCTCGCTCGATCCGCACTCCTCTTATCTCAATGCGGAAGCCGCGAAGGACATGCGGGTCCAGACCAAGGGTGAGTTCGGAGGCCTCGGCATCGAGGTCACCATGGAGAACGAGCTGGTCAAGGTGATCACGCCGATCGACGATACGCCGGCCGCGAAGGCGGGTGTGCGCGCCGGCGACTATATCTCCCAGATCGACGGCGAGGAGGTGCGCGGGCTCACCCTCAATGATGCGGTCGAGAAGATGCGCGGGCCCGTCGACACGCCGATCAGGCTCACCATCCTGCGCGAGGGCGCCGACAAGCCGCTCGAGATCACGGTGATGCGCGACATCATCAAGGTTAAAGCAGTCAAATTCCGTGTCGAGAACGATATCGGCTACATGAAGATTACGTCCTTCACCGAGAAGACCTTCGACGACCTTCAGGACGCGATCGAGAAGATCAAGACTCAGATCCCGGCCGACAAGCTTAAGGGCTATGTGCTTGACCTGCGCCTCAACCCGGGCGGCCTGCTCGACCAGGCGGTCAGCGTCTCCGACGCCTTCCTGGATCACGGCGAGATCGTCTCGACCCGCGGCCGCGATCCGAAGGACATCTCGCGCTTCGATGCGAGGACGGGCGATATGATCGACGGCAAGCCGCTGATCGTGCTCGTCAATGGCGGTTCGGCAAGCGCTTCCGAGATTGTCGCAGGCGCGCTGCAGGATCAGCGCCGCGCCACCGTGGTAGGCACGCAGTCCTTTGGCAAGGGCTCGGTGCAGACCATCATCCCGCTTGGCGAGAACGGTGCGCTTCGGCTGACGACGGCGCTTTATTACACGCCAGCCGGCAAGTCGATCCAGGGCAAGGGCATCACGCCCGACATCAAGGTCGAGCAGCCGCTGCCCGAGGATTTGCTGGGCCGCGACGTAACACGCGGCGAGTCCGATCTTAAGGGCCATATCAAGGGCGTCGACGAGAGCGACCAGGGTTCTGGCTCGGCCGCTTACGTGCCGCCGGATCCGAAGGACGACGTGCAGCTTGCCTACGCTGAGCAGCTTCTGCGCGGCGAAAAGACCGACCCGGCGTTCCCGCCAAGTCCCGACAAGGCGGTGCTGAACCAGTAGGTAAGTCTTTCGGCGGCCCGCAATGGGCCGCCGCTGCGTTTGCGTCTCAGGTCGCTGCCGGACCCGGCTCGGTTCCGGCAGCTTTGATTCTAAAGCATGTCTCCCGAAAGTGGTAACCGGTTTCGGGACAAAGACATGCGTAAAAACAGAGACCCAAAGCGCGGAAAGCGAATCTGAAAGATCGCGACGCGCTTTGGCCTCGCCTCAACGGGATAGTCGCTGCACGTGAACCAGCTACCACTGCCGAGGGAAATCGAGCGGCCGCTCGGGCAGGACTTGAAGCGCGCCAGCAGGCCGAGCCTGCCTGCATTCGACGGGCGCTCGCTCGGGGCTGCATTTGCAGCCGTTTGCCTGGTCGCTGCAGCAGGTTCGATCGCTCTGCGCGAGCGTCCGTTCCGCATCCCCCCAGAGGTGGTGACGACGACGCCGGAGCTCGCCGCGCCTGCTTCTCCGGCCGATGAAAACAAGACCGCCTTGGCGCCTGTTTCTCCGGAAAATGACGAGCAGGCCTCGACCGGGCCGTCGATCATCAAGGTCAATCCTGACGATGAGTCGGCCGCAGCCTCGAAGAACGTCGTCATCATCCGCGACCCTTCGGTGATCGGTCAAAACTTGCGTGTCGCGCATCTGCCCGACAAGGCGCTGATCGAACAGTCGGACACCGGGCCGCTGCCGATCCGCGCCGCCGACGGGCGCAGACCGTTCGACGTCTATGCACGACCGTGGTCCGGCGCGCGCGGCGCACGTATTGCGCTGGTCATCGGCGGGCTCGGTGTCTCCCAGACCGGCACGCAGGCAGCGCTTGAGAAGCTGCCAGCCGAAGTGACGCTGGCCTTTGCCTCGCAGGGCAATAGCCTCGGGCGCTGGATGCAGGTGGCGCGCCGCGGCGGTCATGAGATCGTCATGCAGGTGCCGCTAGAACCGTTCGACTATCCGAACGTCAACCCGGGCCGCAACACGCTGACCGTCGATGCGAGCGCTGACGAGAATATCAAGAGCCTGCACTGGTCGCTGTCGCGCATCACCAACTACACGGGCATCATGAACTACATGGGCGCGCGTTTCACAGCCGATCCGCAAGCCATGGGGCGGCTGATGGCGGAGCTGGGAAAGCGCGGCCTCGCCTATCTCGACGACGGCTCTTCGGCGCGCAGCATGGCGCCCGAATTGGCGTTGAAGAGCGGCGTACCCTATACGTCCGCCGACACTGCGATCGACGCCGTGCAGGATCGCGGCGAGATACTGAAGAAGCTTGATGAGCTGGAGCGGATCGCCCGCGCCAAGGGCTTTGCGGTCGGCACGGGCTCTGCCTTCGAGGTGACCGTCGATACCGTGTCGTCGTGGATCAACGAGGCGAAGAAACGCGGCATCGAGATCGTGCCGGTCTCGGCGGTTGCGAGCGATCCGGAGCGGGGGTGAGGATGGCGAAGGCCGAGCCGAAGAGAGAACCGGTCGACCCGGAAACGCTGCCCTACCGGCCCTGCGTCGGCATCGTGGTGCTGAACAAGGAAGGGCTCGTCTGGACGGGCCATCGGCTGGCCGAAGGCAACACGGAATATGATGGCTCGCCGCAGCTCTGGCAGATGCCGCAAGGCGGCATCGACAAGGGCGAGGATCCGCTGCCGGCGGCGCGACGCGAGCTTCACGAGGAGACCGGCATCGAGACCGTTTCGCTGCTTGCCGAGGCGCCGGGATGGATCAACTACGACCTGCCGCGCCATCTGGTCGGCATCGGGCTCCAGGGTAAATACCGCGGGCAAACCCAGAAATGGTTCGCCTTTCGCTTCGAGGGCGACGAGAGCGAGATCCGCATCGACCCGCCGCCCGGCGGCCACGAGCCGGAGTTCGACCAATGGGCCTGGCGGCCGATGGCCGAACTGCCGACACTCGTCGTGCCCTTCAAGCGCCAGGTCTATGACGAGGTGGTCGCCGCCTTCCGGCACCTTGTCTGAGCCATCATGAGCCGCGCCCAGGCGATCCGCATGGTCTTCCAGATCGGCGGGCTGGCTCTGGGCGCGGTTCTGTTCTTGTTTTTGCCGTTCGGCACAGTGACCGACTTCCTGATCGGAGTCGCGGTCTGGCTGGTCCTCGGTGGCATCGGCGAACGCTATTTCCGCAAGCACACGACCCTGGATGAGATCCGCGCCGATCTCGAAGAACGTAAAGATTCGCCAGGGTAGATGGGTGATCAGACCCTTCTCTCCACCATCATCTTCTTGATCTCCGCAATCGCCTTGGCGGGGTTCAGGCCCTTCGGGCAAGTCTGCGCGCAGTTCATGATGGTGTGGCAGCGATAGAGGCGGAACGGGTCTTCCAGATTGTCGAGCCGTTCGCCCTTCGCCTCATCGCGCGAATCGATCAGCCAGCGGTAGGCCTGCAACAGCACCGCGGGACCGAGATAGCGCTCGCCGTTCCACCAGTAGCTGGGACACGAGGTCTGGCAGCAGAAGCAGAGGATGCATTCGTAGAGCCCGTCGAGCTTCTGCCGGTCTTCATGGCTTTGCAGCCATTCCTTTGCCGGCTCAGGAGAGACGGTCTGCAGCCATGGCTCTATCGATGAGAGCTGCGCGTAAGCGACGGTCAGGTCGGGCACCAGATCCTTGACCACGGCCATGTGCGGCAGTGGATAGACCTTCACCGCGCCGGAAATGTCGTCCATGCCCTTGGTGCAGGCGAGTGTGTTGCCGCCATCGATGTTCATGGCGCACGAGCCGCACACACCCTCGCGGCAGGAGCGGCGGAAGGTGAGGGTCGGGTCGACCTTGTTCTTGATCCAGATGAGCGCATCCAGCACCATCGGCCCGCAATCGTCCATATCGACGAAATAGGTGTCGACGCGCGGGTTCTCGCCGTCGTCGGGCGACCAGCGGTAGATGCGGTATTCGCGCAGTTTGGTCGCGCCGTCGGGCTTCGGCCAGGTCTTGCCCGTCCTGACCTTGGAATTCTTGGGCAACGTCAGTTCGACCATTTTTCTTGGCCTCAGTCTTTCGCGGCGGGAGCCGCCGTCTCGTTTCTCGGATAGCCTTCCGGCAGCCAGCGCGCCGGGCGCGCCGAAAGAAGTGTCCACGGCCGACCTTGCATGGCGTTCCACCACAGCGACAGCCGCAGGCCGAACCGCTTGGCCGCCTGACCGAACAGATGGAGAGGATCGCGGCGCTTGACGTGGCGGTTGGGCGCCCTGCCGGACACCATCGTGCTTACTGCGCCTGACTGCATGATCAGCCATGGCGAGACATGGGCGATGTTCAGCCCGTGGGTGCCTTGGCTCCAGAGGAAATCGTCGACGGGCATAGGCAGCCTGCCGATGGCTTTCAGGAGGTGCTCGGCGGCATGGCGCGTCAGGATATAGGCCGCGCCGCCGGAGCGCGGCCTCAACGAACGCACCAGCATGTTCTTCGGGCCGAGCGGGCGGATCGGGATGGCGAGACGGCTGGCCGCACGGGCGGTGGGCGTGCCCTCCAGCTTGACGATGTCGACAGCCGGGCCTCCCGAGAGCAAAGCCTGGACCGCCTCCTCGAAATCGCCATAGGGCTCGGCGTCGTCTTCCATGATCAGCCCGCGGTCGTGGCCGGACGCCAGGAACTGTCGCCAGGCGCGTGTGTGGCCAACGAGGCAGGCTTCCTCGACGAGCCCAAAGATGCGGTAACGATAAGGGTTCCAGCCGACGCCGTCGGGGGGCAGCACGATCGTCTGCCCGCGCTCGGCCAATACCGCGTCGGGATCGCGACGTGCGTCGAGCGCCGGCGTCCGGTAGAGAGGCCAGGGCAGATTGCCGAAATGCCTTTGGATCGTTGCCCAGCGATCCGGCGAGCGGTCGAGGTTGACCGCGTAGATGCCGAGCGGGCCTTCGCTGCGGACAGCAGACCCGGTGGTCGGCTCGGCAACCTGCCGCGTCGCTTGGAAGGATCTACTCGTATCGCCGGGCAGCACGTTCACGTCCGCCGCTCCTTGCGGATGACGAGCTTCAGTCCCGACCACACTTCGTCGACGGCAGCCACCTTGACGTCGACCAGATCGAGCTTCAGCGCCTCTGTCCTGACCACGTCCTCGGTCACATCCGTCGCCACCCTTGAGGTCTTCTTCGGCCACGACACCCAGATCGTGCCGTCGGATTTGATGGCTTCCTGCAGGTCGGCGAGATGGTTCTCAATCTCAGTTCGTTGGAACGTGAAGGCATGTGCAAAGTCATATTTGCGCACTGCGCCGCCGATCCCGGCCCAGTCGCCCGGCCGGTCGAAACTCGCGAAGTCGACGGCTTCCGCCAATGCCTCAAGCGAGGCCGGCAACGCAACGAACGCCGCGACCATGCCGTCCTTCAGACCGAGCTTCGCCGCGAGCGGCTTGCCCGAATAGCCGGAGGTGGCGAGCGCGGCGGGCATCGATCAATACACCCGTGCCTTCGGTGCGATCTTCTTCGGGTCGATGCCGCCTTCGTCGGCCGGCAGCAGCGTCTCGGTGTGCACCGGACGGTAGCCGAGCGTCACCTGGCCGTCCGGCGACAGCCACGACAGCGTGTGCTTGCGCCAGTTCTCGTCGTCGCGTTTGGCAAAATCCTCGCGGGCATGTGCCCCGCGGCTCTCCGTGCGGGCTTCGGCGCCGTAGACCGTGGTGATCGCATTCGCCATCAGGTTTTCGAGTTCCAGCGTCTCGACCAGATCGGAGTTCCAGATCATCGAACGGTCGGTGACGTGCAGGTCGCCAAGCTCGCCCCACACCTCGGATATGCGGCGACAGCCATTGGCGAGCGTCTCCTGCGTGCGGAAGACCGCGGCGTCCTCCTGCATGGCGCGCTGCATCTTCTCGCGCAGTTTTGCGGTCGGCTGCGAGCCGCTGGCGTGGCGCAGCCGGTCGAAACGGTCCATGATCCTTTCGACCGAGGCTGCATTGACCGACGGCACGGCGGACGTCCGGTCCACCACTTGTCCCGCCTTGATCGCCGCGGCGCGGCCGAACACGACGAGGTCGATCAGCGAGTTCGAGCCAAGCCGGTTCGCGCCGTGCACCGAAGCGCAGCCCGCCTCGCCGACCGCCATGAGGCCAGGCTGGACGCGATCCGGACTGTCCGCCGTCGGGTTCAGCACCTCGCCCCAGTAGTTGGTGGGGATGCCGCCCATGTTGTAGTGGACTGTCGGCGACACCGGGATCGGCTCCTTCGTCAGATCGACCCCTGCGAAGATCTTGGCCGATTCGGAAATTCCGGGCAGGCGCTCGTGCAGCACCGCCGGGTCGAGATGGTCGAGGTGCAGGAAGATGTGGTCCTTGAGCTTGCCGACCCCGCGCCCCTCGCGGATCTCCATGGTCATGCAACGCGAGACCACGTCGCGCGAGGCAAGATCCTTGGCCGATGGCGCGTAGCGCTCCATGAAGCGCTCGCCCTCGGAGTTGACGAGATAGCCGCCTTCGCCACGCGCCCCCTCGGTGATCAGGCAGCCCGCACCGTAGATGCCTGTCGGGTGGAACTGGACAAACTCCATATCCTGAAGAGGAAGGCCTGCCCGCGCTGCCATGCCGCCGCCATCGCCGGTGCAGGTGTGCGCCGAGGTTGCCGTGAAGTAGGCGCGGCCGTAGCCGCCGGTCGCCAGCACTACCATCTTGGCCGCGAAACGGTGGATGGTGCCGTCATCGAGGTTCCAGGCAACCACGCCCGTGCAGGCGCCATCCTCGTCCATGATCAGGTCGAGCGCGAAATATTCGACGAAGAACTGCGCGCTGCGGCGCACCGACTGACCGTAGAGCGTGTGCAGGATGGCGTGGCCGGTACGGTCTGCCGCCGCGCAGGTGCGCTGCACCGGGGGGCCTTCGCCGAACTGAGTCATGTGGCCGCCGAACGGGCGCTGATAGATCTTGCCAGCCTCGTTGCGCGAAAAGGGCACGCCGTAGTGCTCCAGCTCATAGACGGCGGCCGGCGCCTGCCGCACCATGTATTCCATGGCGTCGACGTCGCCCAGCCAGTCCGAGCCCTTGACGGTGTCGTAAAGGTGCCACTGCCAGTTGTCCGGGCCCATATTGGCGAGCGAAGCCGCGATGCCGCCCTGCGCCGCGACCGTGTGCGAGCGCGTCGGGAAGACTTTCGTGATGCAGGCGGTTTTCAATCCCTGCTCGGCCATGCCGAGGGTCGCTCGCAGCCCGGCGCCGCCCGCGCCGACGATCACCACGTCGAAGGCGTGATCGACATAGGTATAGGCGGACTGGCCGGTTGCCTGCGGAGATTGCGCCATGGTTCAGCCTCCGAAAGCGAGCTTAGCCAGCGCGAAGACGGCGATCGCGCCCACCACAACGCAGAAGAAGATGCTGAGCATCACCAGCACCACCTTCTGCCCCTCGCTGTGAATGTAATCCTCGATGATCTCCTGCATGCCGAGCCGCATGTGGTCGAGGCTGACTAGCACAAACAGCGCGAGCAGCAGCGCGACCAGCGGCTGCGAAATTGCCGCGCGAACTTCCGCATAGCCCGCGCCATTCAGCGAGATCGCGAAGCCGATGAAGAACAGCGTGAGCGGGATGAGCGCGACGGAAGTGAGGCGTACGCGCCAGAAATGGCCGGTTCCCTCTCGTGCGGAGCCGAGCCCGCGGACCTTTCCAAGGGGAGTTCGCATGTTGGCCATTCAGAAGGCTCCCCGCGCGGCGTAGCCAGCGATCCAGAAAAGGAGGGTCAGCGTGACCGAGCCGACCAGCGTCGCCCAGGCCAGCTTGGTTGCAGTGTGCTTCTCCAGCCCCGCGCCCGTGTCCCAGACGAGATGGCGAAGCCCGCCAAGAAGGTGATGGACGAGCGCCCAGGTATAGCCGAACAGCACCAGCCGGCCGATCCAGGAGCCGTAGATCCAGTTGACGAAATCGAAGTATCGCTCGGAGGTGGCGGCCGCGATCAGCCACCAGACAACGAGCAGCGTGCCGAAATAGAGCGCGCCGCCGGTGATGCGGTGCAGGATCGACATCAGCATCGTCGCCGGCCATTTGTATATCGTGAGATGGGGCGAAAGCGGGCGCGACTTTGGCCGCGCACGGGTGGCTGGTGACGACATGGCTCCCCCAGTTCGGCGGTCCGGACACCGCGCCCGCAACCGTGGTCAACGGTTCTCGAGGCGACGCCCGACGCCGCTTACCTAATGCTGTTTTTGCATTGCGTCAAAGCCGGAAAAGCCTTTTGCCAGCCGCCAGTTAGTCTCCAATCGATTTTATTTCAGAGGCGATTCCGCTCAAAACGATTGAAGGGATTCCATGCCGTCGGGCGAGCAGCGATGATCGACTGGTCTACCCGTGGCAGTCCGCTGCCGAGCCTGCCCTCATCGTGTGCAGGTCAAAGGCTCGTCGCCGCTTTTCATGAACAATGCCTCACGTCCCTCGAGGACCAGCGCATAGGGTTGCTCGCCATAGCGCGACTGCTGCGAGGCGGGCGAAGCGGGCAACTCCAGGGGCTGGTCGGCGCCGTTCAGAATGCGCACGGAGGAGCCGAGATTCTCGATGGTGATCATGCCGCCGTCGGCGCAACTGTAGGTCGCGACGCCGGGCTGGGTCGAGCTTTCGTCCGTGGCGGATAAGGTTGCGTTCTTCGCTTTGGGGCCTTGTCCGGTCGTGCACGCAGCAACGGCCAGCGCGACTACGGCCGAAACCGCCACCTGGAAGCTCAAACGACGCAGGGACGCGAACATGGTGCGCAAACTAGCCGCATCGCTGGTGCGAGATCAATGGCACATGGCAGCACGTCATGGAAACGCGTGGGTGGCGCTGCGTCCGGGCCGATGAACATCGCGTTGTGGAAATTAACCATATTCGCCGAAGCCGGCGAGGCGCCGCACCCGGGCCTGGTGACAAAGGTTAAGAAAAGGTTAACGTGCGCTTCTGAGGAGGCTGCGACCTCGAAGGCACGGAGGACGCGCCATGCGTTTTGTGAAGTCTTTGTCCGGTCCTGCCCGGCTGTCCGTCATTCTTTTGGCGGCGGGAATGTCGGCCGCTCCGCTTGCGGGCGCGTCCGCCTGGAGCAGGTTCCACGACCACATCTATGCCGATTCGTTCGGCAATCTCGTCGTCCAGAGCCCGAATGGCTATAAGCGCATCGTCGTCGGCCAGGGGCATCTCGCCAAGGAGCTGTCGCAGTACGAGAGCCCCGGCGGTTCGGAGCCCGGCGTTGTCTATCTCGACGAGAATCCCGATGGACAAACCTTTTACAACGACTGCTACCGTCCGCCGCATCTTTGGAAAGGCCGCAGCTACATGTATGGGCTGCCGGATGGGGTCGTGCCGCAGGCGCCCTGCGCGGACGAGTGATCTCCTAAAGCAATTCTGTGCAGCGGTTTTGCGTCCGGAATTGCGAGTAAACAAGAAGATAGAGCATTTCCGCGATTCGAAGAAAAACGGAAATGCTCTAACCGGCTGATCGCTGCAAGAGCCGGGTCACACCCCCGCGCGCGACCCGCACGCAGTTGCGGCCGTCTCTCTTTGCCGCATAAAGGGCAGCGTCGGCGCGGGCGAACAGCTCGGTGATGGTTTCGCCAGGCTGGAGCTCCGCCACGCCGAAGCTTGCGGTGGCGTGCCGCCCATCCGGCAGGCCATCGACCGCGAGCGCCGCGAAGGCGCTCCTTGCGCCCTCCGCGAAGAGCCTGGCCGCGAGCAGATTGGTTTCGGGCAGAATGATGGCGAACTCCTCGCCGCCGATCCGCCCTGCGGCGTGATGGGCTGCGACAGTCGTCTTCAGGAAACTTGCGAAGGCAGCGATCACCCGGTCGCCGGAGGCATGGCCATAAGTATCGTTGATCGCCTTGAAGTGGTCGAGATCGCAGATCGCCAGCGAGACGGCGCTGCCGCGGCGTTCGGCCTCGCGCAGCACATGCTCGGCGCGCGTTTCGAAGCCGCGTCTGTTGAGCAGTCCGGACAGCGAATCGGTCTCGGAACGCTCGGTCGCTGCAGCAATCAGATCGCGAACGAGCACTGCAAACATCATCAGTGCGACGGCAATGCCGAATACCGAGCCCAGCGTTTGCGAAATCATTGCATAGATGCTGTCAATATAGAGCTGCGGATTGGCGCCCCAGCCGCCAGCGACGAGCGCAAGGAACGGCTTGCTGAGAAACTGCAGCGCGCTCGCTCCGAGCAGCGCCATCAAGGCGACGTCCAGGCCCCGACGCGCTCGCGATTTCCAGACGATGGCCATGCCGATCAACTGCATTGCCGCATAGGGCGCCTGATAGAGCGTCATCCGCAGGATCGAGTGACGGGGCAGATCCTGGATGAAATAGACCTCAAGTGCGGAAAGGGCGAACAGCACTCCCATCAGCCGCCACGGCGCTTCGACCCGGTAGTGCCGGGCAAGCCCGACATTGAAGGTCACGGTGGCGGCGAGGAAGACCGAAAAGGCGACAGGGACCGAGACTTGCGAGGGACCGATCAAAGGGATCAGGAACTCGCAGCCGAAATAGGCCATGCCGGTGAGGTAGCTCGCCGCAACCCAGCGCGGCGCGGTCCTGGTGTCGTCGTAGGCCGCAATCATGAGGAAGGACGCAGCCAGGAGACCGGCAACGACAAGATTGATAGCGAGAATAAAGCCCGCGCCGCTCATTTTGCCGTCTCTAGGGACATCGGGGAAAGAAGGGGTTAATACCACCGGGAACTGGATATTTTGAGACACCATGACCACGCATGGAAAGGAGCCGACATGGCCGAAACCGTAACTCTCACCGACCATGAAGCGATCCGCGACTGGGCGGCCGCGCGCATGGGCATTCCGGCCATTGTCGATGCCTCGGCCGAATCGGGAACGCAACCGATACTGCTCATTGTCTTTGACCAGCATGCCTACGAGGACATGGACCGGCCGGAACGGCCGCAAAATGCCGGCGGATACGACCTAGTCGAATGGGATGAATGGTTCAAGATCTTCGACAAGGAGGAGCTTGCGCTGGTCGTGGCGAAGGACGTGCCCGGTCAGCGGGAAAGCTTCCATGAAATCATCAGGCGGTGAGCGGGTTCGCGGCGGAACCTTGAAAAATCGTCAGTCCCGCCTGTCGCGAGATGTCGATGGTCGCTGCGAAGGCATGATGAAACTTGGCCGGGCCACACGCACGCAGTCGCGTCCTTCCTTTTTCGCGGCGTAGAGAGCCATGTCGGCACGGACGAGCAGTTCGGAAATGCTTTCTCCCTCGCCAAGTTCGGCGACGCCGAAGCTTGCGGTAATGGGATGCTTCTCCGGCAAGCCATCGACGGCAAGCGTCGCGAATGCGCCTCTGGCGCCTTCGGCAAAAAGGCGTGCGGCGACCAGATTGGCGCCGGCAAGGATGATCGCGAACTCCTCGCCGCCGATGCGGCCGGCAGCGTGATGCGCCGGCACTGCCTTGCCGAAGAAGCTGCCGGCGGCTGCGATGACACGATCGCCGCAAGCATGACCGAAGGTGTCGTTGATCGCCTTGAAGTGGTCGAGGTCGCAGATGACGAGCGAAACCGGCAAGCCGTTGTGCCTGGTCGCTGCCAGTATCGTCGACGCATGCTCTTCGAAGCCGCGCCGGTTGAGCAGGCCGGACAGCGGGTCGGTCTGCGACTCGCTGCGCAACTCGCCGATCAGGTCGAGCGCCGTGCTGGCAATGAGTATCATGGCAACGACGATCGAAGCGACCGCATGGCTCAGCATGGTGGTGGTCCAGTAGACGGAGCTGTACAGCGTCGCATAGGTCTCGCTGGCGTGGACGGCGAAAGCGCGGGCGAAGAAGTTCAGCCCCGCCAGTACGGAAAGAGCGAGCAGAAGCGGCTCAACGATCGTCTTGCGAGGAACGATCCTCAGTTCGGCTGCTGCGACAAGGCTGATCCCGCCCAGCGCGAAATTGAGCGCATAGATGCGCCAGATGAGGTCGGGATCGACGACCATGAACCACAGCCATGCGGCGATCCCGGCCGCCGCAAGCGTGCCGAATGCGATGGTCGGCGGCGGCCTTCCGTAGCGGTCGAGAATGGCGGACATGATGCAAACCACGGCCGCGATGAACAGGACGTTGGCGATGAACTTGGCCGCCACGAATATCTGCGGCGGCGTGAATTGCTGCAGCAGGAAGCCGCCAGCAGAGGCTGCGTAGCCCAGTGCGAGCAAAGCGAGGTATCGGCGCTGCGGCTGGTATAGCCAGAACGCAAAGAATGCCGTCGCTAGAACGAGTCCGATTGCCGGGTTCAGCAACGCGATATAAAGGCTGCCGTCCAATCGCCCTGCCCCGGCCGCTGTCCCCCCCCGCAACACAGTAGGTCGCAGGTGCAAACAAGCGGTTAAACATCGGAATGAAGCCGCGGGCGACAGCTTGCCGCCCGGCTTTTGCTCATATTTGCGCGTTCAGTGCCATTCGCGGATGTCGACGAAATGGCCGGCGATCGCCGCTGCGGCCGCCATGGCCGGCGAGACCAGATGCGTGCGGCCCTTGAAGCCCTGGCGGCCCTCGAAATTGCGGTTCGAGGTCGAGGCGCACCGCTCCTGCGGTTTCAGCCGGTCGTCGTTCATGGCAAGGCACATGGAGCAGCCGGGCTCGCGCCAGTCGAAACCGGCCGCGAGGAAGATCTTGTCGAGCCCCTCGGCCTCGGCCTGTTCCTTCACCAGGCCCGAGCCCGGCACGATCATGGCGTTGACGTGCGGGTTGACCGTCTTGCCCTCGACGACCTTGGCCACGGCGCGTAGGTCCTCGATCCGGCCGTTGGTGCAGGAGCCGATGAAGACCCGATCGAGCGCAATGTCGGTGATCTTCGTGCCGGGGGTCAGCCCCATATACTCAAGCGCGCGCTTCTTGGAATTGCGCTTGTTCTCGTCTCCGATCGTGTCCGGATCAGGCACGACGCCGGTGACGGAAACGACGTCTTCGGGCGAGGAGCCCCAGGTGACGATGGGCGGCAGCTTGGCGGCGTCGAGCGTGACCACTTTGTCGAAATGCGCGCCTTCGTCCGACTGCAGCGTCTTCCAGTATTGCATCGCCATATCCCAGGCTGCGCCCTTCGGCGCACGCGGCTTGTCCTTCACATAGGCGAAGGTCGTCTCGTCCGGCGCGATCAGGCCGGCGCGCGCGCCGGCCTCGATCGACATGTTGCAGACCGTCATGCGGCCTTCCATCGAGAGTGCGCGGATCGCCTCGCCGGCATATTCGATCACGTAGCCCGTGCCGCCTGCCGTGCCGATCTCGCCGATGATGGCCAGGATGATATCCTTGGCGGTGACGCCCTCGGGCAATTGCCCGTCGACGCGAACCAGCATGTTCTTGGCCTTTTTCTGGATCAGCGTCTGCGTGGCAAGCACGTGCTCGACCTCGGACGTGCCGATGCCGTGCGCCAGCGCGCCGAAGGCGCCATGCGTCGAGGTATGGCTGTCGCCGCATACGATCGTCATGCCCGGCAGCGTGAAGCCCTGCTCGGGGCCGATGATATGGACGATGCCCTGCCGGCGGTCGTTCTCATGATAATATTCGATGCCGAAATCCGCGGCGTTCCTGGCCAGCGCCTCGACCTGGATGCGGCTTTCCTCGTTCTTGATGCCTTGTCTGCGGTCCGGCGAGGTCGGCACGTTATGGTCGACGACGGCGAGCGTCTTTTCGGGATGGCGGACCTTGCGGTCGGCCATGCGAAGGCCCTCGAAGGCCTGCGGGCTCGTCACCTCATGCACGAGATGGCGGTCGATATAGAGCAGGCAGGTGCCATCGTCCTGGCGGTCGACGACGTGGTCGTCAAAGATATTGTCGTAGAGGGTGCGCGGTGCGCTCATGGTCTTGATCCGTTCAGTGGAAGCTGCTGGAGACGGCTCCCGCTATTTCAGGCGGCGGCCGGAATTCTGGCGAAGCGGATCAGGGGAGTCGGGCGGTCAGCGCGCCGGAAATCCGGGCAAAGAACCGCGCGGGCAGGCGTTTGTGATCCTGCAGCACGAAGCCCTTGTAGGCCGGATCGCCAAAGAGTTCTTCCATCGGGCTGCTCATACCAGCGTTTGGCCAAGCCGGCAATCGGCTGCGCAAACCCTGCGGCGGTCACGAACCCTGCCGCCGCGGGCCCTTCCCCTGCTTCTTCGGCTCGGGCGGTCTGTCTTCCTCGCGCTTGTCCCGGCTGATCCCGGTCCGCACCTCGAAGGCATGCAGCAGGCCGAGCACGATCAGCGAGAGCAGCGTCGCAAAGCCGGCGATCTGCCAGAGCCCAAGGCCAGATGCGAGCCCGATCGCGCCGGCGAGCCACATGCCTGCGCCGGTCGTCAGCCCGCGCACTTCGCCCCTGGAGAAAAGGATCGTGCCAGCGGCCAGGAAAGCAACACCGGCCGTAACCGCCTCCACCACACGGATCGGGTCCACCTTCACCGCATCCTTCGCCACGTCGACGCTGAACATCGGCGCGTGCACGATCTCTATGGTCAGGATGCCGAAAGTCGCAGCCGCGACGCAGACGAGCACGTGGGTTCTCAAGCCTGCCGGCCGGTTGCGCCATTCGCGCTCGAAGCCAATCGCCGCGCCGAACACGGCCGCCAGCAGCAGTCGTGCGACGATGACGGAAAAGGGCGTGTAGGTCGGGTGGCCGAATTCTTCGAAAAGCTGTTCCATGAAAACCTGTCGGGGCGTGCGGCGGTAACGTGCCGCGCCGGGCAGGGTTCCGGAACCAGCTTGCCGGCTACAGCACCTCGAACACGAATGTCTTCACCAGCGCGTCGGGCTCGGCGATCGCATAGGCCCTGAACCAGCGGCCTTCCTCGACGAGGTGCCACTTCTTCTGCCGCTCCAGCGCCGCGAAGACTTCAGGGAACCCGCCGCTTTCCAGCACCTGGTCGCGCACGGTGAAGATAGCGTGGCCGCCCTTTTTCGTGATGCGAACGAGCTCGAACAGGCCGGACGCCGGCGCATGGCTGATCGTGAAGACGCCGGTCGAGAAGAAGGCGCGGAAATGGCCGTTTGGCCAGGGCAGCGGACCGCCCAGGGCTGCCTCCTTCAGCTCCGAATAGGCGCCGCGGCTGCCGGCGATGTTGAGCATGTTCGGCGAGAGGTCGAGCCCGGCGACGTCGTCATAGCCGAGCGCCTTGAGGGCTGGCCCGGACAGGCCGGTGCCGCAACCTGCATCGAGCAAGGGTCCTTCGCCCAGAGGCACGTAGCGCGCAATCCAGGCGGTGATCTGGAAGGGCAGGTAATAGCCTAGCGCGGCCGTCTCGGAATCATAGGATGCCGCCCATGCCGCATAGGCCTCTGCCAGCTCCTCGGGCGTCGTTGCTCCGTAGACCAGGTCGAGAGCGGCAATGCGCTGTCGTTCCGACATGAAAGCTCCGAGCGGTTTGTCAGCCTACGGTGGCAGCGCAGACAGCAAGCCGCAAGCGATCAAATATCGATCCGGCATTTGTTGCAAATATCGAACTGTTCTAATGTGTCCCGGTGAAACCTGTCGGGCAGCAGGACCGTAGCTATGCCCATCCTGGTTTCCTGGGGGAGAAAGACATGAAATCGCTTTCGCTTATGATGGCCGCCGCCTGCCTCGGCGCGGCTCTCTTCGTCGGACCCGTCTTCGCCGAAGACAAGAACCTTTACCAACGCCTCGGCGGCTATGACGCGATCGCCGCGGTGACCGACGATTTCCTGGCAAGAATCGAAAAAGACGAAAAGCTTGGCCGCTTCTTCCAGGGCGTGTCGACGGACAGCCTGGCGCGCCTGCGCCAGCACGTCGTCGACCTGGTCTGCGCCAAGACCGGTGGGCCCTGCTATTATCTCGGTCGCGACATGAAGACGTCCCATGCCGGACTCGGCATCACCAAGAAGGACTGGGACATCATGCTTGTCCGGTTCGGCGAGACGCTCGCCAAGTTCAAGGTGCCGGAAAAGGAGCAGAAGGAACTCGCCGGCGCGATCGGCCCGCTCGAGAAGCAGATCGTCGACAGCGGCACCTGACCAACCGGGCCGTCACGGGGCGCCCGCTAAAGCAAACGGCCTGATTTCGGAATCGGGCAGTTTGCTTAGCTTTTTGTTTTCGCATCGCTTTTGCCGAAAACCGGCGTCCACTTTTCGGCGCGATGCTGTAGTACGCTAATCGGCGTATTGACGGCGCAGCCGTTTTTCCAGCGCGCGCAGCGCGAGCGACAGGCTGATCGTCAGCAAGAGGTAGATGTAGGCGACGATCGAATAGGTCTCGAAAAAGCGGAAGGTGCCGGCCGAGTAGACCTTGCCGAGTTGGGTGATGTCGGCGACCCCCAGCACGGAAACGAAGGACGAGTCCTTCACCATCGTGACGAAGTCGTTGCCGAGCGGCGGCAATATGGTGCGCATGGCCTGCGGGAAGACAACGAGGCGGAAGCGCTGCCAGCCCGACAGGCCGAGCGCCTTCGCCGCCTCGATCTGCCCCTTGTCCACGGCCTGGATGCCGGCGCGGAAGACTTCCGCGATGAAGGCGGCGTAGCCGATGGTCAGCGCCAGGATCGCACGCCACAGATACGAGACGTCGCGCACCTGCAGTTCGCCCAGCAGGCCTGCTTCGCGTAGCGGTGCGGTCGCGCTGTTCCAGAAGGCGACGAAGACCGGCACGCCGGCAAAGGCGATCCAGAACAGGAGAACCAGGAACGGTATGCCGCGACAGAGCTCCACATAAAAACGAGCGATCTGCCTGAGCCACAAGGAGCCGGACAGTGACATCAGCGCCACGCATAACCCGAGCAGCGAGGCCAGCGTGAAGCCGACCAGCGTGACGTAGATGGTGATCCAGGTCCCCTGGATCACAGTGGCAAAAATCTGTGCGTAAAGACCGTTCGCCGCGATTGCGATTGCGGCGGCGATCGCAATCGAGGCCAAAGCAACCAGCCAATAGGGAAAATCGGCCTTGGGGATCGCGGTTGAGCGGGTTCCGTCCGCCCTGATCCCGCCGACCGCAAGCTCATCCAAGGCTGATCATCCAGCGGGTAACTATTGCGCCGCTGGCTTGTAGTCGACGAACCACTTCTGCGTGAGTTTGTCCAGGGTTCCATCGGCCTTCAGCGCCGCGATGCCGGCGTTGATGGGCGCAACAAGATCGGAACCTTTCGGGAAGATGAAGCCGAAATCCTCGGCTTGCAGCGGCCCGCCCATCATCTTCAGCTTGCCCCCGGAATTGTCGGATAGCGCCTTGCCAGCGGCACTATCGGTGAGCACCAGGTCCACGTCGCCGGCCTGCAGGGCGGCCACCGTCGAGGCAAAGGTGTCCATCAGCTTGATGCGCGGGTTCTGCTCGTTGCCGTCCAGCACGTTGTAGACGGCGACATAGAAGGGCGAGGTGCCCGCTTGCGCGCCGATCAGCAGCTTGTCGTTGGCGGCGAAGCTCTTGGCGTCGGTGAAGCGGCCTTCGTCGCCGCGCACCAGCATGAAGATTTCCGATTTCATGTAGGAGTCGGAGAAATCGACCTTCTGCTTGCGCTCGTCATTGATGGTGATGCCGGTCATGCCCATGTCGTACTGCTTGTCCGACACGGCCTGGATCATCGCGTCCCAGGAGGTATTCTGGTATTCGACCGTAAAGTTCAGCCGCTTGGCGAGTTCGGCGATCGCATCATACTCCCACCCCACCGGCTTGCCGCTCGCCGGATTGACGAACTGCAGCGGGAAGTAGGCGTTCTCCGTCACCACCACGATCTTCCTGCCGCCGAGATCGGGCAGCGCCTGTGCGTAGGCCGCGAACGGCAGGAGGATGGCGGCGAGCAGCGCTGCCGCAAAAAATCTCAGTCTGGTCATGATGCGCTCCCTGATTGACGGTTCGAACCCACCCGCCGTTCCATCCTCTTGAGGGCAACACTGCCGCGGGCGGATGCTAATGTCGTGATTTTGAAGTTCGCTGGATTTCGATATCGCGCGTCGGGCGAACTTCAGAATCAAAACGACACTAGAAATCAATAAGTTGCTAGTGTCCTTCGATTCTGAAACTCGCTCGCCCCTTGATATCGAACTCATGCGAATTTCAGAATCGGGACACTAAAGGGCGAATTTACCTGTCCGCCGCTCGCTTGCAAGCTGAGGCGTGACGGTCGGCGAAATCCGGCGGGAACGTTTTTTCCGGCGGGCGCCGTTGCGGCAGTGCATCGGACCTTTAGGATCGCTGACGTGAGGGAGTCGCAATTGGATAAGGGGGAGGCTCGGCGCATGATACAGAATGGCAATCCGCCGCTGCCGGCCGGCGTGCGGCTCTTCTCGGCCGCGGTGATCGTCGTGCTTCTGATGGGCGCCGGACTGTTCTTCGCGCCTGATCTCGTCAAGGCGCGCTGGCCCTGGGCGCTCACGCCCTTCAATGCCCGTTTCCTCGGCAGCTTCTATCTCGCCGAGATGGTGGCGATGGTCGCGCTGCTCGTCTGGAACCGCTGGTCGCCGGGGCGGATGATCCTCATCATGGCGTTCGTCTTCACGTCCATCGTGTCGGCTTTCTCGCTCTTCCACCTCTATCAGTTCAATCTCGGCCGCAAGTCGCCCTGGATATGGCTCGTGGTCTACATCGGCTCGGCGCTGGTGTCCTTCTGGTTTCTGTGGCGCGCCAAAGACACGCCGCCGGTCGCGGTTGCGGTGTCGGGTCCCGCCTGGCGGCGCTATTTCAGGGTGGAAGACGCCCTCCTGATGCTCTACGGGCTCGGGCTCATCATTTTGCCGGGCATCTTTGCCGGCTTCTGGCCATGGCCGATCGACGCGTTCCACGCCCAGATCTACAGCGCGATCTTCATAACGGCGGCCGCCGGAAACGAGCTGCTGGCTCGCAGCGCACCTCGCGAGGAATTGGTCGCGCTCGGCGCCGCGCAATTTGCCTTGGGCATGCTTGCGATCGCCGGTCTGCTCGTGACGGACGCGGCCGTGAAGCGCGTCGACTGGTCGGCGCCCGGCACCTATCTCTGGCTCGCGCTGTTTGCCCTGATCGCGGCGACCGGCCTCGTCAAGCTCGGCGCGGCATTCGCGAAGTCCAGGGCGTAGTCTCCCGACGCCGCTAATCCAGGTCGAAGTTGCCGGTCGGAATGGTCAGCCGGTATTCCAGATCGGTCTTGCCGATCGAAAGCTTCGCCGTGCCGTTGACCGAGGCCGGCACCACACGCTCGAGCGCGACGCTGCCGAAGCGCTTCTCGCCGGCTGCGGGACTGTGGGACGGGGTCGTCTCGCGCCAGGTGAGGCTGAACGAGGCGCCGTCGTTTGCCTCTGCCGCGATGGTGACGACGCCATGGGCCTTCGATAGCGCGCCGTAGCTTACGGAATTGACGGTGAGCTCATGCAAAGCCAGTCCGACATGCAGCGCCGCATTGGGGTTGAGGTAAGGATTCAGTCCCTCGATCCTGAGGTGCCGGGCCGGGTCCGAAACATAGCGCCCGACCTGGCCGAGCACCAATTCGCGCAGGTCTGCGCCGCGCCAGTTCGACGACGTGACGAGGTCCTGCGAGGAGGCGAGCGACTGCAGGCGTCCGCGAAAACGCGCCAGGAAGCCGTCGATCGAGTCCGAGTAGCGCCCGGTCTGCGTAGCGATGCTCTGGATGATGGCGAGCAAGTTCTTGGAGCGATGGCTCACCTCGCGCAGCAAGGCGCGCAGCGTCTGCTCGCGCCGCTTGCGGTCCGTCACGTCGACCGCGGTGGTGATGACGCCGTTGACCTCGTCATTGGCCGACTTGTCGGCGTCGATCGAGATCTCGTACCAGCAGGCTCCGTTTCCACCTGATACCCTGATTTCGAGGTTTTCCGCATCGCCGGTATCGCGCACCCTTTTCTTGGCGGCGACAACCCGCTCTGCCTCGGCCGCGGGGAGGAATTCGAAATCCGTCATGCCGACGAGATCACCTTCGCTCCAGGAGGCGGGCACGTTCTGCGCCCATACGACGAACAGCGAAGAATCCTGATAAATGAGAGAGATGCCGGTATGGCGCAGCGCACGCATCAAGGTCTGGCCCGTCTCCAGGCCGCTTTCGGCAGTGTGGGTGTTCATGGCGCCCACGGCTCTTTGTCCGCCGGTTGTTGTTTCTCCTTGCTGCGGACACATGTGAAACACCCGCCTTCCCTCGCGCGGTGTGAACGATCAAATCCCAAACAAGTTCCGCCGGCCAAAGTCTCCTCGGAGAACTTCGACCGGCGGCTCTGAAAACCGCTTGAGGGGGTCGGTTTCCAGGAGTGGGGTTACGAGGCGATCTTCAGCCGGTCCTCGCTCAACTCGCCCGCCGGAAAAGCCCCGCGATCAGCGAAATGATCAGGAAGGCGAGAAAGATGAAGAAGAGGATCTGCGCGATGCCAGCCGAGGTTCCGGCAATGCCGCCGAAGCCAAGAGCACCGGCAATGATCGCGACTACAAGGAAGACAAGCGCCCAGTAAAGCATGGCAATCTCCTTAGAAACTGATTGTTGAAAAACGGGTTGGGTAAAAATTTGTTCCAATTCGCAGGCTCGTGGAGGGCGCCTGTCGAGAACCTCAGGCCGCTGCCTTTGCCTGGCGGTCGAAGAACAGCGCCTGGCTGATCAGTGCCTTCACCATTTCGGGATTGAACGGCTTGGTCACGAGGAAAGCCGGCTCGGGCCGCTCGCCGGTCAGCAGACGCTCGGGGAAGGCGGTGATGAAGATCACCGGAACCTGCGCATTGGCCAAAATCTCGTTGACCGCGTCGATCCCCGAACTGCCGTCCGCGAGCTGGATGTCGGCAAGGATCATCTTGGGATGGGTCCTGGCGAACAACGTCGTTGCCTCGGCGTGTGTGCGGGCGGTGCCCACCACCCGATGGCCGAGGCTCTCTACCATGTGTTCGATGTCCATGGCGATCAGTGGCTCATCCTCGATGATCAGCACGTCTGTCGCCACCTGGCGGGAAATCTCGTTGCTCGCCTGGCTGATCAGCGAGATGAACTCGCTGCTCGTCACATCGAGGACCTCGGCCGCCTCGTCGTCGGAGAATCCCTCCACGGCGACCAGCAGAAAGGCCTGTCGCGGCCGTGGCGCAAGCGTGGCCAGATTTGCGGCGGCGCGCCGCTCCCAGGCAGAGGCCGGTGCTTCCTGCGGCACCTTCACCGAAATGGAGGTGAAGAGCCGCGCAAACAGCTTGTAAAGCGCGATACGGTCGCTGGATGCGTCGGGGAATATGCTGTTGTCGGCGATGATTGCTTCCAGCATCGCCGCGACCATGGCGTCGCCGCTGCTCTGCGAGCCGGAGGTGGCCCGAGCGAAGCGGCGAAGGAAGGGCAGATGCGGTGCGATCTTTACAGACAAGTTCATGAATGACGTCTCCCTCATGACGCAAAATGAGTGCCGAAACCGGAAATAGCTTGCGCCGAATGGTGCTTCAACAGGCCGAAAACGACAATGGAGACAAAAAGTTCCGGTTGCGGGAACGAAAATCCGGACAATGCGTTTAGGGGCCCAGTCGGGGAGAATTCACTCTTCTGAGTTCCACGTGGCTGACGTGTCATGTATCAGGGCCGTGGGCAGCGGAGAAGACGGGGCAAAATATTCCATGACAAGGACCATGAGAGATACGCAAGGCGCAACGCCGACGCGGGCAAAAACATCGTCGGCGGACCATCTCGGGTCCAATACGGAGATCGCACGCATGCTCGGGGAATATTATGGAAAGCTGCTTTCGAACGAGGTGCCCGATCGTTTCGCGAAGCTTTTGAACGAGCTCGAAAGGGCGGAGCCGGGGAAGATGGAGGCCACCGAAACCAAGGCCGAGGACTAATGTCGGAAGCAGCAAACTTCAAGACGGATTTGCTTGCAGCGATCCCGAGTCTCCGTGCCTTCGCCGTTTCGCTGGCGCAGAACTCCGACAGGGCGGACGATCTTGTCCAGGAGACGCTGGTCAAGGCTTGGGACAAGCAGGCGAGCTTTCAGCCCGGCACCAATCTCAAGGCATGGCTGTTCACGATCCTGCGCAACGAGTTTTATTCGCAGATGCGCAAGCGCGGGCGCGAGGTGCAGGACAGCGACGGGGCAATGACCGCGCGGCTCGCCATTCACCCGAGCCAGGAAGGCAAGCTCGATCTCGAAGATTTCCGCAAGGCGCTGCAGGTTCTGCCCGAGGATCAGCGCGAGGCGATCATCCTGATCGGCGCGTCAGGCTTCTCCTACGAGGAAGCAGCCGAGATCTGCGGCTGCGCTGTCGGCACCATCAAGAGCCGGGTCAGCCGGGCGCGCGTGCGCCTGCAGGAAATCCTGCAGATTTCCGGGGAAGCGGATTACGGGCCCGACGCGATCGCGACGCAGGTCATGGGATCGCCGGCCAGTTGAGCCGGCGCCGGGTCAGCGCCGCCCTGTCACGGAGGCGACCGCGTCGATCAGGTCCGCGCCGGTGTAGGGCTTCCCGATGACAGGGACACCGGGGAAGTCGTTCAGAAGCTCGTCGAGTTCGACACGACCGGAAGCAAAGACGAAGGGTCGGCCGCTTTTGGCGAGCCGCTCCGCGAAAGGAAGCGTGGAAACACCCGACAGCATCAGATCGATGATCGCGACGTCAAAGTCCGCGACGGATCCGTCATCCTGCAACTCGTCGAGACTTTGTTTCACGACAACATCGGCCGCCCCGTGGTCGCGGCACAAGAGCTCGACATCCATGGCGATCAGGAATTCGTCCTCGAGCAGCAGGATTCGAAGACCTTCCAAGGTATCATTTGCTGGCAAATCGTCGGGCTCCCGTTGCGGACAATAGATGGACAAGTTTGCGGGCCGTGTCATTTAAAAAAGACGTAAACCCGTCAGGAACGGATCAGCCGGCCACGCCTGGTCAGGCCAGGCGATACCCGTGCGAAAAATGTCCGCTTCGCCCGCTAGAGGTCTTCCGGGATTTCGACAAATCCGAGCTTGCCTTCATGAGCAAGTTCAAGAAAGGCGAGCTCAGCATCGACAAAGGCGCGACCCTGCTGGTCGAAGGCAGCCACAGCGCGCACCTTTACACCGTTCTTGGCGGATGGGGCTTTCGCTACAAGCTCCTGCCTGACGGTCGCCGGCAGATACTGAACTATCTCGTTCCCGGCGATCTGATCGGCCTGCAGGGCAGCCTGATGGGGGAAATGCAGCACTCGGTGGAAGCGCTTTCGCCGATGTTGTTGTGCGTCTTCGAGCGTGAGGAGCTTCAGTCGCTCTATCGCAACCACCCTGGACTTGCCTACGACATCACCTGGATAGCCTCGCGCGAGGAGCAGATGCTCGACGAGAACCTGCTGAGCATCGGCCGTCGCAGTGCGTTGGAGCGCGCTGCCTACCTCATCGCATTCATCGCGTCGCGCGCGGCCAAAGTCCTGCTCAACGGCAAAGCCGGTTCGCCCCTTCCGATCACGCAGTCGCATGTCGCCGATACGCTCGGCCTGTCGCTGGTCCATACCAACAAGACCTTGCGCAAGCTGATGAACCGCAAGCTGATTGTGTGGCGCGACGGGGGCTGCCAGGTGCTCGATATGCAAGGGCTGAAGGAGCTTGCCCGCTGGGAGGGCCTGCAGGAAACGAAGCGGCCCCTCGTCTGAACCTCAACGCCGGGCATTTTTGGTCAGTTCGGGCCAGTCCGTGGCCGGGAAGATGTTGCGGATGACGGCGTAGACCACCAGCAGCGCGGGGATGGCGATGAAGCCGCCCAGCGCGCCCCACAGCCAGATCCAGAAGATCAGGGCGAGCACGACCAGGAAGGGATTGAGCGTCATCGCCTTGCCGATCACCATCGGCGTCACAAACTGCGATTCGAGCAGGTTGATGCCTTGATAAATGAGCGGCGGGATCAATGCCCCGCCGATCGTATCGAATTCGGTGAGCCCGACCACGAGCAGCACGATCGTCATCAGCAGCGGACCGAGAAAGATGATGAAGTTGCTGACGATCGCGAGCGCGCCCCAGAGAGCGGCCGAGGGGACGCCCACCAGATAAAGCCCGGCGCCGACCGCGGCTCCTTCCACGACATTGATGATGGTGACCGACAGAAGGTAGCGGGAAACCAGCGCCTCGACATCGCGAAAGATGTGCGCGACCCGCCAGCGCAGTCGGCGCGTGAAGCAGAGCTTGAGAATGGCGATGCGCGTCTGGTGCCGGGTCGCGACGAAAAAATAGAGGCTGGCGAGAAAGATCAGGATTTGCGCGATCAGCGCAGGCGCCAGCGTGGCGACGCTCTCGACCGGCGAGCCGTCGTCGACCGAAACGGTCAGGCCTTTTCCACCCGTGATATTGCGGATTTCGTCGCGGGCGGCCCGAATCGAGTCGAGCGGCTCCCTGAATTGGGCGAGTTGGCTCTGGAGGCCATTCCAGATCTGAGGGATGCGGGCGGCCCACAGCGAAAGCGGCGTCGCCACAGCCAGCGCAAAGAGCCCGACGATCACGATGAACAGGAGGAAGACGACGAAGGCCGACAGGCCGGGCGAAACCCCGTACCACTCGATCCGGTTGGCGACGGGTCCAAGCATCAGTCCGATCACGATACCGGTTGCAACCGGCGCCAATATGTATTCCCCGGCTTGCAGCGCGAAAACGAGAGCGACGAGGCCCATGAAGATGGCTGCGACCTGCGAACCCCGCGCGAGAAGCACTTCGAAATTTGATTTCGGGGGAAGCCGGACGACCGGCGCCTTCTTCACGGTGCGGTTCGACATCGGATTTTCCGGCTGGACTTGAGCCTAGAAACGCATTTTCATGCCGGCAGTTCCGCGGAACAGGAACCGCGGTGCGCATCGAAGCGTTGCTGGTGACTAAGTTTGAAGCCGGTAAACGCAGGGAGCATTGGCCATGGCACAAACAGCAGGACCGAAGGGCGCAGCCGAGCAGAATGGTTCGCATTCGGCCGAGGATCTCGCCGCCGACATCGAACAGTTGAAAGCGGATATCGCAGCGCTCGCCAGGCAGCTTCAGGAAACCGGCCAGCACTCCTACGGCGCCGCACGTCGCGCCGCCAGTGAAGGCGTCGAGCAGCTTAGAGCGCAGGGGGAGGCGGTCTACGAAAACGTCGAGAGGCAGCTTGCCGACACGGTGCGTGAGAAGCCGGTCACCTCACTGGCCATCGCCGCCGGTATCGGTTTCCTCTTTGCGCTCATGACACGACGCTAGCCCCTCGAGAAATGCGCGCCGTATGCTCGCCTCGCTGATTGCAGCCTTCGTCTCGGGCGAGGCCATGGATGTGGTGCGGCGCGCCAGAACGACCGCGATCGCCTACGTGCTCGTCACGATCTTTGCGCTGATGGGGATCGGTTTTCTGATCGGCGCCGGCTATATCCTGGCCGCGCGGCGATTCGGGAACCTCGAAGCCGCGGTCGGCTTCGGTATCGCCTTTCTGCTGATTGCGATCCTCATCCTCGTGGTGCGGTCGATCATGTCCTCGACGCGGCAAGCCAGGCGCAACCGCCGCACCGCCGATCTTGCGGCGATCGCCGGCACCGCCGCGGTCACAGCGCTGCCGCTGCTTTTGCGCAGCAAGGCTGGCATCGGTGGACTTGTCGCACCGCTTGTCGCGCTCGCGGCATACGCGATCTACCGCGAGAACCGGAAGGGCAAGCCCCACGATCGCGATGAGGACGAACGGTAGGATCGGCCGTTGCGGCAACGCAGGCACTCCTTGAAAAGATCGTCGGAACCATCGCCCCGTCCCCGGATTTTCCATCGACAGCATCGTCTCCGAACGGAGGAATCGAATGACCAAGGTCATTCCCACAGACAAGGCGCGCCAAGGCCGTCGGGGCCGCCATGTTCTGCTTATTCTGATCGGCGGCCTGATCTTGGCCTTCATCGTTTGGGGTCTGGTGGAGATCTATGGCAAAGCCATCGAACCGTCAGGCGAAACGATCTCGGCAACGTCCATTCATTCGGTCGACATTCCACGGCTGAGCTGAGCTTCCGTCTTTTTATCTCCGCGCGGCACGAGAACATTCAGCGCCTTCTGGTGAATTTCGATGGTTGTCTCCCGCGCCAGCGGCAGCAACTCGCCGTCGATCACACAACGCCGCTTGCCGGTGCGCGATAGCACCTTCAGCACGACACGCTCGCCCTCATGGATCTCTACATGGGGGTTGTCGCGCCAGCGCCCGCGCGCCATGTGGAGAAGGAAACGGATCAATTGGCTGCGCTGGCGGGCGACGGTGACATAGATGCCGAGCACACCGCCATCCGGCTGATCTGCATAGGGCAAGTGGCCTTCGCCGAACAGGTTGTTGGTGATGCCGATACCTGTGGTCTGCGTCAGAATTTCCGCATCTCCGATGTTGAGAGATACCTTCAGCGAAGGCGGGGCAACAAGGGTGGCCAGGGCGGCCCTGGCTGATGCCCTCATTTTGCCCAGGCGCGACCCGAATTTCATCTTCTCGCGCGAGGCGACCATGTCGGCATGCATGCCGATCGAAAACTGATGGACGAACGGCCGTCCGTTGGCGCTGGCAATATCGACAGCTCTAATCGCACCGTCGGCAAAGGACTCCACCGCGGCGTCGAGTGACAGGGGGATGCCGAGGCCGCGCGCGAAGAGGTTCATCGTGCCCGCAGGCAGTATTGCCAAGGCTTTTTTCCGATTCATGAGCGCGGCCGCTGCGGCCGACACGGTGCCGTCGCCGCCGCCGGCGATCACGACATCTGCGCGGCTCGCGGCAGCCTTGGCGAGTGTCCTCTCGACCGCAGCGCCCGACGCGACTTCCATGTCGAGGCTATGACCGGCACGTTCCAGCACGTCGGCCATCTTCCCGCCGAAAGCGTCGAGATCGACCGTGCGGAGTGTTCCGCCATCCCGGTTGAGCACCGCAATGAAACGCATCAGCAAAGCCGCAAGAAGAGTGAAAACAGCCCGGTTGGATCAACGCCGAACGGGGCCTGAAAGTTCCGTTCCGTGCAAGTCTTGCCGGCCTCTTCCCACGTATTTTCCCTGACGGAACCACAGCCTGATGATGGCGTTGTGAAAAAGTGGCGCCGCGCCTGCCCTCCTTGCGACAGTCCGGCAAAGGCGCGGCCATGCACGGCAATTTATGCACAAGGAGAAGGTATCATGATCCGCAATCTTTTGGCTACGACGGCGCTCGCCGCACTTGTAGCGACGGGTGCCTATGCGCAGCAGGACCCCGCTCAGCCGGCCCAGCCTGCGCCAGCAACGGAGCAGCCGGCCGCACCGGTCGTCAAGGCTGACGGTTATCTTGCCTCCAACATCATGGGCGAGAGCGTCTATAACGGTACCGGCGACAACGCCGAGAACATCGGCGACGTTAACGACCTTGTTCTGGATAAGGATGGCAACACGCAAGCTGTGGTAATCGGCGTTGGCGGCTTCCTTGGTATCGGCGAGCGCAACGTTACGGTCGAGTTCAGCAAGCTGAGCTGGGCCGAGGGAAATGGCGACCGTTGGCTGGTCTATCCCTCCACGAAGGAGCAGCTTGAGGCGCTGCCGGAATTCGACCGCCGGCCGTATGACCCGGCATCATCTGCAACGACGGCATCGAACGATAACGGCGCGACGACAACCACGACCGCCCAGGCTCCGGCAACCGAACCTGCTCCCGCCACAACGGAGCAGCAGGCGGCCGGAAGCCAGGCTACCGACACCACCACTACGGCTGCGATCGACAAGTCGACGCTGGTGCCTCTCCCCTCGGACCAGGTCAGCGCTGACAATCTGATCGGCACCACCGTATATGGCGCCAATGACGAGAACATCGGCGAGATCAATGACGTGGTCCTCGGAATGGACGGCAAGGTTGACGCTGTGGTTATCGATGTCGGCGGCTTCCTTGGCATGGGCGAGAAGCCCGTCGCTGTCGGATTCGAGAAACTCTCCTTCATGACAGACAAGGACGGCAGCAAGTATCTTTATACGAACTTTACAAAGGAGCAGCTCGAAGCTCAGACTGCTTACGACAAGGGCACCTACGCCCAGCAGCGTGACCAGCAGCGCATGATGGTTCAGTAGACTGGACCGCTCAGGTAAACCCAAGCCCGCGCCGAGCCTCCGGCGCGGGCTTTCTGCGTTTACGGCAGCGCGTGATACTCGCCGACGACACCGGCCTCGGTAAGTTCGCTCAGCGCCAGCGACTGGTCCAGATGCTCGGCGCGCCAGGCAAGCAGCCGCTCCGCCATCACTATGCGATCGCCCCGATACGCGGGGTCTTCCGCGACATTCAGCGTTTCGTCGGGATCGTTTGCCAGGTCGAAGAGCACCGGCGGCAGCCCGCCACCGAAATGCACGTATTTGAGGCGCTCGCTGCGGATCACGGCGAGATTGCACTGCCTCGACTCCAGGCCGTACTGATTTTCGATCCGCCGGCCTCCGACCGAGCGGAAATCGAACTCCCAATGTGCTGCGTCGCGCCATTTTCCAGGTGTCGTGCCGTCCAGGAACGGTCTCAGCGAGCGGCCGTCGAGATGGGCCGGGATGTTCCCGCCCAGGAGATCGATGGCGGTCGGCACGATATCGACCGCCTCCGTGAAGGCTTCGACCGTGCGGCCTGCCGCCGCCCTGCGGCGCGGGTCGCGTATGACCAGCGGGATATGGTAGCTGCCGTCGAAGAAGCCGCCTTTGCCGAGCATGAGATGGTCGCCCGTCAGCTCGCCGTGGTCGGAGGTCAGGATGACGACCGTATCGTCCCATACGCCGTGTCGTTTGACGGCGGCGACGATGCGTCCGACCTGCGCGTCGACCTCCGAGATCATGCCGAAATAGAGCGCGCGGATCTGCCGGAACGCTTTCTCGTCCCAGCCCGAAACCCTGCCGTTGGCGCCGACCACGAAGTTTTCCTTGCGCTGATTGTCGAGCTCGTAGCTTACTCCGGGATGGATCAGCCGCTCGATGTCCTTCGAACCGGCCCGGCGGAAGGCTGGCCCATCGTCCGGATCGTACATGGTGTTGTAGGGGGCTGGCACGACAAAGGGCGGGTGCGGCGAGATGAAGGAGACGTGCGCGAACCAGGGCGCGCCCTGCTCGCCGAGCCAGCGGATGAATTCGCCGGCGATGAAGGCGCCCGGCGTCTCGTCTTTCGAATAAACGGGCGGAGCGTTGGTGACCTCTTCCTTTGCTCCTGCCGGCCGGTGAATGTCCGGAAAGCCGGCGCCGACATCGACGCCGCGGGCCGCAAGCCAGGAGAGCCATTGCTTCTGGTTCTCTGGCAGCAACTGCCGCGGCTTGAAGCCAGGCAGCCCGCCCTCATAGGTGGTGAGCACCGGATCGCGCGGCGAAAATCGGCGCGGGTCGGGCGCGGTGTCGGTGTGGCCGAACAATATCGGGTCATAGCCCAGCCGCCGGGCAAACAGCGCGATGTTGCCGTGGCGCGCGTCGAGCGGTGTGCCGTTGCGGCAGACCCGGTTCGTCATCTGGTAGAGGCCCGTGTAAAGGCAGGCACGCGCGGGCGAGCAGGGCGCAGCACCCGCATAGTGGCTGGCAAACAGCACGCCTTCGGCCGCCAATGCGTCGGCATTCGGCGTCCTCACGGTTGGATGGCCCGCGGCCGACAGGCATTCGCCCCGCCACTGGTCGCAGGTGATCAGGAGAAGATTGGGTCGTTCCGGCGCTGCCATCCGATGTTCCTGTCCCAGCCAACCATGTCATATAGACCGATGTCGAAAATCGGCATCATCCGATAAACAATTGGGGTGTTGCTGTTCAACAATAGTGAACGGATCATATCATGTGCCGCGCCTTTCCGTGACCGGTCGTCCGCCGCCATATACCAGCCAACGCGGCGATTGCCCGCTTGAGACGGCCGAAAGGAGACTGCCATGCTCAACCAGATCAAAGGCCTGCATCACGTGACCTCGATGGCCGGGGATGCGCGCCAGAACAATGATTTCTTCACCCACAAGCTCGGCCTGCGCCGGGTCAAGAAGACGGTCAACTTTGACGCGCCGGACGTCTACCATCTCTACTACGGCGACGAGATCGGCACGCCGGGTTCGGTGATGACGTATTTCCCCTTCCCCAACATCGGCAAAGGCAGACCGGGCGTCGGCGAGGTCGGCACCACCGTCTTCTCCGTTCCCGAGGGCACGCTTGCCTATTGGCAGGAGCGGCTCGCCGGGGAGGGGGTGACCGGCATCGAGCCCGAAACGGCGTTCGGCGAAAAGCGGCTGCGTTTTGCCGGTCCCGACGGCGACAGCTTCGCGCTGGTCGAGGTCAAGGACGACGCCCGCGAGCCCTGGACACATGGCGGCGTGCCGGCAGACGATGCGATCCGCGGCTTCCATTCCGCCTCGCTGAGGCTGAAGGATGGCGGCGCCACCGAGGAGCTTCTGAAGTTCATGGGCTACGAGCCGGTCGAGACGTCCGGCAACGTCAGGCGGCTCGCCATCGAGGGCGGCAACGGCGCCGACGTGATCGACATCGAGACGCTGCCAGGTGCGAACTTTGCCGATCTCGGCGCGGGTTCCGTTCATCACATCGCCTTCGCCGTTGAGAACCGGGAAAAGCAGCTCGAGGTGCGCAAGGCGCTGGTCGACACAGGCTATCATGTGACTCCGGTGATTGACCGCGACTATTTCTGGGCGATTTATTTCCGCACGCCGGGCGGCGTGCTGTTCGAGGTCGCCACGAACGAACCCGGCTTCGACCGCGACGAGGACACGGCCCATCTCGGCGAGGCGTTGAAGCTGCCCAGGCAGCATGCGCATCTGAGGGCCTATCTGGAGAAGCATCTACAGCCGCTCGAGCGCGATCGGTAAAGGTGGTCACCGGTTTTACGTTCGATCGCGCTCCGATCGAATCGGAAGGCTGACAGGAGAACGACAATGTCGACGATGAGCTACATCCACACGTCGCTGCCTGCTCCGGCGGGCAGTCCGCTGCTCTTCCTCTTCCATGGCACGGGCGGCGACGAGAACCAGTTCCGGTCGCTCGGGCGCAGCCTCATGCCGGGCGCCGGCATCGTTGCGCCGCGCGGCGATGTTTTCGAGAACGGCGCCGCGCGGTTCTTCCGCCGCAGGGCCGAAGGCGTTTACGACATGGGCGATCTGGCGTTGCGCACCAGGAAGATGGCGGACTTCGTGCGCGCCCACCGTGACGCGGCCAAGCCGTCGTCGGTGCTCGGGCTCGGCTATTCCAACGGCGCCAACATTCTGGCGTCGGTGATCTTCCATGACCCGACGCTGTTCGATGCGGCGGTGCTGATGCACCCGCTGATCCCGTTTGCGCCGATCATCGATGGCGACCTCGCCGGCAAGAAAATTCTCGTCACGGCCGGCGGACATGATCCGATCAGCCCGGAGCACATGACGCATCGCCTCGAAGCGCATTTGCGAGCCACAAAGGCGAATGTCACGATAACCTGGCACGGCGGCGGGCACGAGCTTCGGCCGAGCGAGATCGAAGCGGCGCGGCAGTTCTTCGCACCCTATGCGGCCAGGCCCAAGGAGCGAAACGCATGAGCGACGCCGAATCCGAAATCGAACTGGAAGATAGCGGCTCGAAGGGCTGCTATCTCCTGCGCTCCGCCGAGGGAGCCGTCGCCGAGATGACCTTCACCAAGGTCGGCGAGCACATCGTCATCATCGATCACACCGAGGTGCCCGACGCCTTCCGCGGCCAGGGCGCCGGCCTGCGGCTCGTCACCCGCGCTGTCGAGGACGCGCGTGCGGCAGGCAAGAAGATCATCCCGCTCTGCCCCTTCGCCAATGCCCAGTTCCACCGTCACAAGGAATGGGAGGACGTGCTGAACCGGTAGCTGGAACCGTCGCCCCATCCCCCTTACATACGCTGCGAAGGAGTTTGGCCATGTCCGAGATCAGGGTCGAGGAAAACCAGTCGCGCGGCCGCTATGTCGTCGAGACGCCGGACGGGCAGGAGGCCTACCTCACCTTCGTGCGCGAGCGGCCCGACCATATGAGCATCACCTACAGTTATGTCCCGCCGGCTTTCCGCGGTCGGGGCGTTGCGGCCGGGCTCGTTGCGCGGGCGGTGGAAGACGCCCGCGCGGCGGGCGCGAGGATCACACCGGTCTGCGGTTATGTCGCCGCCGAGTTCCGCCGCCACAAGGCCTGGCAGGACGTGCTGGGGTAGGTTGCTCTGGTGCCTCAGCCTTCAGTAGGGTTTTGCTGGCGGTAAAAGATAACCCGCGCGCCCGGGAACAATTGCAGGAAATAATGGAAATCGCCGACATTGCAGGTGAGCACGGTGCAGCCGAGCTTGTGCGCCTGAAGGAAAAGAACCGAATCCTGCAGCGCCCGCAACTTGTCGTCTTTGGCGTATCCTTGAGTGCGGCAAAGAACGCCCGACAGGATTGCTGCACGTCCGAGCACGTCGGCATCGGGCGTAAAGATCCGATGTCGGGGCATTTTCTTCACGAGGTCGCCGATCTGTCGGGTTGCCGCGGTGGTGCCAGGATGCCTCGGGTCCAATGCGCCAACGGCGTGCATCAGTTCTTGAATCGCTACCGTCGAATGATTCACCTGTCGAAGGTTGAAAAGGTCTTCGATCGCCGGCGGCGTGCGGTCTTGAACCTGATCGATGTAGACGCAGGTATCGAGCAACAGCTCTGGTCCGGGTTCGGCTTGATCGTCAAGAAAGGGCAATTCCGCAGGGCTGCGTCGGCTGAGTGTTCTTCGAGCATCGAAGCGCGCCCAGCGCAGCGCGGCATCGAAATCGAAGGCCGCCAAGCTCAGTAGCCGAGCTTGATGTCGGGGTCCACGGTGCCTCTTGAGGCCCGGAAGACTTCAACGAAATCATCTTCGAGCGCGATATTGGCGAGAGCAAACTCCAGGAGTTCGGTGTCGGAAACAAGTCCCGTTCGGGCCTTCGCCTGCTTGATAAGGTTCGCGCTGATGCGAGCTGTTATACGACCGTCCTTTCCTTAAGCAGACCTGATTTCTCGGCACGCGACAGGACAGCCGCCACCAGATCGGTGCGGCGTTCGCGCGACGGCGTTGCCACTGAGCCGGTTCGACTTTTCTCTGCGGGCGGCCTAGCGGCCTGGTTTGCGCTCATCGATATCGACGTTCAACAAAATTCAGATTTGTCTAACATCGCGCAGTTGAGCGCGCATTTCAAGGGCCCCGTCCCGTAAACCCCATCCGTTTCAGCCAGTCCTTGCCGACGCCGCGGTCGCTGATGATCGGCAGCGGGTCTTCCGAGTCCAGCCGCGAGCAGATGCGATAGACCTCCAGCGTCTCGGCCGTCATCTCGCCGCGTTTATGAAAGAACATCGCCGCCGCATAACGCGTGCGGCCGGACCAGCTCTGCCCAAGCGGCGTGTTCACCAGCGCCCAGTTCTCGGCGATCTCGTCTTCGCTTGCCATGTTGGTCAGAACCTGCCCGGCGGGTTGGCGCCGCGGCGGTCGAGCTTGATGAAAGGCCTGGGCACGATCTTCGCCCGCTTCATCAGCTTGCTGTATTGCAGCTCGCGCAGGGCATAGATCTCGACCCAGAGGTCGTCGGTGATCGTATCGCCGAACGGCCGCGTCAGGCTGGCGATCGCGATGTTGCGTTTCGCCATCGGTGACCAGATCGCAGCGCTGACAAGTCCGGCCTCCGTCGCTTTCTTGTGATAGACGATGGCGTGCTCGGCCGGCACGTTGCCCTCGATCTCGAGACCCACCAGCACATGCCGCAGCGTCTTGTTGCGGCGCGCCGCCAGGATCGCGCGGCGCCCGTTGAAATGCGGCTTGTCCGGGTCGACCATGAAACCCAGCCCGATCTCGTCGGGCATGCGCAGCCGGTCGGCCCGGATCGCGTGCTCGGCGGTCACGAAATCGGCGTTGGCGACGATCAGCCCGGCCTCGACGCGCGCCCGGTTCAGCGCATGGTAGCCGATCGGCCGGATGCCGTGGATCGTGCCGGCTGCCATCAGCCGGTCCCACAACGACAGCGCGTGCTCGACCGGCACGAACAGCTCGTAGCCGAGGTCGCCGGTGAAGCCGGTGCGGGAAATCGTGACTGTTCCGCCTTCGTGCGGGAAATCGCTGAGATCGAAGAGCCTTAGCTTCTCGACGCCTTCGAAGCCCGCCGCCTCCAGCACCGCGAAGGAGGTCGGCCCCTGCAGGGCGAGCCCGGCGACCTGCTCCGTCTCCTCGACGACCGAAACATCGAAGCCTACGGCGCTGTCGAGCAGCCATGGCAAGTGCCGTTCCTGGCAGCAGAGGCGAAACCGCGTCTCGGTGAGCCGGAACAACGTACCGTCGTCGAGCACATGACCTTCGTCGTCGCACCATGCGGTATAATGCACCCGCCCGGGTCCGAGCTTGGCGACATCGCGCAGGGTGACGCGATTGAGGAAGGCCTCCGCATCGGGCCCCTCGATGCGGTACTTCACCATGGGAGAAATGTCGAACAGTGCCGCTTGGCTGCGGATCGCGAAATATTCGAGCTCCTCGTCCCACAGCGCGTTCGGCGCCTTATAGCCGGCCCAGTTGTACCACTCCTCGGTCCCCGCCAGCGCTTCGATACGAGGCTGGAAGGGCGAAGGCAGCCGCAGCGTGCGGAAGTGGAATTGCGTGGCGTGTCCGGGGTACCGGGACCGAATGCTGCCTTGCTGGTTCATGACGGTGCCCCCACCGCCATGACCCGCCTCGCCGCATTCAACCCCGGCACGCCGGACACGCCGCCACCTGGATGCGAACCCGCGCCGGCGAGGAAAAGCCCCTCGACCGGCGTGTCGTAACCCGAAGCCCACGATACCGGTCGCGACATCAGCATCTGGTCGGCCTGCAGTTCGCCGTGATGCCAGTGCCCTCCGGGCATGCGGTAGCGCTGCTCGATATCGACCGGCGTCAACAACTGGGCGTGACGCGTCATTCTGCCGATGCCGGGCGCGTAACGCTCGAGCTGCGCCATGATGGCCTGGAAGAACTTCTGCTTGCCGGCGGCCCAGCCCTCCTTCAGCGCGTAGGGCGCATACTGGACATTTGCCGACAGCACGCAGGCGCCGGCGGGCGCGAGCGAGGCGTCGG
>Ga0081539_10000438_pt1 | contig 88645 bp, 81 predicted proteins | sample TabmetS4T2R2_FD_71023 | JGI IMG/M metagenome (GOLD analysis project Ga0081539, IMG submission 71023) | Tabebuia heterophylla rhizosphere microbial communities from the University of Puerto Rico - S4T2R2 | ecosystem: Host-associated > Plants > Roots > Rhizosphere ...
GCCCTCGGCTCGTCCGAAGTGGACACGGCCACGACCACGTCCGCCACGTCGGCCAGCGCCGCGACCGCGGCCGGGCCGGCGACGGCGACCGTCACCAACCCCGCGCCGTACTTGCCCGCCGCGGCCGCCGTGGCCGGGGTGACCAGGGCGGCGAGATCCGTCGACCCGTACGCGCCGACCTCGAGGTCGAGGTAGCGGTCCAGGCCGAGGCCGGTGACCTCCCTCATCAGCACGGCCGCGTCGTCCTTCGGGATCTCCGTGACCAGGGCCTGCACGGCGTCGGTGCGGCCGGAGAGCTGGGACATCGCCTCCCACGAGCCGGCGGTCCTGGTCTTCTCGCCGTCGTTCTCGCGGATGAGCACGCCCGAGGCGTCGTAGAGCAGGAGGTAGCGGTCGGCCATGTGTTCTTTCCCTTCAGGACCACTGGTTGTTGGCCGTGGGGGCCATGAGGCCCGTGTCGGTGAGGATCCGGGGCAGGTCGTCGGCCAGCCACGACTCGACGACCAGCCCGTCGACGACCCGGTGCACCTCCGCGGCGGTGACCGTGAACGCCTTGCCCGTCGGCGGCATCCCGCGCAGCGAGCCGGTGTGCGTGCCTTCCGCGGTGAACAGGCAGGTCACGTAATCGCCCTCGGCGATCAGCTGGACGACGGTCACCCGGTAGTCCGGGAACGCGTCCCGCCACTCCCGGACGGCCATCTTGAACGCCTCCGGCCCGGGCGGGAAGCTCATGCCCGCCTTGTGGATCGCGAACTCCGGCGCGAACAGGTCACGCACGACCGCGTAGTTCCCGGCGTTGACGACCTCGTCGACGATCCGCTGGACGATCTCCTTGTTACTGGGCAACGGACTCGCCTCCGGTGGTGGCTGGGGCCGGCTTGGCGGCGGGCGCCTTGCCGGGTGCGTGTTGCTGCAGCGGGATCTCCCTGAGCGTCAGCGTGATCAGGAACCCGGCGACGGCGACGAAGATCGCCGCGATGAACACCGTGTGCAGACCGTCCTGAACGGACTGGATCAGTGGGCCGCGCACGTCCGCCGGCAGCGCGCGGATCTGCTCCGGGCTGTTCAGCAGGTTCTTGCCGGACCCGACGTGCGCGTTCAGCACCGCGCCGAACACGGCGACGCCGATCGACCCGCCGAGCGCCTGGAAGAACTGGGCCGCCGCGGACGCGGTGCCCATGTCCCGCCGCTCCACCGCGTTCTGCACGGCGATCATCAGCACCGGCGAGATGACGCCGAAGCCGAGGCCGAAGACCACCATGTACAGCGAGGTGACCCACATCGGCGTCCCGGAGTCCATGGTGGAGAACAGGAACATCGCGACGGGCACGACGGCGATGCCGAGCACCGGGTAGATCTTGTACCTGCCGGTCTTGCTGATCAGGCGCCCGGACACGAACGTCGAGACGAGCACGCCGGCCATCATGGGCACGAGCTGCAGGCCGGAGTCCGTGGCGTCCGCGCCCTGCACGACCTGCATGAACACCGGCAGGTAGACGAGCGCGGAGAAGAACGACACGTAGCCGACGAACAGCACCGCCGAGGCGGTCGCGATCACGGGGTGCCGGAACATCCGCAGCGGCAGCACCGGTTCCCTGGCCTTCGTCTCCCAGTACAGGAAGGACGCGCCCAGCACGAGGAACGCGGTCCCGAAGCCGAGGATGGTCGGGGAGTCCCAGGCGTACCGCTCGCCGCCCCAGGTGAGCACGAGCAGCAGGCTCACCACCGACGAGGCCATCAGCGCGGCGCCGAGGTAGTCGACCTTCGCCTGCCGCACGCCGCCGTGACCGGGGAAGAGCAGCACGAGGCACGTCACCGCGACCGCGCCGAGCGGCAGATTGATGAAGAAGATCCAGTGCCAGCTGGCGTGGTCGACGAAGAACCCGCCGGCCAGCGGACCGACCACACTGGACAGTGCGAAGGTCGCCTGGATGAAACCCTGGTACTTGCCGCGTTCCCGAGGTGACACGATGTCGCCGACCGCGCCCATCGCCATGGCCATCATGCCGCCACCGCCGATGCCCTGCGCCGCCCGGTACAGGATCAGCTGCGTCATGTTCTGCGCGAGACCGCAGAGCGCGGACGTGACGAGGAAGATGCCGATGGTGATCAGCAGGATCTTCTTGCGCCCGAACAGGTCGCCGAACTTGCCCCAGATCGGGGAGGTGGCGGTCGACGCCAGCAGGTAGACGGTGACGACCCACGAGACGTCGGTGAGACTCCCGAGGTCGCCGACGATCGTGGGCAACGCGGTGGCCACGATCGTCTGGTCGATCGAGGCGAGCAGCATCACCAGGAGCAGACCGCAGAACGCACCGATGACGGTTCGTTTGCCGAGTGCGGGTCCGGTGGCCGCATAGGTGTTTCCGGCCATTGTGTCCTATCCCTCCTGCTGGCGATCGTTGTGCGTTTTCCGCGCGCCAATGCCGACCTCAGTGTGGCCGGGAATACTGACGACCGAGTCGAGCTGGCGCGGTGTTCGGCCGTACGTCCCGCACGGTGCGTTCCGGGTGGCGAGGTCTCCCCGGGGAGTACGCCGGAAGCCGTCGCCCGGGTGACGACGGGCCGGGTCCCGAGCCGCCATTCTTGAGCCATCGCAAGGAACCCAGCCGAAAGAGGACACCATGAGCGACGACACCGCGGCCATCACCGACCTGCTCGACCGCTGGGCCGAGGCCGAGCTGGCCGCCGACACGTCGGCCATCGCCCCGCTGCTGACCGACGACTACGTGGGTATCGGCCCGTTCGGCTTCACCCTCACCAAGGAGGAGTGGCTGCGGCGCCACACGTCCGGCGATCTCAACTACACCCAGTACAAGCTCGTCGACACGACCATCCGCCGGTACGGCGACGCCGCGATCGTGGTCGGCGTCCAGGACCAGGTGGCCACCTACCAGGGCAAGCCGGTCCCGGTCGAGGGCAAGCTCCGCTTCTCGGCGACCCTCGTGAAGCAGGACGGCACATGGGTCGTGGCCGGCCTGCAGATGTCCCAGCTGGGCCTGCCCCAGGGGGCGCCGGGCCGCTGAGTTTCGAGAGGAAGGCCCGGGCCGGATACCGAGCCCGGGCCTTCCGCCGCACTGGGACACTCACCGAACGTAAGCGAAACGCGTTGCCATCCCAGCATTTCTCGAGCCGTCCTCGAGCCGGCCCGTACCCGTTCCCGAGGTCTACGCTCCTGCCTCCGATGCGCGGACCAGCCCCGGCGTCACGGCGGCGTGGCCGGCGACGCGGTCGGGGTGGTCGCGTTCGTTGAACCGGCGCAGACCTTCCCTGATCTCGGGGGTGTGCAGGCAGCGGTTGAAGACCTGCGCCTCGATGCGCAGGCCCTCCGCCAGCGGCAGTCCGAACCCGCGGACGGCCGCTTCCTTGTCGCCGCGCAGCGCGCTCTGCGGGAGTGCCGCGATCGTGTGGGCCAGCTCGACCGCGCGCTCCCGGCAGGTGCCGCTGGGCACGACCTCGTTGACCAGCCCCATCTCGAGTGCCTCGTGCGCGTCGACGACCCTGCCGGTGACGATCAGTTCCATGGCCCGGCGGAAGCCCACGATGCGCGGCAGGCGTTGGGTGCCGCCGTCGGCGAGGCCGATGTTCCAGCGCCGGCACGTCACGCCGAAGCTGGCGTGCTCGTCGGCGATGGCGAGATCGGTCCAGCAGACCCATTCGAGCCCGCCGGCGTAGGCGACGCCGTTGATGGCGGCGATGGTCGGCTTGTACAGGTCGGTCCAGCGGGACGGCCCGAGCACGCCGGGTCGTTCGCCGCGGTCGTGGGCGGCCAGTTCGGCGGCGTCGGAGGTGTCGATGAGCTCACCGGCCATCGCGGCCTTGAGGTCGCCACCCGCGCAGAAGGCGCGGTCGCCGGCGCCGGTGAGCACGGCGACGAGGGCGTTGTCGTCGGCGCGGAACCTGCTCCAGGCGTCGACGAGCTCGGCGTGGGTCCGCGGGCCGATCGCGTTCATGCGTTCCGGCCGGTCGATGGTGATGACGGTGACCGGACCGTCCTGCTCGTAGTGGAGGTGTGCGTAGTTCATCAGGCCCGCGCCGGACGTTGCCGGCCGCGTGCCGGATGATCCGCTCGATCTGGGTGGTCTCCGCGCGGGCGACCTCGGGTTCCCGGGTGAGCTGGCCGTAGAGGACGACGGCGAACGGGTCCGCGTAGTGGAACGTGACGGCCTTCGCCAGCCGGAACCGCTCGCTCACGGTCCAGGCGCCGTCCAGGTCGGCGTCGAGCACCTCGGCGTGCAGCCGGTCGAAGAAGTCGTCGACGAGAGCGCAGATCAGGCCGGGTTTGTACTTCCACGAGAAAACGGCGCTTCCAGGCATTTCGCCCGGAAGCGCCGTCGTGGTTCGGCGGTCAGACGGCGAGGACCGCGGCGATGTAGGCCGCGACGGCCACGATGCCGCCGTAGGTCCGGACCTGGTGGGCGATGTGCCAGGTGTGCCGCTTCTGCGCCCACCTCTCGTCGTCGACCGTGTCGATGCTCCACTTCTCGACCTGGCGCCAGATCGGGCGGTTCACGCCCTCGGACGTCAGGCCCACGATCGCCATTCCGACGGAACCGACGACGAACAGCGTCGCCGCGGCCGCGTTGTCGGTGGCGAACGCGGCGATGACGCCGATGCCCGCCGCGATGATGCCGTTCCACACGGCGATCGGGTGGAACACGTGCATGTCGATGCGCTGGCAGGTCGACACGTACCGGTCGTACGGCAGGCCGTTGAGCAGCGGCAGGATCGACAGCTTCATGATCCAGAGGGTGCCGAGCTGGATGCCGGACGCGGCCAGCACCCAGACGCTCATGATGGTGAGGGCTGTGGTCATTTCGAATAACTCCCTGTTCAGCTGGCGAGCCGGGTCTTGCTCGTCTCTTTCCGGACCACGAACTTGATGGAGCGGGCCTCGGTCATGCAGGCCCGCATCGGACCGGCCAGGTCGCGGTGGCCCGGGCTCTGCTCCCACCGGACGAAGTCGTCCAGCGTCTCCCACTCGCTCGTGATCAACCACTGCTCGGGGTCGGCCGGCGACTGGCACACCTGGTCGAGGATGTGCCCGGGCACGCCCGTGGCCACCTCGTACCGGATGTTCTCGTACGCCTGCAGGAACTCCTCGGTCCGCTCGCGCGGCACCCGCACCAGGAACACGATTCGGGCATGGGTCATGACATTCACCCCTCGTACCGGCCGATGACCAGCGACGTGTTGTAGCCGTCGTAACCGCGTGCGTTGACCACGGCCACGTCGACGTGCCGTGGCGTGGCCTCGCGGACGAAGTTCAGCTCGCACCCCGGCGCGATGTCCCCGAGGCCGTGCGTGGCCGGCAGCGTGTCGTACCGCATGGCCTGCAGCGCCGTGGTCACGTCGACCGCCGCGCCGCCCTGGTACATCCGCCCGAGCTGCGCCTTCTGCGTGGTGACCGGGACGTCCCCGAAGACCGCGCGGATCGCGGTGGCCTCGACCAGGTCCGCCGCCGGCACGCCGACGGCGTCCGGGAACACGACGTCCACATCGGACGCCGACCGGCCGGCCCGCTCCAGCGCGACCCGCATGGCCCGCTCGTACTGCTCGGCGGAGCCGCCATCGCCGGGCCGGGTCGCGCGGCCGTCGTGCGTGGCCGCCCAGCCGAGCACCTCGCCGTAGACGTCCGCACCACGGTCGCGGGCGTGGTCGAGGTCCTCGACCAGCAGCACCGCGCCACCCTCCGCGGCGACGTAACCCTGCGCACCCACCGAGAACGGCTGGTACGCGGTGGCCGGGTCGGCCGAAGTGGACAGTCGGCGGGTCGACAGCTGGCACGTCAACGCGTATGGCGAGAGCGGTGCCTCGGTCCCGCCGGCCAGCACCACCTTGGTGCCACGCCGGATGGTCCTGGTGGCCTGCGCGAAGCTGTCCAGCCCACCCGCGGTTTCCGCGACCAGCACCGAGCACTGGCCCTTCAGTTGGTGCAGGATCGAGATCTGGCCGACGCTCGCCGCGTAGAACCAGGCGATCGACTGGTACACGCTGACCTTGCCGTCCGGCTCCGCCCACAGCGTCTGCAGCTCGCCCTGGCCGAACTCGTTGCCGCCGGACGACGACGCCAGCGCGACGGCCGCGTCATAAGGATCCACTGTGGACAAGTCGATGCCGGAGTCGTCGAGGGCCTCCCGCGTGGCCGCGAAGCCGTGCCAGGTCCACCGGTCGGTGGCGACCTTCAGCCGCGCGGTCACGTAGTCCTCGACGTCGAACTCCGGTACCTCGCCGGCCAGCGTGACCGGGTACGACGACGGGTCGAACCGGGTGATCCGGCCCAGCTTGGACGCCCCGTCCAGCACCGACTTCCAGTGCGCGTCGGCCCCGATCCCGGACGGCGCGACCACCCCGATCCCGGTGATTACCGCGCGAGTCACGCTGCCTCCTTCAACCGGCTGAACACCATGGCCGACTGGAACCCGCCGAACCCGCTGCCGACCGAGAGCGCCACGTCGACCTTCTTCTCCCGCGCGGTGACCGGCGTGTAGTCGAGGTCGCACTCGGGGTCCCGCTCGGACCAGTTGGCCGTCGGCGGCACGACGTTGTTGTCGATGGTCAGCGCGCACGCCGCCATCTCGATCGCGCCGATCGCGCCGAGGGAGTGCCCGATCATCGACTTGATCGAGCTGACCGGCGTCCGGTACGCGTGGTCGCCGAGTGCCCGCTTGAACGCCGCCGTCTCGTGCCGGTCGTTCTGCTTGGTGCCCGAGCCGTGCGCGCAGATGTAGCCGACGTCGGTCGGGTTGGTCCGGCCCTGGTCCAGCGAGACCCGGATGGCTTCGGACATCTCCAGCCCGTCCGGCCGCAGCCCGGTCATGTGGAACCCGTTCGACCGCGACGCGTACCCGGTGACCTCGCAGTACACCTTGGCCCCGCGGCGCAGCGCGTGGCCGAGCTCCTCCAGGATCAGGACCGCGCCGCCCTCACCCATGACGAAACCCTTGCGGGTCCTGTCGAAGGGCCGGGAGGCGTGCGCCGGGTCGTCGTTCTCCGGTGTGGTGGCCTTGATCGCGTCGAACGACGACACGGTCACCGGCGAGATGGGTGAGTCCGACGCACCGGCGATGATCACGTCCGCCTCGCCGTCCTGCACGAGGTGCCAGGCGTACCCGATCGCGTCGATGCCGGACGTGCAGCCGGTCGACACCACCTGCGTCGGGCCGTGCGTGCCGTACCGGTGCGCGATGTCCGCCGCCAGCGACGACGGAACCAGTGCCTGGTACAGGAACGGGCCCGCGTACGTGTGGTCGACCAGCCATTCCCTGCCGGTGTTGGAGACCGCGACGTACTCGTCCTCCAGCGCCATCGTCCCGCCGACCGCGGAACCCATGACCACGCCGGTGTTGTCCAGCGTCTGCTCGTCCAGGACCAGACCGGAGTCGGCCAGTGCCTCGGCGGCGCAGGCGAGTCCGAACTGGACGTACCGGTCCGCACGGCGGATCTCCTGTGCGGTCAGGCCGGCCGCGACCGGGTCGAAGTCGGCCTCCGCGGCCACCCTGGACCGGAACTTGGCCGCGTCGAAGAAGGTGATCTTCCTCGTCGCGGTGCGACCCGCGGTCAGGGTGTCCCAGAACTGCGCTCTCGTGACGCCACCGGGGGCGACCACGCCGACCCCGGTGACCACAACCCTGCGATGTTGGCTCATGCGGCCTTCTTCTCCCTGGCGGCCAGGATCTCCGCGGCGAACGCGGCGGCCTCTTCCCGGGTCTCGGTGTCCACATGCCCCAGCTCCGGCCGCGGTGCCAGCGGGCCGAGGTGGAACACGGCGAAGACCTCGTCGCCACCCACGTTGCGCAGCCGGTGCCGCTTCTCCTTCGGCACGAGGATCGCACTGCCGGCGGGCAGTTCCACAACCTTGTCGTCCACGTCGACCTCCAGCGTCCCGCGGATGCAGAACACGAACTCCTCGCTGTACGGGTGGTAGTGCTCGGCGATCGCCTCACCCGGGGCCAACGTGGCACCACCCATGAACCCGGACGTGCTGCCGACCGTCCGCGGCGACAGCAGCGTCTGGATGGTGCCGCCCCGCCGGTGGTCCTGCGGACAGTTGTGGATCGCCACGACCTTGTCCTCGGACGCCCTCTTCGAGTGGTGGACCTTCTCGATCTTGTCCTTGATGATCTGCAGCTGGACCTTCGAGTTCTTGTTGATGTTGTCGACCATCCACTCGTCGTCCACCGGCGCGGTGTCCTTCATGTGGAAGTCCTGGACCCAGCGCAGGATCACCGCGCCCTCGACCTCTTCGTAGTACCAGTCGAGGTTCATGTACTCGAACGGACCGGTCTCGATGCGGTGCGAGTGCGTGCGCTTCTCGTCGCGGTAACGGGTGCGCTCGCTCACCCAGCTCCACACGGTGCCGTTCTCGTCCGGGTGCATGGTGAGGCGGAAGGTGATCGTGTCGCCGTCCTCGCTCACCACGTCCGCGGCGGCGTACTCGGTGAACAGGTCCGGCCAGTTCGGCACGTCGTTGGTGATGTCCCAGACGAGCTGGAACGGCGCCTCGATCCGGATCTGGTTGTCGGTGTGCCCGGCCATGTCCGCCCCTCTACGCTGCCTGCTCGGCGGTGTTCTCGTTGATGTAGTCGACGATCTGGCCGACGTTCAGCTCGCCGGACTCGTCGGGGATCTCCACGCCGTAGGCCTTGGTGATCACGATCTGCAGCTCGAGGACGGCGAGCGAGTCGAGGCCCAGCTCCTCCAGCGTGCCCTCCCGGTTGCCGGCCAGCGTCCGCTGGTCCAGGCCCACCTTCGTGACCAGGATCGACTCGACGTCTTCGAAGGTGACGTTCGCCATTTCTTGGACTCTCCCTACTTGTCGTACGTGTAGAACGGCCGTGCCTGGGCGTCCTTCGGCGAGCGCCAGGTCGAGAGGTACGGCGAGATGTACTCGGCGAGCCGGTCGGAGATCCGGACGAACTCCGGGTGGCCCTTGATCCGGTTGATGGTTTCCTGCCCCGGCTCGTCGGTCTCCAGCAACTGGACGTAGACGTCGCCGAGTGTCCACAGTGAACGGTGCTGGACGCCGGCTATGCGGGGCAGTTCGGTGGCGTCGGACTCCGCCCAGATCTCGGCGACCTTGTCGTGTGAGTCCGGCATTATTCGAGCGATGATCAGTGATCGGTGCACGGCCAGTCACTCCAGCTTCGGCAGTGGTTTTCCTTCTGAGGATCCGCTTCGTCCGTCCCAGGGACAGGAGTCCCGAGTCACGACTCGACGGGACCCGGCCACGGGTGGTCGAGGCCGGAGGCCTGCTCGAGGATCGCGATGATCGAGGCGCAGTCGTGCTCGCCGAGGCCCTGGTTCTTCGCGTTGGTGAGCCAGTCGTGACTCGCCGCGGTGACCGGCATGGGCACGCCCAGCCGGGACGTCTCCGCCAGCACCAGCCCGAGGTCCTTGCGCATGAGCTTGAGCCGGAAGTCCGGGTTCTCGAACGCCCGCCGCGCCATCACGCCGGCCTTGAACTTCATGACCGGCGCGCTGTACCCGCTCGCCGCGATGAGCCGGATGAGCGTGCCGCGGTCGAGCCCGGCCTTCTCCCCGAACACGACCGCCTCGGCCAGCGCCTGCATCTCCACGCCCATCAACAGGTTGAGCGCGAGCTTGGCGGTGGCGCCCTTGCCGGACTCGCCCAGGTGGACGATCTCCTTGGCGAGGTGCGCGATCACCGGCCGGATGGTCTCGACGTCCGCCGCCGCGCCGCCGATCATGAACCGCAGCTCGCCGTCCCTGGCGTGCTGGGCGTTGCCGAGCACACACGCGTCCAGCCCGCGGTGCCCCGTCTCGCTGAGCCGGTCCCGCAGCCGGACCGCGAAGTCCGGCGCCACCGTGGACATGTCCGCGACGACCGCGCCCTTCGGCAGGGTCTCGACGACGCCGTCGGTGCCGAACAACAGGTTCTCGACGACCTCGCCGGTGGCCAGCGACAGGAACACGACGTCGACGCCGGCCGCCGCCTCGGCGGGAGTGTTCGCGAGCACCGCGCCCTTACCGGCCAGCTCCTCGCCCTTCGCCCGGGTCCGGTTGTACACCGTGACGTGCGCGCCGCTGTCGAGCAGCCGCGCCGCCATCCCGCCGCCCATCGCGCCGAGGCCGATGAACGCGATCTTCGGGGCGCCCATCAGCTGGCCTCAGGCAACGCGACACCCTCGGGCGGCCGCGCGCCGGCCGGCGGAGTGGGCTCGGCCACGATGCCCAGCTCGAACAGGATCCGCGGGAAGTCGTCGCTGATCCACGACTCGATGACCTTGCCGTCCCGCACCCGGTGCAGGTCGACCCCCTCCACGACGAACGAGTTGCCGGTGGGCGGCATCCACATCAGCGGCCCGGTGTGCGTGCCGGTCGTGCGGAAGCGCAGGCCCACGAGCTCGCCGGCCGCGAACATGTCCTGGATGCCGCAGGTGAAGTCCGGGAACGCGCGCTTCCAGAACTCGACCGCCAGCTGGAACGCGGCCGGCCCCTTCGGCAGCTGCAGCCCCGCCGTGTGCACCTCGTAGTCGGGGGCGAAGACGTCGTCGATGAAGTCCAGCTTCCCCTTGTTGAGCCCTTCCTCGGTGATGAACCGGACCAGCTCGATGTTCTCGTCTGACATCGGGATTTGACCTCCCCTTGGGAACGCAGTCGACCTGACCATCGCAGGCGTGGCGACCCACCGTCGTCAGTGCGTGGTCCCAGCCGGGTGGGACGATTTCCCCTGGGGAGTGGGAAAACTCGTTGTTAGCGTCGATGCGGACGAGAAATCCATGCCCACGGAGGACAAGATGTCCAGCACCTCGGTCTACGCCGTCAACCGGGCTCAGACCAACAGTCTTGAGGTCCGCACCGAGGAGATCGCGCCGCCGCCCGCCGGCCACGCGCGGGTGCGGGTGGAGGCGGCCGGCGTCTCCTACGGCGACCTCCTCTTCCAGCGCGGCGTCATCCCCGGCGGCCCGAAGCCCCCGTTCGTGCCCGGCTGCGACCTGACCGGAGTGGTCGAGGAGGTCGGTCCCGGCGTGGACCTGACCGTCGGCCAGCGGGTCACGGCCCTGGTGGTCAAGGGCGGCTACACGACGGCCGTCAACCTACCGGCCACGCGCCTGGTCCCGGTCCCCGACGGCGTGGACGCGGTCGCGGCGGCGTCGGTGGCCCTGAACTACTTCATCGCCTACCAGATGCTGCACCGCGTCGCGAACGTCCAGTCAGGACAGAGCATCCTGGTGCACGGCGCCTCCGGCGGTGTGGGCCTGGCGTTCCTGCAGCTGGCCGAACACCTCGGCAACGTGACGGTCTTCGGCACCGGCTCGGCCGCGAACGCCGACCTGATCACCCGCCACGGCGGTATCGCGATCGACTACCGCGCCCAGGACTTCGCCAACGTCGTCCGCGACACGACCGGCGGCGTCGACGCTGCCTTCGACCCCATGGGCGGCGGCCACTTCTGGCGCTCGTACGCGGTGCTGAACCGCGGTGGCCGCCTGGTCGCGTACGGCCAGAACAACGCCCTGCGCAACGGAAAGCGCAACCTGGCCATCGGCGCGGTCGGGTTCCTCGGCGGCATCGCCCTGCCGAACCTGAAGCCGGACGGCAAGAAGACCGGTTTCTACAACGCGTGGTCCCTGGAGAAGAAGCAGCCGGCGGCCTACCGCGAGGACCTGGCCGAGGTCCTGAACCTGCTGTCCGCGGACAAGATCGCCCCACGCGAGGTCACCACCCTGCCCTTGCGTGACGCAGCGGAGGCCTTCCGCCGCCTGGAGGAGGGCGTCACCGGCAAGCTGGTCCTCACTACCGGCTGACCCCGTTCTCCCACGCCCACACGGCGATCTCGACGCGGTTGCGCAGCCCGAGCTTGGTCTGGACGCTGGACACGTGCGTCTTGACCGTGCTCACCGAGATGAACAGCTCCGCCGCGATCTCCCGGTTGGTGTGGCCCCTGGCGATGGCGAGGACGACCTCGGTCTCCCGCTCCGACAGGGGCCGCTCGCGTGACCGTCCTCTCTGGACAGGCGTCAGCTGTCGCAGCAACCGCACGGTGACCGACGGCGAGACCAGTGCGTCGCCGGCGTTCGCGGCCCGTACGGCCTCCGCGAGCAGCGCGGGCCCGGAGTCCTTCAGCACGAACCCGGTCGCCCCGCAGCGCAGGGCGCCGTACACGTACTCGTCGAGGTCGAAGGTCGTGACCACGACCACCCGCAGCGGGTCGGCGACGTCGGGCCCGGCCAGGGCCCGCGTGACCTCGATCCCGTCGAGGCCGGGCATGCGGATGTCCACCAGGCACACGTCCGGCCGCAGCCGCCTGGCCAGTTCCACGGCCGCCACCCCGTCCGCGGCCTCCGCGACGACCTCGATGTCGGGCTCGTTGGACAGCAGCAGCCGCAGCCCGCTGCGGACCATGGCCTGGTCGTCGGCCACGAGCACGCTGATCGTCATCGGACCGGCAGCCTCGCCCGCACGGCCCAGCCGGGCCCGGCTCGCGGGCCGGCGAACAGCGAGCCGCCGAGCGCCTCGACGCGTTCCCGCATGCCGACCAGGCCGTACCCGCCGCGGTGGGCCCGCACCGGCGGCCCGTCGTCCACGACCTCGACCGTGATCGCCGACCGGTCCTGGCCGACGCTGACCTCGACCGAACTGGCACGCGGCGCGTGCCGGGCCACGTTGGTCAGCGACTCCTGCACGATCCGGTACACGGTGCTGGTCACCTCCTGCGGCCACACCGGCGAGCCGGCCGGCAGCCGCAGCCGCACCGCCGGGCCGTCGAAGCGTTCGACCAGCTCACTGAGCCCTTCGGGTCCCGTCCCCGACGACACCGCGTCCCCGGTGTCCCGCAGCAGCCCGACGACCCGGCGCATGGCGGCCAACGCCTCCGACCCGGCCGTCTCGATGTCGGCGAGGGACTCGTCCAGCTGCCCGGAGTCCCGGATGACCCGGGCGGCCTGGGCCTGCAGCACGATGCCGGTGACGTGGTGGGCGACGACGTCGTGCAGTTCCCTCGCCAGCTCCAGCCGCTCGTCCCGGCGAGCCTCCTCGGTGGCCACGCGGTGCCGGTCGTCCAGCAGCCGCAGCCCGAGCCCGGTGATGACGGCACCGCACCAGGCCAGCACGGTCAGCGTCCCGACCCCCGGCGTCACGAACCAGCTGCCGGCGGCCACCACCAGCCCACCGGCCGCGACGACATCGACCGGTCGCACCCTGATCGCGGCGCCGACGAGCACGGACAGCCCCAGCGCCATCGCCGGGCTGGGCTCGGCGGGCAGGTGGGTGACCCGGGCGACGACGACCGCACCCACCACCACGGCGAGTGCCGCGCCCGCCGCCCACCTCCTGCGCCGCAGCAGGGCCAGCACGCAGACCACGGCCCCCGCGACGCACCCGAACACCCAGTACGCGCCACCCCACGTGTCCGCGAGCGCGAACGCCTGGACCGCCAGCGCCACCGCGAACCCGGCACCGGCCAACCGATCCCCGACGTCCACCGCGCAAGACTACGAACCGGCGCGCCCGAGCCGGATCGGCCAAAAGTACGGTTGCGACCGTTCCTCGGACCGATGCGGACCGCGAGCCCGGCTCACAAGCATGAGCCCATGAAACGCATGCTGGTCGTCCTCGCGGGGCTGCTCGCCATCGCGACACCCGCGTCCGCCGACCCCGTCGAAACGCCGTACCTACCGGCCCCGACCGGTCGTCTTCCGGTCGGCATCTCGTCCCTGCACCTGACCGACGAGTCCCGCCAGGACCCGTGGGTGCCGTCCGCGGGACCACGGGAACTCATGGTCTCCCTGTGGTTCCAGGCCAGGTCACGGGGCACGCACCGGGCGCAGTACATGACCGCTGAGGAGTCGAGGCTCGTCCTGGCGGGCACCGGGACCACGGGTGTGCCGCCGGACAGCCTCAGCAGGACCAGGACCAACGCCTACACCGACGTGAAGCCGTTGCCCGGCAGGCATCCCGTCGTCGTGCTCTCGCCCGGCTTCACCTGGCCACGCAGCTCGCTCACGGCGCTGGCCGAGGAGCTGGCGAGCAACGGCTATGTCGTCGCCGGCATCGACCACACCTACGAGAACTTCGCCACGACCTTCCCCGACGGCCGGGTCACCACGTGTGCCGCGTGCACGCTGGAGGTCGAGGACTTCGGCACGCTGGCGGTGGCGAGCCGGGCCCGTGACGTGTCCTTCGTGCTGGACGAGCTGGCCGGGTACCGGTTCGTCGACCCGTCCCGGATCGGCATGGCGGGCATGTCGCTCGGCGGTGCCAGCGTCGGCGAGACCATGCTGGCGGACCCGCGGGTGCGGGCCGGGACCAACCTGGACGGCACGATGTTCAAGCCACTGCCCGAGAGCGGGCTGTCCCGGCCGTTCCTCTTCTTCGGCGAGGAGGGCGGCGACCCGACCTGGGACCGGGACTGGCAACGCCTGACCGGGTGGAAGCGCTGGCTGACCGTGGCCGGCTCGGTGCACGCGTCCTTCGCCGACTACGACATGCTCGCCCAGCAGCTCGGCGTGGACCTCGGCAGCCGGCTCGCCGGCACCCGCTCGGTGGAGATCACGCGCCGGTATGTCCGGGCCTTCTTCGATCTGCACCTGAACGGCGAGCCCCAACCGCTGTTGGACTCGCCGTCCAGGTGCTACCCGGAGGTCACTCGTACGCGATAGCCGACAGGACGTTCACCCTCGCCGCCCTGGTCGACGGGGCCAGGGCGGCGAGCAACCCCGCCACCACCGCGAGCCCGAGGAACACCGCGAGCGATCCCCACGGGATCTCCAGCGCCGACAACCCGAGCACGTTCGACACCGCGACCCCGGCCGCGCCGCCGGCGACCAGGCCCAGCACCGCGCCGAACAGCGACATCAGCAGCGACTCGGTCACCACCATCCGCACCATGTGCGACCGCCGCATCCCGATGGCCCGCAGCAGCCCCAGCTCCCGCGTTCGCTCCAGGATGGACAGTGCCATCGTGTTGATGATCCCCAGGATCCCGATCACGACCGACAGTCCCAGCAGGACGTAGAGCATGGTCTCCGCGATGCTGACCTGGTTCGCCGCGTCCGCCGCCAGCTGCGTCTGGTCCTGGACCGACACCTCCGGGTTGTCGGCCACCAGCCTGGACACCGCCCGCGTCGCGGCCGCCGCGTCGGCGCCCGGCGTGAGCTGGACGTACCCGATCGCGGGTGCGTCTGACACGAACAGGTCGGGCACCTCGGCCGGGTTGAACACCGGCCCCCGCAACAGGTAGCTCGCCTCGTACGAGCCCGCGACCCGGAACTCCCGCCAGCCGGCACGCTGCGTCGCCAGCCGGATGGAGTCGCCGACGTGCAGGCCCAGCTTCGACAGCGTGCCCTTGTCCACCACCACCGAGCCGGGAGCCGGCGTCTTCGGGGAACCCGCGAGCTTCAGCACGGGTGAGAGCTGCGACAGGTCCGCCGCGGCCGCGGGCGACGCCCCCGACTCCAGCTGCACCGTGTCCACGTACTGCGCCACCGCCCGCGAAACCCCGGGCACGTCACGGGCCTCGTCGATGACCGAGGCGTCGAACGTGGGCATGATCCGCCCGTCGGCCGCCGACGGGGGTCCGCCGAACCCGCCGCCACCGGCCCGCGCGGCCACACCGTCCCCGCTGATCAGCAGGTCCGCGCCCAGGTCGCGGGTCGCGCTGCCGCTGAGGTCCGCCTTCATCGACTGCGCCAGCACGCTCACGCCACCGACCAGCCCGAGGGTGATGACCAGCGTGGAGACCGTGATCGCCGTGCGGCGGGGGTTGCGGGCCGCGTTCCGGTTGCCCAGCCTGCTCGGCATCGACCAGCCCACCACCCGGCCGAGGAACGGCAGTAGCGAACGGCTCAGCACCGGCGTCAGCAACGCCAACCCGAACAGCGCCAGCACGATCCCGCCGGACAGCGCGACCCACCGCAGCGAGCCGATGTCCGCCAGCGACGCCACCACGCCCGCGATCCCGGCCACGGTCGGCACCGCGCCCAGCAACGTGATCCGCGCCAGCGAGCGCTGCTCGGCCGCGGACGCCCGCATGGCCTGGATCGGCGGCACCCGCGACGCCTTCACGGCCGGCAGCAGCGCGGCCACCACCGTCACCACGACGCCGAGCGCGAAAGCCAGCAGCAGCTGCGGCACCGGCACGATCAGCCCGACCGGCAGCGACGCCCCGCTGTTGGCCTCCATCACCATCTTCAGCAACACCGAGACGCCGATGCCGAGCCCGATGCCCACGACGGACGCGCCCGCGCCGACCAGGACGGCCTCGACCAGCACCGAGCCGATGATCTGCCGCCGCCGCGCGCCGAGCGCCGACATCAGCGCCAGCTCGCCGGTCCGCTGCGCGACCAGGATGTTGAACGTGTTGAGGATCAGGAAGATCCCGACCAGCAGCGACAGCCCGGAGAACCCGAGCAGGACCATCCGCACGATCTCCAGGAACGCCTTGCCGTCCGCGGCGGTCGCCGAGGCCACCTCGTCACCGGTCCGCACGTTGACGGTGCCGCCGAGTGCCTTCGCGACGCGCTTCTTCAGCTCCGCCTTGGACACGCCCGGGTCCGCGGTGACGTTGATCGAGCTGTACACGCCGGACGCGCCGAGCATCAGCTTCTGCGCCACCGGTTCGGTGAACGCGACCTGCGTGTCGCCGCCCATCGAGCCGCGGCCGTTGCTGTACCCGTAGATCCCGACGATCGTGAAGGTCTGCCGGGGCGCGAGCGTGAGGACGTCGATCGTCTGCCCGACCTTGAACTGACCGCGGTCCGCGAGGCCGCCGTTGATCGCCACCTCGTCCGGCGCCGTCGGCCCCCGGCCCTCCCGCAGCCGGATGAGCCCGGTCTCCCCGTGCCAGGCCACGCCACTGCGCGGCGGCCCCTGCACGCTGATCACCTTGCCGTCGTGCCCGACCGGCCGGGCGCCGTCGACCGACACCTGGCCCTGCGCGGACCGCACGCCCGGCACCTGCTCGATCTCCTGGACGACCGACGCCGGGACCGGCGGGGTGAAGCCCTTTCCGCCCATCCCGGAGTCCACATCGGACTTACCGGTGACCGCGACGTCGATGTCCGCGTTGGTGCTCGCGAAGATGGAGTCGAACCCGCTGCCGATGGTGGTCGTGGTGACCATGGCGGCCGACACGGCCATCACGCCGAGCACGACCGCGAAGCCGGCCAGGACGAGCCGGAGCTTGCGGGACAGCAGCCCTTTCAGCGTCGCCTTCAACATCACGAACCTCCGTCGAGGCTCTTCATCGTGTCGAGCACCTCGTCGGCGTTCGGCTCGAGCAGCTCGTGCACGGTCCTGCCGTCCTGCAGGAACACGACCCGGTCCGCGTACGCGGCCGCGCTGGCGTCGTGCGTCACCATCACGATCGTCTGGTGGAACTCGTCGACCGACTGGCGGAGGAAGCGCAGGATCTCACCGCTGGCGCGGGTGTCCAGGTTGCCGGTCGGTTCGTCCGCGAAGATCACGTCCGGCTTGGGCAGCAAGGCCCGCGCGCACGCGACCCGCTGCTGCTGCCCGCCGGAGAGCTCACTCGGCCGGTGCGTGAGCCGGTCCGCCAGCCCGACGGCCCCGACCACCTGGTCGAACCAGTCCTGGTCCGGGCGGCGCTTCGCGATGGCGAGCGGCAGCAGGATGTTCTCCTCGGCCGACAGCGTCGGCAGCAGGTTGAACTGCTGGAAGATGAACCCGACCCGGTTGCGCCGCAGGTCCGCGAGCCCCTTGTCGGACAGCGTGGTCAGCTGCGTCTCGCCGATCCACACCTCGCCGGTGTCCACTGTGTCCAGTCCGGCGAGCGCGTGCATGAGCGTGGACTTGCCGGACCCGGACGGGCCCATGATGGCCGTGAACCGGCCACGGCGGATGTCCACCGAGATGTCGTCGAGCGCGGTCACGGCGGTGGCGCCGGTGCCGAACTTCTTGGTCACGCCGACCGCGCGGGCCGCCAGACCAGTGATCGTTTCGGGTGACACGGTGGTCATGAGGTCTCCTGGAGTACTGGGGAACGGCGCCAGGTGACGCGTCCCCATGGCTTGAGGATCGACAGGACGGTCGCGAGCGAGGTGAGGACCGTGAGGAGGCCGAGCAGCGCGGCGTCTACTTCGGACGCGAGGTTCGCGACGGCCAGCAGCACCAGCGCGATGCCGAGCTTGGCGAGCACCCAGTAGAACTTCACGAGTCCCCATCTGGTGCCGATGCCCAGGACGACGCCGGTGAGCAGCACGAGCAGTGTGCCGGGCAGGAAGAACGTGGCGGAGAGCGACGTGACGGCGGTGTTCAGCGCCGCGGCCCGCACCGGGTCGTCCGTGCTCAGGGCGGACAGGCAGAGCGCGAGGTCGGCGACCAGCACGCCGAGCCAGCCGACCGAGCACACGACGTGGAGGATCATCCAGATCTGACGGACCCGCCTGGGTAATGGCTGTATGCCCTGCGTCGAGATCCTCATGACCCTCCCCGCCTCCTAGCCGCCGACGCGCTGCCGTTCGACCCCCCATGGTGGGGCGGAGCGCTGACGTGCCCATGGAGGAACGCCACCCGACCGGACGAAACGGACGTGCAGCAGGAACGTGCCCCACAGCACGAACATCGGCCCGGCCGGCCAGAAGAACGGCACGTCCATCGCGGCCCACCGGAGGATCAGCAACACCGAGAAAACCACGGCGACGGCCGCGTGAACTCGAAGCCGGGTCGGGAACCGCTCAAGCTTGCGGAGCTCGGTCCTCGGCGGTTCGGCCGGCAGGTCGGCCACGAACTCGGCCAGCTCGTGCCGGAACTTCGCGGCGTAGACGCGTTCGAGGCGCTCGTCCGCCTCGGCAATGGACAGCCGCCCTTCACCGGCGGCCTCGCTGACCAGCTTGGCGATGCGCTCCCGTTCGCTGTCCGAGGCCCGCACCGCCCGCTCGATATCCTGTCGCTCGTTCATGGGTACCAATGTCGTCTTTCCCGGCCCCGAAATCGTCGGGCGGCGGACGGCACTTGGGGTACCGCACGCGGATACGCCGCCAGGGGCGGTCTGCGCCCCAGGTAGTACGTGGCCAGGACAAGTACGCTTCGGCTTGAGTGAGAGGGGGTGGGCATGGTCACGCACCGACCGTTCTCGTTCGGCCAGCTGCCCCCGGTCGCCATCGTCGTGCCGATCGCGATCGTGCAGGTCGTGTTCACCTTCGGCGCCGCGTTCGGCCAGCGGCAGCTGGCCCACGTGAATGCGCTTACCTTCGTGTTGGTGCTGGCCGCGGCCGGCGTGCTCGCGTGGCGCCGCAGCCACCCGCTCCTGGTGCTCGCCGGCGTCTACGCCCTGCTCACGACGTACTTCGCGCTGTCGTTCCCGTTCGGCCCGGTGTTCATCAGTCTCGCGGTCGCGCTGTTCAACGCGGTGGGGCTCGGCCCTCGGCTGCCTGCCTGGGTGCTCGGGTACGCGGGTGCCGTCGTGCTGTACACCGCCATGGTCCTGGCCCGCGACGACTTCCAGTTCAACTGGGGCGTCGTCGGGCCGGTCTTCGCGTGGATCTCGCTGGTCATGGGCCTTGGCGAGGTCTCGAAGGCACGCCGCGACCGGCTCGCCCAGGCCGCCGCGACCCAGGCCGAACAGGACAAACGGCAGGCGAGCGAGGAGCGGCTGCGCATCGCCCGCGAGGTGCACGACGTGCTGGCCCACCACGTGTCGCTGATCAACGTCCAGTCCGGCGTGGCACTGCACCTGATCGACTCGCAGCCCGAGCAGGTCCGGGAGGCCCTGACGGCGATCAAGCAGTCGTCGAAGGAGGTGCTGGTCGAGCTGCGGAACATCCTGGGCGTCCTGCGCGACGTGGACCGAGCCGCCCCCCGCCACCCCGTGGCGAGCCTGGACCAGCTGGATCGCCTGATCGAACGCATGGCCACGGCCGGCCTACCGGTGGAGCTGAAGGTCGTCGGCGAGGAACGCCCCCTGCCGAAGGGCGTGGACGCCGCGGCCCAGCGAATCGTCCAGGAGTCCCTGACGAACACCTACCGGCACGCCGGCCCGACGTCGGCCGTGGTCACCCTCAGCTACCTGCCCGAAGAACTACACGTCCAGATCGACGACGAGGGCCGAGGCGAGGCCGGTCCGAGTGTCGGCACCGGGAGCGGCCTGACAGGCATGCGGCAACGGGCCGAGGCCCTGGGCGGGACTTTCGAGGCGGGCCCCCGCCCAGGCGGCGGTTTCCGCGTAACGGCGACCTTTCCAACAGGTGGGGACACATGACGATCCGAGTAGCACTGGCCGACGACCAGGCCCTGGTGCGGGCCGGGTTCCGCGCACTGCTGAACGCCCAGGACGATGTCGAGGTGATCGCCGAGGCGGCGGACGGCGACGAGGCGGTCCGCGTAGCCCGCGAACACCGGCCGGACGTGATCCTGATGGACATCCGCATGCCCGGCACGGACGGCCTGGCCGCCACTCGAAGCATCTCGACGGATTCCTCGCTGGCGGACGTACACATCCTGATCCTGACCACGTTCGAAGAGGACGAGTACGTGTTCGAGGCCATCCGTGTGGGCGCAAGCGGTTTCCTGGTGAAGGACACAGAACCGGCGGAACTGGTCCACGCCGTCCGAGTAGTAGCCCGCGGCGACGCGCTGTTGTCCCCGGGCGTGACCCGCCGCCTGATCGAGGAGTTCGCCACCAAGGCGAAGAAGGTCCAGTCCCCAACCACCCTGAATGTGCTGACAGAGCGCGAACGCGAGGTCGTGGCCCTGGTCGGCGAGGGCCTGACCAACGACGAGATCGCGTCCCGCCTCGTAGTAAGCCCCGCGACGGCCAAGACGCACGTCTCCCGCGCCATGATCAAGCTGAACGCCCGCGACCGGGCCCAGTTGGTAGTGCTGGCCTACGAGTCCGGCCTGGTCCGCCCAGGCTGGGCCGAGTGAGGACGTCCTCAGCCTGGTTGAGCCCGTGCCGCGCCTGTGACCGCTAGCCCGGCGGGATGTTGTGGTTGACGCGGAACAGGTTCGTGGGGTCGAAGGTGGTCTTCAGCGCTCGTAGTCGCGCGTAGTCCGCCGGCTCGTAGGCGGTCGCGATCACCGCGGGGTCGAGGTCCATGCCGCTGAGGAAGCTCAGGAACGGGCCGCCGAGCCGCCACGGCGACAGCGCGTCGACCAGCCGGGTGTGGCACTCGTGCGCGGGCTCGACCAGCTCCGGCAGGCCGGCCGTGCCGACGAAGACGCTGTACGCCGCGTCCCGGTGGCCCACCGCGCTCGGCCGCTCCGGCCGGCGGGCGAGCGCGCCACCGAGCTGGCGTAACTCGACGAGGGTGAGCGGCGCCTCGACGTCCGGCCCGGCGAGGTCCAGCAACACCTTCAGCGTCTCGGTCGAGAGCTCCCGCAGCAGCGCAGACCGCTCCACGAACGGCGCCGGCTCGGACGGGTCGTTGTGGATGGTGCCGACCGACGTGTACGGCATCTCCCCGACGGCGTCGATCAGCGGGGTCGCCGCCGCCCGCAGCGGGCGCACGAGTGTCTCACCGTCATCACCCGTGTAGGCGATCCGAACGTGCAGGACGAACTTCCCCCGCAGTGGCTCGGGGATGACCTCCAGCGGTGGCAACCGGAGGAACGCGAACGACGTCGACATCGAGTTGGGCACCGAAGCCACCCATTCGCGGTACACCTCGAGCACCCGGACCGTCGACGCCGCGTCGAAGTACAGGCCGCCGCCGTACAGCCTCGTCACCGGCACGAGGTCCGTGACCAGCGCCGTGACGACGCCGAGGTTGCCCCGGCTGCCCCGCACACCCCAGAAGAGGTCCGGCTCCTCCACAGGCGACGCGGTCCGTAGGGCCCCGTCCGCCGTGACGATCTCCAGTGACCGGACGTTGTCGACGGCGAAACCGTACGACCGGCCGAGTGGCCCAAGACCACCGCCAAGGGTGAACCCGACTGTGCCGACGGTGAGCGCCGCCCCGTTGATCGGCGCGAGCCCGTGCTCGGCCGTCGCGGCGATCAACGAACCGGCGTGTACCCCGGCCTCGACCCGCGCCGTCCGAGCCTCGGCGTCGATCGAGATCCCGGTCAGCTCCCGGGTGCTGACGAGTAACGCCCCGTCCGCCGGCGTCGTGTACGCGTGCCCGGTCGCCTGTACCGCGACGGGCAGGCCCGCGGCGGCCGCATGCCGCACGGCCTCCTGGATGTCACCAGCGGACCGTGCCGTCACCACGCCGGCCGGCCGCTCCTGAATGATCGTGTTGGCACGGGAAACCTCGTACCCAGGCTCCCCCGGTGCCGCGATGTGCACTGTCACGGGGCCAACCTAGCGGCGGCCACCGACAAAAAAACGGAAATTGACCTGACCTCGCCTTTTCACACGATGACGCCGAGCAGGCTAGCCCTTGGCGGCGGCCACGAACCGGGTGATCAGCGCGGCGTCCTTGACCCCGCGGCTGGACTCGACGCCGCTGGAGACGTCCACGCCCCATGCTCCGGCTGCCTGCCGTGCGTCCGCGACGGTCTCCGGTGTGAGTCCGCCGGCCAGGAGCCATTGGCCGGACAGGCCCTTGACGGACTGGTAGTCCCAGGACTCGCCGGAGCCGCCTTTTGGTGCGTCGACGAGGAGGATGTCCTCGCCGTACGCGCCGACGCGGAGGTCGGGGGCGGAGTAGGGGACGGCCCGGATCAGCCGCCAGGCGGGGTCGGCGACTTCTGTGAAGGTGTCCTTCGGGTAGTCGCCGTGGAGCTGGACGGCAGTGACTCCCGCGGCGGTGGCGATGGCTCGTACCTCGGTCGCCGGCATGCCCTTGAAGACGCCGACGGTGAGTACGTCGCCGGCTAGTTTGACCAGTTCACGGGCGGTTTCCGGGTCGATCTGGCGGGGGCTCGGCGCGAAGAGGAACCCGACCGCGTCCGCCCCGGCGTCCACCGCGGCGTCCACGTCGGCGGCCGTCCGCAGGCCGCAGATCTTCACGAATGGAGCCATACGCGAATCCTACGCTCGCCCCCACTTGCCAACCCCCTCCCACCGTGTAAAGTCGAACGCATGGTCGAAATGGTCGCAGCCTTTGTCGAGAGTCTCAGTGAGGAGGAGGCTCTTGAGCTCACCCGTGAGCTTGAGCGGCGGCGGGAGAAGTTGGAGCTTTTGAGGGAGCGGGCGGAGGCTCGATTAGCTGAGTTGCGGGGGTCTTCTGCGGCTTGATCGGTTCCTGGGGTTTCTCCGGGGGTGGGGCCGGTGGGCGGGTGGGGCGTGGGGTGGCAGGTTGGTTGAGTTGGTCTGGCGGCTTTCGGGCTTGGTTCTCTTTAGCTACCCAGGCCTGCCCGGCGGGCGGCCACCGCGGCCTCGGTGCGGTCTGCGATTTGCAGCTTGACAAAGATTCGAGACAAATAGTTGCGCACGGTCTTGATGGAGAGCCCTAGTCGCCGGGCGATGGATGCGTTGCCCATTCCGTCGGCGACCAGTTCCAGTACGGCTCGTTCCCGGTCGGTCAGTTCTGGGAACGGTTTGCTGGACTCGCGTGGCTTGGTGAGGTAGTCCAGCGCCCACGGCGCCACCTCGGGGCCGAACACCACCCCGCCCCGGTGGACGGTTCCGATGGCCTGGCTGATGTCGTCGGTGCTGGCTCCCTTGACCAGGTACCCACGCGCGCCGGCACGCATGGCGGCGAAGAACGTGTCGCGGTCCTCGAGCATGCTGAGCACGATCACGGCTGACTCGGGGCAGCGGGACGACAGGGTCTTGGCCACCTCGATGCCGCTCGCTCCTGGCATGTTCACGTCGACGAGCGCTAGATGCGGTCGCAGTCGGTGAACCTCTGCCAGGGCCTCCGTGCCGGATCGGGCCTCGCCGACTACCTCGACCGTGTCTATGGCGCTCAGCAACATTCGCAGTCCGGACAGGTACACCGGGTGGTCGTCGGCGATGACCACCCGGATGGGTGGGGCGTCAAGCTGCGTGGTCATGGGAAATCCGCCCTTCCGGTAGGTGTGCCGTCACGGCTACGCCATGTCCCGTGTCGACTACGTCGCACCAGCCGCCAAGTTCCGCTGCCCGGCCGCGCATGGAGCCGAGGCCCATTCCGGACTCGGCCAACCCTCCGCGACCATCGTCCACAACGGACACTCGGAGGCCGTGGGTAAGCCGGACCTGGACGACGCAGGTGGAGGCTTGGGCGTGCTTGACCACATTGGTCAACGCCTCCCTGACGATCCAGAAGGCGGCCACCTGGGTGGCTCGGTCCACGGTGTCGACCCCGTTGCCCACGTCGATCCGGACGGACAAGCCGGTTGTGCCGCTTACTCGCCCGGCTAGTGCGTCAAGTCCTTTGGCAAGGCCGGCCCGGTCCAGCTCGATGGGATCCCGGGCGGACAGCACGCGCCGCATCTCGGCCAGGAAGGCGGATGCTTCTCGTCGTAGCTCCTGGAGTACTTTCCGGCCGCCGTCGTCGTTCCTGGACATCAGGTGGGCCAGGAGATCGGCTCGAACCATGATTCCGGCGAGGCTCGGGCCCAGCCCGTCATGCAGGTCCCGTCGCAACCGGGACAGTTCGCGGTGGTGTGCACAGTCGCTCCCGACACACTCAAGCTCATACGGCACAACGACCTCCGGCGGCTGAGTCAGCAGTCCGATGGTCGGCGGCCGGTCTGGAGCCCGCGTCAACGACGGAGCAGCACGTCGTTGAGGCACTCGTCAGCACTCACCCGGGACGGATGTCCCACCTCGGCCGGGAACAGTTCATGGCGTGCTCGGACGGCATCTCAGCACGACGGGATCCCCGCCCCCGACCACGATGTCCAGAGACAGCGCCGTTCCGGCCGTGGCCGCCGCCTCCTGGGACAGGGCTGCCAGCCTGTGGATGGTCTCGCGGCCCAGTGAGAACCGGCGCTGTCGCTCATCGGACATGGCCACCGTGTGGGTGCCGCCGGCCGCGGCGAGGCTCGCTGTCGGCTTCGTGGCCAGGGTCTTGTGCACGGTCGGTCCTCGCACCTCGAAGGTGTCGGCGGCCGACTGCTGTTCGGTCAGGCCCCAGCGGCCTTCGATGCGGACCGTGTCCGCTGTCGCCCGGACCACGGCCGATGCCACCGCTGGCACGAACTCCTGCAGCAACAGCACGACGTTGCCGACCGGGGTCACCAGGCCGCACCGTCGGGCGGCCGCCACCGCCTCGACGACGGCCTCGGGTAGGGCATCGGCGTGTTGGTTGTACATCGACAGGGCGCCGCCCGGGCCGTGTGGGGCCGGCGACGGGTACGTCACCGTCACGGTCAGCGCCTCCGCCGGCAGCGCCTGCGCCGGCAACACGCATGACTCGGCGGGAACTTCCGGTGGGACGACCACGACCGCCGACCGTGCCAGCGGCAGTTGGTCGGCCAGGCGGGCGGTGACGGCCACCTCCGCGCCCACCACCGCCGGACGACGTGCCAGTGACCGGGTCAGCGGCAGGATTCGGATCCCGCCACGCGAACCAGCCGCCAGCACGATGACCTCGCCGTCCACGGTTCCTCCCACAAGCCAGTTGGCTCAGGGAACGGCCGTGACCACGAGATCCGCTCGAAGCCGGCTCAAGGAGCCTGGGCGGCTATCACCTCCGCGCAGAACTCGAGGCACTGGTCGCAGACGCGGACGCCCGGCCCCGCGACCAGTCGCTGGCCGTCGGCCTTGTCGCAGAACGAGCAGCCCAGGGAACTGTTCGTGGGCAGGGGATCCAGGTGTGTCCTCGGCCGGTTCTGCTCGTCGGCCTCCAGGACCACCTGCCGGGCCAGCGTGACGCACGCGTCGCAGATGTAGACCCCGGGCCCGGCAATGAGATAGGTGACGTCCTCCTTGGTGGCGCCGCAGAAACTGCACGCGAGACCACCACCGGCGCGGGGCTTCCAGCCGGCGGTGCCGCCGGACGCCTCGATGATCTGGTGCACGCGCTGGTGGCTCAACCCCAACGCCTCCGCGATCTCCCGCATCGACGCCCCGGTCAGGTACAGCCGGCGGACAGACTGGTGGTACGTCTCCTTGGCCTGCGCGGCCTGCTGCTGCGCATCGGTCCACCCCGTGGCCGCGGCCCGCGCCTGGCGCAACAACCCCTCGTCGAGCACCATCATGACCGTGCCGCGGCGGTCAGTTCGCCGATTGCCTGGCCGAGTACCGACTGCTCGTCGTCCGGCAGGGAACGGCTGGCGTGCACCATCTGTAGCGCGGTCAGCAACGCGATCCGGTCCGCGGGGGTGCCGAGGTCACCGAGGTAGGGCGGCAGCAGCAGGCCGAGCGCGGTGAGGTCCGCCCTGGCGCAGAGCCGGCCCAGCAGGTCGCGAAGGGACGGCGTGTCGTCCGCCGGGCGCAGGCCGGCACCGACCGCGAAGCGGATCCCGTCCCGGTACGGGCCGGCCGGCACGGCGTCCAGGCATTCGGCCGCCCGCTCGTAGTGCGCGCGGGCCTGGTCGTCGTCGCCCAGTTCCGCGTGGGCGCGGGCCATGTTCAGGTGCAGCGACGGGTAGAAGCCGCGGACCCGCTCGTCACCGACGCGGTCGGCGCGGTCCAGGCATTCCTTGTTCCAGCGCAGCGTGTCCCTGGGTGTGTTCTGGTGCCGGGCGAGGTAGTGCGCCGCGACGCACGCATCGTAGTCGTCGGTCGCCGCGTACCACGCCTGTCGGAACAGCGCGTGTGCGTCGGCGTCGCGGGCTTCCGCCTCGGCCCGCATGCCATCGGCGCAGAGCCGAACGACTGGGTTGTCGAGGTCCATGGCGTCTAGGGTAGCTAGACGAACAGCTATTCGTCTAGGGGTGCTAGACAGTGCTGCGCCACCAGGTGCTGCCGACCAGGCCGGAACGGCCCACGAGTCGCACCAGCTCGGGGACCTGGTGTCGTGGCTCGTCCTCGCGTGTGTCCAGCTCCTCGACCAGGTCCGCGTCCACCAGCTCGTCGAGCGTGTCGTGCACGACCGCGACGCTCGTGCTCGCCCGCGCCGCGATCTCCGCCACCGTCAGCGGCTCCCCGTCGGCCGCGGCCAGCCGGCGCAGCACCCACCGCTGCCGTGCGCTCAACCCCTGGAACACGGCGGCGAACCGGTCCAGCACGTCGAACCCGCCGTAGCTCAGCTCGGCCAGCCGGTGGCCCTCGTCGCGCATGCGTTCCACCATCCGCGCCAGGTGCCAGCCCGGCCGGGCCGCCAGCCGCGCGCCGATGGCACGCAACGCGAGCGGCAGCCGGTCCGCCAGCTCGACCAGCTCCACCGCCGCGGCCCGCTCCTGGTCCACGCGTGGCTGGCCGATCGTGCTCGCCAGCAGCGCCACGGCCTCCGCAGTGGACAGTGCCGGCACCCGGACCCGCACCGCGCCGGACAGTGCGCTGACCGGCGCCCGGCTGACCACCACCGCCGCGCACCCGGCGCCGGTCGGGAACAGGTGGTGCGGCAGGTGCTCGTCCGACGCCTTGTTCAGCACCACCAGCAGTCGCCGGTCCGCCGTCCAGCTGCGGAACAGCAGCGCGGCCTCGCCGGCGTTGGCCGGCACGTCGTCGGCGCCGAGCGCACGCAGCATCCCGGCCAGCGCCTGCCCGGTCGGCACCGGCCGCCCGTCCGCGTCGGCGAGGTCCACGTACAGCTGACCGTCCGGGAAGTTCCCCCGCGCCTCCCGTGCCGCCCGTACGACCAGCGCGTTCTTCCCGGTGCCCGGCCGGCCGACCACGTTGATCACCCGCACGCCCTCGTCGCCGGACAGCAAACCGGTGAGCATCCGCACCTCCGTCTCGCGGCCGACGAAGTCCGGGATGTCGGCGGGCAGCTGCGCCGGCGCGGGTGACGCGGCGACCGCGACCGGCGCCGGCGCGGCCGGCCGTTCCGGCAGGTCCAGCTCGGGGTTCGCCTCCAGCATCAGCTGGTGCAGCCGCTGCAGGTCGGCGGCCGGGTCCAGGCCCAGCTCGTCGATCAGGACCGTGCGCATCCGCTGGTACACGTTCAGCGCGTCCACCCGCCGCCCGCTGCGGTACAGGGCGATCATCAGCTTCGCGCAGATGTCCTCGCGGGTCGGCTCCGCGGCCACCATGCTGCCCAGCTCGCCGATCAGCTCGTGGTGCCGCCCGAGCTGCAGGTCCGCCTCGATCCGCAACGTCACCACGCTCCGCCGCAGCTCCTCGAGGCGCGTGGCGTGTGCGTACAGCACGGGCCCGGTCGGCACGCCCTCCAGCACGTTGCCCCGCCACAACGCGAGCGCGTCCCGGAACGCCTCGGCCGCCGCCTCCGCGTGGGCGCCCAGCAGCTCGGCCCGGCCGCGGCGCGCGAGCTGCTCGAACAGGTTCGCGTCCACATCGGCCAGGTCGGGCAGCTGGAGGATGTAGCCGCCGGGATGGCTCAGCAACGCGGGCCTGGCCGGGTCGTCGGCCGGCGGCGCGTCGTCGAGCCGCAACAGCTTGCGCAGCTGGTAGATGTAGGTCTGCACGGTCGTCAGCGCGCTCGGCGGCGGCGACTCGCCCCACAGCTCCTCGACCAGCTGGTCCACCCTGGTCACCGAGTTCGCCTGCACGGCGAGCAGCGACAGCACGAGGCGGAGCTTCGGTGCGGACGGGGTGATCTGGCGGCCGCCGCGGCGCAGCAGCAGCGGGCCGAGCAGGCCGAGCATGATCGCCCGGTCCGAGCCGTGCGTGCTGCCGCCGGCCGGTGGCGTGTCCTGCGACACGGACAAGTGCGGTTGCACCGCGGTGCCGGTGTGACGATTCTGCATGGAGACCCCACATCGCGCTTTTCTTGACAAAGAGCCCGTCGCTCCGGCAACCCATGGTGGCACCGAAGGGCGAGCGCGCCGGGGACCGTCAGCGTTCTTCGACCACCGCTCGACCTGTCGCCGCCTTCTCGTCCGGTCCTCGAGCCGCTCTTGAGGTCCGGTTCGCACTCTCGTGCTGCCACAAGGGAAAGGGGCCGACATGAGCCGAAACCTCAGGAGCCGCAACCGGATCTGCCGCCGCTGCGTGGTGCGCAGCCTGGCCGGCGTCGCCTGGCCGATGTGGGGCGGTCGCGAGGGCTGGCCGCGGCTGACCCGCTGCCGCACGTGTGCGACCGCCCGGCGGTGATCACGCCGCGACCGGTGTGTCCCAGTCGATGCGGTGGCCGTACAGCCAGTTCATGCCCTTCTCGCTCGGCTTGAACAGTTTGATCATCAACGGCAGCACGTGCCGCATGACGGGACCGAGCGACTTGCCGTCGCCGTTGCGCTTCCCTTGTGCCACAACGCGTTCGACCCGCTCCCGGCGCAGGGACTCGTAGCGTGCGAACGCCTCGGGCACGCCGGCCGAGTCCCGCAGGCACTTCGCGAGCGTCACGGCGTCCTCGATCGCCATCGAGGCGCCCTGGCCGGACGCCGGCGAGGTGGCGTGGGCCGCGTCCCCGATGATGATCATGCGGTCGCGGTGCCAGGTCGGGACCTTCGGGAAGTCGTAGGTGTTCCAGCCGGCGAACACCTCCTCGGTCGCGTTGACGAGGTCACGGGCCAGCTGGTCCTCCGTCGCGAACAGTTCGAGCAGCCGCTCACGCCAGTTCACCGCGGCCAGCTCCGCGCCGGACAGCTCGCGGGGCTGGCGCGGGTTGGCGAACCACCACACGTCGCCGTTCGGGTGCACGACGTACGCGTAGAACAGCTCGCGCCCGAAGATCATGCGCATGTGGCCGGGCTCGCCGGAAAGGCGCAGCCCCTTGGCGTACCCGCCGGCGTTGAGCAGCGGTACGTACCGGGGTGCCGGCGCGTTCGGGTCGATGATCGTGCGGACGGCCGAGCGCAGCCCGTCGGCGCCGATGAGCAGGTCGGCCCGCGCTGCGGTGCCGTCGGCGAACCGCGCGGTCACGCCGGTCGAGTCCGGTGTGGCGGCCACCAGCCGCTTGCCGTACTTCACGGGAATGCCGCGACGCACGGCCTCGTCGCGCAGCGCCCCGTACAGCTCGGCCCGCTCGATGGTCATGGTGCCGGTCCCGTCCGGCAGTGCCGCGCCGAAGCCGAACTCCGCCATGGGCTTGCGCCCGCCGAGGCCGAGCGACATCTTGTCGGTCGCGAAGCCCTTGTCCCGCACGAGATGGTGCAGGTCGAGCGTGCCGAGCGCGGCGATCCCGTTGACGGCGAGGGTCAGGAACGCGCCGACGCCGTCCGCGCCGCGGTCGTACGCCTCGTAGATGGTCGCGTCGATGCCGGCCTTCTGAAGTGCGATCGCGGTGACCGGCCCGGCCACACCGCCACCGATGATCATTGCTGAAGTCATAGTATGACTATACATAATATGACGTAATCGGCAAGGGGGATTAAGGTCTGACTCGTGGCGAGGAGCACTCATCGACGGTCCGTGCTGGCGCTCGTCCTGCTGTCGCTGGTGGCAGAGGAGCCGATGCACCCGTACCGGATGCACGAGATGATCAAGGAGCGTGGCAAGGACAAGATCGCGAACGTCGCCGCGCGCAACAGCGTCTACCAGACGATCGACCGCCTGCTCCGCGCCGAGCTGATCGCCGTCCGGGAGACGGCCCGCGACGAGCGCCGCCCGGAACGCACGGTCTACGAGATCACCGACGCCGGCTGGGCCGCGCTCCGCGAGTGGACGGCAGACATGCTCGCCAGCCCGGCCCGCGAGTTCCCCGAGTTCCCGGCCGGGCTGGCGTCGGCGATGGTCCTGAGCCCGGCGGACGTGACCGCGAGCCTGGAGAAGAGAGCCGCCGACCTGCGGGCCTCGCTCGCCGCGGACCGGGAGGCGGCGGCCGCCGTGCCGGACCTGCCGCGGCTGTTCCTGCTGGACGACGAGTACTCCTACGTCATCCGCGAGGCGGAGCTGAGGTGGGTGGAGGGCGTGCTGGCCGCACTGCGCTCCGGCGAGCTGACGTGGTCCGAGGAGTGGATCCGCTCGATCGCCGAGAAGTTCGCCTGATAATCACGTTCCGTGTCTGACCACTTGCTGGTGTCACACGGAGGCGGCGGACGTCACCCATTCGTCATCGATTCGGTGGCAGTCCAGGTAGTCGCTGGACTAAGTTCCGAACCACGGGTAGGTAACCGCGAGGGGGGAACCGGCAGTATGAGTGGTCCCGTGGGTCACCGATGGTGACCACTCCCGTGGCCGAGGGGCCGACCGCACCAGGGTCCCGCCGGGTACTCAGCCTGCCCGCGACCGCGGCCCGCAGCATGCGCAAGTCCGCGGCGAGCTCGCCCGGCCGGCTGTTCCTCATCGGCGTCGGTCTCGTCCTGCTCGCGCTGCTCACCGGCGTCGTCGGCGCCATCGCCATGCAGCAGAAGAACGACACGATCGACAACCTGATCGACCACCGTGAGCCGGTGGCCGCCGCGTCCCAGCAGATCTACCGGTCGCTGTCGGACGCGGACGCGACCGCGGCCAGCGCGTTCCTGGCGGGCGGCACCATGCCGGGCGAGCTGCGTGACCGCTACGACGAGGACATCGCGAACGCCGGCGCCAACCTCGCGCAGGCGTCCGCAGACGTCAGCGGCGTCCCGGAGGCGGAGCGGCAGGTCAACGAGCTGGCCCGGGAGCTGCCCGTCTACACCGGGCTGGTCGAGACCGCGCGGGCCTACAACCGGCAGGGCTACCCGGCGGGCGCGGCGTACCTGCGTGAGGCGTCCGGGCTGATGCGCGCGAAGCTGCTGCCGGCCGCGCAGGAGCTGTACGAGATCGACTCCGCCCGGCTCGCGGACTCCCAGGACGCGGCCACGGCGGTGCCGTGGTTCGCGCTCGGGCTGGCCGTGGTGCTGCTCGGCGCGCTGGTCGCCGCCCAGATGTACCTCACGCGGCGGACGAACCGGCTGCTCAACGTGGGTCTGGTCGTCGCGACCGGCGCGGTGGTCGTCGCGTTGATCTGGGGTGCGGTGGCGCTGCTGTTCGAGTCGTCCCAGGTGTCCGACGGCCGCGAGCACGGTACCGGCCAGGTCGAGGTGATCGTCCAGGCCAGGATCGTCGCGCTGAAGATGCGGGCCAACGAGACCCTCACCCTGGTCGCCCGCGGCGACGGCGGCGAGTACGAGGACGAGTTCGAGAAGCTGTCGGGCGAGATCACCGGGTCCGGCTCGCTGCTCACCGAGGCCCGGGACCTGGCCGCGGACGACGAGACCAGGAACCTGCTGGCCGCGGCGCAGAAGAACGTCGACGACTGGCTGGCCGCGCACAAGCAGATCCGCGAGCTCGACGACGGCGGCGCGTACGCCGAGGCGGTCTCGCTGGCGATCAGCCCCGACGCGAAGACCAGCGCCGCGGTGATGTTCACCGAGCTCGACGACAACCTGCTGAAGGCGCTGCGGGCGGCGCGGCAGCAGTTCGTGGACGAAACCAGCGGCGCGAGCAACCTGATGACCGGGCTGGCGCCGGGCGTCGGCGTGTTGGCGCTGGTCGCGGCGGCAGGGGTGACAATGGGGATCAGGGACCGACTGCAGGAGTACCGGTGAGGGGTGGCGGAACGATGGCGCGGCGCGGGGCCGGGAGAGCCCTGACCAGCGGCCGTACCCGGCGAGCTGCCCTGCTGGGCATCGTTTTCGGGGCGTCGCTGCTGGCCGTGACCGCGTGCGCGGGTGGCGGCCGGCCGGTCGACCTCGCGGGCGACGTGACGTCCGTGGCCCGCCCGTCGCCGGTCGGCGTGGAGGAGAACCCGGAGACGTCGACGACCTCGACCACCCCGGCGCCGCCGTGCGACCCGCGGGCCAGCTACCGCCCGGACGGTCCGCTGCCGCCGGCCGGCCAGATGCGTGACGGCACCACGATGAAGGCCATCCAGGACCGTGGCCAGCTGATCGCCGGCGTCGACCAGAACACGTTCCTGTTCGGCTTCCGCAACCCGACCACCGGGGCGCTGGAGGGCTTCGACATCGACCGCGTCCGCGAGATCGCCGCCGCGATCCTCGGCGACCCGAACAAGGTGCAGTTCAAGGTCGTGACGTCCGCGGGCCGGCTCGACGCGTTGGAGAAGGGCCAGGTGGACGTGGTCGTGCGCACGTTCACGGCGAACTGCGCCCGCTGGCAGAAGATCAATTTCTCGGCGACTTACTACATCGCCGGCCAGCGCCTGCTGGTCGACCGCACGTCGAACGTCACGAGCCTGGACCAGCTCGGCGGCAAGAAGGTCTGCGCCGCGAAGGGCTCGACCTCGATCACCACGATCAAGGAGTCCCCGGCGAAGCTGGTCCCGGTGCAGGTCGACAACTGGACGGACTGCCTGATCATGCTGCAGCAGGGCCAGGTCTCCGGCGTGTCCACAGACGACACGATTCTCGCCGGGATGGTCGCCCAGGACCCGAACGTGAAGATCGTCGGCGACCGCTTCACCGAGGAGCCGTACGGCATCGGGATCCCGAAGAAGAACGTGGACATGGCCCGCTTCGTGAACGCCGTGCTGGAAAAGTCCATTTCGGACGGTTCGTGGCTGGCCAGCTACAACAGGTGGCTGGGCAACAGCATGGGCGGGCAGGTCTCGCCCCCGGCGCCGGCATACCTGGACTAGGGGGATTGGTGATGGCGCTGTCGTGTCCCCGCCCCGGCTGCACGGGCGACGTGGTCAACGGGAACTGCCAGGAGTGCGGCATAGCGGTGGCCGAGTCCCCCGAACAGGCCGCGGCCAGGCTCCGCAAGGAGGCGGAGGAGAACGCCGCCCGCCTGAACCAGCCGCCCGAGGAAGAGGGCACGGGCTGGTTCGCCCCACCAAACGTCCTCAACGAGGACGAGCCCAGCGGAGGCGCACACCGCAAACCGGACGCTCCCCAGGCACCTGCCGCGCCTTCGGGACAGGTTCCCGCGCCGCACGCCGGTGCTTCGGCGCCGGCGGGTGCTTCACCGCAGCCGGGCCCGACGGGCGCTTCACCCCAGCCAGGCTCGACGGGCGCCTGGCAGGCCCAGCCGACCGGCGCCCGGCCTGGCCATGCCCAGCCGCAACCCGGCGCCGGCCAGCCCCGCCACACGCCGCCCGGCGGCACCCCGGCCCTCGGTCGGCAGCCGGCTCAGGTCGGCCCATGGCAGAACCAGCAGCCCCCTGGGCAATCGAGTGGTTCGCAGCCTGGCGCGCCCTGGGCAAACCAGCCCCAGCCCGGCCGCCAACCCACGGGCTATCAGCCCGCACCTCGACCGGGCGAGCCGCTTCAGGGTGGTTCGCAGCCTGGGCAGATGCCGGCTGCTGGTTCGCAGCATGCTGTGTCTCGGCCGGGTGAGCCATTGCAGGGTGGTTCGCAGCCTGGGCAGATGCCGGCTGCTGGTTCGCAGCATGCTGTGTCTCGACCGGGTGAGCCACCGCAGAGCGGCTCGCAGCCTGGCCGGCCGGTAGCCACCGGCTCGCAGCCGGCCGCACCTCGATCGGGTGATTCCCAGCCCGGCCCGCAGCCCTGGCCGAACCAGCCCCAGCCGGCGGCCGTGCCGCAGGGCGGTTCGCAGCCAGGGGTCACCGGCCCGCAACCTCGGCCCAACCAGCCCTCGGCAGGCCAACCAACTGGTTCGCAGCCTGGCCCGTGGTCAAACCAGCCACAGCCAGGCGCCGGCCAGCCGTCGAGTTCGCAGCCCAACCGACCGCCCGCTGGGCAACCCACAAACTCGCAGCCCAACCAACCGGCCGGCCCGGTGCAACCGCGACCCGGCGCCGGAGCCCCGAGCTACTCCCAACCGCCGTCCCCTCCCCGGGGATGGGCGCCACCACAGCAGGCCGGGCGAGGGCCGCAGCCGTCGTCGCCGTTGCGGGATGCGCAGCTCGGCTATGCCCCGCGGCCCGCGACCGGCTCCCGCCCAGCGTCGGCGCAGCCCGGGATGCAGTGGGCCCAGGGCGTCCCCGTCCCCAACGTCGCCCCCCGCCAACCCGGCGTCAGGCCGGCCACCGCCCTGGCGCCGGACGAACCACTCCCGACGAGTGTCCTCGACGAGACCCCCATCACCCTCAGTGTCGAGCCGCCACCGGCCCCACCCCGGAACCCGGACTCGCCGCCGCCCACCCAGGCCGGCGAACCCGGCCCACACACCACCGGCTCCAGCTCCTTCCCCAGCACGGGCCGCCGCACCGGATCGCGTACGTCCGGGCGGGGGCGGCTGGGTGCGGGCCTGGTCGACGTGCCGGTCGTGCCGGTCAAGGACCCCGCGTCCGCCGTTCTCGAGGACCCGATGGTCAGCGAGAACAAGCGGTTCTGCAGCAACTGCGGCGCCGAGGTCGGCCGCGCCAAGGACGGCCAGCCCGGGCTGACCGAGGGCGAGTGCGCCAAGTGCGGCACGTACTTCAACTTCCGCCCCCGGCTGTTCCGCGGCGACCTCGTCGCCGGGCAGTACGAGGTGCTCGGCTGCCTCGCGTACGGCGGGCTCGGCTGGATCTACCTCGCCAAGGACCACAACGTCAGTGACCGGTGGGTCGTGCTCAAGGGCATGATCGACACCGGGGACCCGACCTCCATGGCCTCCGCGGTCGCGGAGCGGCGGTTCCTCGCCGAGGTCGAGCACCCGAACGTCGTCCGCATCTACAACTTCGTCCAGCACCCGGACCCGAAGACCGGCAACCTCGTCGGCTACATCGTGATGGAGTACGTCGGCGGGCAGTCGCTGCGGCAGCTCGCGCTCGAGCACCACCGGGAGACCGGCAAGGCCGAGCCGCTGCCGATCGGGCAGGTGATCGCGTACGGGCTGGAGATCCTGCCGGCCATCGGGTACCTGCACAGCATCGACATGCTGTACTGCGACCTCAAGCCGGACAACGTGATCCAGGCCGGCGAACAGCTGAAGCTCATCGACCTCGGCGCGGTCCGCAAGGTCGACGACTGGGACTCGCCGCTGTTCTTCACCCTCGGCTACTCCGCGCCGGAGCTCGCGACCGAGGGCGCGTCCGTCGCCAGCGACATCTACACGGTCGGCCGCACGCTCGCCGTCCTGTCGATCGAGTTCGGCGGGTACACCACGCGGCACAAGTACACGCTGCCCGGCCCCGAGGAGGAGCCGCTCTTCGCGTTGTTCGGGTCGTACCACCGGGTCCTCAGGCGCGCGACGCACAAGGACCCGCAGCAGCGGTTCGCGTCCGCGGAGGACATGGCCGACCAGCTGACCGGCGTGCTGCGTGAGGTCATGGCGCTCGGCACCAACCGCCCCCGCCCCGGCATGTCGACCGTCTTCGCGCTGGAGACCAGGACGTTCGGCTCCGGTATGGTCATCGGGGAGCGCGGGTCGCTGCCGTCGCCGGACCCGCAGGAGGTCGCGTCGATCCTGCCGCTGCCGATGGTCGACACGCATGACCACGCCGCCAGCACCCTGGCGAGCATCACGGCGACCGAGCCGGCGGAGATGCTGACCGCACTGCAGTCCGCGCCGCAGGACTCGATCGAGGTGCGGCTGCGCATGGTCCGCGCCCGCCTCGAGCTCGGTGAGCTGCGCCAGGCGCAGGGCGAGCTGGAGGCCGCGCGCCGGCTGGCGCTGGACCCGGCCGACTGGCGCCCGGACTGGTACCAGGGCCTGATCGCGATCGCGACCCGCAACCCGGCGGACGCGATGGCCGCCTTCGAGCGGGTGTACGACGCGGTGCCGGGCGAGATCCCGCCGAAGCTCGCGCTCGCGGTCGCGGCGGAGTACGCCGGCAACTACTTCCAGGCCGCCCGGTACTACGAGCTGGTCTGGCGGACCGACCGCGGCTGGGTGAGCGCGGCGTTCGGGCTGGCCCGCGTGTACCTGGCGCAGGGCGCCCGCGCGGGTGCGATCGAGGTGCTGGAGGCGGTGCCGGACACGTCCAGCCACCACCTCGCCGCCCAGGTCGCCGCCATCAAGATCAAGACCCGCGCGGACGAGGCGTCCCGCGTGACGGAGCAGGACCTGCAGGACGCGTCCCGCAAGCTGGAGCGCCTGGCCCTGGACGCCGAACGCCGGACCACCCTGTCCGCGGAGGTCCTGGAGGCCGCGCACGAGTGGGTCCGCGCCGGCCGGCCGTCCGGCACCCCGGACGCGGCGAACCGCACGGTCCTCGGCTGCCGGCTCACCGAACGCGACCTGCGCTTCGGGCTGGAGCGCTGCTACCGGGCCCTCGCCCGCCTGGCCAGCACCCAGGAGAAACGCCACGAGCTGGTGGACAAGGCCAACGCGATCCGTCCGCGCACCCTCACCTGACCCCGCCGAAGTTGCTGAACACCGAGACCATCACCTCGTCGATGTTCTTCGGATCGACGGCCTCGTCGTAGTACTGCGCCTTGGTGATGTCCGCGATCTGGGTCAGCAGCGCGGTGTCCGCGTCGGCGCCGTACGGCACCGTGAAGATCCGCACCGACGTCTCCTGGTTCGCCGCGTCGACGCACCTGATCAACTCGCCTCGACCGGGTTCGTCGGCGGGATGGTTGCGGCCGTCGGAGAGCACCACGACCGCGTTGATGCGGGATGGGTCGAGCCCGTTCTGCACAGCGTCCTTGGCCGCACAGGTCGTCCGGTACAAGCTGGTGTTCTCGCCCGTGACGAGCCCGTCGACGATGTCGGGCAACCGCGACCGGACGTCTCCGACCCGGGACATGGGCAGCAGTTCCGCCTTGTCGTCGGCGAAGGTCCAGATGCCGACCTCGTCATCGGCGCCGAGCAGCTCGAGCCCGCGTTTCGCGGCCGGCCTGACCAGGTCGATCTTGGTGCCGGACTCCGGGTCCTGCTTGTCGACGGGGTCGTTCATGGAGTCGGACACGTCGATCACCAGCAGCACCCGGGCACGCTTGCGGATGCCGTCCCACGCCTGCTGGATGGCGTGCAGCACCGCCGGTTCCGGCAGTGGGACGAACCGCCGCACGTCCTGGGTCGAGGCGCCGACCGTGCTGGCGAGCTGTTCGGTCGGCCGTTCCGGATGTGCCCGCTCCCGGAACCCCAGGTCGATGAACCGCTGCTGCTGGGCATCCTCGGTGAGGAAGGCGTAGAAGTCGGCGGCGGCCGCCCGCTGGGCGGGGGACGCCGAGGACAGCACGACGAACGGGTGATCCAGCTGGACCGTGCCCTCACTCGGGTGCACCGCGACCATCCGCTCACGGGGCCGCTCCCCACGGTTCAGGTCGGCGAGGTCACCCGTCGGCGCGCCCTTGTCGTACAGGTAGACCAGCTGTTCCTGGACCACCACGGCGTCGACGAACGGTTCTGTCGAGGCGCGGCCGCGGTCCTCCTTGTACAGATCCCCCATGAACTCGGTCGCGTCCTTGCCGTACCGCAGCACCGACGACTCGATGCCGCGGACGAAGCCCGTCACCTCGCCCTTCGACAGGTCGTTCACGGTGATCCCGTCGGGGTTCCGCACCGCCGCGAAGTAGGTCGCCACCGTCGCCGCGAGGCCGGACGTCGAGTAGTGCGGGTTGTCCCGGCCCAGCACGAACCGGCCCCAATCGGAGTGCCCGAACGCGCCCCAGCCCTGCTCGTCCTGCGCCAGGGTGAGGATGTCGGCCCAGCCGATGTCGCCCTTCTTGCGGTCACGCATCACCTTGGCCCTGCTCTCGCGCATGGCGACGACGAGCACGCTCGACGTGACGGACCTCGGCGTGCCCACGATCTGGTCGCCCTTGCCGGCGAACCGCAGCAGGTCGAGCCACATGGACGAGGTCGGCAGCCAGACCTGCGGCCGGGGCCGTCCCTCGACGACGCCGGCCGGCCAGCCGGTGGCCAGTGCCGTCTGGGCGGTGCCGGACGTGAAGGCGGTCGTGTGCACCCGCGCGCACCTGTCGCCGTCGAAGGTCCGGCCGGCCGCGTTGTACGCCTCGGCCAACTCGGCGACCAGTCCGTCCTTCTCCGTCGACACGCTCACCTCGAGCGGCACGCAGTCCGTTCTGGCCGCGACGGACGCGGGCTCCCACGGCCGCCAGATCCCGAGCAGCGCGACCAGAACCACCACCAGCGCGACCGGGATCAGCCACTTCCGGCGCGGCAGCGGCGGCAGGTCCGGCTTCGACAGTGGAGCGGCCGGTGGACGGACCGCCCTCGGCCACACCGATCTGAGCCGCTCACCGGGGATCGCGTAGCCGTCGTGCTGGTCGCCCCGCGTGCTGGCGGTGACCAGCATGCCGACCACCCGCTCCCGCGCGTCGAGCAGCGGGCTGCCGCTGTAACCCGGCTGGACCCGGTGCGCGGCGCCCTCGTTCGAGTCGAGCTGGATGAGACCGGTGCGGACCCGGTGCCGCAGCGTGGCGACCGTCCAGGCGCCGCCGGGCCGGGGGCGGTCGGCCGGGTAGCCGTACAGGTGCACCACCGTGTCCGGCCGCGGCTTGGCGATGCCCGGCGGGGTCATGCCCGGTGGCGCGTTCTCGGCCGGCAGCAGTTCGAGACCGGCGATGTCGGACAGCTGCTCGTCGGCGTCCTCGCGGGCCGGGCCCCACAGCGTGACCTGTGCCATGGCGGTCGGGTGGCCCTCGACCAGCGAGAACTCGATCTCGATCGGGGCGGACGGCTTCCCCCGATCCTCGTGGGCGCGGCCCAGCACCTGGTTGACCACGTGGGCGCAGGTCAGGATCCGCCGGTCGTCGACGAGGAAACCGACGCCGGCGATCTCCGTGCCGGCACGGAAGGTGACGATGGCGTTGGTCGACCGAGGTGCCATGACCGGCTATTTCTTCCAGGTCAGCTTCAGGATGAAGTTGACCTCCGCGGTGCCGCTGGCGATGATCACGTTCGTCTGGCCACCCAGCTTCAGGCCGAACTCCACCGTGAACTCGTCGGGTGCGCCGGCCTTCGCCCACTCGGAAAGGGCTTTCACCGTCGGGGTCAGCTCGGCCAGCGCGGACTCGAGCGTGGTGCGGGCCCGGCCGATGATCGCCCCCGGCTTGCCGGCCGGCACGAGGTCACTCATGTTCGGGTCGGTGACCTCCACCAGCACCGGACTTCCGTCAGCGAGCGGAACTTCCAGCAGGTAGGCGTGCGTCGGCATGCGCGATCCCCTCAGTGATACACCTGAGCGAACTATAGATCGAAGCCGATCGGACGCGTAGCGTAATGGGCTAGTCCGCGCTCCGGAGCGACAGCACCGTGATGTCCGGTGGCGCGCCGACCCGCACCGGCGGGCCCCAGAAGCCGGCGCCGCGTGTCACGTACAGCTGCGTGCCGTCCACAGTGGACAACCCGGACAGTGCGCCCTGCTGCAGCCCCACCACGTAGTGGAACGGCCACAGCTGACCGCCGTGCGTGTGGCCGGACAGCTGGAGGTCCACCCCGCGCGCGGCCGCGTCCGAGACCTGAACCGGTTGGTGTGCCAGCAGAACCGTCGGCCGGGACGCCGAGACCCCGGACAGCGCGCGGTCGAAGTCCGGCCCGTCGTCCGCGGAACGGCCCGAGACGTCGTTGACGCCCGCCAGGTCGAAGACGCCGCCGATGGCCGTGTTCTCGTTGCGGAGTGGTTGCACGCCAAGGCGTTCCAGCTCTCGCAGCCACGCGCCGAGATCCTCGACGAAGTACTCGTGGTTGCCCGTCACGAAGAACGCGCCGTCGCGCGAGACCAGGTCCCGCAACGGTTCCGCGGCTGGACCGAGCTCGTCGACCGTGCCGTCGACCAGGTCACCGACGATCGCGACCAGGTCCGGGGACGTCTCGTTGATCATGCGGACGATGCGTTCGGTGTGCGCGCGACCGGCGAGCGGGCCGAGGTGGATGTCCGAGACGACCGCGATCCGGTAGCCGTTGAACGCCGGGTCCAGCTTGCGTAGCCGGATCGGCACCCGCAGCAGGTCCGGCGGGCCCAGCGCGTCCGCCAAACCGATGCCGACCGCACCCACCGACGTCACGCCCGCGACCGCCGCGCTCGCGCGGGCCAGGAACACCCGCCGGGTGACGTCCGGCGCGGCCGGTTCCTCGGTGACGACCGGGGCCGTCGCCGTCGCCTCCAACGGCTTCCGCCGCACCCAGCCGCGCAGGGCGAGCCGGGGCAGCTCCAGCACGGCCAGCGTGAGGAACAGGTAGAGCATCACGGCGAACCAGATGTACCCCGGCCACGCGAACCACGACGACTTCGTCGGCCCGATCACCCGGGGCAGGACCAGCGTCGCGACCAGGAGCACCATCAGCCCGACGAACGACCAGGTCAGCACCCGCCGCACGCGGCCGGGTGCGGTCGTGTCCTTGACCATCCGCTTCCACAGGTACCAGTGCAGCAGCCCGACGAGCACGCTCAGCAGCAAGCCGAAGATCATTATGGGTTCACGTCCGGGTGCACGTTGCGCGGGTCCGCGGTGCCGTGCGTGGTGAAGTGGCTGAAGTCGACGATCACGAACAGCGCCCGCGCCCGCAGCGCCAGCTGCCCGTCCGGCGCGTTCAGCCGTCCGTTGGCGCTCGCGTACACCTTCCGCCCGGCGACCCCGTCGAGCTTGCCGACGATGTGCAGTGTCGAGCCGACCGGCACCGGGCGCAGGAAGTCGGTCTCCAGGCGGCCGGTCACCGCGGGCCGGCGCAGCATCTGCCCGACCGTGCTGCCGAGCGCCTCGTCGAACGCGCAGGCCAGGAGCCCGCCGTGGGCGAGTCCGGGTGCGCCCTGGTGGGCCTCGGTGACCGTGAACTGGGCGAGGATCGTCGAGTCCGGCCCCGATTCGGTCCGCAGCCGCAGGCCGCCGTCGATCTCGTCGCCGCAGCCGAAGCACTGGGCGAAGTGCGGGCCGAGCTTGGTGCCGGCGGCGGGCGCGTCCGGGTGCGGCGGCGGCTCGACGACCTCGACCGGCGGCCACTTCGGGGTTACACGACTCACTCGTCCAGCGTAGAGCTTTTCGAAATGAGCTGGCGAAATGGGCCGCGAAGTGTTCGGAAAATCTCGCTCCGGTCTATTTACAACTGTCGATTCCGACCGGACACTCCGGAAAAGACGGGTCCCCCGGCACCGGCCGGGGGACCCTCGTAAAACACCGGGAAATCAGGCCGACTTCGCCAGCCACTGGTCCCAGGTCAGCGCCCAGTCGTAGTAGTCGCCGTCCTCGGGGCCGAGCTGGTTCGTGCTGCCGGTGATCTCCACCGGGTCGCCGGTCATCGCGCTGTCGAAGTAGATCTTCGCGTTGGCCGGGGCCAGGTTCGCGCAGCCGTGCGAGACGTTCCGCTTGCCCTGGTCCGGGATCGACGGCGCGTACCCGTGGATGAACTCGCCGTTGTTGGAGATCCGGACCGCCCACGGCACGACCACGTTCTCGTAGTTGTACTTCGGGTTGGACATGGAGTAGGTCTCGTGCTTCGACATCACGATGTGCGTGCCGCTGTTGGTCACCCGGCCCGGGTCCGACTCGAGGCCGTAGCTCGCCGGGAAGTCCGCCACCTGCTGGCCGTCGCGGATGACCACGAGGCGGTGCGTCTGCGTGTTCGCCTGCACTATCTGCGACCGGCCGATCGTGAAGTTCGCCGTCCGGTCCTCGGCGCCGTACTTGCCGTCGCCGAACGACGTGCCGTACAGCTTCGCCACCAGGCTCACCTGGGTGCCCGGCGCCCAGTACGTCTTGGGCCGCCAGTGCACCTGGCGGTCGGACAGCCACGCCCACGCGCCCTCGGTCGGCACGGACGTCGTGACGGTCAGCATCTTCTGCACGCCCGCCTTGTCGACCACGTCGCGGTCGAACGTGATCGCGATCGGCATGCCGACGCCGTAGGTCTTGCCGTCACCCACGTTCAGCGACGCGTCGACCTGCTTGGCCGGCGTCACCGTGGTGAACGACCCGGAGATCGGCGCCTGCTTGCCGTCCGTGCCCTTCGCGGTGCCCGCCCACGTGTAGGTCTTGCCGTAGCCGAGCGGCTCGCCGACGGTCCACGTCGTGCTGTCCGGCGACAGCGCCCCGACGACCTGCTTGCCGTCCGGGTTGGTCAGCGTCAGCGTCTCGATCGTGCCGTCGGCGACGGCGACCTTGATCGGCGCGGACGGTGACACGTCCATGGCCCCCGACGCGGGGTCGAGCGTGATCTTCGCCGGCGGCTTCGGCGCCGCCTGGCCCGCCGGGCTGTCCGAGCCCTTGCCGCCTGTCGCGCCGCCGCCGTCACCGCCGGAGGTGCACGCCGTCAGTCCCAGTACGGCCACGATCCCGGCCGCCAACAGGGCTCTTGACAGCCGCCGTGACCTCGTTACACCCATCAGATCCCCCTACAGACCCGCAGCGCCTTGCTCACATGTGTTTCGACGCCTTTGAGTGGATCTGCGTTGGCTCGATCGCGTGTGAGGCAGATCACAATCGTTCGCCCAGTCTCAGCCTGCGGAGATCGAACCAGAGGTGTAATCAACCGTGTGCAAGTAGTAGTGCTCGGAGTGCTCTACGCGCTACGCTCTGCCGCGCAGGCCGTGGTTTCTGTGTTCGTGCTTTACACGCTCGCGGAACGAAAACGCGGGCGTGCCGCTTTTCCGTTGCAGGTCGGCGGAGGCAACGCCCGAGGGGCTGCCGGGGTTGCACGGTGTAACCCCATGCTGATCCTGCGATGGAGGCAGGCGGATGGCACAGGGCACTGTGAAGTGGTTCAACTCCGAGAAGGGCTTCGGCTTCATCGCCGTTGACGAAGGCGGCGACGACGTCTTCGTGCACTACTCGGAGATCCAGGGCAAGGGCTTCCGCACCCTGGAAGAGAACCAGCGTGTCGAGTTCGAGGTCGGGCAGGGCACCAAAGGCCCCCAGGCGACGAACGTGCGCGCACTGTAGGTAGCTCACTGCTGAAGGGCCCCGGTCGGGTGCGACCGGGGCCCTTCTCAGTTGGTCAGGGTTTCTGGTTCAGCGGCGGGGAAGCTGCTGCGCCTCCCACTCGAGGCGCTGCATGACCCACTCCTGGGCGAGCGCGAGTGGAGAGGTCTGGTTGTGTGCCGCGATCTCGCGCAGCTGCTCGTTCGCCATCAGCGAGAGGCGCAGTTGGTAGACCTGCGACCCACCGAATCGGCGGCCGGTGCCGGTCGTCTCCGGGTCGCCCTCGGGGGAAAGAGCGGCCAGGTACGACTCGAGCTCGTGGTCGGGCAGGTTCTCGTCGAACTCGCCTTCGGTGCGATGGCGGCCAACGTCGACGGCATCATCCGCCGCCTTGGCACTAGGTCGACTACGTCCGGTGAAAAGCACCAGTGGAGGATAACGAACAGGTTGCGGTGTGACCAGCAAAGCAACCAGATTCACCAGTAAGTGTTGCGTCACAGCTGGTGTTTGTGCTGCGTGTGGCGCTACTGATCTTTTTTGGGAACGCCGGCCTTGCCGAGATGACCCACGCCGGCCGGCCTTGCCGAGATGACCCACGCCGGCCGGCCTTGCCAAGGCGACCCACCCCGGGGGCCCGGGGGGCGAAGCCCCGCCGGGCGGGGTCTGGGGGTTGCACCCCCAGGAAACACCCATGCGCCCGTTGGTGAGCGCTCTCCGCGAACACATTTCGCCCAGGGCGCATGGAGAGGCCCCCGCGCCAGGGGGAGGAACGCGGGGGCCGGAGGGGATCTCCACAGGCGCTGACCGGGGGTGTGTCAGCGAGTCGATTGTTGCACGCGTGAGCGACTCTCGCGAGGGGGCAAAGGTGAAAAGTTCTAGAGAACTATTCACGGAGTGCCGGGCGCGGCGCTCAACTCTCCACCCTGGGCGACCGCGACCAGCGAGGATGGTCATAAGGGCAGTCGCCAGGGCGGCCGCGGGGCGCCGCGTTTATGGACATCTCGGTCAATTCGCCAGGCGGTGGCCGGCCACCGCCAGGGCGGCCTCGACCCGCGGCAGGCTCAGCTCGTCGGCGCTGGCGATGGTCACGGCGCCGGTCTCCAGGTTCACCGCCACGTCCGTGACGTGATCGAGCACGGACAGCTCCTCGCTCACCGAGGCGGCGCAGTGGTCACAGGTCATGCCGTCGACCCGGTAGACGTTGTAGATCGTGTGCATGGGCACTGAACTGACATCCTTTCGCGTCTGGTCCTCCCTCCTTAGGCTTCGTCGCCGCGGGCGGCTCGCAAGATCCCCCACACGGGTCGGGTTGTCCGAATTGCCATTACCGCAGGTCGCACCCGCTTCTAACGGGTGTAGCTCGATCAGGGCGACCACTCAGGGGAGGTCACGGGCGGTCCACTGTGTTCGGATGCGGCCATTCGGGTGATCAGCGCTTCACGCCACTGCCACGGGCACCGTCGTCCGGACGTCGGAACGATCTAGGCCGACTACTATCCGTGCGCCCAGGATTCACTCCTCGGGGGGCTGTGGCAGGCCCCTTCCGTCTCATAGCCTTCCCCGAAACCTGATGGTCGGGGAGGCGACATGAGCGGCCCAGTCGAAGTTCGCGACTTCCTCTTGCAGCACGAATCGCGGGACACCGCCCTCAACTTCGGTACAGGCGGTGTGCCGGCCCAGCGCAGTGGTGAGACCTCACGCGTGTCCGACGAGCAGGTCCGGCGGGCACAACTCGCCGTGGCCGCCGGCGCACACGGCGTCGAGGACTGCCGCGAACTGCTGGACATGCTGGGCCTCGTGCCCGGTGAGGACGGAGTCCCGCCTGTCCGGCGCTAGCCACGCGTCACGTCGGTGGAACCCGGGTTTGTCGAGGTAGGACTACTTTCCGGATACCCGCTTGTCGGGCCCCCCGGGAGGTGTCATATGCTTTCGATGCTCCAAGCGGGCAACCCGGGCTCCCATCGTCTAGCGGCCTAGGACTCCGCCCTTTCAAGGCGGCAGCGCGGGTTCGAATCCCGTTGGGAGCACGTACAACAGCATGGCCCTGTGGCGCAGTTGGTTAGCGCGTCGCCCTGTCACGGCGAAGGTCGCGGGTTCGAGTCCCGTCAGGGTCGCGAGAGCGGTGGGTGGCGTGTGTCTGCGGAGAGCGCAGACCTATGCCGCTCTCGCCATGATATTGGGGTCCGAGCCCCCCAAGCCCCCCACGGTGCGGTGTGTGCAGACCCAGCGTGGTTGCCAGAGCGACCTTGACGGTTGTTAGAGTTGGGGTTCCTTGGCCAGGTAGCTCAGTTGGTATGAGCGACCGCCTGAAAAGCGGTAGGTCGGCGGTTCGATCCCGCCCCTGGCCACTCTTTGACCAGTTAGAGGCCCCGTCCATGATCAGGACGGGGCCTTTTTCGTCTCAGTTGTTTTCCTGCTGTGGTGCTGCTGTTTGCATGTGCAAATAGCTCCGTGTCGTTTTGGTGGGGGCGGGCTTAGCTTCGGGCGGTGGCTAACGAACTGACCATTCCGCTCCTGCCCTGTCCCTCCATCGACGAGATCGCGTCGTTCTACGAGATGCTCGGCTTCGAGATCACCTATCGGCAGACGCGGCCGAACCCGCATGTCGCGGTGCGGCGGGAAGACATCAATCTGCACTTCTTCGGGATGGACGGCTACGATCCGGCGCAGTCGTACAGCACCTGCCTGGTCATCGTGGCGGACACCAACGAGCTGTTCGAGGCGTTCGCGGCGGGGATGCGGGCCGTGTACGGGAAGCTGCTCGTCTCGGGCATCCCGCGGATGACCCGGCCGCGGCTGCGCAACGACCGGTACTCCGGGTTCACCGTCGTCGATCCGGGCGGCAACTGGATCCGGATCAACAAGGCCGCCCAGGAACCCGAGGCGCAGACCAAGCTCGCCAAGGCCATGGAGAACGCCGCGAGGCAGGCGGATGCCCGTGGCGACGAACGCCAGGGGCTGAAGATCCTGGAAGGCGCGTTGAAGCGGGCGACCGGCGACGAACCGGAGTTTCAGGCGGTGCGGGAGTACCGCGACGAGCTCGTCGAACGGATCAAGGGGGTCTGAGCCGCGCCCAGGCTATCTCGTTGACAACCCCCACGGCGTCGCTCAGGCCGCTATGGTGCGGCCGTGCGCACCACATTCGGCACCATCCTTGTTGTTCTCGGGTTTCTGCTCGCCGCGCCGGCTGTTGCGGCTTACGCGCTGGTGGGGGAGGTCAGCGACCAGGAGACCTATCTCGCGGCTGTGACTCCGTTGGCGGATGACCCTGCCATTCAGCAGGCTGTCGCCGGGCAGATCACGCAGGCGCTTGCGGACAAGGGGTTGCCCGAGTCGGCTCAGCCGCTGGTGCAGAAGAGTGTGGACTCCTTCGTTGCCTCGCCCGACTTCAAGGAGTTGTGGGTCGAGGTCAACAAGGAGGCCCAGCCGCAGGTCATCGCCATGTTGCGGGGGGAGCAGGGAGGCAGCCTCAGCGTGCAGGGGGATGCCATCGTCCTTGATCTCGGGGACGTCGCCGCTCGGCTCAAGCAGCGGATGGTCGCCGAGGGGGTGCCGCTCGCCGACCAGATTCCGGCCATCGACGCCTCTGTGCAGTTGCTCTCGCGGCCCGCGGTTCGGCAGTTGGTGCCTGCCTTCCAGCTGCTCGAGGACCTCAGCGTGTGGCTGCCCATCCTTGCCGTGGTCTTCCTGCTGGGTGGGGTGGCGCTCTCCGCGCGCCGCGGGCGGACGATGGTCGTCGGGGGCATCGGGCTTGTCGTGATGATGCTCGTGCTGGTGCTCCTCCTGTTCCTCGCGCGTAGTCAGGTGTCGGCACGTAGTGGGCAGCCCGAGTTGGCCGGGGCCTTCTACGACGCGCTCACCAACAAGGTCATGGTCATCGCCTGGATCGTGTGTGCGGTTGGCGGGTTGGCCGTGGTTGCCGGTGCTTTTCTGGCCTCCGCCCAGTCACGGCGGTTGGCGGCCGCCGAGCGGGCCCGGCGGGTGGCCGAGCGGCCGCGGGCCCGGCGGCCCAAGGCCTACGGCGGGTACCGCGAGCGCGGCGGCTACGACGACGAGGGTGGTTACAGCGGTCAGGGCGGCTACACCGATCAGGGTGGTTACGGCGATCGCGGGGGCTACTGACTGTCGAACTCCGGCTGTCCCGTTCGTGTGAACGGTGACGGAAGGAGTGTGTCGTGTTCAGTGCCGATGAGGTCGCCTACCTGAACAGCCAGCCGCTCGCCCGGTTGGCCACGGTCAACGGGGGTGGCCAGCCGGACGTGGTGCCCGTCGCCTTCGAGTTCGACGGGGTCGGGTTCTGGGTCGGGGGCGGGGCCACCGTGGTCGGGACCCGCAAGATCCGCAACATCGTGGCCGGGCGGCGGTTCGTCGCGTTGGTGGTTGACGACCTCGTGTCCCTTCAGCCGTTCGTCGCCCGTGGGGTTCGGGTGTACGGACGAGCCGGGGAGCCCGTCCAGCGGGTCGGGCTGGTCGGGTCGGGGACCTACGTCCGGATCACGCCCACCCTGTCGTGGAGCTGGAACCTGGCGGGTGAGCCTGCGACAGACGAGTGGTACGCGATGACACGAACGGAGCATTCGATCACCGACTGATCACAGACCAATTGTGGAACTTAGCTGGTAACGCGTGTTACCCCTCTGATAACCGGCCGTGACCTCGGGCGTCACCCAAAGGAACGACTCACTGTCCGTGTAACGGCGGCGCAGCGCCAAGCGAATCAGTGAACGCGGCCACGGACCGGCAGGGGCAGCCCGATTCGTTGGGTCGTAACGAAATTCGTCCATTTCTGGGCTTCGGGGACGCCCAACAACCCGCCATGCGCGCATGCGCTCGCACGGCGTGGGGGGACCACGATGCGTGACCAGCAGCTACGCGCTCCGCGACGAAGATCGGTCATTCTGCGGGGCCTCAACCGACCCACCAACCCACCCGTCAACGGCTGGGAACCTCGGTACCGGCGATACGTGATCAGCAGTGATCTGTTGGTCACGCTGCTCATGAGCGTCGGCGTCGGCGGGCTCGTCAGCGTCGGCGGCGCGGCACTCTTCAAGGACCTCACCCTCGGCTTCCTCACCGTCATCACCGTCCTGTGCTCGCTCGCCATGAACCGGGCGTGGCACCCGACGGTCCTCGGCCAGGGCGCCGAGGAGTACGTCCGCCTCGGCCGCGGCATGTTCGCCGGCGCCGTCGCGCTCGGGCTCGCGGGCCTCGCCACCGGCGTCGTCACCGCCCGGGTGTGGGTGTTCGTCGTCATCCCGGCCACCGCGGTCGTCGCGCTCGGCTTCCGCTACCTGTTACGCCAGGTCCTGCACCGGGCGCGTTACGAGGGCGAGTGCCTACTGCCCGTCATGGCGGCCGGCGGTATCGACACCATCCGTGACCTCATCAAACGCACGAAGGACGCACCACACGTGGGATGGCGTGTGGACGCGGTCTGCACCGTCGACGGTGAGGGTGACCACGGCATGGAGATCGAGGGCGTGTCGGTCATCGGCACCCTCGACGAGCTGGCCGACCACGTCCGGCGCGGCGGCTACCGCATCGTCGCCGTCACCGCCGACTCCTACTGGACCCCGCGCCGCCTGCAGCGCCTCGCCTGGCAGCTCGAGGGCAGCGGCGCCGAGATGGTCGTCGCCCCGACCCTCATGGAGGTCGCGGGCCCGCGCCTGCACGTCAGCGGTGTGCTCGGGATGCCGCTGCTGCGGGTCAGCGCCCCCGCCTTCACCGGCATGCGCCGTGTGGTCAAGGGCGTCATGGACCGGGTCGGCGCCACCGCGCTGATCACGCTCAGCCTGCCGTTCCTGCTGCTCGCGGCCATCGCCATCGCGGTCGACAGCCGTGGCTCGATCTTCTACACGCAGCGCCGGGTCGGCAAGGACGGCAAGGAGTTCAAGATCTGGAAGTTCCGCACGATGGTGCGGGACGCCGACAAGATCAAGCAGCGGCTCGCCGCCGTCAACGAGGGCGCCGGGGTGCTGTTCAAGATGCGCAGGGACCCGAGGGTCACCCGCGTGGGTGGTTTTCTGCGGCGCTACTCGATCGACGAGCTGCCCCAGCTGTTCAACGTGCTCGCCGGCTCGATGTCACTCGTCGGGCCGCGGCCGCCCCTGCCGGAGGAGAGCGCGCGTTACGAGCCGGACGTGCGGCGCCGGCTACTGGTCAAGCCCGGTCTGACCGGGTTGTGGCAGGTCAGCGGACGTAGCGACCTGTCGTGGGAAGAAGCGGTCCGCCTGGACCTGCGTTATGTGGAGGACTGGTCACTCGCGATGGACGCGATGATCCTGTGGAAGACCTTCCGGGCCGTGCTCGGTGGTCAGGGGGCTTACTAGATGAACTGCCGACTGTGTGGCTCGACGAACCTCGCCAGCGTTGTCGATCTCGGCGCCACCCCACCGTGTGAGCTGTTCCTGTCGGCCGAGCAGGTCGACGAGCCGGAGATGACCTACCCCCTGCACCTTCGCCTGTGCACGGACTGCCTCCTGGCCCAGCTGCCGCCGCTGATCACTCCGGAGGAGACATTCACCGAATACGCGTACTTCTCGTCGTACTCCACGTCCTGGGTGCGGCACGCGAAGGACTTCGTCGAAGCACAGGTCGAGCGGATCGACCCCAAGTTCGTGGTCGAGGTCGCGTCGAACGACGGCTACCTGCTCCAGCACGTGGTCGAGAAGGGCATCCGCTGCCTCGGCATCGAGCCCTCGGTGAACGTGGGGGCCGCCGCGCGGGAGAAGGGCGTGCCCACCCTCACCGAGTTCCTGTCCCCGCAAACCGGTCAGGCCGTCCGCGACGAGCACGGGCCGGCGGACCTCGTCGTCGCTAACAACGTCTACGCCCACATCCCCGACGTCGTCGGCTTCACCCGCGGCCTGCGGGCGCTGGTCGCCGACGACGGCTGGGTGTCGATCGAGGTGCAGCACCTGCTCACCCTGATCGAGCTCAACCAGTACGACACGATCTACCACGAGCACTTCCAGTACTACACGGTCGCCTCCGCCCAGAAGGCGCTGGCCAGTGGTGGGCTCGCCCTGGTCGACGTCGAGCTGGTCCCGACCCACGGCGGCTCGATCCGCCTGCTCGCCCAGCCGGTCGAGAACGCCGCGGAGCCGACCCAGCGGGTGGCCGACGTGCTGGCCCGGGAGAAGGCCGCCGGCCTGCACGAACTCGCCGGCTACACCGAGTTCGCCCGCCGTGTCGCCGGGGTGCGGCGCGACCTGCTCAGGTTCCTGGTCGACGCGGCGGCCCGCGGCCGGACGGTCGTCGGCTACGGCGCGCCGGGCAAGGGCAACACGCTGCTCAACCACTGCGGCATCCGCCCCGACCTGCTCGCCTACACGGTCGACCGCAACCCGTACAAGCACGGCCGGTTCACCCCCGGCACCCGGATCCCGATCCTGCCGCCCGAGCAGATCGAGGTCGACAAGCCGGACTACGTGCTGGTCCTGCCCTGGAACCTGCGTGCGGAGCTGACCGCGCAACTGTCCTATGTGGGCGAATGGGGCGGCAAGCTCGTGTTCCCCATCCCGCACCTGGAGATCGTCGAGGTGAAGCCATGAAGGTGGTGCTGTTCTGCGGCGGCTACGGCATGCGGATGCGCAACGGCGCGGCCGACGACGTGCCCAAGCCGATGGCCATGGTCGGCCCCAGACCACTCATCTGGCACGTGATGCGCTACTACGCCCACTTCGGGCACACCGACTTCATCCTGTGCCTCGGCTACGGCGCCCACCACATCAAGCGGTTCTTCCTGGAGTACGAGGAGACCACCTCCAACGACTTCGTGCTCGCAGGCGGCACCCCGCGGCTGCTGTCCACCGACATCGCCGACTGGACGATCACGTTCGTGAACACCGGCATCGAGTCGGCCATCGGCGAGCGGCTGCGCCGAGTCCGCCCGTACCTCGACGGCGACGACATCTTCCTCGCCAACTACGCGGACGTGCTGACCGACGCGCCCCTGCCGGAGATGATCGACCGGTTCAAGAACACCGAGGCCGGCGCGTCGATGATGGTCGTGCCGCCCCAGTCGTCGTTCCACTGCGTGGAACTGGGCGAGGACAACAGGGTCGGCGGCATCACCGCGGTCAGCGAGATGCCGATGTGGGAGAACGGCGGCTACTTCGTGCTGCGGCAGGAGGTCTTCGACCACATCCCCGCGGGCGGTGACCTGGTCGGCGACGGCTGCACGGAGCTGGCCAAGCGCAACCGGCTGCTCGCCTACCCCTACCGCGGGTTCTGGCAGCCGACCGACACGGTCAAGGAACGCACCATGCTCGACGACGGCTACACGCGTGGCGTGCGGCCGTGGGCGCTGTGGGAAAAGGTGCCTGCGTGATCCGTCTTGGCTGTTCCGTCCGCTCGGTGGTGTTGCTCGGCGCGCACTGCGACGACATCGCCCTCGGGGCCGGCGGCACGCTCCTGACGCTCTGCCAGGCGAACCCGGGGGTGCGGGTCGACGCGCTCGTCCTGTCCGGCGGCGGCACCGACCGCGAGGACGAGGAACGTGCGGCGCTGCGGGCGTTCAGCCCCGGCGCCGACCTCGACGTGACCGTCCACAAGCTACCGGACGGCCGCCTTCCCGCGCACTGGGACGAGGCCAAGAACGCCCTGGAGGAACTGCGTCGGCGCACGAACCCCGACCTGATCCTGGCGCCCCGGACCGACGACGCGCACCAGGACCACCGCGGGCTGGCCCAGCTGGTGCCGACCGCCTTCCGCGACCACCTCGTGCTGGGTTACGAGATCGTCAAGTGGGACGGCGACCTCGGCCGGCCCAACGCCTACCAACCCCTGTCCGGGGAACTGGCCGAGAAAAAAGTCTCACTGCTGCAACAGCACTACCCCTCGCAGCGACACCGTCCTTGGTACGACAGGGAGGCCTTCCTCGGGTTGGCGCGCATCCGCGGCATCGAATGCCAGGAGCGTTACGCGGAGGCCTTCTTCGTCACCAAGTTGTTGCTCGGTTTGGAGGGCTGAAGCCATGAGGATCTTGCTCACTGGCCACAAAGGATATCTGGGCACGGTCATGGCGCCCGTGCTCGCCGCGGCGGGCCACGAGGTGGTGGGGCTCGACTCCGGGCTGTTCGGCGAGTGCCTCCTCGGCCCGGTGCCGAACGACCCGCCCGGCGTGACCGTCGACCTGCGGGACGTGCACCTGTCGCACCTCGAGGGCTTCGACGCGGTCATCCACCTGGCCGCGCTGTCGAACGACCCGCTCGGCGCGCTGGCCCCGGACCTCACCTACGACATCAACCACCGCGCCTCCACCCGGCTCGCCCGGCTGGCGCGTGACGCCGGAGTACACAGGTTCCTGTACGCCTCGACGTGCTCGGTCTACGGCGCCTCGGGTGGCGACGGCCTCGTCAACGAGGACGCCCCGCTGCGCCCGGTCACCCCGTACGCGGAGTCGAAGGTGCTCGTCGAGGGCGACCTGCACGAGCTCGCCGACGACCACTTCACGCCCGTGTACCTGCGCAACGCCACGGCCTTCGGCTACTCGCCGCGGCTGCGGGCCGACATCGTGCTGAACAACCTGGTCGGCCACGCGTACCTGTCCGGCGAGGTGCTGGTGCTCTCCGACGGCACGCCGTGGCGGCCGCTCGTGCACGCCGCCGACATCGCGCGGGCGTTCGCCGCCGCGCTGGCGGCGCCGCGGGAGGCCGTGCACGACAAGGCGTTCAACATCGGCACCGAGCGGAACAACGTGACGGTCGCGGAGATCGCGGCCGAGGTCGTCGAGGCCGTGCCGGGCTCGACGCTGCGGATCACCGGCGAGGCCGGCGCGGACCCGCGTTCCTACCGGGTCGACTTCTCCCGCTTCCGGGCCGCGATCCCGGGCTTCGACTGCGAGTGGTCGATCAAGGACGGCGCGCTGGAACTGGCCGAGGCCTACCAGGAGCACGGCCTGACCCGGGAGACGTTCGAGCGCCGGTTCACCCGCCTCGCCTGGCTGAAGGACCGGTCCGAGGCCGGTTCGGTCGACGAGACGTTGCGGCGCACGTGATGTCCCTCGGCGCTGACATGCATGCTCTGGTGCGGCGGCTCTACCCGCTGTGCCGGAGCATCACCGGCGACGGCGTGCGGGACACCCTGAAGATCGTCGGTGAGCACCTCGACCTGATCCGGCACGAGGTGCCGACCGGTACGCAGGTGCTCGACTGGACGGTGCCGCGGGAGTGGAACATCCGGGACGCCTACATCGCCCGGAACGGCAAGCGGATCGTCGACTTCCAGGAGCTGAACCTGCACGTGGTGGGCTACAGCGTGCCCGTGCACCGCCGGATGCCGCTGTCGGAGCTGAAAAGCCACCTGCACACCCTGCCCGACCAGCCCGACCTCGTGCCCTACCGCACCTCCTACTACGCGCCGACGTGGGGCTTCTGCCTCGCGCAGTCCACTCTGGACGCGATGCCCGACGGCGACTACGAGGTGTGCGTCGACTCGACCCTGGAGAACGGCTCGCTCACCTACGCCGAGCACGTGGTGCGGGGCCAGGTCGAGGACGAGGTCATCATCACCTGCCACGTCTGCCACCCGTCGCTGGCCAACGACAACATGGCGGGCGTCGCGGTCGCCGTCGAGCTGGCGAAGTCGCTCTGCAAGCCCTACTACACCTACCGGTTCATCTTCGCGCCTGGCACGATCGGCGCGATCACCTGGCTCGCCCGCAACCGGGAACGGGTGGAGAAGGTCAGGCACGGCATCGTGCTCGCCTGCGCGGGTGACCGCGGCTCGCTGACCTACAAGCAGAGCCGCCAGGGCGACGCCGAGATCGACCGGGTCCTCGAACACGTCCTGCGCGACCGTCCACACGAGATCCGCGAGTTCTCGCCGTACGGCTACGACGAGCGCCAGTACTGCTCACCGGGCTTCAACCTCGGCGTCGGCTCGCTCACCAGGACCCCGTACGCGGGCTACCCGGAGTACCACACCTCGGGCGACAACCCGGACTTCGTCACGCCGGAGTCCCTCATGGACACCCTGGAGGTCTGCCAGGAGGCGGTGGCGATCCTCGACCGCAACCGCACGTACGTCAACCTCAGCCCGTACGGCGAACCGCAGCTGGGCAGGCGCGGCCTGTACGAGTCGCTCGGCGGCCGCAGCGACGCGCACGACGCGCAGCTCGCCATGCTGTGGGTGCTGAACCTGTCCGACGGGACCAACGACCTGCTCGCCATCGCCGACCGCGCGCGGCTGCCGTTCTCCGCGGTGGCGGCCGCCGCGGACGCGTTGCACGCCGCCGGACTGCTGAAGGACTAGGTGAGGATGGCCGGTTTGCGGAAGATGGCCGGGCGGCTCTCGTGGGGACTCGCTGACCAGGCCGTGTCCAGCCTGACGAACTTCGCGGTCGGCGTCGTCGTCGCCCGCGCGCTCGGCGTCACGGCGTTCGGCATCTTCTCCCTCGCCTGGGTCACCTACGGCGTCCTGATCAACGTGTCCCGCGGGCTGGCCACCGACCCGCTGGTGGTGCGGTTCAGCGGCGTGCCGGTCGAGCGGTGGCGGGACGCGGTGGCCCGGTCGTCCGGCACCGCGCTCGCGGTCGGCGTCGTGGCCGGTGCGGTGAGCGTGCTCGTCGGCGGCGCGATCGGGGGCACGCTCGGCTTCGTGTTCGTCGCGCTCGGCGCCGTGCTGCCGATGTTGCTGCTCCAGGACGCATGGCGCTTCGCGTTCTTCGCCGCGGGGCAGGGCCGGCTGGCCTTCGTCAACGACGTCGTGTGGGCGCTGGCGATGATCCCGGCGATGGTGCTGGCCTCGCAGTACGGCAGTGTCGTCGCGTTCCTGCTCGCCTGGGGCTGCTCCGCCGGTGTCGCCGCCGTCTACGGGTGCGTGCAGACCGGCACCCGGCCGCGCTGGACAGGAGTGTCGTCGTGGCTGCGTGAGCAGGGCGACCTCGGGCCGCGGTACCTCGTGGAGAACGTCAGCAACAGCGGCTCCTCCCAGCTGCGGATGTACGGGCTGGGCGCGATCGCCGGCGTCGCCGACGTCGGCACCGTGCGCGGCGCCGAGTTGTTGATGGGCCCGTTCCTCGCGGTGCTGCAGGGACTGTCCTTCGTGTCGGTGCCGGAGGGGGCCCGGGTGCTGCGCCGCAACCCCCGCCGGCTCCCGCTGTTCTGCCTCGCCCTGGGGGGCGGCCAGGCCGTGGGCACGCTGCTGTGGGGCACCGTCCTGCTCGTGCTCGTGAACGACCGGCTCGGCACGTTCGTCCTCGGGCCGGTCTGGCACACGGCGTCGGCCCTGATCCTGCCGCTCACGCTCGGCGTCACGAACGCCAGCTTCATCACCGGCGCCGCCGCGGGGCTCCGGGCCCTGGGGGCCGCCCGGCGCAGCATGCAGTGTCAGCTCATCGCGTCCACGGCGTACGTGGTCGGTGGGCTTGCCGGCGCCGCACTCGGCGGCGCACTCGGCTCCGCGTGGGGCGTGGTGTGCGCGACGTTCTTCGGCGCCATCGTCTGGTGGACGCAGCTGCGGGCCGGTCTGCGTGCGTACCTGCGGACTCCCGCCGATCTTCCGGTATCCCGCGACGAATCGAGGACGACATGACCACGCCACGGCTGACGATCGGCCTGCCGGTCTACAACGGGGAGAACTATCTGGCGGAGTCGATCGACGCGCTGCTCGCCCAGACCTACACCGACTTCGAGCTCGTGATCTCCGACAACGCGTCGACCGACGGCACGGAGGAGATCTGCCGCGAGTTCGCCGCCGGCGACGAGCGGATCCGCTACATCCGGCAGCCGGCCAACATCGGCGCGGCGCCCAACCACAACTTCGTGGTCGACGCGGCCCGCGGCGAGCTGTTCAAGTGGGCGGCGCACGACGATCTCTACGGGCCCAAGCTGGTGGAGAGCTGCGTCGATCTGCTCGACGCCAACCCGGACGCCGTGCTCGCCCACGCGTACATGGCGATCGTGAACGCCGACGGCGAGGTCGAGGAGAACTACGACTACCGCCTCGCCACCGACTCGCCGTCCGCGCCGGTGCGGTTCCACGACCTGCTCTTCACCGACGGCGGCGACGACATGTACGGGGTCATCCGCACCGACGTGCTGCGCCGGATCCCGCCGCACGACAGCTTCCACAACGCCGGGCGCAAGCTCGTCGCCGAGCTGTCCCTGTACGGCCGGTTCCTGCAGGTGCCGGACGTGATGTTCTTCCGCCGGGACCACCCCACCCGCGGTGACCGGCTCGGCTCGGTGAAGTCGGTGTGCCGCAACCTCGACCCGCGGCGAGCCGACCATTCCACCGCGCGTCTGCTGCGTGAGTACATGCTGAGCTACTTCACGGCGGTCGCCCGCGCCCCGCTGTCCGCCGCCGACCGGCGTCAGTGTTACGGGCATCTGGTCCGGTGGCTGTCCGACCGCACCGTGCTCAAGCCGCTGCACCGCGTCCGGCGGGCGGCGTGAGCCCTCGGGTCGGGCTGTTCGGCATCCTCGGGTCGGGCAACCTCGGCAACGACGCGTCGCTGGACGCGGTGATCACGTTCCTGCGCGACCGGCATCCCGGGGTGACGCTGGACTTCATGTGCATGGGCCCGGACCGGGTCGCCGAGGTCTACGCCGCCCCGGCCACCGCGTTGCAGTGGTACGAGCCGCACGCGGGTGACGCGACGGGCGTGCGGGCCACCGCGCTCAAGATCCTCGGCAAGCTGCTCGACCCGTTCCGGACGTTCGCCTGGGTGCGCCGGCAGGACATCGTGATCGTGCCCGGCATGGGTGTGCTGGAGGCGACGCTTCCCCTGCGGCCCTGGGCAATCCCGTACTCGCTGTTCTGGCTGGGCGTGTGCGCGCGGTTGACCGGGGCGAAGGTCGCGCTGGTCAGCGTCGGCGCCAGCGTGATCCGCAAGCGGCTCACCCGCACGCTGATCACCTGGACGGCGCGGCTCGCGCACTACCGCTCCTACCGCGACGAGCAGTCCCGCGACGCCATGCGCCGGATGGGCGTCGACGTCACCGGTGACGAGGTCTACCCGGACCTCGCGTTCGCGCTGCCGGTCCCCGAGCCGGGCCCCCCGACCGGGATGGTCGGCGTCGGCCTGATGGCCTACTACTCCGGCAACGACGACCGGGCCCAGGCCGGCGAGATACACGAGCGGTACGTCGCCGCGCTCACCGGGTTCGTGCGCCACCTGGTCGACAGTGGACGGCCGGTGCGGCTGTTCGCCGGCGACGTGTCCGACAGGCCGGTGGTCGAGCGGATCCGCACCGCGGTCCAGGGTTCGAGCGGTGCCCCGGTGGTCGTCGAACCACTGACCACGATGGCCGACCTGATGACCCAGTTGTCCACTGTGGACACCGTGGTGGCGACCCGGTACCACAACGTGATGTCCGGGCTGAAGCTCGCGAAGCCGACCGTGTCGATCGGCTACGCCGCCAAACACGACGTGCTGATGGCGGAGATGGGGCTCGGCGAGTTCTGCCACTCGGCGAAGGCGGTCGACCTGCCCGTGCTGATCAGGCAGTTCGAAGAGTTGGAGAGCCGGCACGCGGAGCTGACCGCCACGCTCGTCGAGCGCAACCAGGCCGCCCGGGACCGGCTCGAGCCGCAGTTCGCCGCGCTGTCCAAGTTGATCGCGGACACGCGCGGGAGCTGACGTGGCAGCGGTGAGGGTCGGCCTGTTCGGGCCGCTCGGCAAGGGCAATCTCGGCAGCGACGGCTCGCTCACCGCTGTGCTCGCTCACCTGCGGGCCAAGCACCCGGAGGTGCGGATCGAGGTGTGCTGCCCGGGGCCGGACGAGGTCACCACCCGGCACGCCGTCCACGCCGTCCACCTGAACTGGGACCACGAGGCGTCCCCGGCCGCGGCCAGGTTGCACCCGACCGTCCGCGGCGGACTCGGCAGGGTCGTGGACGCGTTCCGCACGGCGAACTGGGTGCGCAGGCAGGACGTGGTGATCGTGCCCGGCTCGGGCGTGCTCGAGACCGCGCTCCCGCCGCGTCCGTGGGGCTGGCCGTACTCGCTGTTCCTGCTGTCGCTGACCGGCAGGCTGCTCCGCACGAAGGTCGTGTTCCTGGCGGTCGGCGCGGCCGTCGTCGCCGACCGGGCCAGCCGGGCGCTGCTGGTCGGCGCCGCCTCACTCGCCTGCTACCGCTCCTGTCGGGACGAGGTCTCGCGGGCGGCGTTGAGCGCCATGGGCCTCGACACCTCGCGCGACCCCGTGCGCACCGATCTGACGTTCGCACTGCCGAACCCGGGGACGCTGGTGGACCACGGTGTGGTGGGCGTCGGCGTGATGGACCACCCCGGCGGCAACGACGACCGGAAGCGGGCCGGCGTGCGCCACCGCGACTACGTGACCGGTATGACCGAGTTCGTCCAGTGGCTGATCGAGGAGGGCCGCGTGGTGCGGCTGTTCGTCGGCGACCACGTCGACGAGCTGGTGGCCGACCGGATCGTCACCGAGGTCGGCTCCCGAGCGCTGTCCGTCGTCCACACGTCCACCATGGGCGAGCTGCTGCGGGAGATCGCCCGCGTCGACGCCGTCGTCGCGTCCCGGTACCACAACGTGCTGGCCGCGGTGAAGCTCGGCAAGCCGACGATCTCGGTCGGCTACGCGGCCAAGAGCGACGCGCTGATGGCGGAGATGGGGCTCGGCGAGTTCTGCCAGTCCATGCGCGACCTCGATGTCGACCGGCTGGTCAAGCAGTTCACCTCGCTCCAGGAGCGGGACGTCGAGCTGCGTGCCGTGCTCGCCCGCCGCAACACCGAGATGACCAGACGTGTCGAGTGGCAGCTGGCTGAGCTGTCCGCCATCCTTCGAGGGGAGTGACGAGGCGATATGAAGGCCACACCGGTGCCGGAGATCGACGGCGCCTACCTGTTCGAACCGACCCCGTACGCCGACGAACGCGGCTTCTTCTGCCGCACGTTCGACAAGGAGGTCGTGCGCTCCGTCGGCATCGATCCGGACGCGTTCGTGCAGGACAGCGTGTCGAGATCGACCTTCGCCGTGCTGCGTGGCATGCACCTGCGGTCCGGGCGGGGCGAGGCCAAGATGGTCCGCTGCTCCTACGGCCGGGTGTTCGACGTGATCGTCGACCTGCGCCCGGGTTCGCCGACCTACCTGAACCAGAAACATTTGGAGCTTTCGGACGATTCACAAGTGACGCTGTATGTGCCGGCCGGTTGCGCGCACGGGTTCCAGGCGCTGACCGATCCGGCCGACGTGTCGTACCGGATCGACCGGGCACACGACCCGGCCGAGGACGTGACGATCGCGTTCGACGACCCGGAACTGGCCATCCCGTGGCCGTTCCCGCCGCTGCGCATGTCCGAAAGGGACAGAGCGGCACCGTCGCTCGCGGTGGCGCTGGGAAGGACCTAGGACGCCGAGCGGAGCTTGCGGAGCAATCATTGATGTTGGAATTCACCGCCTCCAACGAGGCGAACAAGCGACTCCACGACATGGTGCCCGGTGGGGCACACACCTACGCCAAGGGTGAGGACCAGTACCCGGCCGGCATGGCGCCGGTCATCGCGCGCGGCAACGGCGCTCGTGTGTGGGACGTGGACGGCAACTCCTATGTCGAGTTCGGCTCGGGTCTGCGGTCCGTCAGCCTCGGGCACGCGCACCCGCGTGTCCTCGAGGCCGTGTACAAGCAGCTGGAGCTGGGCAGCAACTTCGTGCGGCCCAGCGTGCTCGAGATGGACGCGGCGACGAAGTTCCTCGCCACCGTGCCCACCGCCGACATGGTCAAGTTCGCGAAGAACGGCTCGGACGTGACCACGGCCGCGATCCGGCTGGCCAGGGCGGCCACCGGCCGCCAGGTCGTCGCGCTGTGCAAGGACCAGCCGTTCTTCTCCACGGACGACTGGTTCATCGGCACCACCCCCATGAACTCCGGGATCCCGGAACAGGACCTGGTGGTCACGTTCCCCTACGGCGACCTGGGCGCGGTCTCGAAGCTGTTCGAGTCGACGGACGTCGCGTGCGTCGTGCTGGAGGCGGCCACGCACACCGATCCGCCGCCCGGCTACCTGCAGGGCCTGCGCGACCTGTGCACGTTCCACGGCGTGGTCCTCATCTTCGACGAGATGATCACCGGTTTCCGCTGGTCGGAGGCTGGCGCGCAGGGCGTGTACGGCGTGACCCCGGACCTGTCGACCTTCGGCAAGGCGCTCGGCAACGGCTTCGCGGTGTCCGCGCTGGCCGGCCGGCGGGACCTGATGGAGCTGGGCGGCCTGCGGGACTCGCGCGAGCGGGTGTTCCTGCTGTCGACCACGCACGGCGCGGAGACGCACTCGCTCGCCGCGGCCATGGCGGTGATGGACACCTACGTCGAGGAGGGCATCACCGAACGGCTGCACGCGCTGGGCTCACGGCTGGCCGCCGGGGTCCGTGACGTCGCGACGTACGCGGGGGTCGGCGACCACGTGATCACGCGGGGGCGGCCGAGCAACCTGGTGTTCGCGACGCTCGACGCCGAGGGCAACCCGTCGCAGGAGTACCGGACGCTGTTCCTGCGCCAGCTCATCTCGCACGGCGTGATCGGCCCGTCGTTCGTGGTGTCGAGCGCCCTGACCGACGCGGACATCGAGCAGACGCTGACGGCGGTGGGGAAGGCGTGCGCGGTGTACCGGCAGGCCCTCGACGCCGGCGACCCGACCGCGTGGCTCGGCGGCCGCCCGGTCAAACCGGTGTTCCGCCGCTTCGCCTAGCGGCCAGCCAGTCCACTGCCCACGCCACGGCCGGCACGATCGCCAGTGCGGCACAGAAGCCGCCGAGCGTGTCGGTCGGGTAGTGGGCGTTGAGGAGCATCTGCGCCCACGCCATCGCGGCCGCGGCGAGCACGGTGACCACCGCGGTCAGCCACAGCCGGCCGGCCGCCAGGGTCGCGACGAGCGCGAAGGACGTCGCGGTCGCGGTATGACCACTGGGAAACGACAGGAACCCGCCGTTGATGGTGCGGCCCACCAACGGTTTCATGCCGGTGGTGACGGCCACCGCGGCCGCGCTCCCGGCGACGGCGAGCAGCGCGGACCGCTGGTTTCCCTTGCGCAGGAACACGATCACCATGATCGCCAGCACGAACACGTATCCGACGGGCTCACCGGTCCAGTCGATGACGAGCGCGATCTGGCGCCACGGCTCGTGCAGCGACCGGAGGTAGTCCCGGATCCCGGCGTCGACGGGTGTGCCGGTCGGCTGCCCGGCGAACAGGAACCCCAGCACCACAAGGGTGGTTCCCGCGAACACGGACACGACGGCGGGCAGCGCACGCACGCCGCTCACTTCCTGATCGACCCCCACACTGGGGAATCGTCCACCAGATCACGATTGTTTCGCGTTCCGCGGCCACGGTAACGAGCGGGTGAGGATGTCCGAATCCACAGTGGAGGAAGGGACTCACCATGCGCCTCCCACCCATGCCGTTCCGCCGCCGCGTGCGGTTCACGTTCGAGCTGGGCCGTGCCCTGTTCTGGTTGACCAGGATCGAGATCGGTCTGCGCCGCCACCCCCTGCCGGTCCTGTGCCGCAAGCTGGGCATCGACTGCGACCTGCGCAGGGTCAACCCGCCGGCCGCCGTCCCGATCGTGTTGCCCAGGCACACCCGCACGGCCGTGCTGGCCTGCATGTATGCGGTGGCCCGCTGGCCGTTCGGCAACACGAGCCTGCGGCGTTGCCTCGTGCTCGGCCGCCGGCTGCGCACGCTGGACCCGGTGCTGCGCATGGGTGTTCGTCGTGACGACGAGCCGCTGGTGCCGACGTGGCTGGAGATCGGCGGCCGAGCCCTGGACGCGACGGCGGCGCAGTACGCGGCCCTCATCAACTAATCGAGTCAGCCGCCTGCCGTATTGGGTGAATCGGCTAATCATGTGCTGACGGTGCTTTCTTCCTAACGTGGGATCTCCCGAATCCCAGAGGAGGGACATCACATGATCAAGCGTGTTCTCTCACGCCTGCTGGTGGGCGTGCTGGCCGTGGCCAGCATGGGCGCGGTAACCCTCGTGGCGGCCCAGCCCGCGTCGGCCTATGCCTGCGGGAACAACAGCCGCGTCTACGAGACGAGCCGCCAGCCCTGGTCCATCAGGTACGACAACCAGCCGGTCAACGCCGGCTACGACGCCCGTATCGCCGACGTCCCCAACGACGGGCAGGTCTACGTCACCTACGTCAGGCTGGGCGGCGCGAACCTGGCCCCCAGCAGCACGCCGAGATGGGACGTCTTCAACAGCGGCGGCGGATACATCGGCGTCCTGGAAGGCACGAAGACGAACAGCGGCTGCGTCTCCAACGAGAAATGGTTCCCGTTCTACGGCACGGCCGGTGACGTCTACTACGTCAACGCCACCTACACGGGCATGGCCGGCCAGCAACACTTCACCGTGAACTTCATCTGACCGGCGATACCCCGGGTCAGGACTCGCCGGCACTGAGTCCTGACCCGGCCTTCAGGTCCTGCACGGTGTCGCTGGTCACTCCGAGGAGTCATCGTCATCCAGCAAGGCGATCAGTTCGCTCAACTCGGCAGGGGACAGCACCTGAGACGCCCACGCCGCGAACTGCTCCGGCGCCAGTCGTTCACGCAGCGACCCCAGCCGCTGTACGTCGAAATCCATAGGAACTCCCACTTCACGACGCAGCGCAAAAGCCCGGCAGTGCAACTCGACAGCGCCACGGAGGTCGTCGGTGTCATCTGCCAGCACGCCAAGTTGACAGAAGCTCGTTGCTATGCCGGCGCGGTTGCCGAGTTCTTCCTCAATGGTGAGTGATGCGATGTATCGGTGTTTGGCTTCGGTGTAGTCGCTTCGGGCGTGGGCGAGCATGCCGAGTTGGTGGTAGCTGGTGGCCATGCCGGCGCGGTCGCCGAGTTCTTCCTCGATGGTGAGTGATGCGGTGTATTGGCGTTCGGCTTCGGTGTAGTCGCCTCGGTCGTGGGCGAGCATGCCGAGTTGGTGGTAGGTGGTGGCTATGGTGGCGCGGTTGCCGAGTTCTTCGTTGATGGTGAGTGATGCGGTGTATTGGCGTTCGGCTTCGGTGTAGTCGCCTCGGTCGTGGGCGAGCATGCCGAGTTGGTGGTAGGTGGTGGCTATGCTGGCGCGGTTGCCGAGTTCTTCGTTGATGGTGAGTGATGCGGTGTATTGGCGTTCGGCTTCGGCGAAGTCATTCCGTAGGTAGGCGATATTGCCCAGTTCGTGGTAGGTGGCGGCTATGGTGGCGCGGTTGCCGAGTTCTTCGTTGATGGTGAGTGATGCGGTGTATTGGCGTTCGGCTTCGGTGTAGTCGCCTCGGTCGTGGGCGAGCATGCCGAGTTGGTGGTAGGTGGCGGCTATGCCGGCGCGGTTGCCGAGTTCTTCCTTGATGGTGAGTGATGCGGTGTATCGGTGTTCGGCTTCGGTGTAGTCGCCTCGGTCGTGGGCGAGCATGCCGAGTTGGTGGTAGGTGGCGGCTATGCCGGCGCGGTTGCCGAGTTCTTCGCTGATGGTGAGTGATGCGGTGTATCGGTGTTCGGCTTCGGTGTAGTCGCCCCGGTGTTGGGCGAACATGCCCAACTGGTGTTGCCAATGGGCCTCCTGCCTGACATTGTGCGCCAACTGGTCCAGTGATTCGTGGCTCAACATCGACGCCTGGTCCCATGCTCCGATGACCCAGAGGCGATCGACAATGTCCCGGCTTAGTTTCTCCGCGTGGTCAAGGCGGTTGGCGGCGATGAGATGATGGCGGTCTTCAAGATTGTCGTGCAGGTCGCGGTCGAGATCCTGAGGCCACACGGCGACACGCCAGAGCCAGTAGTCCGCCGCACGTGAGTGAGCCTCCTGAAGCTGCTCCGCACCGCCCTCCCGACGCATCCGGCGGTCGAGTTCGGAGGCGGTCCAGCGGTGCACGAAAACCTTGCTCTCATCCGCATCAACGGTCAGCAGGCTGGTCGCGGCCAGCTCCATCACGAGAGCGAGCACATCGAAAGCGGCTGCCCTGGGCGGCCGCGGCAACGCTCCCAGTTCCTCCAAGTCCGGTTGGATCTGGGCGATCAATTCGGCGGGCAACCGGGCCAGATCCAATTCTTCTTCGGAAACGTTGTGCTCCCGTAGAACCACCATGATGCGTTCTTCGGCGGCCTGGTAGTCCGGCAGGTAAGCTTTGGATTCGTCAACCTCGCCGATTTGGAACAGTAGGGCGTTCAAATCGACGGGTTCGCGATATACCGATGCGCCGATCAGCAGGTCACGGGCACCAGGGAAGCCGTCGAGGCTTTCCAGGAGCTCGTCGATGAGGACGTCGTCCGCTATCAGCGTCAGGGTTTCGGCCAACGCGGCGTCGAGCGTGTCCGCCGTCAACGCACGCTGCCCCTCCGGACGGGCGTTGATCGCGGCAGTCAGGCGCCTGGTGATGTCCGGGAAGCGGGCATGACCGCCGTTGAGCAGGGCATCCAGGTACTCCAGGCTGCGCGGATGCCCACCAACCAACCGCCACACCTTCACGACATCGTCGTCGTCGAGCCGGTCGAGCGCCGGCAGTGACCAGATCAGCTTGAACGTCTCCGCCATCGACATCGGCCCCACCAGCTCGAACCGGAGGCTCCTGTCCGCGTCCTCGGGCAGCGCGAACGGATAGCGCGAAGTGATCAGCAACCGGCTCTCGCCCGGCTCGCCCGCCCACGCGGCCAGCACCCCGGCAAGGGTCTCGTCCCTGATGGCGCGGTCGGTGAGGTTGTCCTCGAAGTTGTCCAGCACCACCAGCACCGGCACCTGGCTGAGGACCTGCTCCCGCAACACGACGAACCGGTCCTGCCACCTCTCGTCCCGTCTCCCGGCGTAGTCGACGGCGCGTAGAAGCTGTTCCTGGCCTCCCCGCAGCGCCAGGTGCCGGCGTAGCGCGCCGGTGACCTCGGTGAACACGTCGTCCACTGACAGCTCACCCCGGCAGACGGCGACCGCGGGAAACCCCAGGTGCCGCACCAGCTCGGCTGCCAGCGTGGTCTTGCCGACGCCGCCGATGCCGTGCAGGACAACGCCGCTGACCTCTCGGCCGGCGAGCGCAACCGGCAGGGTCCGCTGCTCGCGACGCCGCCCGACGAACTCGCCGTAACCGCGTTGCAGCAACCCGGCGACGGAGCCGCGGTCCCGGTGCGGCACCGGCTCGACGACCGCCGGGTCGAACACCTTCGTGGCGCCCGTCGCGGCCAGGACCGTGACCACGCTCCACTCGTCCAGCCCGGCCAGCTGGCTCTCCCGCGGATGTGTGGACGACGCCAACTGCAGCTGCACGATCCGCCGGGCGTCGGCCACCGCCGCCACCACGTCCGGGACGGCGGCGGACTGCGCCAGTTCCTGGTAGACGCGCGCGAACAGGGCGGTGGCGTACCAGTCGGTCACCGACGTCTCGGTGCCGACCACCACGCTCGCGCCGTGTTCGACCAGGCCGGCCGCCAGCGACGGTGCGCCCGCCTCGCTCGGCGCGTCGGTGTAGCACGCCGACAGGCACACCACTGGCGGCATCTGCCCGGGCGGAATCGCCTCCTCGACCAGTTCCGCCGCCGTCACAGCGCGTGCGGCACCCCGGTCGTCCTCCAGGTCGAGGGTGCCGGGACCGCCGTGGCAGGACACGTGCAGCACATGCGCCGGCGCCTCGTCCAACGCGGCGCGAATCGCCGACGTCGTCGCGAACGGCACGACACGTACGTCGGCGTCACCGGCGCGGGCGCCGCGGACGGCCGCGATCACGTTGCGCAGCTCGCGTTCGTAGTCCAGCACGGCGCCGCCGCCCGTCACCGGAGCGGAGATCGCCACCAGGATCCGAAGTGGCCCGGGAATGCTCCTGACCGCGGGCGCCGTCACCTTCCGGTACACCGTGACCAGCGGACACAGCGCGAGCGGCCGTGACGTGGCCGGGTCCGGGAGCGCCTCCCACGGCAGCCCGGGCCAGTCCGGTGCCTGGACACCGATTCGCACCGGCACGTGCTTTTCGGTCGCCCGCCGCAACACCTTCACGAGCGTGTCCGCCACGGGCTCCGGCAGGAACGACTCGGCGAGCAACTCCCCGGCCCGCCGCAGCGAAACCGACCCCGTCTCGGTCTGCTCCCCCGATATCACCGAGCGGCGGAGCACACCGGCACGCGCCCTGGCCCGGCGCACGTCGTCCATCGCGGTGGCCAACCCGGGGCTCACCCCGCCGTGCGCGGCCGTGACCTCCTGGAAGGGGCCGGTGAGCCGCACCTCGGTGTCCGTGACCGACAGGATCAGGTCCACCGCCTCGCCGAGGTCGGGCGCGCCTTCGAGCGGCACGTCCTCGATGCCGGCCAACAGGTTCTGCACGTCCTCGCTGCGCACGACCCAGACCGTGTGCGCCAGCCATCCGTCGGCCGAGTTGTACCGGGCCGACACCACCCCGATCACGTGCTGGTCGCAGAGCCGGCGGACCGGGGCGCCGCTCATGCCGGGCAGCACGTCCTGCGACCGCAGCCGGCCGAGCGGCACCTGCCTGTCCCGCATGGTTCCGCCCGCCCACGTGCCGGGTGCGTCCAGGTACGGCACCTCATGCCCCGGATCGACGACCTCGGTCACCCCGGTGACCACCGTGGACTCGTTGATCGGCACCCAGTCGGTCGCGAACCAGCCGGCCACCGAACCCGGCAGCGGCCTCTCGGACTCCAGCACGGCGAGATCGTGCAGGGGATCGACCTTGAGCACCCGCGCCCGCATCACCTCGGCCGCCCCGTCGAGAGCGTCGACGGCCACCACGGCGTCCTCGGCGCCGCGGCCCAGATCGTCCAGCACGTGCCAGGCCGTGACCAGCACGGCCGGGGAAACCTGGAAACACGTGCCGATCGGCGTGCCGTCGTCCGTCAGGATCCGGCCGAGGTAATCGGGAACGGGCATCGGTCTACTCCGTCGGTTTCGGCTCGTAAGTGAGCTTCACCTTCAACGTCGCGTCCACCGAGCCGCCCACGACAATCACGTTGCCCTTCGCGGAGAATCCCAGGCCGAACTCGATCTCCAGTTTGTCCGGGCGAGTCGCCTTTGTTTTCAACTTCTCCAACACCTCGACCGTCGAAGTGGCCGCGTTGACGATCACCTCGTGTGCGCGATCCAGTGCGTCCAAGGCCTTCGCGGCGGCATCGCCCACCTTCGACGTCGGTTCGGTGCCCGCCACAGGCGTCGTGGCCACCAGTACCTCGATATCACCGAACCGCATCGGTTCGACCCGACTCACCACCGCGACTCCTTAGCAATTCGCGTACCCGACTCATTGTGTTACCGACTGTATCCGGAGATGTCGAATCGCAACCAAGGGTCATTCCGAATGGCGCGCCTCGATGCGTTCGATCTTCTCCGCGACCGCTCGGCCGAGGTCGACGTCGTGGGAGGCGGCCAGGATCGCCGTGCAGATGAGGACGTCGGCCAGCTCGCCGGCAATGTCGTCGGTCGTGAAGTCGCCCTTGTCGTGACGCTGGTAGCCGGCCTGGCCGAGGACCTCCGCCTGCAGCTCACCGACCTCCTCCGCCAGCTTGGCCGCCTGTGCCAGCACGAAGGCCGGGTACCCGCCCGCCTGCTCGGGCAGCGACCGCCGCAGCCGTTCGGCCTGCCCGGCGGCCCAGGCGCACAGCTCCCGCACCGAGATGTCCGGCGTCATGCCAGCTCGACCAGGTGCCGGCCGCCGTCACAGGGAACGTGCGGTAACCCGGTCGGCGGCCAGGTCGACCACCCAGGCCGTGGTGGGCACCACCGCCAGGGCCGTGCACCAGCCACCGAGGGTGTCGGTCGGATAGTGGGCTCCCAGGCCGGCCTGGGCCCAGGCGGCCGCCGCACCGACGACGAGGGCGGCCCCCAGTAGCAGCGCCAGCGCGGCCGCCGGGTGGAGACGGTGCCAGGCGAGCATGGCGGCGAGCATGGCCAGTGCCGTGGCTGACGCGGTGTGGCCGCTCGGGTAGGACAGGTGTTCATGGTGAATTATGCGGCCTGCCAGCGGCTTGATGAGGCTTGTCATCGTGATGGTCAGACCGGTGCCCAGCAGGACCAGTGCCGCCATTCGAGGGCGGCGGAGGACCAGCGACAGCACTGTCAGCAGTGTGACGAGCGCGGCCAGGCCCAGGGGCTCGCCGGCGTAGTCGATCACCAGGGCCAGTCGCAGGTGCGCGAAAACCGTGTCTGTCAGCCATGGTTGGAGTTGGCTGTCCAGCGGGCCCGCGGTGGTTTCGCCGGCATAGCGGATGCCCAGCACCACGACGACGGCCGTGGACAGTATCGCCACGACTGCCAGGGGGATGCGTAGTGTCGGCGGCAGGGCCGGAACAGTGCGGCTCACTCAGCTCCAGATGTCACGGTGCACGTTGAAGATCACGCGGGAGCCGAGCGGATCGAGCTTGATCGGTAGTTCCCGCATCTCGGTCAGCTGCGCGCGGACCGCACGCTGATTCTCCACCGGACAGGTCACCAGCAGGAAACCACCGCCGCCCGCGCCGGTCACCTTCACGCCGGACGCCCCCGCACCCAGCGCGGCGTCCACCGCCTTGTCGATCTGGCTGTTCGAGACGCCGGAGGCCAGCGCCCGCTTCGCCTGCCAGCTCTTCGCGAGTGCCACGCCGACCGCGCCGGTGTCCCCGACACGCAGGCCGCTGACCGCCTCGCCGGCAAGGTCACGCAGTTGGTGGAGCTGGGGCAGCCGGTCGGAGATGTTCGCGTTCTGTTCGGCGAGGATCGTGTTGGCGCTACGGGTGATCCCGGTGAAGAACAGCATCAGCTCGTCCTGCAGCGCCCGGCGGTCGCCCGGGGGCAGGTCGATCTGGTCGACCGCCACCCGGTCGCCAGGGCCGAACCGGATGTCGCAGATGCCGCCGAACGCGGCCGCGTACTGGTCCTGCTTGCCGATCGGCTTGCGGCAGCGGTCTATCTCGATCGCACACGCGCGTTCGGCCAGGTCGTCGGCCGACACCTGCTTTCCCTGGTAGGCGAACAGCGCGTGCAGCAGGCCGACGGTCACCGACGACGACGAGCCGAGGCCCGAGCCCGCCGACGGGATGTCGGCCAGCGTCGTGATCTCCACGCCGCCGCGGATGCCGGACATGTTGAGCGCCTCGCGGACCAACTCATGCTCGAGGTCCTCCACCCGGGACACGATCTCCTTCCGCGAGTAGTTGACGTAGATGTCGTTGTCGAAGCGCTGCTTGACGATCACGTACACGTACTTGTCGATGGCCGCGTTCAGCACCCGGCCGCCGTGCTCACGGTAGTAGCTCGGTAGGTCCGTGCCGCCGCCGACCAGCCCGATGCGCAGCGGAGTCTGCGTGATGATCATGATGCCCGCCTGTCTGGCCACTCGTCCCGGGCACGGGCCAGCGCGTCCGGGGTACCGATGTCGAGGAAGTACGCCTGTCCCAAGGAGATCGCGTTCGCCCGGTCCACCAGCCGGGGCAGCAGGTCGTAGCCGATGTCCCGAGGTAACGGATCGTCGACGAGGTCCAGCACCGACGGCGCGAACGCGTAGATGCCGGCGTTGGCGAGGTCACCCGGCGGATGCGCGGGCTTCTCCACGAAGCCGACCATCCGGCCCTCCGCCGAGACGCTCACGATCCCGCACGCGGTGGGGCGCGGCGTGCGGAACAGCGTCAGCGTGGCGATCGCGTCACCCTGACGATGCGCCTCGACGAGCGTGCTCAGGTCGAAGTCGGTGAGGTTGTCGGCGTTGATGGCGAGGAACATGTCCTCGCCGTCGACGAAGTCCCGGTTCGCCACCAGGGTGCCGGCGCTGCCCAGCAGGGACGGCTCGTGCGCGATCCGCACCGACTGGCCGGCGGGGCGGGCCTCGAGGTGCGCCCGCACCTGCGGCGCCAGGTGGTGGGTGTTGACCAGGACCTCACGCACGCCGATGCCGGCGAGCGCGTCCAGCCAGATGTCCAGCAGCGTCCGGTTCCCGATGCGCACCAGGCACTTCGGCGTGGTGTCGGTGATCGGCCGCAGCCGGGTGCCGAGGCCGGCCGCGAGCAGGAAGGCCTTCACGCGCCCGCCTTGCGGACGACGCCGAGCGCACGCATCTTCGCGTCCGCCGCGGCGAGGATCTCGTCGAGTCCGTCCATTCCGGACAGCCAGGCGGCGTACTCGGCCACCGAGTCGGCCGGCGTGCGTTTCGGCGACCAGCCGAGCTGCTTGATGGCGTCGATGTCGGACAGGATGTGGCGGGTGTCGCCGAAGCGGTACTCGCCGCTGACCACGCCGGGTTTGTCCGAGCCGTACTGGCGCCGCACCACCTCCGCGAACTCCCGGGTGGTGTAGGCCGTGCCGCCGCCGACGTTGAACACCTGACCGGCCGCGCGGTCGTCGGTGAGCGCGAGCAGGTTCGCGTCGACCACGTCGTGGATGTTGACGTAGTCGCGGATCGCCTCGCCGTCCTCGTACAACGTGGGTGCGCCGCCGAGCAGGTAGTGCAGGTTGAAGATGCGGCAGGCGCCGGAGTAGGCGTTGTAGACCGACTGGCGCGGGCCCTGCACGATGCTGTACCGCAGCGCGACGGACGGGATGTCGTAGCGGCGGCCGAGGTTCAGGGCCACCATCTCCTCGCCGTACTTCGACATGCCGTAGGCGTTCTGCGGGTTGTGGATCCGCTCCGGCGTGGCGAGCATCTCCAGCGGTCCCCCGCACACGCGGCACCGGATGTCCCATTCGGACCGGGCGAGCTGCGGTTCGGGGCGCATGTCGGGCGTCTGCTCGCCGTGCTCGGCGCACCGGTACAGGCCCTCACCCATGGCCGACTGCGAGGACGCGACCACGACCCGCGCCAGGTCCAACCGCTCCGCGACGATCGTCTCGTAGATCAGCGCGGTCGAGGTGACGTTGACGTCGGTGAACGTCGAGAAGTCGGTCAGGTAGTCCTGGTAGGCGGCGAAGTGGTAGACCGCGTCCGCCCGGCGGAGCAGGTTCGCGAGCAGGTCCCGGTTGCGCACGTCGCCGACGTACAGCTCCGCCCCGGGTGTGAGGTAGTTCGGCATGCGGTCACGGTGCACCGGCGCGGTGAGCGCGTCGAGCACGGTGACCTCGTGCCCCAGCGACACCAGCCGGTCGGCGGTGTGCGAGCCGATGAACCCGGCACCGCCGGTGACCAGAACCCTCATGGACGAATCTCCCCATCCGTTTCGGCAACCTTGGGACGCGGCGCGAGCAGGCGGCGCAACCGCCGCCGCCACGGGCGTTCCACGAAGTGGTAGAGCAGGATCGCCGCGCCGAAGGTCACGACGATGTAGGTCCCGACGATCAGGCCACCGGGCGCGGTGTCGAGCACGCCCGCCTTCTCGGCGGCGGCACGGACGATCACCCGGACCACCCAGTGGACCATGTACACGGCGTAGGAGACCTCGCCGAGGTAGACCATCCAGCGCAGCGCGAAGATCCGGCACAGCCAGTCCCGTTCCGAGGACAGCACCAGGATCAGCGCGGCGAACAGCAGGATCCCGATCTCCAGGCGCGCGCCGCCGACCGTCGCCCAGACCACCACGAGCGCGAGGACCACCGTGCCGAGCCACGGCAGCGTCGCGAGCCGTTCGGCGTGGCGGGCGAACCGGTACGTCGCCATGCCCACGAGGAACCCGGCCATGACCCGGACGAGCGCGTTGTCGTCCGTCGCGTGCCACAGCAACGCGAGCCCCACCCCGGCCAGCGTGAACACCAGCGGGGCGAATCCGCGCAACCGGACGATCGCCAGGCACAGCAACGGGAACAGCAGGTACGCGAACCACTCCGCGGAGATGGACCACGCCGGGACGTTCGGGGTCTGCGTCGTGCCGGAACCCCACCAGGCGTGCGTCATCGTGAGCGTGGAGAAGAACACGCCGACGCTGTAGCGGCCCGAGTCCTGCGCCGTCGACGTTCCGGTGAGGATCGACTGGCCGAAGAACAGCACCACCATGATCGCGAACGTGACGATGTGCACCGGGTAGAGGCGGGCGAACCGGTAGGAGATGAACGACCGGAACGTCGGCCGCGTCAGCCCGCTCGCGAACTGCGTGAAGTAGACGTGGCTGAGGATGAAGCCGCTCAGCACGAAGAAGAGGTCGACCGCGTACTGTCCGGAAAGGACGAACCGGTCGATCAGCGGGATCTCCCAGGTCCGGTCCTCCGAAACCTGACGGAAGTGCAGCAACATCACCCAGACCGCGGCGAAGATGCGCATACCCGTCAGGCTGTTCAACCGGGTGTCGTCGGGTGCCGTGGCGACCGGTTTCGTCCTGCGCAGCAGCATGGTCAGCGTCTCCGGGTGCGCCGGTACACCTCGCGGTAGACCTCGAGGGTCTTCTCCGCGGTCGCCGCCCAGGTGAACTCCGCCGCCCGCAGCGGGCCCTTCTCCCGCAGCCGCGCGTCCGCACCGCCGCACGCGGCGACGATCCGGTCCGCGATCGACTCCGGGTCCTTCGGGTTGGCGAGCAACGCCGCGCCGCCCGCGGTCTCCGGCATGGCGCTGGTGTCGGAGGTGACCACCGGGCAGCCGCAGGCCATCGCCTCGAGCAGCGGCAGGCCGAACGTCTCGTTCATCGACGGGTACACGAACACGTCCGCGCAGCGGTAGAAGTGCACGGTCTCCTCGAGCGGCACGCCGCCGACCCACACGATGTCGTCGGCGACGCCGAGCTCGGTGGCCAGCGCCCGCAGCTCCGTCGCGTACGCCCCGTCGCGGCCCGGCCCGACGATCACCAGCTGCCGGTCGCCGAGTTCCTTGCGTGCGGCGGCGAACGCGCGGATGAGCCCCTCACAGTTCTTGTAGGGCCACAGCGAGGAGACGAACAGCACGAACGGCTTCGTGACGCCGTAGGCGGTGCGGACCCGGTCCCGGGCCTCGTCGCGGTCGCCCGGGCGGAACAGGTCGTGGTCGACCGCCTCCGGGATCAGGCGCAGCTTCGCCGGGTCCACGTCGAGGTACTGCTGCACCTCGGCACGCAGGCTCTCCGAGTTGATGATGATCGCGTCCGCGGTGCGGGCCGTCCGCGGGTAGCTCGCCCGCCGGTACGCCCGCACGAGCGGGTGGATCGCCGCCGGCTCCGTGTAGGCGTGCAACGTCTTGAAGTGCGCCACGAGCCCCGGCGCGGAGCGCACGGCCGGCGCCAGCAGCGTGTTGAACACGTCGATCTTCGACGCGCGCAGCCGCAGCGGCGAGTACGCGTGCTCGGACAGCGTGCGCAGCTGACGCCGTTCGTTCGACCACGGGTAGGTGATGTAGCGGACGTTGGGTCCGTAGCCCTGGTGCGTCGGCCGCGACTTCGGGCTCACCAGCAGGTGGAACTCCTCGCCGTCGACGAGCCGCTCGGCCATCAGCGGGATGATCCTCGTCCAGAACCAGTGCGCCCCAGACGGGTTGGCCGGGTCGTCGGTCAGCAGGTTGATCGCGACACGCATGCTCAGAACACCTGCCCGGCGACGGCGTCCGCGGACAGCTGGGACTGCCGCACGTACTGGGCGAGCAGGTGCATCAGCGCCTGGTGTGCGTCCTCGATGATCCCGTAGTTGCGCGAGTCGACGTGGATCGGGATGTGCGCTCGTGCCCTGGCGTCACCGCCCTCGAAACCGGTCAACGCGATCGTGCGCATCCCGTTGGCGTTCGCCCAGTCGACCGCGCGCACGATGTTCGGCGAGCGGCCGGACGAGGACACCGCGATCAGCACGTCGCCGGGCCGGGCGAGCGACTGCAGCTGGTACTCGAAGACCTGCTCGTAGCCCAGGTCGTTGGCGATGGCGCTGAAGATCTCGACGTTGGTGGACAGGCTCTGCACGCGGGTCAGCAGCCCGGTGCCGTTGCGCACGCCCTTCACGTGGTCGCACTGCAGGTGGTTGGCGATCGAGGCGGAACCCCCGTTGCCGCAGGCGAACACCGCGCCGTCGCGCAGGTACGTGTCGGTGAGCAGCTCCGCCGCCGCGTGGACCTCCGCGAGGTCGACGGTGTCGAACGCGCGGGCGAGCTCCGCGACGTACGCGCCACCGTAGGAGTCCGCGCCGTGGAACTGCCGGGCCGGGAACTTGGGCGGCTCGGGACGTTGCCGGACGCCGGTCTCCCGCCGGTCGGCCAGCACGTGGGCGACGGCCGCGGCGAGGTCGGGAAAGCACGGCACGTCCGGCTCGTTGGTCCCGGTGGGGCCGAGGAACAGCGGCGTGGCGCCGACCGCCCGGGCGAGCCCGACGTCGCTCACGCGGTCGCCGATGACCCACGACGCGGTGAGGTCGAGGTCGAGGGCGTCGGCGGCGGCGAGTGCCATGCCGGGAGCCGGCTTGCGGTCCCAGCTCGCCCGCGCGAACGCCGCGACGCTGCCATCGGGGTGGTACGGGCAGAACAGCCACAGGTCCACGTGTGCGCCGTGGTTCGCGAGCTCCGCGATGATGTGCTTGTGCACCTGCTCGACGTCCTCGATGGCGTAGTGCCCCCGCGCCACGCCGGCCTGGTTGGTCACCACCGCCACGGGGATGCCCGCCCGGTTGAGCGACGCGATCGCCTCGACGGCGCCGTCGATGAACTCGACGCGGTCCACCGACCCGACATAGCCGCTGTCGACGATGATGGTGCCGTCCCGATCCAGCAGTACCCCTGCCCGGCTCATCGCGTGACCGCCTTTCGACTCTTTCTTCGCGACCGGCCTGTCACTGTCAAGCCACGCATTACGCGTCCCCACCAAACGGTCGCGGCAGACGGCCATGCCGTTACGAGAAACCGCATATTCGCCGTCATCTCATGGTCCTTTGTGGATGATTGAGCGCCGGATCGGCAACCCGGTTGCCCGCCGACAGCAGGGCCGCGGCCAGCGTGAGGTTCAGCAGGATCGGCGACGCGTCCGAGAGGCTGGCCTCGGTGTATGACGCCGCGATCGCGTACACGACCAGGAACACCGCACACGCACGCGCCGGCGACGGCGGCCGCGCCACCGCGACGCCGACCAGCACGGCGAGGAACAGCGCGATCAGCGTCACACCCATGAGACCCTGCTCCTGGTAGGCGGCGAACCAGCTGTTGTCGATCGGCAGGCCGTTGAACGACTTGTTCGACAGGCCCGAGCCGAAGGCCTGCTCGAGCCAGGTCCGCGGCGCGGAGAGCAGGCTGTCCCAGACCTTCGCCCGGCCGGTGAACGTGGAAAGGTTCTCCTGGTCCTGCCCACGCAGCAGCCAGACCTGGATGAACGGGCCGAGCACGACCGCGAGCACACCGCCGCCGAGGATGGTCACGCCGACCGTCCGCCGGGCTCGCGTGTTGGTGAACGCCATCGAGAGCACGGCGACCGCGAGCCCGGCGACCAGGCCGATCATCGCGGTCCTGGTGTGGCTCAGCACCAGCAGACCGAACGGCGCCAGCGCGAACAGCAGCGCGCTGCGGCCGGGGACCAGGTGGGCGAGCCAGAGCAGGAAGGTGAGGCCCGCGATCGTGGCCGAGTACTGGCCCACCTGCGGGGCGGTCAGCGGCCAGAGCACGCCCACCAGCCGGCCGCTGTCGGTGGCCGGCATGGCCAGGCCCGGCGCGACGACCAGGCCCGCGACGACGGAGGCGAGCACCGCGCCGACCAGCCTGATGTGCGTGCGCAGCAGCGACATCGCGTCGTCCCACCAACGGCTGATCAGCCACAGCGTGCCGATGAACAGCCCGAACCGCACGCAGCGGACGATCGAGCCCAGCCCGGACTCCAGTGTCACTGAGCCGGGCAGGCTCGCCACCAGCAGGAGGGTCAGGAACAGCAGGTAGGCGCTCGGCCGGATCTGGAGCCGGCGGTTGACCATGATCGCGAGCAGGAACGCGACGCCGACCGTGCCGATCGTGACCATCTGCATGAGTGGTCGCGGAATCGCGACGATCGTCTGAATCGGCTGGGTGCCGAGCGTGTCGACGATCAGCAGCGCCCAGATGACCGCGACGAACCGCGGGGTGGACCGTGGCTGTCCCAGGAACGGCTCGCCGGGCGCGAGGCTCGTGCTGTCGCCCTGTTGGCGCGTGCCAAGGAGCCGCGCTCGTGGCGTGTTCATGCCTCCTCCTCTCCGCCCGTCCTGGTGGCCGGTCGCCACCTCAGCCGAAGTCGCTGCCCTCGTCCTGGTTGTAGGGATCGGATCGCCAGCCGGCCTGGTTGACCACCGTGCTGGCGTCGAACACCACGAACCACCAGGGGCCGACGTAGTAGTTGTCGTGCCAGGTGTTGTCCTGGTGGAAGGTGATGGCCTGCTGGACCGTGTCTTCCAGGTACGGCGACCATTCGGGCACGGTGCCCGAGTTGGACAGCACCGCCATGCGCGCGCACAGCGTGCTGCAGTTCATGACCTCCGGGTCGACGGCGAACCGGTTGCCGTGGATGTCGACGCGCTGGGTCTTCCAGCGGCAGTCGTCGAAGAGCGGCTTGTCGGCGATCGCCGGCGCCGCGCACTTCGACAGGGTCGGTTGGACCAGCGTGCAGTAGCCGGTCGAGGAGTTCGCGGCGCTGTTGCAGAACCGGTCGGCGTTCTCCCAGAGGGTGATCCCGGACCAGTTGTCCACCAGGTCGTTGCCGTAGATCTCGATCTTGTCGGTGCGCGCTGGGATCCGCTCGTCGCCACCGGACTCGGAGATGTAGATGGTCGGCTCGGGGAAGGTGTCGCCGCGCGAGGCGAAGGTGCGGCCCTCCACCCAGTTGTTCCGGCGGATCGTGTTGTACCGGATGACCGCGTTGTAGCTGGTCTCGTAGATGATCGCCGGGCCGTCGTTCTTCTCGATCAGGTTCTTCTCGAACACGAAGTCGTTGTTGTTGGTGTCCGCCCACAACCCGCCGCCGCGGTTGTCGTGCACCCAGTTGCCCCTGATGGTGGCGCCGTTCACGGCCCAGAACTTGGCGCCGCCGGTACAACCACAGCCCTCGATCCGCGACTCCCAGTCGGCCGTGTTGTTGCCCGTGATCTCGTTGCCCTCGAGCAGGATGTCCTCGACGTTCCCGAAGACCGTGACCGCGTTCAGCCCGTACTGGCCGTTGTCCCGCAGGCAGTTGCGGCGGACCTCGTTGCGGGAACCCACCATCAGGCCCGCGCCCTCGTTCTTCTCGATCGTGTTGTCCTCGACGACCCAGTGGTGGCCGGAGTCGTGGTTGACGACGCCCTCGTTGGCCGGCGAGACGAAACCGGTCACGGTCAGCCCCCGGATCGTGACGTCCTGCGCGGTGTACGTGAAGGCGTACCGGTTCTTGCCGCGGCCGTCGAGGATCGCGCCGGGCGCGCCGAGGAACGTGTCGCCGTCTTTCGGGGCCACCGAGTCGTACTCGTCGGAGCCGAGCGTGTGCCTGCCGGGCGCCAGCCAGAACGTCGTGCCCGCCGGGCTCGACGCGATCTTCTCGGAGAGTGTCCCGTCGGCCGAGGGGTCGATCTCGACCGCACCCGCCGGGGCCGCCGTCGGGCCCGGCCTGGTGTGGCCACACACCGCGGCCACCGCGCCGGCCGGGGCCATGCGAAAGGCGTCGGGGCTGTTCGCACCCGGGGCCGCAGCTTCGCCCGGGGGCGCGGAGCACGCGAACAGCAGGGGCGACAGCGCACCCAGCAGCACCAGGTGGCGCACGCGAGTCCGCGGTCGGGTCACGGCGATCCCTCCAGGTCAGTGGTCGAAGCGGAGCAGGGTGTACAGGGTGTCGCCGCCACGCACGCGGCCGCTGCCGACGAGCGTCCAGGCGGGCTCGCGCCGGCCGAACCCCGGCGAGTACCAGCCACGCGGGGGTGCCGACTCGCCGCGGGACGCGGACCAGGTGAGGTCCGCCGGGAGCATGAGCGTCGCCGCGTGCCCGGGCCAGGTCAGGCGCGCGTTGGTGCCGTTGAGCACGACCTGCACCGCGGGACCGAGGTGGAAGGCGAGCCGGGCGTCGTGCTCCTCCTCGGTGAACACCGCGTCGAAGACACGCAGCTCGGCGCCCTCCAGCTCCACCGTGCGGCGGTGCCTCGCGGGCCGGTAGCCGTTGTGCTGGGCGCTCCACCTGCCGTCCCCGGCGGTGAGCACCTCGGCGTTGGCGTGCCGCGTCCACATGAACGGGCCGCCGGACTGGGACTGGTTGCGACCGTCCAGCTCGAGTGTGTTGTGGCCGAGCGTCGACCGGAAGTAGCCGCGCCACTCGGGTTGCCCGTGGTAGCAGTAGGTGCCCGGGTCGGCGAGGATGTCGACGCCGTCGTGCCGGATCTCGACCGACAGCGCGTCGGCGTGGGCGTGCGCGGCGATCGACAGGAACCCGTGCGGGCCTCCGTCGCAGCGACACCAGATCTCCTTGTCGTCGACGACCGTCCGCATGATGGTCATGCCGGCGTCCGCGAGGTGCGTCGGCCGCTCGATCGGCCGCATGGCGTCGGTCTGCACACCGCTTGACAGCGCGCCGATCAGCGACGTGCGAACGTCCTCCGTGGATACGACCGGCCACCACCGCTGCCGGCCGAACAGCACGTCGCCGGTGTGCAGCAGGCTCGACCACCGGTGCGTGCCGGTGCCGTCGACGATCAGCCCGTGCCCGTCGTCGGCGTCGCCCTGCCGGGGCGGGTTCACCTTGACGTCGACGATCGCGGCGAGCGCGTCGAACATCCGCATGAGCACGAGCCAGGTCGTGTCCGGCACGACGACCCCGGCCGCGTCCGCCTCCACGGCGGCGGCGAGTCCGAGCTCGAGCACCAGGCCGTGGTACTCGGTGGCCAGCTCGCGGTTGAGCCCGGACGCGAAGGTGTTGCGGTGCAACTGCTCGTCGAGCAGGCGCAGCGCGGCGGTCCGCCAGGTGGGCGTCTCCGGGAACCAGTCGAACGCGCACGCGGCCACGAGCTGCCCGGCGGCCTCGGCGATCACGTGGTTGTTGGCCGAGGAGCCGTGGCTGCCGAGCCCGGCGAGCCACCGCTGGTGGTGCCAGATCTGGCGCAGTGCGTCCGGGTTGTCCTCGAACAGCGCGGCCGCGCCGGACCAGCGGTCGAGCAGCCGGCGCACCCACACCCACGAGATGAGCCGGATGCCGAGCTCGATGCCGCTGACCCAGTGCACGCCCCGCATCGGCGGGTTGGCCGCCCACCAGGAGCGAAGGTGCTTGGCGACCCGTTCGGCGTACCGCTCGTCGCCGGTCAGCGCGTAGGCGGCGGCGAGGATCGTGAGGTGCTGGTGCCGCGACGGTTCCCACAGTTGCTTGATGTCCCCGACGGCGTGTTCGTCGCGGTAGCGGATGTCGAAGGCGTAGCGGTCGGTCGGCGCGTGCCGGCCGGTCCTGGGATCCCACGACCAGTTCGGGTCGACCATGTCCTCCCGGGTGACGCCGAAGTACTCGGCGCGCCCGGCCATCAGCTCGTCGGCGGTCCGCAGTAGACGGTCCTTGGCCGCCGGCGACACGGCGAACGCCTGGTCGGGCAGCACGGGCCGGAACCGGCGGCCGGGCAGCCAGACGGCGTCGCCGTTGGTCTCGTCGAGCTCCTGCCGCCAACGATGGATCCGCGCGGCGACGACCGCACGGGTGGCGATCTCACGCGGCCCCATGCGGGAGAGGCGGCGCAGGTACCAGGTGGGCCTCATGTCGCCTGCTCGACGTCGACTCGTACCGGTGCGCCGGCGTTGAGGCTGGTCTCGACGGCCAGGGTGGCCAGGGTGGTCGCGGCGAGCGAGGAGAACGGCACGGGCATCGGCGCGCCGGTCATGACCGCCTCGAGGAACTCCCGCAGCTCGGTCGCCTGGCCCTTGTCGCGCCCCTTGGGGATGCGCGAGCTGGCCCACTTCTTCCGCCCGAACACGGCCGCACGGGCGAAGTCGTCGAACTTGAGCACCTTGCCGTCGGCCGTGAGGTCGATGGTCTCCTTCTGGAACTGCGTGGAGCCGTTGGTGGCGTAGGTGATCGTGGCCGTCGAGCCGTCGGGGTAGCGGAGGACGGTCTGCAGGTCCGACAGGCCAGGCGTGGCGACCGCGTACACGGTCGTGGGGTTGTCGCCGACCAGCCAGGACACGGTGTCGATGAAATGCCCGCCCTCGCCGGCGAAGCGGGTGCCCTCGGCGTCCTGCGTGTACCAGCTGTTCCCGTCGAGCCGTCCGGCGTTGACCAGGTAGCGGACGGAGGCGGGCCCGATGCGCCGGCCGAACTGGATCCGGGCCTCGTTCAGCAGGGGTGCGAACCGCCGGTTGAACCCGACCTGGAGCCGGTCGTTCCCGGTCTCGGCGATCGTGTCCCGGATGCTGGCGAGTTCCTCGGTGGTGAGCGCGAGCGGCTTCTCGACGAAGACCGCCTTGCCGGCCCGCAGCGCCCGGTTGGTCAGCTCGGCGTGACTGCTGTGCCTGGTGACGACGAAGATCGCGTCGATGGTGTCGTCGTCGAGCAGCCCGTCGAGGTCGGTGGAGGCGTCGGCGAAGCCGAACTTCCGCTTGGCGTTGGCCGCCGAGAGCGCGGACGTCGTGACGACCCGCTGCAGCCTGACCGCCTCGTTCTCGGCCAGGTGGGGCAACAGCATGGACGAGGCGTAGTTCCCGGCCCCGATGAATCCCACCCGAACGGTTGACTTCCGTCGCCCGACCGACTGCTCCCCGAGCGACAGTCCCTTTCGTACCGCCGGGGGCCCCCCGTTTTCCACGCTACCGGCGGGCACCGACAGTTTCAGGGCGCGATCGCCGTCCGCCGCGGATTCCGCTTCCTCGGACTCGAGCGAAAGGGACTCTCGTGCGGCCAGGCCAGTGTGTACCGACGGTTCGACGTCGTCGGGCGGGTAGCCGAACAGCACCGCCACCGCCTTCAGTTCACCCTCGTTCAGGGCTTGGTAGGTCGCCACCGCGTCGTCGAAGTCGGCCACGTGGGTGATCAACGGCGCCATGTCGATCTTGTCGCGGGCCGCCAGGTCCAGGAAGCACTCCAGGTTCCGGCGCTCGGTCCACCGCACGTACCCGATCGGGTAGTCCCGCCCCTCCAACTCATAGGACGGGTCGTACCGGCCCGGCCCGTAGGACCGCGAGAACCGGACGTCCAGCTCCTTCTCGTAGTAGGCGTTCCACGGCAGGTTGAGGCTGCACTTCCCGATGTCCACCACGGTCCCGCGGTCCCGGGCCACCTTCGCCGCCAGCTCGACCGGCTGGTTGGTCGACCCGCCCGCCGCCAGGTACACCTGGTCGACACCGAAACCGCCGGTCAACTCCGCCACCGCCATCTCGACGACGTCCGAGTCCGGCGCCGCGCACACCGCCGCCCCGACGGACTCCGCCAGCGCGCACCGCGACGGGTCCGGGTCCACACCGATCACCTTCACGCCGGACGCCACCAGCAGCTGCACCACCAGTTGGCCGATCAGCCCCAGCCCGATCACCAGCGCCACATCGCCCAGCGACGGCTCGCCCCGCCGCACCCCCTGCATCGCGATCGAGCCGACGGTCCCGAACGCCGCGTGTCGCGGGTCGAGCCGCGCCGGCACCCGCGCGTACAGGTTCTTCGGCACCCAGTTCACCTCGGCGTGCAGTGCGTGCTCGTTGCCGGCGCACGCCACCAGGTCGCCGACGGAGACGTCGTCGATACCCGCGCCCACCGACGTCACCACACCGCAGAGTGAGTAACCCAGCGGGGTGTACGAGTCGAGCTTGCTGGTCACCTTGCGGTACGTCGCCGTCAGGCCGTTCGTCGCGACGCTCTGCATCACCTTCGCGACCTGGTCCGGCCGGGCCTTCGCCTTGCCCAGCAACGACTTGCTGGCCTCACTGACCTTCATCAGCTCGGTGCCGGTCGAGATCAGCGAGTACAGGGTACGCACCAGCACCCCACCCGGCTTGCACGCCGGCTCGGGCACGTCGAGGAGCGCCAACTCGCCGCTCTTGTAGTTCTGCACAACCTGCTTCAAGGCGATTTCCTTCTACTTGTTGGTAGCCGCGCGGTACCAGTGCTCGAGCGTCAACACGTGCCAGAGGTGCTTCGACCGGTCCTGCTGCCCCGTCGCGTCCTCGTCGACCAGCCGCTGCAGGGCCTCGCGCCGCAGGAAACCGTTGCGCACCAGCAGCCCGTCGTTGACCACCTCGCGGACCAGCGGCGCGAGGTCGCGGCTCATCCACGCCCGCAGCGGCGCGGAGAACAACCCCTTGGGCCGGTACACGATCTCCTCGGGCAGGATCGACAGGGCGGCCTTCTTCAGCGCCAGCTTCCCCTGGCGGCGCGCGATCTTCGCCGAGCCGGGCAGGGCGAACGCCGCCTTCACGACCTCGACGTCCACGAACGGCACCCGCACCTCCGTCGACGCGGCCATCGACGACCGGTCCGTGTACGTGAGGTTCAGCCCCGGCAGGAACAGCCGGGAGTCCGCGAGGCACATCCGGTTCACGAAGTCCGCCAACGAGTTGTCGTGGTAGGTGTCGGCGTGCTCGGTCAGCACGTCGTCGACCGTGGCCCGCAGGTCCGGCGAGAGCAGCGCGGTCAGCTCCGCGTGGTCGTACATCGTGTAGCTACGCCGGAAAGCGGTTTCCTCCGGTAGTTCCGCGAAGGACAGGAACCTCTTGGCAAATCGCACGGACCGGTACCCGCGTTTCGCCGTCGCCACCGGCAATCGGTCGACGACCGATTTCACCGGTGAGCGCAACGCCGCGGGCACCTTCTGGTACCGCAGGGCGAGCGTGTTCGCGAGGTGCTTGCGGTAGCCCGCGAACAGCTCGTCGGCGCCCATCCCCGACAGCATCACCTTGACCCCGGCCTCGCGTGCGGCCGTGCAGATCAGGAACGTGTTGATGGCCGCGGGGTCGCCGATCGGCTCATCGAGGTGGTAGGTCATCTTCGGCAGCAGGTCGAGCACCTGCGGCGCGATCTCGATCTCGTGCAGGTCGACGCCGAACTTCGACGCGACGATCCGCGCGTACTTCAGGTCGTCCGGCATCGCCTCGAACCGCGCGTCCTCCGCGCGGAAGCCGATGGTGTAGGCCGAGATCCCGGGGCTGTGCCGGGCCGCCAGCGCGGTCAGGTAGCTGGAGTCGAGCCCACCGGACAGGAACGTCGCGACCGGCACGTCCGACAGCAGGTGCGCCTTGGTGGACTCCTCGACGACCGCGGCCAGGTCGACCGGCCCGGAGTGCTGCGCCTCGGCGGCGACGTCCCGGATGGACCAGTACGTGCCCTGCTCGACCGAACCGTTCGGCCTGATCCGCAGCCAGCTCCCCGGCGGCAGCTTCGCCGCCTCCCGGTACGCGCACCGGCTGTCCGGCACCCAGTAGTACAGCAGCGACGCGACCAGCGCGGCGTCGTTGACGGTCAGGTCACCCAGCTCGCCCGCGAGCGCCTTCAGCTCGGACGCGAACACGAGCCCGCCGCCGCGCCGCACGTAGAACAGCGGCTTGATGCCGAGCTGGTCGCGGGCGAGCGTCAGCTCCCCGGTCCGTTCGTCGAAGATCCCGAACGCGAACATCCCGCGCAGCCGGGGCAGGCAGTCCACGCCCCAGCGCCGCCACGCCTCCAGCAGCACCTCGGTGTCGGACGTGCCGCGGAACCGCACCCCGAGCGACTCGAGCTCCCGGCGCAGTGCGGGCGCGTTGTACAGCTCGCCGTTGTAGGTGAGCGCCAACCCGTCGGAGACCATCGGCTGGGCGCCGGTCTCGGTCAGGTCGATGATCGACAGCCGGCGGTGGCCGAGGTGGATGTCCCTGCCGGCATTGCTGTAGCGCCCCGACCCGTCCGGCCCGCGGTGCGCGAGCGTCTTGGTGAGCCGGTCGGTGACGGGGCCACCGTCGGGCCACAGGTAGGCGCCTGCGATGCCGCACATGTGTCAGCCTTTCTTCTCTGCGGGCCGCACCGGCGCGAACCGTTTGGTGGGCAGGTCGTGCGTGTTCTTGCCGTTCGCCGTGCCGTTGGTGTTGGCCTTGTGCTTGGCCCGGCCACGCAGCGCGGTGTACAGGCCGTCCCACAACGTGCCGTCGGACTTGTCACCGCGGTCGGGATCGGCGAGGACCACGCCGATGATGGGGATGCCGGCGTCGGCGAGCTGGCGGGCGACCGTGTGCAGCCAGGCCGCGTTGGCGTGCCCGGCCTTGACGATCAGCAGCGTCTCGGTGCCGAGGTGGGGCAGGTCGGTCCACGCCGTGCCCGGCCCGACGGATCCCAGCCCGATACGTGTCTCGCCGGCCTGTGGCGGGCTCGTGTCGTCGGCGCCGATCAGCCGCACGTTGTCGGGTGTCTCCTTGATCCGTCCTGGCGGGTCCGCGACGAGCACGACCGTGTGCTCGTCGGCGAGCTGCGTGGCCACGCCGACGGCGAGGTCGCTGGCGAGTGGCGCGGCCCCGAGCTCGAGGATGGAGACCGGCCCGGAGCCGTCCCGGACGAGCCGGACGAGCGTGGCCGTCACCCGCTGGAACGTCTGCGCGGCCTTCTTGCCGGGCAGGATCCGCCGCCTGCGCCGAGGCAGCTCCGCGATGATCGACGCACCGAGGTGCTCGGCGATGTCCCTGCGCAGCACGGGCTTGTCCCGTACCACCCCGCTGACCGCGGCGAGCGCCACGCCGACGACGAGTCCGACCCCGAGCCCGATGCCGCCCGTGGTGGCCAGGGTGGCCTTGAGCGAGACCTTCACGGGCCGAGGCGCGTCGACGATCTGGGTCCCGGCGATGACCCGCGGCTGACCGAACCCGGCCTGCTCCGCCTGCTGGGTGAGCTGGGAGATCTGGCTGGTCAGGTCGGCCCGGCGGGCGTAGAGCGAGTCGAGGGTGGCGGCGCCCGGCGGCGATACCTCCTCGTCGTCCTCTGACTCCCGCTGGGCGGTCTCTGCGCCGGAGATCTGCGCGTTGACCTGGTCCAACTCGGCCTGCAGCTGGGTGCGCTGGTCGGTGAAGGCCTTGGCCTCGGCGGCGCCCGCGGCCTGGATGCGTCCGACGTGGTCGGCGATGAACGCGTCGGCGAGCGCCTTGGCCCGGCGCACGGCCTCGGCGCCGGTCGGCCCCTTGACGGTCACCTCGAGCATGTTGTTGGTGACCCCGAGGACCTCGAACTCCTTGAGGAAGTCCTCCGGCCGCTCCCGCGACCCGAGCTTGTCGAGTGCCGCGGCGGCGATCCGGGTGGTCATCATGACCGCGACGTCGGTGCGGATGAGGCTGCCGTTGTCGGCGGGCGAGTCCTCCTCGTGTATGACGAGGATCCGCGTGACGGCCGACGCCGGAGGCGGCATGAGCACGGTCAGGGCCCCGCCGATCACCATGCCGAGCATGGCGAACGTGAGCCACAGGCGCCGCCCGCGCCGAACGGCGACCCACAACCGGGCGAAGTCGACGAGATGCTGGGGTGCCTCGGGACTGTCGGTCATCGCGGTCATCCCGCACCTGCCAGCGCTGGTTCCCGGACCTGCTCCTCATACCGGGTCCGGTGCGTCACCACCACGCCGAGCACGTCGTGCCCCGCGTCCGCGCAGGCCTCCGCGATCCCGACGAGCTCCCACCCCGTGCGGGTCCTGGTCGTCACCACGGCCAGCACCCCGGGCACGGCGTCGTCCGGCACCGTCGGTCGTGTCGCGTCGACCTGCCAGATCCGCAGGTCGAGTCGCTCCGCCGCGCTGAACTCGGCCAACCGCGACGCCCCCTGCAGTGCTGTGGGGTCATCGTTGGCGACCACCACCAGCACCCTGCCGGGCCCCGTCGGCAGCTGTTCGCGCAACCGCGCCAACACCCGCCGGTAGCGGATCTCCGATCCGGCCTCGTCCAGCGCGAGCGGAAGCGTCGCCTCCTGCCACGGCTGGTCCCCGAGGAAGAACCGCCGTACCCGCGCGACGACCCCGGTCGTCGGCGTCGTCTCCGGCACGGCGGGCACGTCGATCCCACCCAGGATGCCCGCACCCAGCGCGGATGCGATGTCGTTCTCACCCCGCACCCGCCGGTCGGACCGTGCGGCGAACAGGTGCGCGAACAACCCGACGATGAAGAACACCACGGCGCCGCCGGCGACGAAGTGCGTCATCGTGGGTGGCGCCGGGCTGGTCGGCCGCTCGGCCGGACCCATCACCACCATCTTCGCCTGCCGGTTGACCGCGTTCAGCTCGTTGAGCTTGGCGGTCGCGTCGGACAGCGCGCTGCGCAGCTGCTCCAGTTCGGTCCGTACCCCGACGCTGTCGATCGTCTGGCCCTGACCAGCGGAGTTGTGCAGATCGGTGATCTTCTGGTTCGTCTCGCTGATCTCCTGCCGCAGCGTCTGCTGCTGCTCCTGCGTCACCTGCGCGGACGCGTCTGCCGTCGTGGCGAGCAGCTGTGTGGAGTACGTCACGTACTCCTGCGCCATCCGGTCCGCGAGCTGCTGCGCCCGCTCCGGGGTGTCGGCCGTCGCGGTGATGTCGATGATGTTGCCGGTCGCCACCGTCGCGCTGACCTGGTCGGCCAGGTCGGTGCCCGACAGCCCCCACTTCAACGCCGTCGCGGCCCGGCCCAGCACGACGGAGCTCTGCGCGACCTGCGCCTCGGTCAGTAGCTCGTCCGAGTCACGCTGTCCCTGCAACACCACGCTCGTCGTCGTCTTGTAGTCCGGCGGGAAGACCAACGCGGCCCCCACCCCGATCAGCGCCCCCACCATGGCGATCACGGCGAGTAACCGCCACCGCCTGCGGAATACCTGCCAGACGGCGGAGAGGCGTGCCGTGTCATCGTTCACCGTGAGAGGCCCCCTTTCACAAGGACGCGTCGCGCGAGAGGGACATTTGGTTACAGGGCCCATTCGTCCGAATCGACCAGAGGGGTACAGCTCACGCCGTATGCTCGGTTACCGAGAGTTCACCTCCCGCTGACAGCAAGGTGGAGGACGGCGTCGGCACAGCCCGGCGTGGTTCCTGGACCACCGCGGGCCCCCCGACACGTTCGCGCGGCGATGCGCACCGGGGACGGCATCTGGTGGTGGGGGCTCGTCGACCTACTTCGATGGCGAGGAGGACACCGCGGGCGTTGTATCCGCCCAATTCCCCCAATGCGGCCCGCGGGGCGGGCTAGCCTGTGTGCCGGGACATACTTGAGGGGGAAGGATGTCGCAATCATTCAGTGTCAACCTGGCAGGGTTCGACGGGGCCAAGGGCGCGGTCGACAGGGCCGCGGCACATTACGGCGGGCTGGCCGAGCCCGACCTGCGGTTGCAGGCGGAATCACTGCGGGACCTGAGGGCCTTCGAAGGCGGTCACGGCGTTACGGGTCATTTTCAGGCCGCGTTGGCGGCATTCGGCACCGAATGGATGAAGATGTTCGGCGCGTTCATCGAGGACGAGCGGAACTTCGCCACGTTTCTCCGCGGGTTCGCCGAGCGTCTCACGGACACACACGAGGTGTATCAGGAGAACGAGCTACGCGCCGCGGCCCGGTTCGAAGCGATTGGTAGGACGCTGGGCCAGGCGGGAGATCGCTGATCATGGCGCCCACCCCGGAACCGCAGCCCGACCACCCGTTCGTCGGTCCGCTGGACGACATCTTCAAGAAGAACGCCGCCGCGCTCGCCGGCTGGTTGACCTATCTGAACCATCCCGAGGAGCACACCGGTCCCCGGCTCGTGGAGTACGGCGACGGTACGGTGCTCGAAGCACAGGACGACCGGATAGCGGGCACCGGGAACGTCGTGGGGACCCGGTCCCTGCTGCGCGACATGGAACCGTTCTGGTTCTTCGCCCACGCCGACGTGCTGTCCGGACAGCGAGTGGGGGAGCTGGACTCCGATGGGAACCTCGCGCGCGGCGACGTCATCGCCGACACGTTCCAGCTGATCGAGGAGGTTCGCAACAAGAAGCCGAAAAGTATGACGAGTCCACGCGCGGACAGCGCGGACGTGTGGTCGGACATCCACACATATGTGGACCCCACCTTCGCCTCGGAACGCTGGAGTGGTCTCACGGCGGACAAGGCGCAGTGCAGATACGCCCAGATGGTCAAGTGGTACGAGAACCATCGCAACCCGGCCCTGCAGGCGATGAGCATGTTTCTCGTGAAGTACTCCGCGATAGTTCTCAAAGCTCGCCAGGACATCAACGAGATCATGGGCAAGTTGGTCAAGTTCTTCGAGGAGTGGACCAAGAACGATATGTCCGTGGTGGACATCGCGGACTTCATGTTGACTTTCCTGAAGGGAATACTCGGCCTCACTCCGAAGCTCGTCAACGAGATGTTCCTGGTGTACGACGTCACCAAGCAGGCGGCCGAGCTTGCCAAGAAGAGTGATCACCCGACCGAACTCGGCTATGACGGCGACGCCAGCAACGGGGTCTACCGACTGCTGGACTCCTACATCCGGGTGGGCAACGACGTGCTCAAGGAAGCCTCCGGCGCGATCCACGAGCTGGTCACCGACCCGGATCACGGTGTCATGGCTGTTCGCAACAACTGGGTGGGCGTGCCGGACTGGACCAAGGAGT
>Ga0081539_10000439_pt1 | contig 88552 bp, 70 predicted proteins | sample TabmetS4T2R2_FD_71023 | JGI IMG/M metagenome (GOLD analysis project Ga0081539, IMG submission 71023) | Tabebuia heterophylla rhizosphere microbial communities from the University of Puerto Rico - S4T2R2 | ecosystem: Host-associated > Plants > Roots > Rhizosphere ...
CAAGCACTGGAGAGGTTTTTTGCGGGCGGCTGGCTTTACCCTTTTCCGCCCGTTGCCCACGTCGTAGAAAGAGTAACAGGGCGAGTGTCGTTGCTACCGCAATTATGCCCAACGTCAGGTAGACGCCTGACCAAGCCGTCCACCACGGGTCGGCATCGGTATCCGCTCCTCCTTGGCCCGAAACAGAGTTTGCCACGGGTCGGGGATCCAGGAACGCAACGCTAGTTTGATAGGCAATGCCCGCGTCTTTGAGTTCGGGAATGAGTTCATCAACCTGGACTGCCCAACCGATTCCTTCTCCCTCAACTATTCGTGTTCCCTTCAGTTTCCCATCAGTCCCGATCACAATAGCATCGTTCAGCGCCTTGAGCGTGTTGATCCCAATGACGTGGCCGTCCTCATTGAACAGTGGCCCCCCGGAGTTCCCAGGATTGATCGCGGCGTCAGTTTGATACAGATTCACCGCAGTGTTTTTACGCGTCGTTCGCGCGCTGATAATGCCTTTCGTGATCGAGACCCGGATATCTTCGCTTTGACTCTCGGCTGCACCAGGAAACCCGAGGGCATAGACCGTCTGTCCTTCCTCAACTCGGTCACTGGTTGTCAATGTCACTGGCGGCCTATTTAATGGCCGTTCAGTCTCAAGAATTGCCAAATCTTTTGGTTTCGAGTAGCGAATCACTTTCGCTGGGACGAATTGCAATTGTCCAGTCTGGACAAGAACCTTGCCTTTTTCTCCTACACAGGAAATGACGTGGACATTGGTCACTACATATTTTTCTGCGCCGATCACAAATCCCGATCCGGTCGCGGCACCGGTGCTCGCTGTGCATATGATACGCACAGTGCTCTGCTTCATCTGTTCGATCGGTGGCAGGCGTTCGGCACGAACATTGACCGGCAGCACGCCTTCTCTCAGCAGCAAAAGCAGCACAACAGCATGGGCGAGCACCAGCACGGCGCGGCGTCGTATTCCTTCCTTCATGGTGCTATTCCCTCCTTATGAACCTCACCTGCTTTTCCTGATTGCGATACCGGTTCGTCTTCTCCCCAGTGTGCGTGGTCGTGTAGACCTTCCTCACCCTCTATATCGTCCGACTAACAATCCAATCATCCCGACCAACAGAACCGCTAGTACGACGATAGCGCAACGATGAAGCTGCGCGGTATTGAGGCCAAGGACAGTCTGCACCGATCGCCGCTGCGTAGTTTCGTCTTCCCATCCCATTACCACCGCAGTGATATTATCTTGATGCAACTGCTGTTTTTTTAGAGTCGCACTAATGAGCGCTTCGGCGGCTGGTTGCGGATCATCATTTAGTAGTACAGCCATCTCTGTAGGGTCAAGCGCGCCATATAGACCATCACTGCACAAGAGAATACGATCGCCGGCCTGCAACCAGATTGGGGCGCTATTGCTGTCGACCTTAGTGAGCGACATCTTTCCGATGTAACTTGTCAAGCTACGACGCTCGGGATGACCTTCAGCCTCCTCTTGGCTAATGACGCCATCCTGTACGGCTTTGGCTAGCTCTACGGCAAAGACGTGATCTGTTGTCAGCTGTTCGAGGGTTCCGTGACGACAGAGGTAGAGGTGACTGTCACCGACTGACACCCAATACAATTGGCCTTGATGGACCACCGCAGCAACACCAGTAGTGCCCACCTCCCCTGTCAAGTTCGCCTCTGCGGCGAGTTGCACAACTTCCGTATTCGCCGTCTGTAGTGCAGACAGCAAGGCTTCAGGGATCGTTTCGTCAGGTAATTTCTCCGTGTACGCTTGCAATAGCGTATCCACTGCACGCTGACTGGCCTGCCGTCCCATAGCCATACCGCCCATACCATCAGCCACAACTGCCAGCACCCCGCCATGCGCAACGAAGGTGGCGTCATCGATGTCGGTGAAGCCGAATGCATCTTGCTGCTCCTGACGACCACCGATCGCCTGCGCATTTCCTGGAATGACTCTCATACCTTTTCCTCACGAGTACAGGGATCATACAGAGACAAAGGCTAGAGTCAGCTGACAGCTATCCATCCTCAGCCGGATACCCTGTTACTACAGTCTCGTAGGCTTTCGCTCTCCGATCACTTCGGGTGTAGTACATTACGACACCCGCGGATCATACACACGCTCGTGATTTTTTTTCAAGAGTGAACGGGAAGAAAAGAATCTCATTCCCTCGGCAAAGAAGCTCAAAGCCAGCAGCATGGACTTCTCGACCTTCCAGATGCAACTGCTCAAGAAAGTCGAAGAGCTGACCTTGTACACACTTGAACAGGAACAAACCGCAACTACCCAGCAGCGAAAAATCCGTACGCAAGATCAGACGATCGCGCAACTGGGAGCGACAGTGGCACCACTGACGGATACTCTCAACGAAGTAACGAAGCGGCTGACCGTGCTGGAACAGAGTCAGAAGAAGTAGTGAGTGCGACGCTCTTGGGAGAGAAGGTTAGTGCGTATGACAGAGACGTAGCATGCGACGTCTCTACAGATAGGCAGCGAAAAAAACCTTTGCTATGCTATAGGATGGTTTCACAGCCATTGGTTGTTCCCTGAGGAGGAGTGCCTTGTATGTCGCACCCGAAACCTTTATCAAGCGAGCCGCAAAACGCACATGCCCAAGCCAAAGCCATTTATGAGTCCTTGAAGGATTCTTTGCCACCAACTGCCAAAGGGAAAATCGTTGCGATTGAGAGAGAAAGTGGAGATTCCTTCATTGGCACAACCGTCTTAGAAGCTGCGGACAAAGCGCGAGCAATCCATCCTGGGAAAACGTTTCACTTCTTTCGCATTGGCTTTCCCACGGCGTACGTGTGGCGGTAGGTAGAGATGCTGCACGGACACCTGCGAGAGGATGAACAAGCGGTTGTCGCGTTTGATCTTATCTGTCGAGAGGGGAGTCGCTCCTCAGTGGAAGCGGTGATCGATACCGGCTTCAACGGCCAGGTCAGTCTCTCGCGCAAAGGCGTTAGCACGCTCGACTTGGCTTTGGCCGTAGAAGGAACAATCGAGATGGAGTTGGCGAGCGGAGCAGTCGTTGAAGAACAGGTCTATAGTGGGTCCATTCATTTTGATGGACAAACGCTGTCCGTTGAGATCATTCTTACAAACGCAGAAGATAGTTTTATTGGTACTGGCTTACTGACCGGCAAGGTACGGCTCATCAATTTCGCTACACGTGAAGTGACGATTCAAGACCATCGTTCCTAAACGGGAAGTTAAGCAAGGAACAAAGCGTGCCCTACTCCTTGTTCCTGTTCATTCTTAATTCTTCACTGGTCTTATTGGCGTACTAGGCCACACCCTCGCGTGGGTTCACGTTGGTGCGAATCCAATCAACGATCGCCTGCGTACTAACACCAGGAGTGAAGATCTCCATCACGCCAGCTTGCTTGAGCAGTGCGATGTCGTCCTGCGGGACAATGCCACCGCCAAACACGGCAACATCTTCAGCGCCGCGCGCTTTAAGCGCGTTGATCACCGCAGGGAACAGCGTCAGGTGCGCACCGGACAAAATACTGAGTCCGATGGCATCAACGTCTTCTTGTACTGCGGCTTCAGCAATCATATCCGGCGTCTGATGCAACCCGGTATAAATCACTTCAAAGCCAGCGTCGCGCAGGGCGCGGGCAATAATCTTCGCGCCACGATCATGGCCGTCGAGTCCAGCCTTTGCTACCAAAATACGTAAAACTTTTTCGTCTGACACAGAAAACCTCCGAAAAAAGCAGTCAGCAATCAGCGGTCAGCCAGAATATGGATAAGTGCCAAACCGAGGAGGACAAACGCGAGCTGAAAGCTGACCGCTGATCACTGATAGCTTGTTCACAGCCACGCTGGATCACGATAGACTCCAAACACCTCGCGATAGACGTCTGAAATCTCACCAAGAGTGCAGTGTTCTTTCACCGCATCGATGAGTACAGGCATCAAATTCGCCCCATTGCGACAGGCAGCGTGAACACGACCAAGATGTTCGCGTACGGTACCCGCATCACGGGTTCGTTTAATTTTGCGGACACGCTCGACCTGGTTACTTTCTACGGTATGGTCAATCTTCAAGATATCGATCGGCCGTTCTTCAGGCACAGCATACTTATTGACGCCAACGATCACCTTCTCACCGGTATCAAGCTGCTGCTGATAACGGTAGGCCGCGTCAGCGATCTCTTTCTGTGGATACCCAATATCGATGGCGCGGATGATACCACCGAGTTCGTCGATCCGATTGATGTAGGCCATGGCCTCTTTTTCCATCTTGTCGGTCAACGCTTCCATCGCCCAGCTGCCACCGAACGGGTCGATCGTATTGGTCACGCCACTTTCTTCAGCAATGATCTGCTGCGTACGCAATGCCACCATCACTGCTTGTTCAGTTGGCAGTGCGAGGGTTTCATCCATCGAATTGGTGTGCAACGATTGTACGCCGCCAAGAACACCAGCCAGCGCCTGCACTGCGACGCGGACCACGTTATTGAACGGCTGCTGCGCAGTCAGGCTGGCACCAGACGTCTGCGCATGCGTGCGCAAGAGTAGCGACTTCGAGCTCTTCGCGCCAAAGCGTTCTTTCATCACCTTGGCCCAGATGCGGCGGGCGGCACGCAGTTTGGCAATCTCTTCTAAGAAGTCATTATGCAGATTAAAGAAGAAGGAGAGACGCGGCGCGAAGTCATCCACATTCAGTCCACGATCCACTGCCGCTTGCACATAGCCGATGCCATCCGCCAACGTAAACGCGAGTTCTTGCACTGCCGTCGAACCAGCTTCGCGGATGTGGTAGCCAGAGATCGACACCGCATGCCAGCGCGGTGCATCTTTGGCGCAGAACTCGATCATATCAGTGACAATCCGCACCGCAGGTTCCGGCGGGCAGATCCACTCTTTTTGCGCGATAAACTCTTTGAGCATATCGTTCTGAATCGTGCCGCCCACTTTCTCTAAAGGAATCCCTCGCTTTTGCGCCATCGCAAAGTACATCGCCAAGATGATGCTTGCCGTGCAGTTGACGGTCATCGACGTCGTCACTTTGTCGAGCGGAATGTCAGCAAAGAGCCGCTCCATATCTTCCAACGTCGAGACCGATACGCCCTCACGCCCAACTTCACCGAGCGAACGTGCATGGTCGGCGTCGTAGCCCATTAATACTGGCATATCAAACGCGGTCGATAGCCCGGTTTGTCCTTCGGCGAGGAGGAACTTAAAGCGCTGGTTGGTGTCTTCAGGAGAACCAAAGCCAGCGAACTGCCGCATCGTCCAGAACTTACCACGATACATGCTGGGATACACACCGCGTGTGTAGGGGTACTCACCCGGCAGACCGATGTCTCTGTCATCGTCGCGGCCATTTTGATCATCCGGTGTATATAGCGGATCGATTTCCATGTCAGAAATAGTCGAGTAGCGCTGCGCTCGCTCTTCGTTCTTGGGATACTTCTGCGCCAGCCAGTCCTGTTTGTTCATGTACTCCTCCTCGATAGGAATGCGCCCTAGATTTTGCTTTTTTGCAGGCTGCTTGTCCACTGCCTCTGGGGTTTAGTGTACATGGTCAGGGCCAGGGTGGGAAACTGGCCCAGGGCAAGCACAAAGAAACGACGGGATCGCGTCATTTTGAGACGAAGTGTAGCGAACCTGAACGAATACGTCTCCGCACCTGGCGGATTCATTATTGCCATTACAAACCGCGTGCAGCTTTGCAAGCGTTATAAGCGACTGCAGGGTCGCCAAGGAATCTGAGAAGGACACCTAGTGTGCTCTTGTTGCTGCAGCCATTGAAGTAACGGGCTGGTAGGATAACGAAGGTGATAAGGAGTGGGACAAGTGGCAACGCTGAAGGCAGGTAACGTCGTCGTTGCCGACTTTCCTGGTATTACAGGAGTCAAACGCCGCCCTGCCCTTGTTTCCACAGATGAGTATCACAACTATCACCCTTGCGCGCTCTTAGCAGCCATCACAACAAACCTCACAGCTGCTACAACCCCAATGGACTACACCCTTAGTGCTTGGACAGCAGCGGGCTTACATCGTCCGAGCGCGTTTCGCGTCCCTCTGGTGACGCTGCCGCAGGCACAAGTGCTGGCAGTCCTTGGACATCTCTCAGTTGCAGATTGGAGAGCAGTCCAGGATCGTTTACGGCGACCTATAGCAATTTGAATCGATTTGGCGACAACACACTATAGTTGCTCTACCCCTATTGCTCCTGTGAAATCAACGAGCCTCTGGTCACGGAGAGGTGCAGCTTATTAACACAACTCTTCTCATGGGTGACCCGAATTCTCTGTAGCTGGGTTTAATTTTCATTGAAGGGGAATCTATTCGACTATATGTCTGAATGTATCAAAAAAGTCAGGAAAAGTCTGGACGAACGGCCATTCGCCCCTACGAGAGCGCGTGATCGCCAAGGGTACGCTTACCTGGATATGACAATTACCGCGGGCGAAACCTGCCCTTTAGTGCTAGCACTAAAGTACTAGAAACATCTTGTACAGCGGCAAAGCCAAGGAATTGAGCCAAAAGCAAAAGTCGGATGAATGATTTTTCTCCCATTTGAACTATATTTTCTCTTGACTTTAACAGAGCAATCTTGATAAGAGTGAGGTGACGCCTCTCGCTAGGAGCATTACTGAATAACGAGAACAGGTTTGCGAACGGGGAACGAGCCAAACTCGGAGTGATCAGGGGACGAAAAGCCAACGGGACCTAGCGTCGAGGGGGCGTTGGGTCGAGCGCATGTGGTGAGGGGGGACCCCGCTTCTGAGGCACTGCCACTAGTGAACATAAGTTGGCCGGGTTGCCGGAGATGATCGTTGGTAGGATCACAGGCAATGTCCATATTTTTTAGTAGTAAAGGTTCCAGTAACGTCTTAAGAGTTGAAGAAGAGGACCGATATGGTCCACCTTTCTTATTTCAAGACAGGAATTCTTGAAGAGGAATGTCGCTACATATAGGAACTTCCGGTCGCCCATATTGCTACATATAGAGATCACAATGTTACTATTAGTAGAAATTTCTCGATTACTAGATCTAGCAAATCGTTCCTATTCCTAGCAACATGTTGCTGCCAATGGGAACAAGCTACGTGGTCTATCACAAAGTTAGGCTCGATACACAAGAAATGATGTCAGCGTCGCAATTAGAAGGCTGGCAGTGTGATAAGACATGAATACAGCTGAGATGTATAATCAAATTGGCACCGACTATGCGTCCGCGCGAAGGCCCGATTCACGCTGGGTTGACCGGATACACCAAGCGCTCGACAGCCACCGCACTCTCGTCAACGTAGGGGCTGGAGCCGGCGCTTACGAACCCAACTTCATGGCCGTTGTGGGAGTCGAACCCTCACAGATTATGATCCGGCAGCGCTCGGCATCGGCCGCACCGGTGGTATGCGGTGTGGCCGAGCAGCTGCCGTTTCCGGATAACGCATTTGATGTCGCTCTGGCCGTATTCACCGTGCATCACTGGGCTGACCCGAGCGCAGGTCTGGCGGAGATGCGCAGGGTGTCGCAGAAGCAAGTGGTTGTCACCTGGGATCCGAACGTTTTCGCGCGGCAATTCTGGCTGGTTCGTGATTATCTGCCGGAGGCGGCGGCACGAGAGACACAACTGGCTACCCTTGCGGCAGTACTGGCGCATCTTGGCCCGGCCAACACCGAGATGTTGCCTGTACCGGACGACTGCACGGATGGCTTTTTCGGAGTGTACTGGAAACGACCTCACGCCTATTTGGATGCGACGGCGCGGAGAGCAATCTCTGGGCTCGCGCTACTCGACCAGGGTGTTGTTTCCGCCGCAATGGAGCGCTTGCAGTTCGATCTCGATCATGGACGTTGGAACGCCCGGTACTCGGAGCTAATGGAGCTGTGCGAAATCGATCTAGGGTATCGGCTCGTGGTTGCTGAGCGGTGAAATAGACGGAGCCTTCGGTAGGTGCAGTACCGAGCCTAACCACGAGCGCCACCGCATCGCGGCCACGGTGGGTTGCTGCTCAATCTGAAAGGCTGCATTGTGGCCGCTCGCGGTGCGCGGGGGCGTTAGCTGGCTCCCCAAACCAAGCGAGATTGAACAAGCAGGGGACTAAGAAATTTCTGTCACTATTAACAACTAAATGCTCTCACCCCAAAAGGAGGAATATTCTTATGCCTACACCCTTCTCTGGCGGCTGTGCCTGCGGCGCCATTCGCTATGAATGCTCGGCGGAACCGGTCATGTCGCTCAACTGCCATTGCCGCGACTGTCAGCGCGGGAGTGGCAGTGCGTACGCCTCGGCCTTAGTCGTGCCTGCATCGGCTCTGCGACTCCTCAAAGGCGCCCCGAAGTATCACAGTGTCAAAGCCGACAGCGGGCATACGACGAGCCGGGGGTTCTGCGCCGAGTGTGGCTCACCGCTGTTGGGGAAGATTGCCGAAGAGCCGGACATCATGGTCATTCAGGCGGCCAGTTTAGATGAGCCGAGCTGGCATAAGCCCACGATGGATTTATTTCTGTCGAGTGCACAGCCCTGGGATTACATGAACCCGGAGCTGACCAAATTTGCCAAAGAGCCAACGTCATAGCAGTCGACAAGAGGGAGACAAACAAGGCGGAACGACATGCTAGAGAGACCCGGCACGCACCAGCTAGCAACACCCTTTAGCGGATGCGGCCCCTTTTGCGGTTTCAGGTGAACCTGAACGGCAACGGTTGGGGCCTTGCCGCTGAGGGTGAGGCGTTAGGTGGCTGACCACAAGTTAGGACGTTTAAGCGATCACATTTCCGATGATATCAACTCAATAAAGGAGAAGACCCATGAAATATATGCTCAGCTGGTGCGAACGTCCACAAGGATCGCCTCTGGAGTACGAGAATGCCCAGAAGCGGATTCTGGAGGTGTTCACGCAATGGCAGGCGCCCGAGAATTTCAAGATCGAGTTGTTCGTTATTCGAGTGGGTGACTGGGGAGGGTATATGATGTTGGATTGCGACGATCCGTTGGCGGTTCACAAGTTCTGCTCGATGTTGCCGGCTTTTGAATTCGAGGTGCGACCCGTCGTTCCGGTTATGGACGCGGTCCGGGTGGAGCTGGAAGCGATAGCCTTTCGTGATGGGCTCAAAGGCAAGTAACCTGCACTCACAAAGCCTCGGGGTGGGCCATAAACAGCTACGCCGTCATATGGGGTGGAGAGCAAGTCGCTCCCGCGGGAGATTAGGAAGAGAAGCGAACTGTATGGGGGTCATCGACGAGAGCATCCACAATTCCGACCCTCCCTACCGCAACGAGGAACAAGAGCAGGGAGTAAAAGCCGATGTGACAGAGATACGACGAGAAGATACAAAGAGTGAGGGACCAATCCTACAGCAAATCCGCTTAACCGACCGCACCACCGTATCGCAGCCACGTGGGGCTTCTGCTAACTCTGAAAGGCCGCATGGTGGCCGCTCGCGGTGCGCTTTAGCGTTCGACGGCTAAAAGAGCAAGGTTGCCCCCGTATATTCGCTGACGAATAAGCTCAAAAGTAAAAGGTAGGCACGGTCAGAGGAAAACTCGCTATGACAGACTTGACAAGCCTAACGATTACAGAGGCTGGGGCAGCTATTCGACACAAGCATCTCACCAGCGTGACGCTGACTGAGGCACTGCTCAAGAACGAGAAAAATAGGGGGTCAGGTCTTCACTTTAGCAATAGAGAGCTATCCACTCTCAGCGTGAAGCTGTGAGCACTGTCTCTTTTTTCTTTCACATTTATCACTTTTAATGACTTTTCCGCTACTGTCGCGGGTGGTCTATATTTCCCTCAACACTGCCTCCAGCTAACGAAGGAGCTTTTAGAGAGATTCTTCGCTACGCTCAGAAATGACACAAGAATTGGGGTCGGGTCTTTACTGAGGTCTTTCCAAATTGTGTGTAAATAGCATCAAACAGCGATACTCTTGGATGATGATTTTTGCTTTAGTGTAATTCCTCCAACAATGCTTTCGCCTCTTGCAAATCCTTCGTGTCAAACCCTTCAGTGAACCAATTGTAAATTTCTGACAACAGTTTGTGAGCTTCAGCTTTCTTACCTTGCTGCTGCCAGAGACGAGCAAGGCTCGTAGCGGCGCGGAGTTCAGGTGATTCGGCTTGCTGCCTCCGCGCCACCGTGATGGCCTTCAAGAACCACTCTTCCGCTTCCCTCTCCCTGTGTCTGGTGTCCATACCCGCTTGCTGTTGGCTTGCCTGTAGCCACAGCAGCTCTCCTTTAACCCGATAGATCTCGGCCTCCCCGAATCGCACCTCGCTCCCCTCCTGGAATGTCAGGGCTTCGTCCATCACTTGTAAACCTTCTTCTATCTGTCCTCCTTGGCCATAAGCTCTCGCAATCTGTGCCACACTCCATTCTCGCCCCAACACGGCTCCTGTAGCCGCGTAGGCAGCATGCCCCTCCTTCTGACTTGTCAATGCTTCTTGCCACTGCCCAAGCTCAGCCAGCGCCAGCCCTCGCATATGGACTCCTATCGCGACCCAGTGCGGAAAATCGCGGGCCGCCGAGAAGGCAATGGCCTCATCGGCCAGCGCGCACGCGGCTCGGCCTTCGCCACGATAGATATGCAGCCAGGAGGCGGCGTTCAGTGCCCAGGCCAGCGTGTACGGGTGCGCCAGTTCTCGCGCCACCGCCACCCACGTCTGGCTCTTGTGTAGCGCCCGGTCCGGGTACCCTAGATACCACAATGCCCAGCCCCCCAGAGCAAGGAAGTTGATCGCAAGATCTAGCCCATAGTCTGAGGATCGGTGTCGCTGGGGATCATACAGCTGCATGCCCTGCTCGGCATAGGTGTGGGTGCGCCGAAAATCGCCGCTCCAATACGCGCTATACGAAAGGATCTGGTACGCCATCAGGCGCGTGTCCGATGCTCGCTGTTTTTCGGCTTGCACGAGCAGCTGTGCACCCAGTTCGTTGATGCGTTGTAGCGCTCCCTGCTGGAGATAATAGTGACTCAGCCCCAGCACGACGGGGATGAGATGCGCGGTCTCTCCTCTCTGCTGACAGAGCTGCCACGCACGGTCATAGGCGACTCTCGCTTCATGCGCGCCCAATCCCTTCGCAAACACCACCGCCGTGGCGCAGTTCATTTGCATACTTAACTCTTGCTCTGTCCGGTCCGGGGTGTCCGGCACGGCCTTGAGCAGCTCCAGCCCCTTGCTGAGGTGACTGATCGCTTCCACATTGGCTGACCGCTGGATGGCGCGCTGGCCCGCCTGCTGCCAATACGGGATGGCCTGCGCAATGAGCCCCGCTTCCGTGTAGTGATGTGCCACTAACTCCGGCTGAGTCTCAATCGTCTGTGGAAACTTCTCCTCCAGAACTTGTGCCACTTGCTGATGCAACTGCTGGCGGCGGCTCTTGAGTAACGACTGATAGGCCGTGTCCTGCACGAGCGCATGCTTGAAGAGATAGCGCGCCTGCGGCGGTACGCCACTCTGAAACACGAGCTCTGCTTCCGCTAACTGCCGCAACCCTTGTTGTAATGTTTCTTCGTTGAGCGAAGAGACCGCCTGCAGCAGCTCATAGTTGAACTCTCGTCCGATTGTGGCTCCGACTTGGGCGATCTCTCGTACGGTCGCCAAGCGGTCGAGCCGCGCCATGAGGGAGTCCTGTAAAGTGGACGGGATGGCTAAGGGTGGCAGTGGGCTGCTCAGCTCATAATGCCCATCAACTTCTTTGACCAAGTCCGATTCCACCACCATTTTGGTCAGCTCTTCCACAAAGAGAGGTACCCCATCGGTCTTGCTGGCGATCTGCCGCACGACCTCTGTGGGCAACGCTTTGCCGCCGGTGACCTTGTCCATCATCACTTCTACGTGGGGCTGTTCCAGCCGACTAAGCGTCACCTGACTGAGATAGGAATGGGTGCCCCAGGGGGGCGTAAACTCTGGCCGGTAAGTGAACACGGCCAACAGCCGGGTCGTGGGCACTTGCTGGAGAAAGAGCGTGAGCAATTCCAGGGTGGACGGATCGGCCCAATGCAGATCTTCCAACGCATAGGTTACCGCCTGATGCCGGGCTTCTTCACACAGCCACGCGACGAGCGCTTCATGGGTTTTCTCTTTCTGCTTCTGTGGGTTCAGCGTGAGAGCGGGAAAGTTTTGCGGATGGGGCAGAGCCAACAGCGAAGCCAACAGCGGAATGCCATCTTTCCGTAGGGGCGAAGTAACCTCGCCCCTACTATTCAAGCCCACCTCTAGCTTGCGTAGCTTCTCTTCCGGCGAATCATCCGGACGAAATCGTAGTATCCGTTGCAAATGTTCGATCACCGGCGCAAGCGCACTATTCTGCGTGTACGGCGAACAGCGCAACTCGTGGCAGCTTGCGCCCCCGTGTAAGACTGTCTCCTTGAGCGCCTCGACCAGCCGCGATTTGCCGATTCCCGGTTCCCCACTGAGCAGCACCACCTGCCCCTCTCCCTCTCGCGCACGCTGCCAGCGCTCGCGCAACAGTCCGTACTCATGTTCGCGCCCCACCAAAGGCGTGAGCCCTTTGCGTGCTACCACTTGAAACCGGCTCTGGGCTTCCTCCTCCTTAACCACCCGGTAGAGCGTGAGCGGGGTCGCGACCCCTTTGAGTGCTGGCTGGCCGCGGTCTTCACAGGCAAATAACCCTTCGATCAAGCGATAGGTGGCTGCGCTGAGGAACACCGTATCCGGCTCGGCTTGCCCCTGGATGCGGGCCGCAAGATTGGGCGTCTCGCCCAAGGCTAACTGCTCCTGGCGGCGGCCTCCACCCATCTCGCCGACGACGACTAACCCCGTGTGAATGCCGATCCGCACCTGCAGCGGGCGGGTGAGCCGCGTCTTCAGGGCATGCACGGCCTCGATAATCCTCAGCGCTGCCCGCACGGCGCGCGCCGCATCATCCTCGTGCGCCGCCGGATAGCCGAAGTAGACCAGCAGCCCATCGCCCAGATACTGCGCGATGTGGCCCGCAAAGCGTTCAATTACAGTGGTGCTTGCCTGCTGATAGGCCCGCACGACTTCCCGGTACTCTTCGGGGTCGAGTTGGGCCGAGAGCTGGGTCGAGCCCACCAAGTCGATAAACTCCACCGTCAACTGCCGGCGTTCGGCTTCGGCAGTGCGGGGGGGCGCAGGTGCAGCAGAGGTAGCGTCCGCGGCTACGGCAGACGGAGCCTCCGAGCTGCCTCTCCACACCAATACCTTGCCGTCTTGATCGCTGGCCAGTTCCTTTGCCTCGATCAGGTCGGCCTTGAGGTCTTCAATGTACTCGTCATCCAGCTCAAACCGCCGCTTCAAGACCCGGTACGCTACCCGTTTGTCTCGTTCAAGCAACACAATAACCTGGGCCAGCACTTCGTCGTAGGTCATGACTGCACCTCCAAAAGGTTGCGTCTGGCTGTGTGGTGAGCCTTTCAGGTCTCTTTACGCCTGTGGTTGCTAGGGAGCAATCGGCACACCCTAGGTCAGGCCGCCAGCGATTGGGTGTGCACCAGTCGTTTCCTCCCATCGCGATACCGCGCTCCCGCATAGACTGCCGGCAGTAACTCAGTGCCCTTGAGCTTGCGAAAGGTGGATTCGGCGACTTGCAACAGCTTCCAGATCACAGCGGTCGCGTTCTCCACTTTCTTGAACCGCTTCGCGGCGGTGGTGCGCAGCCGCATAGTGGCAAAGGGAGACTCAACGACATTCGTGGTTCTGAGGTGTGGCCAGTGCTCCCGCGGGAAGTGGTAGAAGGTCACTAGCCGTTCCCAGTCGTCGGCCAGCCGTTCCACGGCTTTGGGGGCTAACCTCCGATAACGGGTGGTAAACTGGGCTCGGAGCGCCTCACACGCCGCTTGGGTGTCTGCATATGGCATGGCGCAGAGCAGAGTGCGCGCCTCGGTTTGGTGTTTCTTCGGCATCGCGTCCAGGACGTTAACAATTCGATGGTTCCAACATCGTTGCTCCGCTAGGGTCGGATATTGCTCCCCTAGTGCCGCCCACAAGCCCAGATGCCCATCGGCAATCGTACACCGCCATGACTTGAGCCCCCGCTTGCGTAAGTCGCGTAAGATCATGCCCCACGACTCCTTAGACTCCCGCTGGCCACTCTCCACTGATAGGACAACCTTCTGCCCATTCGTGAGTACCCCACTCATCACCAAGAGTGCAGCCTTGGTATCCTCTAGCCCGGCTTTCACATACAGGCCATCGGCCCAGAGGTAGACGACCTCCAGGTCATCGAGCCGCCGCTGTTTCCAGGTAGTATACTCTTGCTGCCACTGTGCTTTGAGCCGCAGCAACGAGGCCGGAGACAAAGGGGCACCATTGCCTAACAATCCCCGCAGAGCTAACTCGAAATCTCCCAAGGCTAAGCCGTGCAGATAGAGCTGGGGCAACAGCTCGCCCACCTCTTTGGTCTGTCGCTTGAACAGCGGCAACACGCGGCTGACAAATCGCTCATTCAGGTCTCTGACGCGGGGTTGGCGTACAGTGATGGTCCCGTTGGTCAGCGTCAGCCGTCGGGGTTTGCCATAGCCGTTGCGATATTCAGGGACCGCATCGACTGCCTCTCGTCGCGCTGATTTGGTTCGTCCGAGTAACTCAGTCACTTCTTCTTCTAACAAGGCCTGAATGAATTGCTGGACATGCTCCCGGACAAAGTCTTCCAATCGCTCCCACGTGCTGCTGGCCTTCTCTGGTGTGGTGATCTGTTGTGTCATGGCGTCTCTCCTTCGCTGCCCAAGCTTTGAGCCTGGTGGGTTAGGTCACCCGAGAAGATACGCTGCCTGACTCACGTTTCCACACTTTCTGGAGTTACCTCCGCTGAGAGTAGTACGTTCCCTAGTGCTGTTATCCCAATGCCAATGGTAGCCAATACACTAGATCAGCTGCCTTCGTACTCACACATCCCCAGTCGGGATGAAGCGATCACCCGCCTTTTCATCGGTTAGAGTTACCCGTATATCCCCCTGCTATTCATGCAGGGGGATAATTGACAGACGCTAAGTCAACCTCGTGGAGTCCGACTTAGTTGATGCCGTACAATTGCGCGGCATTCTTGGCGACGATTTTTTCTCGATCGCTCGGCGCAAGATTCTTAAACGCGTCGCTAATAAACTCTTTCGAGCGGGGCCAGGGTGAATCGGTGTGGGGATAATCCGACGACCACATGATGTGATCAACGCCGAAGCTCTCACCAGTGAATGCTACATTCGAGGTCTCAAACTGGAATGTCGCCCAGACGTTGCGCTTCATGTATTCACTCGGCAGCATCGGTAACGTCAAGCCTTCGATGTGACGCAAGCGATCATAGGCGTGGTCAATACGATACAGGAAGTGAGGAATCCATGACACGTCGTTCTCAGCCGAAACAATCTTGAGCCGTGGGAACCGTTCGAACACACCGCCAGTGACCATATCAGCGAACGTGAGTTGAATCGCTTGCGGGAGCGCCATATAGCCGAAGAGCACTTTGCGACGACTAAAACGATTGCCGGCACGACCGGTCAGAATGTGCAGCGACAGTGGCATATTGAGGTCTTGTGCGGCAGCCCAGAATGGATCGTATTCTGGTGAACTATACGGCTTGTCTTCTGGAGGTGCGCCCCAAATTAACGCACCACGCATACCTTTCTTGGCAATGCGTTGCAATTCAGCCACCCCGGCAGGAATGTCTTCTAGAGTGACCGCTCCTAAGCCGATCAGTCGTTTCGGATTGTAGCTGCAATACTCTGCCGCCCAATCGTTAAAAGCGCGAAAGCACGAGGCACGCAGTTCCGCATCATCGAGACCAAACAGCAACATCCCCATTGAAGTATACAGCGCTTCTGCACTCACGCCATCGCGGTCCTGTTCTTTGAGGCGTTCAGCCGGGTCCCAGACACTCTTAGGGGCAACATCAAACCCCCGCTGCAAATGCTGCGGCAATTCCTCAGAACTTTTCCCTGAGCCAAAGAACCCGGCGACTTGGACGGGTTGCAGGTTCTCACACATGAACCATTCGCCGGGTCTACCTTTGTATCCTTGCTGCACGTGCGGTGCACGCTCACGAAAACGAGTATCGACACGCTCAGCCCACATGTTAGGCGGCTCAACAAAATGTGAATCAGCCGAGATGATCCGTAGCTCTGCCATACAATGGTCCTCCTTTCGATAGAGAAGGTAATCTCTTGTGATTTCGCTTCAGACGCCCTTAATCCCCAGGACACAGTAGCGCGCACGGTCCGCCTGCGCAAGAGAAATAACGGTTGCCTAGAAGATCGTGACCTGAACCGGGACAGAACAGGAAGGGATTGGGATCAGCCCCTTGCTTTAGGTGAAGGAAGTATGATGGTTTACTAAGATGATAAGCCATGGGTTTTATGGTAACGAGCACGAGCGCAATGAGGAATGGGTAGCCTTGCGCTGGTACTGGTAGGTTGCTGTCAACAACCAATCGCTGCTACACAATGAATCTATGATGGAGGGAATAAACGTATGGAAGAGTCGAAAGGTATCCCAGAACCCCAATCCGCAGCCCAACCCGTTGGTGCGTTTACCCCACTACGGCAATCCAGACAACCACAAGAGTACTACGACCGCGTCAAACAGAAGTTCGCCGAGGAACGTGACCTGCGGCTGAAATACCGCCCCGAAGGAACGGCACAGTACACGTCAGACCTCACCGGCACGTTTGCTAAATACGAAATCGACCCCTACGGCGGCGAGATCAAACCGCGTGAGCCGATCAACGATACCGTTGAAGTGTTGTTCATCGGCGGCGGGTTTTCTGCGCTACTCACTTCAGCCCGTCTCCGCGAGTATGGAGTGGAGAGTATCCGTATTGTGGAGCGCGGGGCCGATGTGGGTGGAACGTGGTACTGGAACCGCTATCCGGGTGTGGCATGCGATGTGCCGTCCTACGACTACTTGCCACTGCTCGACGAAATGGACTACGTGCCGAAGCGCCGCTACGCCACCGGCGATGAGATCTATGGCCACTGTCAGGCCATCGCCAAGCGGTACGATCTGTACAAACTGGCGGTCTTCCAAACGACGGTCACCTCGACAGTCTGGAGTGAAGCTGAGCAGATGTGGCACCTTAAGACCGATCGTGGCGATCACATGAGAGCACGATTTGTGATCTGTGCTAATGGTACGCTCTCCAAACCCAAGCTGGCCAAGATCAAAGGCATGGAGACCTTCAAGGGACACTCTTTTCACACTTCGCGGTGGGACTACGACTATACCAAGCAGGATTTGTCAGGCCTCACCGATAAAGTTGTTGGTATCATCGGCACCGGAGCGACGGCAATCCAAGCTATTCCTGGTCTTGGTGCTATGTCCAAAGAGCTCTATGTGTTCCAACGTACGCCTTCGTCCATTGACGTGAGGGATGACTGGTCTACCGACCCGAACTGGGCGCGCAGACTGAAACTCGGGTGGCAAGCCGAACGGCGCGCAAAAGCACTCAGAGGCCCACAACTAACTGCCGAGCAAAAGGCTGAACTTGCCTCTCTGACTCGTGAAGAGAAGATTCGTCGCCAGGAAAACGCCAATATCGATCACATGATGCGCATCCACCGGCGTATCGAAGAGATTGTGAAAGACCAGGCGACGGCTGAAGCCCTCAAGCCCTGGTACATGTTCATGTGCAAACGCCCCTGTTTCCATGACGAATATCTTCCGACCTACAACCGTCCGAATGTTCACCTCATCGATACCAGAGGTAAAGGCATCACTGAGATCACCGAGAAGGGACCATTGTTTGAAGGCAAACAGTACGAACTTGACCTTCTCATTTACGCCACCGGCTTTGAGGTGCAGAAGACCGGGATTTACAATCAGATCAAAGGGAAAAACGGCCTCGACCTCAATGATAAATACAGTGAGGGTATCCGCACGCTGTATGGGATCCACACGCAGGGGTACCCCAACCTCTTTATCATGGGCGGCTACCAGGCATCATTTCAGTTCAACTTGACCGACATGTTGCAAACCCAAGGCGATCACATCGCCGCCTGCATTGATTACGTACGCAGTCATGGCTACCAAACGATCGATGTCACCCCAGAAGCAGAGGAGTGGTGGGTACAAGAAGTGATCAAGCATCGCGGTAAGACCACACGCAACCATGACTGCACTCCGGGCTACTATAACTTCGAGGGTGAATTCAATCGGCGGCAGGATGGCAACTACAATGGCGGCTTCTTTCAGTACTACACGCACATGAAAGAAGCGCGGGAAAAGGTGAGCGAGCAGTTCGTGTTTACGAAGAAGTAAACAGAGAGTGAGAAAGCTTTGAAGGGTAGGTTTTATTAAGAGAAGAGACGAGGCGTCATTCCCGCGCAACTTGTCCCAGGTTCTACCGGGACTTGTCCCTGGTCCTTTAGGGGAGCGGGAATCCAGTTTTCTGGATTCCGGGTCGCGGCCTACGGCCTTGCCCGGAATGACGAACTGCCACGAGGATCAGGCGTAGATCTAAAGCTATTGTTTCCGAATGGTTACGCATTACGCCTTACGTTTTACGATCACTTCCCCGTAAATTTCGCCTCACGCTTTTCGAGAAAAGCAGTCATACCTTCGACTTTGTCGGCTGTCGAGAATGTAAGTGCAAAGGCTTCATTCTCGAAGCGACTGCCGTTATCGAGATCCATATCAATACCAGCATTGATCGCTTCTTTGGCCTGTTGGATGGCAATCGGCGGCTTAGTGGCAAGCTTGCGGGCGAGAGTTTTGGCTTCATTCATCAGTTCAGCCAATGGGACAACTTTATTCGCCAAGCCATAGCGGAGTGCAGTTTCAGCATCGATCATATCGCCGCTGTAAATCAACTCGCGTGCGAGCGGCAGGCCAATGCGACGGGCCAGGCGCTGCGTGCCACCAAATCCGGGAATGATGCCAAGGTTGATCTCGGGTTGCCCAAACTTCGCCTTGTTAGCGGCGATGATCAAGTCACAGGCGAGCGCAAGTTCAGTCCCACCACCGAGCGCAAAGCCATTGACTGCGGCAATGACCGGAATCGGCAAGGTTTCAAGCGAGCGCATGACCGCCAGCCCAACCGCAGAAAACGTCTTTCCTTCGGTTGCACTCATCGTGACCATAGCGGAAATATCGGCGCCTGCCACAAATGCGCGGTCGCCAGCACCAGTAATAATCAAGCAGCGGATAGACGAATCGTTTCGCACCGCCTCCACACACGCGCCGATCTCATGCACGGTCGCAGGGTTAAGCGCATTGAGACTTTTGGGACGGTTGACCGTCAGCACCGCAATCGCGCCATCTTTTTCAAACACAATGTTCTCATAGGCCATATTAATACTCCGGATGCACATCAAAGTGATGGAAGGTTTCCATGAAGCGGATCGTGTGGGTCTTAGACCGCATCACCACCGAATTCGTCACGGCTCCCCCGCGGAAGAAGCGCACGCCTTTCAGATACTCACCAGTCGTGACTCCAGTCGCAGCAAACATGACGTTGCCACTGACCATGTCTTCGATTGTATACTTCTTGTGAAAATCGTAGATTTCCATGTGACGAAGGTGATCAGCCTCTTCCTGATTACGAGGACGAAACCGACACTGAATGTCCCCGCCTAAACAGTACAGCGCAGCCGCCGCCATAATTCCCTGCGCCGCCCCTCCAGTGCCGACCAGCATATCGACGCCGGTGTCGTCACGAGTCGTTGCCAGCGCAGCAGAGAGGTCACCGTCACTAATCAATTTGACCCGAACGCCGATGTGGCGAAGTTCAGTGATCAACTGCTCGTGGCGCGGGCGATCTAGCAGAACAACAGTCAGCGTCTCCACGCGAACTCCTTTGACCTCTGCTAACGTCAAGAGGTTTTCTTTCACTGACTTATCGAGATTAATCACTCCTTTGCCAATCGGCCCCACGGCAATTTTCTCCATATAGACATGCTGCGGACAGCGGAGAAAACCACCATGCTCAGCGATTGCAACAACAGAAATCGTGTTGGGACCACCAGTCGCACACGAGGTCGCTCCTTCCAACGCATCAAGTGCAACTTCAATACCCGGCCCCTTCCCAGTCCCTAAAGTTTCACCGATATAGAGGACAGGAATCGAATCGGCCTCGCCTTCGCCAATGACGATACGCCCATTAAATTCGACGTTAGGAAACACTTTGTGCATTGCTTCGGCAGCAGCCTCATCAACCGCAGCTTCATCACCACGTCCCATCAATTCCGCAGAAGCTAACGCCGCAGCCTCGGTCACGCGCACCACTTCGAGGGCTAAGTTGCGATCCATACGCTGCGTCCTCCGTATCGTTCTTACGCAGAGACAGCCTCACCACGAATGAAGCGTTCGAGAATTCGCCAGGCTTCAGGCACGACAACCCCGGTCCCTTTGGCACTGGGTTCGTTGTAACTCACCGATTTGTTCACGCCGCGTTTAACATCTTCCGACGATAGAATTGCGAATGGGACGGGGTCATCCGAATGCGTCTTGATCGCACATGGGGTAGCATGATCGGGCATCACCAATACGCGCCAGTCAGGAAATTCTTGCAGTCCGTCGAGAATCGTGCCGACTACTTTCTGATCAAAGTCTTCAAGAGCTTGGACCTTTTTATCAGGTGCGCCCATGTGGCCGGCTTCGTCGGTCGCTTCGACATGTAAAAAGAGGAAATCTTTTTTGCGCAACTCGGCAAGCCCATACTGCGCCTTGCCTAAGTAATTCGTATCAAGAAATCCTGTCGCGCCGGGAACAACAATCACTTCGAGTCCTGCCAGTACGCCAATCCCACGCACCAGATCAACCGCAGAAATCACCGAGCCCTCGCAGCCAAATCGCTCCTTAATCGTTGGTACCGCAGGACGTCTCCCTTGCCCCCACAGCCAAATCGAGGACGCCAGTCTCTGACCATTCTGTTGCCGTTTTTTGTTGACCGGATGATTAGCGAGAATCTGTCGCGAACGCTGCATGAGGTCGCACAAGCGTTCACTGCCTTCACCAGCCGGGAAATGGCCCGCAGTCGGTTGGTCAGTGATGTCATGCGGCGGTGTGGTCTGCATCTTTTCGTTGCCCCCGTGCCACACCATAAGATGACGGTAACTCACTCCTGGATAAAAGGAGATGTCATCTCTCCCCAGTTCTGTATTGACCGCACGAATCAACTCTGCGGCTTCTTCGCTGGTAATATGGCCAGAGGAGAAATCGACCATGGTCTCTTCTCCGTTGGCACTGGTTCCAAGCGTGACTAAATTGCAGCGGAAAGCGATGTCAGTGGGACTTAGCTCAACACCCATGCTTGCAGCTTCAATCGGCGAGCGTCCAGTATGGTACTGTCGAGGATCATACCCCAACAAGCTCATGGTCCCGACGTCACTCCCTGAGGGATAGCCATTAGGGATGGTGTGCGTTAGGCCTAGCACACCGAGTGAGGCAATGCGATCCATATTTGGAGTGTGGGCATATTCGAGAGGAGTTTTATTGCCTAGCTCAGCAATTGGCCAATCGGCCATGCCGTCACCTTGTAATACGACGTACTTCATACGTAGCACCTATCTTAGTTATCAGTCGTCAGTCATCAGTTTTCAGTTTTTCGGCTTCAAGATACTGCTTTTTCAGAATTCCTAACTGACAACTGAAAACTAGCGACTTTTTTCTAATGCTCGATAAATCGCGTCACGTGCTTTGCCATAATCAGCAGGTAACTCAACCGGACGGTTGGCATACCGGGATGCGAGTCCTCGCAGTTTGCCCTCATGGTAGCGACGTTTGAAATCAGTGAACTTCAAGCCATGTGCGGTCGAAATCACCACCACTTTCTCGTGTGACTGAACCCATTTTCTCTCCAACAGTTTGAAGAGTACGGCCAAAGCCACACCAGTATGCGGGCAATTGAACAGACCGGTACGGTCGGCGAGGGCAGAAGCATCAGCTAATTCTTCCTCGCTCGCTTGTTCGACCACACTGTCAAAGGCTTTTAAGGCAGCCACCGCGCGATGGATGCTAACTGGATCGCCAATCTGGATTGCCGAGGCCAAGGTCTTTTTTGCCCGGATCGGCTTATAAGCTGCAAAATTGGATTGGAAACTACGGTAGAGGGGATTGGCATGCTGAGCCTGCGCACACACTAAACGCGGTAAACGCTCGATCATGCCGAGGTCGCGCATCAGTAAAAAGCCGCGCCCAATAGCGGAGATGTTGCCGAGGTTGCCACCTGGGACAATGACAACTTCAGGCACTGCCCAATCACACTGCTGTACGATCTCAAGCGAGATAGTCTTCTGCCCTTCAATTCGCAGACTGTTCATGGAATTAGCAAGATAGAGATTTTCTTTCGTGCACAGCTCACGCACGATGCGCATACAACCATCGAAGTCTGTATCCAATGACAGTGTCAGCGCGCCATTAGCCATAGGCTGAATAAGCTGAGCAGTAGACACTTTATTACGCGGCAAGATCACGATGGCAGGAATACCGGCGGCTGCGCAGTACGCCGCGAGAGCCGCAGATGTATCACCAGTCGAAGCACACGCCACGGCAGGAATCTGGGTACCTTCGGAGATCATCTGCTTGACCATCGACACTAACACGGTCATACCTAGGTCTTTGAACGAACCGGTGTGCGAGTTACCGCATTGCTTTACCCACAAATCTTCAAGACCGATCTGCTTGCCGAGACGTTCCGCCCAGAACAGGTTGGTGGCTCCTTCGTACATCGAGACCACGTTGTGATCCTCGACCGACGGGCACACCATTTCTTTCTTGCCCCACACGCCGCTGCCATACGGATACGCAGTACGGCAGTAGCGATCATCGAAAAGCTTTTTCCATTCCTGCGGCGAGCGCGTCTGTAATGCGCTCAGATCGTGGTGGACATCTAACAGGCTCCCACACTTCGGGCAGTAGTAAGTGATTTGATTGATCGGCAGCTCACCGCTACAACCCGCAGCACACGCAAACCAAGCGCGGAATTGCGGGGTCACTGAAGGGATAGGAGTTCGTTCAGAAAATGCGATATTTGTCATTATCTTGCACGCGCTTCTGTTCCCTCTTCCGTCGCATAGGAGAGGGTTAGGGTGGGGCCATATGCGGCCGCAATTTCTTCGTTCTTATCCCAGATTCTCTTCAATCCGAATTGACACTGATTTTCCTTGCACAATGGGTAGCTCGTCAACCTGACTCAACGCCGTCTTTAGGTTTCGTTCTCGGGCGTTATGCGTGCGCATCACTAATGGCACTGATTCATCGCCTTCGCCTCGACCGCGCTGGATCACTGATGCGATGCTAATGTTCTGCTCTCCTAGAATACCAGCGATCTTAGCGAGAACGCCAGGCCGATCGACCGCCATGAAGCGCAGATAATACTCACTAACCAAATCATCAATCGGCCGGAGAGCGGTTGAACGAAGATCTTTCCATGTATACCCCAACGGCGGAACTCGCACCTCACTTGTCGTACTCCGATTGTGCGCGATTTCAATCACATCAGAGACAACCGCGGTCGCCGTCGGCATCCCCCCTGCCCCACGACCAAAATATAACGACGACCCCAGCGCTTCGCCTTGGACAAAGATGGCGTTATAGGCCCCACCGACACCTGCAAGTAAACTGCGACGCGGAATCATCGTTGGGTGAACACGAACATCAACCGCACCATCCTCGTCTTTGGCAATAGCCAAGAGCTTAATCGTATACCCAAACTCCTGCGCAAACGAGATATCGGTCTGGCTAATATGACGAATCCCTTCGATATATACGGAATCGAACGGCACCCGCACACCAAACGCGAGCGTCGCTAACAGTGTCAGCTTGTGAGCCGCATCGATACCATCAATATCGAAACTCGGGTCGGCTTCCGCCAACCCTTGCTCCTGCGCGTTACGGAGTACGGTATCGAATTCCTCACCTTGCTCACTCATCGTCGTCAAGACGTAATTACAGGTTCCATTAACGATGCCGAAGAGTGCACGATTGTGGTCCGCAGCCAGGCCTTCACGCAATGTGCGAATAATTGGGATGCCACCTGCGACCGCTGCCTCGAAGCCGAGATATACACCTCTGGCTTCAGCCGCGGCAAACACTTCTGCCCCGTGCAGCGCAAGCAAGGCTTTATTGGCGGTAACCACATCTTTCCCGTGCTTAATCGCTTCGAGCAGCAACGTGCGGGTGGGATCAATGCCGCCCATCAGTTCGACAACGGTTTCTACTTCAGGATCTCGCACTACGGCCCATGGGTCAGTGCCCACACGCGCCGTTCCTAAATCTGGGTGCGGTTTCGTGTGGAGACTCCGACTGGCAACATGAACCAAGCGGACCGATCGTCCGAGTTTTTTGTTAATGGCTGCCGCATTGCGTTGTAGCAGTTGAACGACACTGCTCCCGACAGTGCCAAGACCAATGACACCGAGCTTCGCCTCTCTCGCTGGCATCACTACCCTACGCTAGCTTTCTTGAGTTCAGGAACGCTGACTCCACCAAAGACTTTGCGGATACCGCGCACTGCTTGCCGCGTCCGATGTTCGTTTTCGATCAACGCAAAGCGAACAAAATCATCGCCATACTCACCAAAGCCAACTCCCGGGGAGACTGAAACTTTCGCCTCGGTCAATAGCAGTTCCGCAAACTTCATCGAACCGAGATAACGAAATTGCTCAGGAATTTCTGCCCACACGAACATCGTGCCTTTGGGTTTGGGAATATGCCAACCAACCCGCTCTAAACCATCAATCAACGCGTCGCGGCGGCGACGATAGCGCTGTCGAACAGTCTCAACGTACTCTTGTGGACCGTTGAGCGCGTGGATGGCAGCAATCTGTACTGGCTGAAAAATCCCGTAGTCAAAGTAGCTTTTCAGTCGTGATAGAGCGCCAAGAGCTTCCTGATTGCCGCAGACAAAACCAACCCGCCAGCCTGGCATGTCATAAGATTTCGACAGAGTGAAAAACTCAACGCCAATATCTTTTGCCCCAGGGACTTGTAAGAAACTCGGTGGCTGATAGCCATCGAAATACAGGTCGGCATAGGCAAAGTCGTGAATGACAAACAGGTTGTTCTCTTTGGCAAAATCAACCACACGACGAAAGAAATCGAGATCAACCACAGCAGTGGTCGGATTATGCGGAAAGCTCATCAACAAGAGTTTTGGTCGGGGCCAGCACTGACGCACGGTCTCTTCTAACGACGCAAAGAAATCCGATCCAGGGATAAGCGGCACCACGCGAAGATCGGCATTGGCAATGACGATCGAGTATTGATGAATGGGATAAGTCGGGCTCGGACAGATCGCCACATCGCCAGGCCCAAGCATTGCTAAGGCCAGGTGCGACAGTCCTTCTTTAGAACCGATAGTGACGACCGCCTCACTCTCGGGGTCGAGTTCTACGCCGAAGCGACGTTTGTACCAGTTACAGATCGCCAGTCGCAATTTGTGAATTCCGCGCGAGGTCGAATAGCGATGGTTTTGCGGTTTCCTCGCCGCCTCAATCAGTTTTTCAACCACATGTGGAGGAGAAGCATGGTCAGGATTTCCCATGCCGAAGTCGATGATATCTTCCCCAGCTCGCCGGGCCTCAATTTTCATCTTATCGAGTTGGGCAAACAAATATGGGGGAAGTCGTTTAATACGTGGAAAATCCATAGCTGTAGTTGTAAGCTCCTCTCGTCTCTACACTTTCAGTAGGAAAATTTTGGGTATCTTTAGGGTATAGTGGATTTCCTAGAAGTGGTCAAATGTGGGGAAAAGCTTCCAGTAATCAGTGAGAGAAAGCTTTCAGCGATCAGTTGTCAGTTGTTGTCAGATAAAGCTGATTCCGTCTTCATCATGCCCGCGTAGGCGGACATCCAGAAATTTCAAGGAGAAGCCTTCGGGTCTGCCGCCTGGATTCCCGCTCCCCAGTAGAGACTGGGGACAGGTCCCCTAGAGGACCGGGGACAAGTTTCGCGGGAATGACGCCACCTTATCCATCCTTCATGTTCAAATGATGAACTGACACTCTAGTGATTTAACAATATCTCCACACACTGCCGCACAGCAGCCTCAGCTTTTGCACGTAGGCTGTCATCGCTGTTATTGGCAATAGGGTGAGGAATCACGGCAAAACGATATTGGGGAAACCCAGATACCTGTGCCATCACTTGAGCGGTTTGCGAGAAACGGTCAGTGATAATCGCCGTGGCGGTCACACCAAGCTTCTCGGCAGACAAGGCATCGTGCAAACTGCACGACGAACAACTCCCTCAATCACCTACCGCCGAGATAAACGCATCACAGGCCGCGAGTTGTACGAAGACCTCTGGTGGAGCCGGTCGGCTGGCATCAGGCTTTTTGAGGCGAACAACCTGTTTGACGCCATGCTGAGTGCGTAGGAGTTCTTCGACAGTGTCAAGAATCTCTTTGACTTTGATCTTGCTGTTATCTAGCAAGCCAACCGTGCGGCCAGCCAGAGACTTCAAGCCCGTCACGGTCGTGTTGGTCGTGGTTGGTTCTTCAAACGTCGGGTCAAGAACGCGAATGCTCATAGAGAAACCTCACAGAAGAGTAGTCAGTAGAAAAAGGCTAAAGGCTTTAGGCTGCAGGCTATAGGGGAGAAAGGCAGGACCTCTTTTCATTTTTGATTTTTCTTCTTGTCTTACCCCTCAGCCTACAGCCTTTAGCCTTCGGCCTTACTCATTACTTATCACTGGTCTGGTCACCGCATGTGACCATGTCCCCAGCCACGGTGGAATTACTGCGCCGAACCCACCTGCTGGTCCACCTGCCGCAACCACAAGAAGATCATCCGGGGAACGCAACGCGGTAAATTCTTGCTCAGGCCCTTTGCCGCGTTCGACGATATTCTTCTTGCCAACAGTTGCCCACTCTTTCCGCAGCACACGAGCGGAGCGAAAAATATACTCGCGAATATCCTTCTTTTGCCAACCGGCAACGACGAGTAACTCACGCAACTGCTTAGGGATCACAATCGCATAGTTTCCTGCCCAGATCGAATAGGTCAACATGTTGTGACGAATCTCTGCGGCAAATGTTTCCATAATTTCTTCTGGATCTTTAGTCCATTCATTCATCACTTGGTGTGGAGACTCAGAAGCCATCACCGTCACGCTAGAGATACCCGCTGGCACTCCACGTTCTTGCGCCAGCGGAAGCCATGGACTGTCTTCTTCATCTTCAGCAATACAAAAAGTGAATTTGCCTGGATGGCCGAGAGTAGAGCGATCAAGTTGACCGGGGACACAGCCAAGCACGTTGATGAGTAGCAGACGAATGGCACGCCCGATTGTGGCGTTGGCCCGGCTGCCATTGCCAAGCGCATTGTGAGTAGTGTTCATTCCCAACGCAGCACGGATAGGACCATTGACAATCATCAATGGCGCACTCCCACCTGTACTTGCTGTACTGCCGTGGAGATTGAACTCCTCGTCACACATCGCTTGAAGAATAGCAATGAGCACTGGCATGTAGGTTGGCAGGCAGCCGGCCATGACGGCATTGATCGCCACTTTTTCTGCGGTAAGCGGGCGCTGACGCACAGCTTCAACTCCGATCACCTCTTCGGGCATAAGGTGCGCAGCCTCTAAAAACTCGCGTACGCGCTCCTCAGTCGGCGGAACAATCGGCAATCCATCCGTCCAACCTTTTTGTTGGTAGAGTTCATTCACGTCGAGTGCGTTGTCGAACGCATACACGGCGGAGGACAGTATTCCGCTGTCAGTCATTCCTATCTCCCTGTCAGAAAAGTACAACATATCTTTTGATCGAACTGACTTCACACCTTCTGATCGATTCATATCGATAACGAAGCCGTACCCTTCGTCTCACCAGATAACATTTCTGGGACATTGCCTGCTTATCTGTCGTTTCTACGTCCGAACCATGACATAAATGTCAAGAAAATCAAACTCGAACAGCCCGGCAGAAAAGACCACGGACAGGTTTCGTTCGGCACGTTTCTTGACATAATTGTGCCAGAGCAAATTCTCCTACGTTCACCGACGACACAATGAAGAGTGCGAACCGCTCATCGACCGAGCAAAGAGGAAGGACTTATGACACATCTGGGGTGCCGCTTGTTTACGTTCGGCGTGATCTTACTGTTCATTGTCACTGGTTGTTCTCACCATTACAAGAAAGGCGAAGCTGGGCCACCGACGCCGGCACAGAAACTCAAGGCACAGCCGCAAGAGCCACAACCCCAACGCCGCGAGGTGAAACGTCCCAAGCGGACGCAGCAAAAGGCCCAGACACCGCGAAGGGCACCGATCGAACGAAAAACACTCACAGAACCACCAGCCCCTGAGCAGCAACCGCTCCCCAAGCAACAACCACTCACAGAATGGGGTGAGGAGGAATAAGCAAACTTTAGATTGGGGATTGTAGATTAGGGATTCTTAGGGGAAGGAACCCGCATAAGTAATTCCACATCTTCCTATCGCGTGTCTCTAGCACGCACTTGCATGTAACCTGCCACTCCCGTTTATGCGCAACGCAATCCTTGCTACACACGTGCGGTGTTTTCTTACCGGACCTCTTTATTAGCCGCTGACCGCTACCGTTGGTACGCGCTCGGCATGACAACCTTGGGACAAGCAGCGACCAATATCCTCGCTTCTGCTTTTGGGCCGCTTGCTCCTTTTTTACAGAATGACTTGCACATCAGTCGGGCTGAAGTCGGTTTGATTGCAACCGCAGTGTCTCTCACCGCTACTCCCTCCGCACTCTTTGGTGGACGAGCCGCGGATCGTGTAGGTGAGCGGCGAGTGCTGATTCTTTCAGGAATCATGGGTGCCCTCGCAGCATTCGCAGTCTCGTACAGTAGCGGCTTCTGGAGTCTTGTACTTGGATGCTTGGCGCTGGGGCTCGGGAACGGTATGCAGAATCCTGCGGGCAGTGCCGCAGTGATGCGCTGGTTTCCACAATCGCAGCGCGGATTCGCTATGGGCATTCGTCAGACTGGCGTACCGATCGGTGGAATGCTTGCCGCCGGAGTGGCACCACTACTCGCCCTGCATTATGGTTGGCGCTCAGCATATTTCGTGAGCGGGTTACTCTCAGTTATCGGTGCGATATTGATCATCGTCGCGTATTTTGATCCGCCACGGAAGCAATCCGTAGGGGCGGCTCCTATGCGTTCGTTTCGTGACCTCGCACGCGATGCGCAGCTTCTGCGTCTGGCGCTGATTTTTAACTGCCAGGTATTCACACAGATGGCCGCGACGACATATTTTGTGCTTTTTCTGCACGAGACATTTGGCGTCTTAGTAGTCACAGCGGGAGCGCTGCTTGTCGTCGTCAATATCGCCGCGATGGTCGCACGCATTGGCTGGGGATTAGTCAGCGACCGACAATTTCAGGGCCACCGACGCCCCGTGCTTATCATCATTGTCGTATTGACCATCTGCAGTACACTATGTGCAGCGCTCATGCCCTCACATACACCACTGTTGTTGGTTGGAGGGCTTGCAATTCTCCTTGGTATTTCTGCCTTTGCGTGGACGGGGATTCTTGGCACGTTAGTGATTGAAACCGTCGGCGCAGAGTCTGCAGGGTCGGCGATCTCCCTGGTCCAAGGTCTATCCATGCCGGCAACGTTGCTTGCCCCCCCTCTCTTCGGATTGTTGACGGACGTCACAGGAAGTTATCGTGTATCCTGGCTTGTGCTCATGTTGATCAGTATGGTCGGATTGCTCACCCTGCGATGGGTCACTGAGAAAGAAATTGCCTGAAGTCGATTGTCGGTAAGGAAGAGGAACTCTGATTGCCTGGAACCCCTTTGCTCCTTACTATATCGTTTGTGCCATACATTGATCCCGAACATTTTTTCATCCAAGAACGCAATGGCTTACGGCTGGTTACGCCGAAAGCCGCTACGGTTTTCGCCGACGGCGTTTGGACGCTAGAGAATATTCACTACCGGTCACGTATGGAAACACTGGCAGGCGAAACCGTCTCGCAAGGCTTCAAAAAGTTCATGAACCTTGGCCAGGGTCCGGATGGACTCCGTGTTGATGCCACCGATGTGGTGAATGCCTGCGTCCGTGGCGACGCCGTTGCTACCGTCAAGTTGGATGGTAGCCTCTTAGTCCGCTCGGTTCATCAGGGGCAGGTGGTATTGCGAACTCGTGGCGCGTTTAGCTATCAGCACCAGGATAATGCAAATGAGATCGACGAGTACGCACGTCGCTATCCACGCCTGCTAGATCCAACGTATCTACCCGACACCAGCCTGTTGTTTGAATGGGTCAGCCCGTCGAATGTAATTATTCTTAAGTACGCGCAGACTGATCTGTTTCTCGTCGGCGGTGTCCATCATCACGATCTGCGCTACATGCGGATGGTCGAACTCCAGGACATTGCCACTCACACCGGGATCCAGTTGGTCGAATTCTTCCTCCTCAATGAAAGTGGCTGGGCCGATCTCTACGCCACGCTTGCGTCAGACACCGAGAAAGAAGGCTACGTCATTCGTATTCACGACGAGCAAACGCTGGTTAAAGTGAAGTGTGCTTCGTACATCGCTAAGCACGCGTTCAAGTATCGTATGAGTACCAGTCGGCTGACCGACATGTGGTTCCACGAAGGTCGGCCCTCACAACAAGTGTTTATCGACTCGCTCATCCGCCAATTCGACGAAGAAACCATCATGTGGGCGTTGCCGTTCATTGCCGGATTTTTCCGCGCCGTACAGACCGTCGACGACCATGCTGCCGCGGTACGGCAAGACGTCGATCGGCACCGCACCCTGTCGCGCAAGGATTTTGCCATGCAAATGCGCCAACAGCTCGCATCACGAGATTTCTCGTTGGCGATGCTGTTCTGGGACAACAAAGAGGTGCATGATCGTTTGTTGCGGCAATTGTTAGAATATGAACTAGCAGCAGCGCAGGTTACCCCGCCAGCAGTGATTGAGGAAGAGGCGTAGAAGCATAAACGTTGCGTTGCGTCATCAAACATTCAGTCATTGGGTGATTGACTCACCGAGTCATTGAAGGATTGAAGCAGTGTTTTCCTCAATGACCCGATCATCCGATCCTTTAATGTCCAATCACTCGTTACTTCTCCGGTCCCACCCACGTTGGCCCGGTCCAACCATCGAGGTCGTAATCGTTCAGGCAGGTTCGCACCAGACGTTCAAGCGCGGCACGGTCGCCATCCGCCTGTGCGGAAAAGAGCGTTTCAACCTTGAGATTCTCAACGTTCCCGGCGTAGTTGCGTTCATACAGTTCGTGCCGACCGCCGAACTCGCTGCCAACCGCATCCCACACGAGTTTGCTCAGTTTCACTCGTTGTTCTGCGTCTATGTTTGCTCCTTTATAGTATTGATCAATAAATGGACGCAGGGCAGGATTAGCAAAATCCTTCGCACTCGATGGAATCTGGATTAAGCCCCCAGCAGCCACTAGTTCAATCAATTCACGAAAGCGTGGATAGACGCTTGGGGCCTGCACACGATAGGCCCACATCGAGCGGTGCGATGGTGCAACGTACCCGTTCGCCGCTGGGTCAGGATACAGACAAGCATCGCGCACGAGGGCGTTAAAGGTATGCACGTAAGCAATCGCCTCGCCAAGTTTCTCCTGCACGCCACGAAAACCGACTGTGCCGTTTGACTCGGCGACCAGCAGAAAGAGGCCGGTAAAAAATTCGAGCTTGGTCGCAAAGCGGGTTGCGCCTTGCAGCATCAAATTTTGCAGCACCTGTGCTTGCGGGAAGAAGCCGTTGGTTTTGGGAATGTCACGAAAGACAAACACGTTCTCCCACGGCACAAAGACACGGTCGAGAATCATGGTCGCATCATTCTCGTCAAAGCGACTTGACAGCGGATAATCAAAGGGGTGCGAACGACTCGCAGCCAATTCATACGACGGACGCGAGAGCAGTTTCACGCCGGGCGCGTTGGTCGGAATAATGAACACCAGCGCATGGTCCGTATCACCGTCACTGAGCGGGACTGCGCCATAGTTGAAGATGAAATTGTAGTGAGTAAACGCGGCGGCGGTCCCGACCATCTTCGCCCCGCTCACCACAATCCCCTCATCCCGCTCTTCGACGGCACGAACGAAGATGTCCTTCTGCTCGTGCAGGGCCTTGGAGCGATCGACCATCGGGTTAATGCCGACATGATTGAGGTAGAGACATTCATCCGACAGCTTGTGATACCAGTGCTTCGCGTTCTCGGTGTACGGCGCAAAGTATTCTGGCCACGCACCGAGGCTCACCACCAGACCAGCTTTGTAATCGGGGCTACGGCCCATGAAGCCGAAGTGCAGCCGACTCCAGGCGCGCATCGCTTCAGAACGAGCAAGAAGCTCTTGCGGCGTGCGTGCGAGGAGAAACGATTTGTGAGTGAGTGCACCGTTAGGCGTCAGTCCGGTGAGGAGAGCTTGTTGTTCGGGATCGTGTAAAGCATCATACAACCGCGCGACTGACCGCGCGCCATTACGAAATGCCGGATGGGTCGTGACATCTTTGACTCGCTCTCCATTGATCCAGATTTCACGATCGTCACGCAGACCTTCGAGATACTGCGCACCGGTCATCGGCACTCGTTTCGAACGTCCCGCTGCCGCCTTCGCTGCTGCTTCAGCCATAGTGTGCACTCCGTGTTTTGTCGTTCCGCGTTGGGGGTACTGTAGCCGTCGGGTTTTGGGCCTGTCAACGTGACGCCGTCACTGTCACCTGATACCCGGTAAACTTCCGCACGTTGAGCACGCCAGTATCGAAAATAAGATACTGGCCTTTCATGCCGAGTAACGTGCCCTCAATGTTCGGCGTTTTATCTAGGTTGAGTGCCGTCACCCGCTGGGGATAGGCAAGGACAGGGTAATGAAACTTCCGCACATCTTCTGACTCCAGGAATACGGGTTCGGGCTTTTCCGCTGTCGCTGCACTCTGCGTAAGAGCATCCGCACACCTGGTTAGAAGCCCTTTCTGCTGGGCTTTGAGGTCATGGGCCTCAGGCTCTCCTTTTAACATCTTCCGCCAATCGGTACGGTCGGCAACGTGCTGCTTCATCGCCACTTCGACAAGCCCAGCCTGGTGACGGCTGTGGACTTGCAATACCAGGAGTGCCTGTATAGCGCCTTGATCGAGCCAACGAGTCGGGATCTGACTAGCTCGTGTGATCCCGACTTTTAACCCCGAGGCATTGGCTAAATACACATAGTGAGGTTGCATACAGTGTGCCTGTCCCCATTCAGGCTCACGACAGGTCCCCTTTGCAAAGTGGCAGAGTTCAGGTTTGACGATACACAGGTCGCACTGAGCGCGGGTAGAGAAGCAGCGAAAACAGAATCCCTCGTGAAAGCTCTTCTTGGTGAGTTGACCACAACCAGCACACTGAATCTGGCCGCGATACTCGACGCGCATCATTTTGCCGAGAAGCGGATTCAACGGCAGGCGCTCATCACTCAAGGGTAGCGTGTAGGTCACGGGCATATCTACCGTTACGATCATTTTCCGTAAGTTCCCACGAATTGTTTCCATACCCCACCATTACGCTCATTGGCTGTTGAGATATAGAGGTGTAGAGTATCGCGCAATATCTGCTGACAGGAGGGAATCGCCATGAGAGAGTTCCAGACTATTCTGTATGAAACCCCAGCCGAGCATGTTGCGCGTATCGTGCTCAACCGCCCAGAAACACGCAATTCGCAGGACACGCGGTTACTGTATGAATTGAACGACGCGTTCGATATCGCCGCGCAAGATGACAACGTCAAAGTCATTATCCTTGCCGCCAATGGCCCACACTTCTCTGCTGGTCATGATCTGCGCGAGCAGAACTCGTATCAAAAGATGTCCGAATTCAGAACAGTTGGGACGTGGTGTGGTTTCACTTGCGCCGGTGCAGAAGCACAGATGGCCCGCGAAAAGGAAATTTACGTCGGCTTCAGCGAACGCTGGCGTAACGTGCCAAAGCCGACTATTGCCGCAGTACAAGGCCGCTGTATCGCTGGTGGCCTCATGCTGATCTGGCCGTGTGATATTATCATCGCTAGTGACGATGCCCAGTTCTGCGATCCGGTGGTGAGTTTTGGCATTGGCGGAGTGGAATTCTTCCAACATGCGTGGGAAGTCGGCGTGCGCAAAGCCAAGGAAATGCTATTTACGTCCGACTTCCTCTCGGCAGAGGAAGCGCGACAGCTCGGCATGGTCAACCAGATTGTTCCGCGCGAGAAACTCCAAGACGCAGCGCTGGAAATGGCAGCAAAGATCACCAAGAAGTCACTGTTTGCGCTGAAGCTCACCAAAGAGGCCGTGAATACCGCACAAGATGTGCAGGGACGCCAACAGGCAATGCAAACCTCGTTCGCGTTGCACCAGCTTGCACATACTCACTGGCTCAAGTTGTACAACATGTTACTTGATCCAACCGGCTTGCCAGCGGAGACGCAGAAGGCGTTGGGAGTAAAGCTGGAAAAGAAGTAGTATTTTACAATCTAAGCATGAGGCTGAAGAATCTTCAGCCTCGTAGAAAATCCGTTACCTTGATAAGAAAAAACGAACTAGAGTCAAACTTGAGTAATCATCAATAGAGAGTTGGCCTAATGGGAAGTTGGCGAACTGAATGGAAAGCTATCGCAGACCGCATACGTGGTCTTTTGGAAGCTGGAGAGTTCTTTGTCCGAACTCGGCAAGTTAGCACAGAAGACGCGTACAGAATTGCCCAGAAGCATCTCTCGTCTCCATCTTGTGCAGTCTTCGATGCTCTTAAAGAGTTCCAGGCAAAGTATCACTCAACCCTCCCGGCGAGTGCGCAATCAGCGCTCTCTCATTTTATCAGCAACGAAGCATCTTTCTTTGGAAGCAATACTCTTGACACAATCCCAGGACTTCTGGGCGCGCAAGTACGATTGACAGCACTTGCTGCCTTTTGTTCTGAATTCACATATTTACTAACAGATGTCACAACCCTAGCTCGTCGACTTTCAGCACATGCCTTCGTTCACTTGCAGCGGAGCATTGTTGCAGATTTGGAAGTAAGGAACAAATGGCAATCTACTTTCAAAGTAAGGGAAGAGGACTGTGAAAAATTAGGAGGCGTCCATTTGCTGCTGCACTGGATTTGGACCTTTAAAGCAAATGCAGCGGGGGAACGCACTGATTTAGTCCTAGGTGAACCTTGAAGAAATCTGAACGAAGTAGAATCGACAGCAGAGGCATTGGTTCTTACCGAAGTATTGAAGAACTGCTTACTCGCTCGGAGAAGGAATTCCAACGAGCCTCAGAATTTGTATTGACCAAAAATATCGGACTCTACAAACGGCTATCGTAAGAGAACGTTTCAGCACCGTTAGGGCTTAAGAGCGAGAACTGTATGGACTCCAAATTCCTCCGCGCTGATGAACTTGGCATTCGACTTGAGATTGTGGCAGGGCTTCCCATTTGGGAGCCACATCCATTATATCGCCACCAAAAGGCGATCGACCGCATCCGCGCGACGATTCAGCAAGGAAAAGCTTCGAACTCCTGGCAGAATGAATGTACGTGTGTCCATATTTCCGATGTGTACGTGAGCTTTCCCGATGGCTCACTAAAGCGGCCAGACATCGCCATTTTTTACCAAGAGCCCGCTGAGGAAGACGAAGCAATTCAGTCGATTCCAGAAGCCGTAATTGAGGTCGTTAGCAAAGGATATGAGGCCAAAGACTTGGAGATTGGTCCACACTTCTATCTGTCCCAAGGCGTCAAAGATGTCATTGTGTTTGATCCATACACGTTATTAGTCCTGCACGTACGACGCGATGGCACAACCAGGCAAGTGTCACCAGTCGAGATTGTCCTTGAATGTGGATGTAGGTGCACGGTTTGAGCATTAGGCAAGGTAGATGTCCACGCTTGCTCAAAAACTCCTCCGTCCCTTCTGTCGCTACCAAATCTCACCGACAATTGTCTCCATTCGCCAGGATGGAAGATGGGTCAATATCACTAAAAAGGAAATCTTGGCAGTCAAAGTTGTCTCGGTCAGTCGTGTGATCGTGCGCTTATACGGCGGCCAGAGACTCCTCCTCAACTTGTACCGATTCTCTGTGTCATCGTTTGGGGTAATCACTCGCGCGCTGCATGATGCAGCCCATCAGAACCGGGAAATCCAAGCGCTGTGGCGGCACGTCACAGCGTTGCGTTCACGCTTTATTGAACCATGGCACTCATTAGCCGAGGGATCTTCTTCAGCAGACGCACGGAGATTGGTTATCGAACTGCAACGCGAGTTAGCGCCAACTCACCCGCTGTTCAAGAAAACAGTTGCAGCGATTGCGCGACGCTATGATTGTGACGATGTGCTCTTTTACGTCAGTAAGTCGCCTGAGCAATATGCCGTTGTCCACCTCACCTGGACCGGCAAACAAGAACGCTGGCCATCGTGGCCTGAGACGGATCTGTATGATTCGTTCGACGAATTTGTTGAACAACGCATGAAAACCGATGCAAGCGAATATGGACGACTAGTCTCATCAGCGAGATAATGGCAGGACTACCGCTTGGAGGAATATTATGCCAACTATGTAACCTCGTTATAGCAAAGAAGAATTCGCCCAACGTGGAGATACGATTTACGAGCACGATATACTCCCTCACCTTAAAACCGATGACAAGGGAAAGTTCGTCGTAATCGACATCGAAACGGGATGGTATGAGATGGATAGCGATGAAGTCGCAGTATCAGATCGCCTTCTTGCTCGCCAACCAGAAGCGCAGATGTGGATGAGGAGGGTTGGTTCTCGTGAGGTGCGTCGTTTTGGGCCGCGTCGCCAACCAGCGATCGTATGATTACCGGGAGTATGAATGCCTATCGGGAGGCCACTATTCGCTTTACTGTGCTGGATACACAGGGACAAGCACAAGAAATTGAAGCAATTATTGATACGGGGTTTACCGGCTTTCTTACCCTTCCGCCCTCAGTTGTCACGACACTGGGTCTTGTGTGACGTAGACGCGGGCGCGTCACACTTGCAGATGGCAGTAAAAGCCTGCTCGATATTTATGAAGCAATTGTGATCTGGGATGGGGCGCCACGTCGAGTCGCGGTAGATGCTGTTGAGGGTGATCCACTCGTTGGTATGGCCTTGTTGGATGGTTACGAACTGACAATCCAGGTTGCAGATGGCAGGAGAGTCACGATTCTTGCGTTACCGTAGCTTCCGTCTTCTGTCGCCTTTCTTTCTCTTCCCGTCACTTGCACGTTTGTAGCGGGCTAGTCTACAATCCGCCCGATTTCATGAAATAAGGAGTAACTCATGACTCCCGCTGATCTGCCACGCATACACGCCACCGGTGTGGTTGACGCCGATGGCCATATCCTCGAAGCCCCGGACCTGTGGGAAAAATACTTTGAGCCAAAATACCGCGACCGCGCTGTGCGGATTCGCAAAGATGAACGTGGACTAGAATATCTTGAGGTCGACAACAAACCCGCACGCATGACCCGCAACGGCGCACCGTCTTCACTCGGAGTGATGGATCAACTAGCCGGCATTGAATACCAACGCGAACCGACCGGCTCGGGTTATGTTGATAACGCTTCATTTGGATCGATGGACCCCAAAGAGCGCCTTAAACGCCTCGATATCGAAAACATAGATCGGGTGTTCCTCTACCCGACCCTCGGCCTTTTGTGGGAACCTGAGTGCGAAGACCTCGAACTAGCGATGGCGTATGCGCGAGCATACAACCGTTGGATTGTTGATTTTTGCTCCAACTCTAATAGTCGCTTGCTGCCGATTGCTCACATTCCGTTCGGTATTCCCGAACTTGCAGAACAAGAGCTTCGTCGCGCGGCCAAGGATGGCGTGAAAGGTTTTTACTCGGCGCCGTTCATTTGGAGTCGCAAAATTCATGGCCATCCAGATCACCATCGTATCCTCGCCGCAGCGCAAGAACTGGGATTGCCGTTCGGACTGCATCCCTCGTTTGAGCCGCACTGGGCTGCACCAACCCGTTTTGGTCGTATGACTGGTCGTGATACTGCCTTCTTTCAGAATGTCGCACTTGGCAATGTCATTCGCGAAGGCTTCACGTCTCTGTTCCAATATGGTGTGTTCGACAAGTTTCCACAGTTACGGGTTGTAATTTTAGAGATTGGCGCGGGCTGGGTGGGATATTGGCTTGATCGCATGGATGCGGTCTACGAATCGCCAATCGGGAAGAGTGTGCCCCTTAAAGAAAAGCCAAGCTTCTATTTCAAGCGGCAGTGTTGGGTCTCTGGCGATCCCGATGAACGCTCATTGGCAGGAGTGATCCCCTTCGTCGGTGATGACCGTTTCTTCTGGGCTAGTGATTTTCCCCATGCCGACCACCCGCCGAAGTACATCCCCAATCTCGAACAGCTTGTGAACCTTCTGCCTGAGTCCTCACGTGCGAAGATTCTCGGTAAGAATGTGTTGGAATGTTACGGCCTCAACTAGCCAGAGGGCTCTTGTCACTCTGAACGGAGCAAAGTGGAGTGAAGAATCTCTCTTACAAGTATTCAGAAAAGAGATTCTTCGTATCACTCAGAATGACACATCCCTGCATTTCCTCTCTATTTGTGGAAAACAGCTCATGCGCATCGGTTTACTAACAGACACTCACCTTCCCAGCACTATCCGTGACCTTTGGGATGAAGTACGAACAGCTTTCGCAGGTGTAGACCTTATCCTGCATGGTGGAGATATCGTCACTCCTCGTGTTATCGACTGGCTAGAAGACATCGCACCAACTTTAGCCGCACGCGGGAACAACGATAGTGGCTGGGATGACCCGCGTGTCAAAGATATTCACTGGTTTGATCTGGAAGGTTGGCGCGTAGCAATGATCCACGACATGGAACCAGAAGATCGTCCAATTGCTGAACTGAAAAAATGCCACCTCAAAGGCGAGCATGCGGACATCATCATTACTGGCCACACCCATTTTGAGCGCTTGGACTACCGCGATAGTGTACTCCAAATTAATTCTGGCAGCCCGACCCATCCGCATTTGTGGTCGACTCGACTTGGAACAGTTGGGTTGCTCGACCTTGCTCCAGGAAAGGTGACTGCCAGAATCGTTCGATTGGGCGAGACTCCTGGAGTTACCAACCCCGGACAAGAATTCTTTTTTGATCTTTGCCAATATCACCACCTTCAAAACTGAACAGGAACAGCACCTATGTCTGAACAGCGACCCACACTTCACATCTTGGACGGTGGCTTTCGTCCACGACCAGAACAAATCGAGGCATACTACAAACGTCACGAAGAGTTTCTGCCGCTTGCGATGTCGCAACCAGGTTTTTGTGAGACCTATGGGGGGCCGATTTTAGGCAGTCCGTGGTGGTTCTTTGCTGCCAAGTTTGACACTCTAGAAAATATGGAACGATGGCAACTGAATCGTGCCCATACCGACGTCCAGGATCAAGCGCGCAAGGTCTGGTGGACGGGATATTACCTTCGGAAAGGTCGCTTGCTTGGAGTGGCAGAAAATGCAGAGGGAAGAATCCTCTGCGAGACATTCATCCTTCGTGACTCTCCACTTTCAACAAGCGAGCAGCATTGGACCGATGGCATACTCACGCAGGTCTCAGAGTTTCCTCTTGTTCCTTATGAAACTGTCATCGGCGAGCGAATTCTCACTCCTTACCTTTTTGGTGGACCAGTCGGTATTGCTCCTCAACACGCTCCGGTTCAGTATGTTTTGCTGACGTATTGGAGCAGCACCACAGACTGTAGTCATTGGCAGGAATCCGACAATTATCGAAGAATCTCAGAGTTGGGGGCCATCCAGTCGTCACGCTTTGTAATCATTCCCGAACGTCAATCACGAATGGGGTTGGCTTCGAATCGATTACAGCGAGAATGGCTCCTAAAGGAATAAAAAGAGGAACTTCTCTCGCCACTGAGACTCCGGCACTGGCTACCCTCCTTGTCCAGTCAAGCACCACGACCTCGTGTCTCCCGTGCCAAAAACCTGAAACGCGCCAGGAGCATCAAAATCGTCGGCCAGAAAAGTGTGTTGGCGATATCATGAACACTCAATCTCCACTGCCAATATCCTGGAGAGATCAGGTCATCATACATATCAAGCATCTCGCCACACACCGCCGCCAATAACACCGTGAGCCATGGCAGAAGAGAGCGTAATTCCCGGCGAAAAAACATCGCGGAACCAAACAGAGTCCCCAGTCCGACATGCACATGTAGCGCGTCTTTCGAGAGCCCAGTCAATGAGACAAGAAATAACTTAATCGTCTGGATTGTTGAAGAGTGTTCCATAAGCTAAACCGAACGAGAGTCTTTCTTTCAAGGATAAATAACGAAGAGCCCGTGAGCTTCAGTTGTAACGACCTTTTCAGGCGAACGCAAACCGGAAGAGAAAGAAAAAAGGGGGGAAATTATGCCGCTGTCGGGAGTCAAAGTCGTAGAGGTCGGATTAAACTTAGCTGGCCCTATGGCTGGAGAGATTCTTGCCGGTCTGGGGGCAGAGGTGATCAAGATCGAACGCCCTGAAGGTGGCGATGATGCGCGTGGGTGGGGGCCGCCGTTCATTCAGGGCGCGTCACCAACGTTTCATTTGGTGAATCGCAACAAACGCTCTGTCACCGTTGATTTCAAAAAGCCTGCAGACCTGGAGCAACTATACACTCTGATAGCAAACAGTGACATCTTCATTCAGAACCTTCGCCCCGGCAATGCGGAAGAAGTCGGGCTCGGTCCAGCGGTCCTCCTCGAAAAGAATCCGCGATTGATCTACTGCTCGATCGCCGCCTTTGGTCACACAGGTCCATTGAAGTTAAAACCTGGCTACGAGATTCTTTTACAAGCGTTCGCAGGACCGATGAGCCTTACCGGAGAAGAAGGTGGACCACCATTCCGCACGCCTGCACCGATCGCCGATATTGGCACGGGCATGTGGACAACTATTGCCGCTCTAGCAGCGCTCCGACAACGTGATCAAACTGGGCGTGGTTGTGTGATTAACACCTCACTCTTTGAGACGTGTCTGTTCTGGATCTGCAATTCGTATGTGCAGCATGCAGTCACTGGAAAAGTTCCTGAGCGTCATCCGACAGGGAGTCCGCGACAGGTCGCGTTTGGGGCCTTTGAAACGAAAAACGGACCACTGATTATCGCCGTTGCCAACGATCGATTGTTTGCGAAACTTGCGCAGGCGTTAGGTCGGAGTGAATGGGCGAGTGATCCACGGTTTCGGACCAATGGTGATCGCTTACAGCATCGAGACTATCTGTTGCCAGAGATTCGGGCGGTGTTTCAAGACAAAACTAAAGAGCAATGGATGGAGACACTCGAAGCCGCGGGCGTACCCTGTGCACCAATTCTCACGCTGCCTGAAGTCCTCGCACAACCGCAGACAGAAGCGCTCGCAATGTTTCGACAACAGCAAGGAATCGACACAATGCTGGTCCATTTACCGCTGTCTTTCGATGGCAAGCGAGCTACTCTCGATAAAACGGCACCAAAGCTGGGAGAACACAATGAGGAAGTACTCAAGAAGTGAGGAGTGCAGAAAAGGCTGGAAGCTGGAGGGAAGGATAAATGGGCAAATAGACAAAGGATAAAAGGAAGAGAGTAAAAAAGTGCTCACCAGTTGTCCTTTATCTGTTTATCCCTTTATCCTTTTTCAGAGCCTACAGCCTTTTCTCATACATCATTCTACGCTTGCTATTGTCGAAACGCGTCAACAATCTTTCGCCATCGCCGTTCATCTTGGCCAGGTTGGTAAGGATAATAAAATGCAACGCGATCTAACAATCCGTTATAGCGCTCTCTAATGAGCTGAGGCATTTCTTGTGGCGAGCCAGTAATCGTATATTCGGCCATCATTTCATCAGTGACCTCTTTCGGCATACTGGCCCAATCACCTTTCACCGTTTTCTCGTGCAAGCGCAGACAAACATCTCCCCAACCGTGCGCATCGAGCACCGGCTTATAAGTCCGTGTCGAAGCATAGAAGGCAATCTGTCGACGCGCTTCTTCGCGAGCTGCGTCAATCTCTTTTGCGCTGTCACCCATAATAGCAAAGACAGAACTGGTAACCACAATATCTTTGCGACTCCGCTCAGCTTTGCGTGCGCCTTCTTCGATTTGTGGTACGACCGTGTCACGCAGAAACTTCGTCGAGTGGAAGGGATGTACGTGAAAGCCTTCGCAAAGCTCGCCCGCAAGTCGGCACATATATGGGTTGACGCCAGCGATATAGATTGGGATGGAGGTGTGTGCGAGCGGCTCAGGACGAAAGGCCGGCGGCATTAGCGAAAAAGAATAGAACTTGCCGTTGAAGTTCAGAGGAGTTCTGTTCTGCCAGCAATCCCAAATCGCACGAAGAGCGTGGATCAATTCGCGCAGCTTCGGCCCAGGCGACTCCCATTTGACATTGTAGCGTCGCTCGTTGTGACCTTTAACTTGTGTCCCTAGGCCCAAGATGAACCGACCGTTTGATCCCGCTTGCAGATCCCAGGCAGTATACGCCAGATTCATCGGACTGCGAACAAATGCCAGGGCAATCGAGGTCCCGAGATAAAGTTTCTCTGTCGCACTTGCTGCAACTGCCAACGGCATAAACGGTTCATGGCGGTTTTCGAGGCTCCACAACGCGTCGAAACCTATATCTTCAACCGTCCGCGCAAGTTGGGCAACCTCTCTGAAGGAATTGACAGTAAGAATGGTATCAAGTTTCACGCGAGCCCCTCCTTATGCCTCTGCGCACACAGCACCCCCGGTGGACTGATGCTCCCTTCGACAAGCCTTTCCTGAGCATGTCGAAGCACAAATAACTCTCAAATTTCTTCATTATCCCACTCGCGCCAGTTCCAACCGTCCAGCCCAACGATCTTCAAGAATGGCACGTACTCGACGTGATTCGGGCGCGATCAAGTCAGGGTCTTTTGCTAACCATGTCTCGGCTTCATCACGTGCTAGTTCAAGAATACGACTGTCACGCACGATGTTGGCAACGCGAAAGTCTGGCAGACCAGATTGACGAGTGCCAAGAAATTCTCCTGGTCCACGAAAGTTGAGATCAGCCTCAGCAATCTTAAAGCCATCGTTGGTGTCGACCATCACTCGCAAGCGGCGAATCGACTCGTCGGCAGGAGTGTACTGCGCCAGCAAAAAGCAAAACGATGCGGCTTGTCCGCGTCCTACCCGGCCACGTAACTGATGTAACTGCGCCAAGCCGAAACGTTCGGCATGTTCAATGAGAATCACTGTTGAGTTCGGCACATCGATACCAACCTCAATCACCGTCGTTGATACCAGAATGTGATGCTCGCCTTTTTTGAAGCGCGTCATCACCGCATCTTTCTCGTCACCTTTCATACGCCCGTGCACGAGCCCAATTGAGTATCCAGCAAAAGCGGTACGCGAGAGTTGTTCAGCCATCGTCGTTGCCGCTTTGAGATCTGACTTGTCAGATTCCTCAACGAGGGGATAGACGATGTAAGCTTGATGGCCTTTGTCGAGCTGCTCTTTGACTGCGCGATAGGCTCTATCACGCTCGCCCTCATGAAACACACGGGTGGTAACGGGCTTACGTCCGGGTGGGAGTTCATCAATTGCAGAGACGTCGAGGTCGCCGTAGATTGTCAATGCCAACGTACGCGGAATCGGCGTTGCAGTCATCAATAACATGTCCGGATTTGTTCCCATCTTCTTCAGCGCGGCACGTTGCATCACGCCAAAGCGATGCTGTTCATCAACAATCGCTAACCCTAAGCGATGAAACCGAATTCCCTCTTGGATAAGCGCATGGGTGCCGACAACAATCTCGACTTTTCCTTCCTCGATGAGACTGTAAATCTCTTGTTTCTGTTTAGGTTTAGTGTCGCCAGTAAGCAAGGTGATCGACACTTCGAGTTGTTTTGCTAATTCCGCAAGAGTACGGAAATGTTGCTCAGCGAGTAGTTCAGTCGGAGCCATGAACGCGACTTGATACCCACTATCCAGTGCCGCCAAGGCGGCGCAGAAGGCCACGACCGTCTTTCCGGAACCCACATCGCCTTGGACAAGGCGATTCATCGGATGGGGTGCAGCCATGTCACGGAAGATCACATCCAGTACATGTTGTTGGGCATTGGTTAAGCGAAATGGTAACACCTCGTGAACTCGCATCACCAACGGTCCAGGCACGATCGACAACCCATCTTCTCTCACCATGTTACGTCGTCGCAAAGACATACCAAGTTGTAGATAAAACAATTCATCAAAAACAACGGTACGATGAGCGAGCGAGGAAGCCGTATTCAGCGCTCCAATATCGGCATCGACTGATGGCATATGCAGCACACGTAACGCGTCGCTTACCTTCATCAGTCCGAGTCGCGTACTCAGCTCCTGCGGGAGCGAATCAGGAAGAAAATTGATATGCGTCGCTACCGCGCCATGAACCAAGCGACGCATGGCACCAACAGTCATCTCGGTCGTCTTATTGTAAATCGGTAGAATGCGGGCCGTTTCATCGTCCTCTTCCAGTAGTTCCATATCCGGGTGGATCATCCACTTGCCACCCTTCATGCCCATTTCTACTTTGCCATATAACAACACTTGCGCACCGATCTGATATTTCTGTTGGAAGTAGCGATGCTGGTAATACCAGAGGAGGAAAAGAAATCCGGTTTCATCACGTACCACCGCTTCCAGTACCCAGCGTTTACTGCGGGCAACGAACCGTCGTCCCATACGCACGAGTTGTCCAACAGTGGCGCCTTCCTCGCCGGTCCGTAAATCGCGAATCTTATGAATCTCGCGTCGATCTTGGTAGCGGAAGGGAATGTGATAGAGCAGATCTTCGACCGTGCTAATACCGAGGCGCTCAAGTTGCTCGGCACGTTTGGGCCCAACACCTTTGACAAACTGGACTGGCTTCTTTAATGGCGGCTGTGATGGACGGAACGCGGCCGCGGAGGATGCGGGAGTTTCCGCTGAAGATGGAGGCTGACTGTTCATCCGATCTTTTTAGCACTGCAAGGCAAAAGGCAAAAGGCAAAGAGCAGAAGTCAACAAACAAAAAAAGGCTGCAGGCTTGAGGCTTCAGGCTGTAGGGAGAAAAGGCAAAGAGCAAAAGTCAAAAATGGAGATGGTTTTCTTGCTTTCTCCCTTATCTTTTGCCTATTTATCTGTTCTCTTCTTCTCCCTACAGCCGACGGCCTAATTTTATATTTTTGATTTTTGACTTTTTTCTTATTTTTGATGATAGTCTTGCAATGGTCGTACCCCAAGCAGGCCCATGCGTAATCTGGCGATTCCCTCGGCAGCAGCGCCAGCGCCAGCGATAGTCGTGAAGTATGGGACGCGACATTCAAGTGCGCTGCGTCGGATGGAGAAAGAGTCAGCGACAGCCTGGGGGCCTTCGACGGTATTCATGACCACGGCAATCTCTCCAGCGCGGATCGCATCCACCACATGTGGTGACCCTTCGCCTACTTTGTTTATCACCTCAACAACGACTCCAGCATTGCGCAGATGCATTGCGGTCCCCTGTGTCGCCACTAGCGAGAAACCACTCTCGACGAGGCGACGGGCAATCGGCAGTGCTGCCGCTTTATCATGGTCGCGGACACTGAGAAATGCCTTTCCCTGTATCGGTAGGAAGGTGCCACTCGCGACTTGCGCTTTCGCAAAGGCCATCGCAAAAGAACTGTCAATCCCCATCACTTCGCCAGTCGACTTCATCTCTGGTCCGAGAATGGTGTCTACTCCAGGAAATTTGATGAACGGGAATACTGCCTCTTTGACACTGATATAAGGTGGAACGATCTCCCGAGTAAAGCCGAGTTGGCGCAGGGTCATCCCGGCCATCACTCGTGCAGCGATCTTCGCCAGTGGCTGACCAATCGCTTTACTCACAAACGGTACAGTTCGCGAGGCACGCGGGTTCACTTCGAGTACGTAAACAGTCTCCCCTTTTACAGCATACTGGACGTTCATGAGCCCGACGACGCGCAGCTCTTTCGCCAGACTGACTGTTTGTCGCCGAATGTCATCTTGAACTTTTTGTGAAATCGACCGCGGTGGTAACGAGCACGCGCTATCACCGGAGTGGACACCAGCGAGTTCGATGTGTTCCATGATACCGCCAATAACGACCTCGTCACCGTCGCTGACAGCATCAACATCCACTTCAGTCGCGTCGTCAAGGAATTTATCGACTAGCACCGGATGTTCAGGCGAGGCCAATACCGCCTCGTTCATATAACGCTTGAGGTTGGCATCATCGTAGACGATCTGCATCGCGCGTCCACCCAGAACGTAGGAGGGGCGCACGAGCACAGGATAGCCAATCTCGTTGGCAATGCGTTCGGCTTCTCGCGGGCTGCGGGCAGTACCGTTGGTTGGCTGCAACAATCCAAGCTTATCGAGAACCTCTTTGAAGCGCTCACGATCTTCGGCGCGGTCAATCGAATCCGGAGAAGTGCCAAGAATCGGCACTCCCGCTTTCTCCAGCGGAACAGCTAGTTTGAGGGGGGTCTGACCACCAAACTGGACAATCACCCCGAACGGTTTTTCTACGCGGACAATACTCAGTACATCTTCTAGCGTCAACGGTTCAAAGTAGAGTTTATTCGAGGTGTCATAGTCAGTGCTCACCGTCTCAGGATTGCAATTAACCATGATGGTCTCGAAGCCATCTGCTTTCAAAGCAAACGCTGCGTGTACGCAGCAGTAATCGAACTCGATTCCTTGACCAATGCGATTCGGTCCACCACCAAGAATCATGATCTTCTTGCGGTTCGAGGGATTAGCCTCATCTTGCCCTTCATAGGTTGAATACAGATACGGCGTGTGAGCGACAAACTCTGCAGCGCAGGTGTCCACTGTCTTATAGACCGGAACAATACCTAAATTTTCTCGTTGCCGCCGCACTTCAGCTTCGCTGCAACCAAGCAGCTTTGCTAAACGAACATCCGAAAAGCCCATCTGCTTCGCTTCGCGGCATAAGTCCAAAGTCCAAGGTCCAGGGTCCAAAGTCGGGGACCTTGAGGCTTGGGATTTGATTGTTTCTTCAAACTGCACTATTTGAGAGATATTTTCGAGAAACCAGGGGTCAATCTTGGTGATCTGATACAGCTCGTCAATACTCATTCCCAAACGCAACGCATCGGCAACGTACCAAATCCGTTCTGCATTGGGTGTGTGTAAACGCGCTCGTATTGCTTCTAGCGTTTCTCGACTTTGGACTTCGGACGCTGGACTATGGACATTAGACCTTGACCCCTGGCTCCCGGCTCCTGACCCCAAGACTTTCTCATCAAACCCAAACACGCCAATCTCTAACGACCGTAACGCCTTCTGCATCGCCTCTTTAAAAGTACGACCTATGGCCATCGCTTCACCGACTGATTTCATCTGCGGCCCGAGCGTGTCTTTGGTTTGTGGAAACTTGTCAAACGTAAAGCGCGGAATTTTCACGACAACGTAGTCGATCGTCGGCTCAAAGGAGGCCGGGGTTTCTCGTGTGATGTCGTTAGGAATCTCATCAAGCGTGTAACCCACGGCAAGCTTCGCGGCAATCTTGGCGATCGGAAACCCGGTGGCTTTACTAGCTAGCGCTGAGGAGCGCGACACGCGCGGGTTCATTTCGATCACGACTAAGCGACCAGTATCAGGATGAACCGCAAACTGAATGTTCGATCCGCCGGTATCAACACCAATCTCACGAATAATGCGCAAGGCCGCATCACGCATGATCTGATATTCTTTGTCAGTCAGCGTCTGTGCGGGTGCAATGGTAATTGAGTCTCCGGTGTGAACTCCCATAGGATCAAGATTCTCGATCGAACAAATGATGACGACGTTATCTTTTCCGTCACGCATCACTTCCAGTTCGAATTCCTTCCATCCGGCAATCGATTCTTCAATTAACACTTCACGTGTAGGAGACGCATCTAATCCCGTCTCCACGAGTGAGCGAAACTCTTCGAGCGAATTGACCAGACCTTGGCCACTGCCGCCCAAGGTCCGCGACGGGCGAATGATCAAAGGCAGGCCGATCTGCTGACGAATCTGATCGGCATCTCGTAAGGAGCGGGCATAGCCACTTCGTGGCAGATCGAGCCCGATCTTTTCCATCGCAGCTTTGAAAAGATTACGGTCTTCGGCTTTCTTGATCGCGGGCAGCTTCGCACCAATCAGTTCGACGTTGTAACGGTCGAGCACTCCAGCTTCTGCTAAGTCGATAGCCAAATTAAGCCCCGTCTGTCCGCCGATGGTGGGAAGCAACGCATCGGGACGTTCTTGGGCGATGATTTTCTCTACGACCTCGACCGTCAATGGTTCAACATAGGTGCGATCAGCAAACCCGGGGTCGGTCATGATTGTCGCGGGATTCGAGTTGACCAGGATAACGCGATAGCTTTCTTCTTTGAGGGCTTTACACGCTTGCGTCCCTGAATAGTCAAACTCACAAGCTTGTCCGATGACGATCGGGCCGGAACCAATAAGGAGAATTGATTTAAGGTCTGTTCGCTTGGGCATGTATTTATACCATTAGGAACGGGAGTCAGGGGTAAGGGGTCAGGTTTCCGACCCTAGACTCTGGACGCTAGACTTTTTTCATTCTCGTCACTTGTTCCCTATACCCTTTTCTGCTGTTCCATCAGCCTGATAAATCGCCTAAACAAGTAGTTCGCATCATGCGGTCCAGGTGAAGACTCAGGATGATATTGCACAGAGAATAAGGGATACTCTTTGTGAGCCAATCCTTCGACTGTACGATCGTTGAGATTCATGTGCGTCACTTCGGCTTTTCCTTGTAGAGAATCGACATCCACACAGAAGCCGTGATTCTGACACGTGATCTCGACTTTACGGGTTTGCATGTCCATCACTGGATGATTGCCACCACGATGACCAAACTTGAGCTTATAGGTTTGTCCGCCTAACGCTAATCCCATAATCTGATGCCCAAGACAGATCCCAAACATCGGAAGCTTGCCAACCAATGCGGCAACATTTTCTCGGGCATACGGAACTGCGTCGGGATCACCAGGTCCGTTCGAGAGAAACACACCATCTGGCTTCATTGCCAGTACTTCAGCCGCAGGCATGTGGGCAGGGACCACGCGCACGCGACAACCGGCATCGACGAGATTACGGAGGATGTTGCGTTTCACGCCGAAGTCATAGGCGACTACAAAAAAGTCCGAGGTCCGAGGTCCGAGGTCCGAGGTTTGACTCTGTTTTTCAAGACTTCGGACTTCGGCCGCCGGATGCCGGACGCTGTACCCTTTCCCCGGTTCCCACCGCCCCTGATTCCAATCATACGGATGGGTGCAGGTCACTTCTTTGACCAGATCGCGACCAACGAGGCTTGGCACTGATTGCGCTTTCGCTACCAGCTGTTGTGCGTCCAGATCAAACGTCGAAATCACTCCCTGTTGGGCACCGTGATCGCGCAGATGGCGCACAAGCGCACGAGTATCGATGCCTTGAATGCCAACGATATGGTGCTCTCGCAAATACTGTCCGAGGCTTTTCTGCGCACGCCAGTTGCTCTGTCGTTCCCAGTACTCTTTGACAATGAAGCCTTCAACAAACGGCTGACGAGACTCTGCATCTTCAGCATTGACTCCGACGTTGCCGATCTCGGTACACGTCATTGTCACCATCTGTCCTTTGTATGATGGGTCTGTCAGGATTTCCTGATAGCCGGTAAGTGAGGTATTGAAGACCACTTCACCGGTGGCTTCTCCTTCAGCACCAAAGGAGGTACCAGTAAAAATAGTTCCATCTGCAAGTGCGAGTATCGCTTTCATGAAGATTAGCTTTCAGTTATCAGCTATCAGTTTTTAGTTTTTCTTCTTCCTCACTTACAGTCCTGCCCTGCCGTCATACACAATTTTCCCGCCGACCAGCGTCATCACCACTTTCCCTTTTAACTCCCATCCGTCGAACGGCGAGTTCTTACTCTTTGATTGCAACTGAGCTACTTCGACTCGCCAGTGACGCGACGAAGCAAAGATCACTACGTCAGCCGCAGCACCAACTCTGAGGGTTCCATAGGGTAACCCGAAAATACGTGCGGGATTGCACGTTAGTTTCTGTACGGCCTCCGATAGTGACAATACACCTGTCTCCACTAATTGTAGCGTTAACGGCAGGGCAGTTTCCAATCCCACAATCCCGTTGGCAGCGTGATCGAATTCCACTTCTTTTTCATCACGGTGATGAGGGGCATGGTCCGTCGCAATCGCATCGATGGTCCCATCCCGTAAGCCTTCTTTGACTGCGTCAACATCTTCGGCGAGTCGCAGAGGCGGGGCCATCTTGGCATTGGTATTATACCCTTCGACGGATTCCTCAGTCAGGGTGAAATGATGCGGGGCCGCTTCTGCGGTAATCGGCAGGCCTTCGGCTTTTGCTTGTCGGACTAACGCCACCGCTCCACGGGTACTGAGGTGCGCAATGTGCACGCGTCCGCCAGTCAACCGCGCAAGGACAATGTCTCGTGCGATCATCACATCTTCTGCGGCGTTAGGAATTCCCCGCAAGCCGAGACGCAATGCAGTTGGCCCTTCGTTCATCACGCCGCCACCGGCAAGATGGAGGTCTTCTTCGTGTACGCTGATTGGTACGTTCAGCATTGAACAGTATTCTAACGCACGGCGCATCAGATTCGCATTCATCACCGGGCGTCCGTCATCAGAAATAGCGACCGTCCCGGCGTCGACCATTTCCCCTAACGACGCGAGTTCTTCTCCTTTGAGTCCTTTTGATAACGCCCCGATTGGGAAGACCCGAGCCAGGTTGGCTTCCCGTCCTCGCTCGATAATGTAACGCGTCACTGCACCATTGTCGTTGACCGGATTTGTATTCGCCATACAGGCAACAGCAGTGAACCCACCGGCGACGGCTGATTGGGTGCCGGTCAGCACTGTTTCTTTGTACTCCTGCCCAGGCTCACGAAGATGCACGTGAATATCAACAAACCCGGGGGCGACGACACACCCACTGGCATCGATAATCTCGGCTTCGATTTTGCGGAGCGTTCCTGGTTTCTCGACCGCACGCACGACACCATCTTCGATCAACACGTCACAAGGTGTGTCTATCTTGTTCGTCGGGTCGATGACGGTTCCGTTAAGGATGACAAATTTCATAACCAGAGCTATCAGTTTTCAGCTTTCAGCATGATAGAATAAGTAGTCGGCAGCTAGTAGTCAGCGCGGAAAAGCATCTTGTTTCTTTTCGTCTTCTGTTCTTGCTCTTCTACCGACTACTGAATGCTGACTACTGACTACTCTTCCTCTCGCACGCCTTTGCCTCGAGTTGTGAGAAGAAAGAGGATTGCCATACGCACAGCAACGCCATTAGTGACTTGATCGAGGATCACAGAGTACGGACCATCAGCAACGCGTGAGTCAATCTCGATCCCGCGATTCATCGGTCCAGGATGCATAATCAATACGTCAGGTTGTGCATGTGCCAGCGTTTCTGGCGTTAGGCAAAATCGTCGAGCATATTCCTCAACGCTCGGGAAGAAATTGCGCGTCTGACGCTCGTGTTGTAATCGGAGGGCCATCACCACATCTGCTCCTGCTAATCCAGCCCGCAGGTTCGTATATAACTCCGCACCGAATGTACGACATTCCGGCGGTAACAAAGTCCGTGGACCAACGAGTCGCACGGTTGCCCCCAATGTCGTTAACGCCAACACATTGGACCGTGCAACACGACTGTGAAGGATATCTCCCACAATCGCGACAGTAAGCCCGGCAATCTTCCCTTTGCGTTCCCGAATTGTATGCATATCGAGCAATGCTTGCGTCGGGTGCTCATGCGTCCCGTCACCAGCATTGATCACCGGGCAATCGACCAACCGGGCAACAAAATGAGGCGCTCCAGACGACGGGTGGCGAATGACAATCGCCGCAGGGCGCATGGCAATCAGGTTGCGGGTCGTATCAAGGAGAGTCTCACCTTTTGTGACACTACTAGCCGCAGCAGTAATGTTGATTGCATCGGCTGACAGCCGCTTAGCCGCAATCTCAAACGAGGTCCGCGTGCGTGTACTCGATTCGTAGAACAAATTGATGACGGTCTTGCCGCGCAAGGTTGGGACTTTTTTCACTTCCCGCTCGGAGATTTCTCGAAAGGACTCGGCAGTATCGAGCAGGAACAGCAACTCGTCTTTGGTTAATCCTTCGAGCCCAAGGAGATGCGGTTGAGTAAACATTGTGTTATGCCCCTCGTACTACTCGATCACCACCTCATCGATCCCATCACGCTCAACCAGTCGCACATGGACATGTTCAGCCCGAGCAGTGGGCATGTTCTTACCAACATAATCTGGGCGAATAGGTAACTCCCGGTGACCTCGATCGACTAAGACTGCCAGCTGAATACTACGTGGACGGCCAAAATCGATGAGGGCATCCATCGCCGCACGGATCGTCCGCCCAGTGAAAAACACATCATCAACCAGGACGATCCGCGTATTCTCGACGTCGAACAGAATGTTCGTCCCGCGGACTTCAGCGCGAGTGCGTTTGATGCCTGCATCATCGCGGTACAGCGTAATATCGATTTCGCCACTAGGCAATTTCACGCTCTCGTCTTCTTCAATCTTCGCCACCAGACGCTGCGCGAGATCCACCCCACGGGTATGAATCCCGACCAAGGCCAGGCGTTCAGTCCCGTGGTTTTTCTCCAGGATTTCATGGGCAATACGTGTAAGCGCACGGCGGATCGCCTCACTGTCAAGTATGACGCGCGTTGAAGTGGTACTCATTGCCTCACCAGACAAAAAAAAGGCCTCCTTAGCAATCCAAGGAGGCCGGTATGATAGTCGTAGATAAAGGTTCGCTACTCGATTTCATCTTCACCTTTCCTAACCTCGCGGGGATAGATTAAAAGGTGTCTTGTTCTTACTGCGCTACCGTATGACTGTCAAGCCAGGCACGAAAACATGATCTACCGCCCTTGAAACTCACCCGGAGTTAGATACGCGTTTAACTCTTAGCTCTCGGCAGTCAACCACACCTTGCGTGGGCTTACTGCGCTCACTCTATGGCTCATGGCAGATAGCTCGCTCCCTTTGGTTGCTCTATAGCAGAGCACTCTTACCATATACCAGAGAGCTATAAAGCGAACGCAGTGAGCAGGCTATCTGCCAAAAGCTGAGAGATGGATGCGCTCTAACAGCTGACAGCTGAACGCCGAGGCGCTAAGGCTGCGTATACTCGATAGATGCTCGCGGCGGTGCACTCGACCCATAATCAAGCGGAAGAAACGGTCGATCTCCATCGAGAACATCGGGCGTAATAAAGTAGGTCCCACCGGTCATCGGATGCCAAATCCCTTCAGCTGCGCGCTCATTCCCGCCGGTAAGAAACCCACTAGCGCCGCCAAGAAACGCTCCCGCCACTCCAACGCCCAACTTAATCGGAAAGTATACGGCACTCAGTAGCGGAGAAACGAGCGCCCGTGCATATTCTCCACTCTTGCTTTTCCCCGCCGGCTGCGCCATAGCAAGTGTTGGACACAGCATTCCCACACCAACTATAGCCGCAATGACTTTTGTCGACCCCCACATATACGCCTCCTTCCGTATTTACTCTGCATTATTTTCATAAGAATAGAATTACGTATCAGAAAATGCAACTAATAAGGCTGGACAGAAACCCCCTACTTGACTAAAGTTTTCCTGGCCATCACCGATCGCTTCCCCAGCGAGGTATAAGTGGGGTTCTGCTACAACTTCGGTGTGTTGTGGATACGTTCCTAGGTAAGTTGCCTTAGGACCGGGCTGTCTGGGAGATAACTTTCTTACGGCAACTACCTACTCTCGCCAGTGAGCAGCCGGTACAGAACAACCACGTGAAGTGTTGTGAGCGCATCGGTATTCGTGAGGTTGTAACTGGAAAGTTCCTGAGTAAAAAAAACCGTAGCACTGCCGATGAAGGAACAAGAAGCCACTGGCAGAGAGAAAAGACAATCGGCGAAAAGACAAACCACAGCTCAGCCAGAGAGGCTTCTTGTGTGATGGGGGAAAGACGCATGGACGGCTCCGCAACCCCAATCATCTTGTGTGTCGATGACGACAAGGTGACCTTGAGGGCAATTGAACGCTCGCTAGTGAGTAATGGGTATTCGGTACTCACTGCTGATAGTGGTGCGCGCGCCTTAACGACGCTGCAAAAGACTCGCCCTGACCTCATTCTCCTTGATGCTGTCATGCCACATATGGATGGCTACGAAGTCTGCTCGCAGCTGCAGACGAACCCTACCCTTGCCACAATCCCCATCATCTTTGTGACCGCTCAAGAAGAGGGCGAGGAACGGGCCAAAGCACTCGCCCTCGGTGCTGCTGATTATCTCGTCAAACCTATTCAAAGAGATATTCTCCTCCGTAAAGTTGCTCTGCACATTCGCGCTACTACGGCACCACACTCTCAGAAGCCCGCCTCGGTTGAGGCATCTGCCCCTCCGACACTCCACGTAGTGGCGGAACGTCCCGGTCAGCCAACACCACTGGCACAGCCAGCGGCTGCGGCTGCCCTTGCTAACGGGAAGCATGGGTCGGCCCCTACTCCTGCGGCCTGGGACCCTGTTCTTGGCCAAGAAGGGGAAGTTTTGCTCCAAGCCCACGAGCTTGAGCAGCTCATCCAAGAACGGACTCGAGAGCTCACGCAGGCTAATGCAACGCTCCAACGCGAACTCACAGAGCATCAAGCGACTGAAACCGCCTTGCGTCGATCACACGAGGAGCTTGAACAGCGTTGGCAAGCACAAACAAGAGAGCTCGAACACTTACAAACCACGGTGCACGAGGCTCAGAGTGCCCTGCAGCAGCACGCCGAGACTCTACGTCAGACCCAGGAAGAGCTTGAACGCCGTCTCCAGGAACATGCCACAGAGATTGAACAACTACAGACCACTGTTCGTGATGAATTAGCCGCTCGACAGTCTCTTGGAGAGTCTCTTCGCCTCGCGCACGAGAACCTTGAGCAGCAAGCGCAAGAGCATGCGGCAGCACGAGAACAAGCAACGCGTGAGCTCCAAGAGGAACGAGACGCTCACCAGCGAACAGAACAGGTATTACAGCAAACTAAAGAAGATCTCGAACACCGCCTGCAAGAACACACCAGCGAAATTGAGCGACTACGGGCGTTGCTCAGTGATGAACAAGCTACACGGCAGACGATTGCCGAGGCGTTATCACAACTTCAACTGGACATTGAGCGGCAAGTACAAGAACAAGTTGGACATGTTGAACAAGCTGCCGCTACGCTCCAGGCTGAACTCGACGAACGCCGGCAAAGAGAAGAAGGACTGTCTCGTTCCCTGGATGAGTATGAGCGGGTCACCGCAGCGATGCCTGATGCACTACTGGTTGTCGACCAGCAGGGAAATATTCAGAAATGGAACAAGGTATTCGCGCACGCTACCGAATATGCGGACGATGAGTTATTAGGAGTCCCCATTGTTCAGTTCTTTGCTGACGAGGCACGAGAGCACATCACACAACTTCTCACGCCAGGAGATCAAGAGAGCCAAGGAACAGTTGAGGCGGCGCTGCTCGGAAAAGACGGTGCCACGGCGTTGTACCACTGGAAGGTAGCCCCTCTCATTGACACGAGTGGGCAAAGCGATGGCTTTGTTATTACTGGTCAAGACATTACTGATCGCAAACAAGTCGAACTCTCGCTGCAGCAAGCTAAGGAAAGCGCCGAACAGTCGAGCCAGGCCAAGTCGGAATTCCTGGCCAACATGAGCCATGAGATCCGTACGCCAATGAACGGCATCATTGGCATGAACGAACTTCTGTTAGACACCACGTTAACTGCGGAACAACGTGAGTACGCAGAAACCGTGAAAGGCTCTGCCGAAGCTTTGCTGGCGTTGCTGAATGACATTCTCGACTTTTCTAAGATTGAAGCTCGCAAACTGGACCTGGAGTCGGTAGATTTCTCTCTGCGTGAGAATCTCGGCGACGCCATGAAAGCTCTGGCTTTCCGCGCCCACCAAAAGGGTCTGGAACTGCTCTATGAAGTGGCAGCGGATGTGCCGGACATTGTCGTCGGCGACCCTGGCCGCTTACGTCAGATTGTCACCAATCTAGTGGGCAACGCAATAAAATTCACCGAGAAAGGCGAAGTCTCGGTCCACGTCGAAAAAATAGGGGGAGAGGCCAGCGAGGTCGAGCTGCGTCTTGCTGTTCACGATACTGGTATCGGGATCCCCAAAGAGAAGCAGCACCTCATTTTCCAAGCGTTCTCGCAGGCGGATGTTTCTATCACTCGCAAGTATGGCGGTACTGGACTCGGACTGGCTATTTCAACACAGCTTGTGCGGCTGATGAATGGCTATCTGTGGCTCGAAAGCGAGGAGAACCAAGGCTCTACGTTTTACTTCACCGTCCGTCTTAGTCTGGGTACTCGCAGAGAGGAGGCTGCGCCTGCTGCGCTTGAAGAATTGCATGGACTTCCGGCTTTAGTCGTAGATGACAACGCCACGAATCGACGCATTCTCAAAGATCTCTTGACGTCCTGGCATATGGTCCCGCACCTCGCCGATACTGCTGAGAGCGCGCTTGCACAGATGCAAGAAGCCAAAGCCAACAGCCAACCGTTTGCGTTCGTGCTCATTGACGGTCACATGCCGGGAACGGATGGGTTTACTCTCGCCCAGCAAATCACTGCGACTCCGGCGCTCGCGGGTGCCACGCTTATGATGCTGACCTCGTCCGACCAGAAGGAAGAGCGGGATCGCTGTCAAGCAATGGGGCTGGCAGGTTTCATGTTGAAACCAATCCGGCCATCAGAATTATTGATCGCGTTACTCAAAGCCCGCGGGAAAGTGATCGAAGAAACCCGCAAATCCAAAACCCCCTTCGCTCAGAAGAGTCGGCAACGGTTACGGCTTTTGGTGGCTGAAGATAACGCCGTTAATCAAAAGCTTGCTGTACGTTTTCTACAGAAATGGGGTCATGAATCGCTCGTCGCAGCGAACGGGAAAGAAGCGCTCGAGTGTTTTCTCCACCACGGTCCGTTCGATGCGATCCTCATGGACGTCGAAATGCCGGTGATGAATGGCATGGAGGCCACAGCCGCAATTCGTCAACACGAGCAAAGTAGTGGAACACATATCCCCATCATTGCCATGACTGCGCATGCCATGGTGGGAGATAAAGAACAATGCCTCGCCGGCGGCATGGATGGTTACGTCAGCAAACCCCTGCGTGCAGAAGAATTGTTTGCCACGCTTGAGCACTTTGCCCAACCAAGAAAAGACGAGGCGGTAGCAACGCCAGCAGCAGAAGTGTTATTTCCTACCGAAGAGATCTTCGATCGGGTAGAGCTTCTGTCGCTCGTCGATGGCGACGTGTCTTTACTCACGGAACTGACTGACCTCTTCTGGGAAAGCTCCCCGCAGCTGGTCGCGCAGATGCGGACTGCCGTCACCGACAAAGACCCCACTACGCTGGCGTACACTGTCCACACGCTAAAAGGGTCAGTGGGCAACTTTGCGGCCAAACGCGCCCTCTCGGCCATCGCATACTTAGAAAAGATCGGAGTCCATGGGAACATCGAACAAGCCCCACCGGCAGTAGACATGCTCGAAATGGAACTGGCACGGCTGCGCGAAGCGCTCTCGTCTCTTAAAGCCGAACTCGCCGCATAAACAGCTTGAAAAGGTAATTACTGACATGCGACAGACATCACTACAAAAAGAATCGTTCGCCATCCAAAACCAGGAAACTGGAACCCCCTCGCTGTTCCAGATCTTTCTCGTCGCTGTGCTTATTCTCACCGGAAGTGAGATGCTGAAACCATTTCTTGCTGTTACCGATCCCGTGATGCAGCAGGCACTCACAATTGGGATCGGGACAAGCGTCGCTCTCTTGGTAGCGTTTCTGGCTCGACGTGGACATCTTGCCGTCCAAGACGAACTCGACGATATGCGCCTGGCGCGGAAACGTCTCGAAGAATCACACCAGTCTCTGCTCGAGCGCACCAAACAACTTGAGCAGAATAAGCGCGACCTGGAAGCCCGACTGACCGCCCAGCGGCAAACCGAGGAAGCCTTGCAGAAAGCGACCGATGCCCTGACCGTCCGTGCAGACGCGCAAGCCGCAGAGTTGACGCAAGTGACCGAGGCGTGGCACAAGCTCACAAGCGAGCGCAGCGCTCTTGACCAGGCGTGGCAACAGTCCCAAGCGGAACTCGCTGAAGCCAATCGGACAAAGTCCGAGTTCTTAGCCAACATGAGTCACGAAATCCGTACCCCGCTCAATGGGGTGATCGGGATGACACAACTGTTGCTTGATACGGACCTGACCGCCGAACAGCAAGACTATGCAGAAACCGCGCGCGGCAGCGCCGACATGCTCCTCAATATCGTCAACGACTTGCTCGATTTCTCCGAGCTGGAGACCGGGACGTTCGAACTTGAAGAGAAGGATTTCTCACTCCGCGACACGCTCGAAGAAGTAACCGACCTCTTTGCTGAAACTGCCGCCAAGAAGCGACTCGAACTCACGTCCTTTGTTCATCATGACGTTCCAACTCTTCTGTGCGGAGATGCCGCACGCCTTCGCCAAGTTGTGATGAACCTCCTTGGTAACGCTCTTAAGTTCACCGAAACCGGACAAGTCGCCTTGCATACGGAATTGGTACAAACGACTGCCGATGATGTCACTCTTCGTTTTACCATTCGCGATACCGGTATTGGCATTCCGAGCAGCCGCCTCACAAATCTCTTCCAGGCGTTCTCGCAAATCGACCCGTCATCCACCCGCAGGTATGGCGGGACCGGCCTCGGCCTCGCCATTAGCAAGAGAGTTGTTGAATGTATGAAAGGCGAAATCGGCGTCGAAAGCGAGCCCACCAAAGGCAGTACGTTTTGGTTTACGGTCCACTTGCGTCACCCGATTGCCGCGCCAATCAGAGTCCCCACGGCAACGGCTCCTGATGCAGTGTCGACCCCTGTTCCTGTTATCGTGGCACAACAACCGCATATTCTTGTCGCCGAAGATAATCCGGTTAACCAAAAATTGATCAGTCGGCTGCTCGAAAAACTTGGGTACCACGCCAAAATAGTATTTAATGGCCGGGCAGCACTGGAAGAAGCTGCGACTAATTCTTACGCCGCAATCCTTATGGACTGCCAAATGCCAGAAATGGACGGGCTCTCGGCGACTGGCGAAATCCGTGGGCGAGAAGCGACCCTAGGTCTACCGCATCTGCCGATCATCGCCCTTACCGCTCACATTATGCCCGGAGACCGCGAGCGTTGTCTCGCCGCGGGAATGGACGACTATCTGTCCAAACCGCTGAATCCTGATAAGTTGCAAACGACATTGACGCACTGGGTCAGCTGGGCGAAGGAACAAATCGCCAAAGCCGCTGCAGAGGCAGCAGCAAAGGCAAGCGTTGCTCCTCCATCCACGATCGAAACCACTGAGGCAATACCGTTCGCACCTTCAACGGCAAAAACGCCGATCGCTGAGCTGGCTTTCCGTCTTTCCCCTCCTCTTCCTCCTACTACCAGTGAGGAAGACGAGACGCGTGACAACACCGCGCTGATCTTTGACATCAACGTTCCTTTCGGCAAAGAGGCCACAGACCAAGACGAGGCACGCGATAACACTGCCCTGATCTTCGACCTCGACACTGCCTTTGGGAAAGGAATGAATGATCAAGAAGAAGTGCCGCATGATACTACTCAGCCCCCTGAGCCTCTGTCCTCAGTGTCGCCTCCGGCAGGCTTCCGTATTCTCCCGTCAACCGACACGGCAGAAAGCGATGCATTCTCACCACACACCGCAGACGACGTTCCCTCACAGTCTGAGACCTTTCCTTCCCCGGTGCGGGAAGACCAAACCCAGCAGCATGCGCTGCAGCACGACGAGAACGATCCCTTTGCTCCGGTAGCGGACACGGCCCTAGGCCCTAAGGAGACCCCGCGCATTACTGTACCGCTCGCTCCCATGGTGTTCGATCTTGGTGAAGCACTCGATCGCGTTGACGGAGATAAGGTCTTATTATCAGAAATGGCAGAATTGTTTTTGGAATCGTATCCAGCGTACCTCTCGCGCATCAAAGAGGCCCTCGTGCAAGAAGATTTGACAGCGCTCACCCAAGCGGCGCACGCACTCAAAGGTTCCGTTGGTAATTTCACCACCCGCGAACCCTTTGAGGTTGCCCGTGCGCTGGAACAGATCGGGCGCCACGGAGATCTCGGCCAAGCTTCTCAGGTAGTGATTAGGCTGGAACACGCCTTGTCTCAGCTCACTCCAGAGTTAGAAAATTTGCGACAGGAAGTATCGGTGTAGCCGGTCGTTCGCCTCAACCGCAGAACCAATAGGTATCGCGATTGGACGGAGATAAGTCATGGAATCCCAAACGAAACCGCGTATTCTCTGTGTCGACGACGATCGTGTGACGTTGCGTGCCATTGAACGCTCGCTGCTCACCAGTGGCTACATGGTCATCACTGCTGATAGTGGCAATCGCGCGCTGCAAACTTTGCAAAGCGTCAAACCGGACCTCATCCTTCTCGACGCTATGATGCCTGGGTTAGATGGCTACGAAGTGTGTTCACGGCTACGGCAGAACCCGGAATTCAATAGCATTCCCGTGATCTTCGTCACCTCGCTAGAACAAAAAGAAGACAAAGCCAAAGCCTTTGCTCTCGGCGCAGCCGATTACATCACCAAACCAATTCAGAAGGAAACCCTTCTCAACAAAGTGGCGTCCCATTTGGAAACCCATGCGCGCTGGAAAGAGTTGGATCAAGATGAGGGCCCCGCCAAACAGGTCGATCTTCAGCCGAGTGCTGAAGTCGCCCATCGTAGTGCCGGACTGCTCCGCTCTGACTTCCCGCAATTTCGTCTCTTTCTCTCAAAACAAGCGGCACTGCCGCCAGGAAAACAGGATCGGATTCTTGCCTTGAACCCGAAGGATCTGTACTCGCTTGCGTCAGAACTCGGAGTGAGCGATGAACAAATTGCTAAATGGGTAGCGGAGTTTCTGCAACTGCCCTACCTCCAAAATGTCGGCGCTGAGAAAGTCGCTCTTGGCGTCTTACCACCGCCGTTCTGCAAAACCAATCTCGTGTTGCCACTGACAGATGAGCAGAAACGCACGTTTGTCCTGAGCAATCCCTTTAATTGGGAGCTCCTACGTTTACTCAAAAAGTACGAGAGTCCTACCAATCTGTTACACCTCTGTATTACCGAGCCGCGCAATATTCTCGCATTCTTCAAAGGTGGCGTGCAAGGGACGCAGCAGACGACCGCTGCGCCAGTGGCGATTTCCGATATTGAGAAGAAACTGCGCGAACGGTATCAACCCGCAGAAGACACTAGCTCCACCGTTCTCGATGGGTCAACCGAAGAGTCTGAGCCTCTCATTGTCCTCGTCAACCAACTGATCGAAAATGCCTACAGCATGGGCGCATCGGATATTCATATCGAACCGTGGGAGAATGAAATCCTGGTCCGCTATCGCGTCGATGGGGTACTCCGCATTGTCAACCGCTTCACCCCCCGGACACTAATTCGTCCATTAGTCGCACGGATCAAAATCATGAGTGACCTCGACATTTCCGAACGTCGCCTTCCCCAGGATGGGCGTATCATCTTTAAGAAGTATACCTCGCGCGGATTTGACTTTGACTTACGGGTTGCGACCGCCCCGATGAACCACGGGGAAAAAGTCGTCATGCGCATTCTCGACAAACAGAAGGCGGTCATGCCATTGACCAACCTTGGCTTCTCTACCCGCAATCTTACGCTGTATCGCGATAAGATTGAAACCCCGTACGGCATGATTCTACATGTCGGTCCGACGGGCTCGGGAAAATCAATGACCTTGTATGCCGCGTTGAACGAGGTGCAAACCCCAGAAGTCAATATTCAGACCTGCGAAGATCCCATCGAATATACACTCGCCGGCATCAATCAGATGCAGATTCATCGAGAAATCGGGTTGACGTTCCAACGCGCCCTGCGCAGCTATTTGCGGCAAGACCCGGACATCATTCTCGTCGGTGAAATTCGAGACAAAGAGACCGCGGAAATCGCCATTGAAGCCGCTCTCACCGGTCATTTACTGCTTTCTACGTTACACACGAACGATGCGCCCTCAACCGTCACCAGATTCATCGAAATGGGGATCGAACCGTTCATGGTGAGCTCGTCGCTGGTCCTTATCTGCGCCCAACGGTTGCTTCGTCGCCTGTGCAAAGAATGCAAGGAAGAGTACGCGCCGAACAGTGATGAGCGACAACTCATTGGTGTCGATTATGACACCGAGGTCACGCTGCATCGAGCCAAAGGGTGCTCGGCGTGTAATGGCACCGGATACAAAGGACGAGTTGGTATCCACGAAATTCTCGTTCCCGACGATGCGATGCGGAAGGCAATCAACCAACATGGTATCACTTCAGAAGCCCTCAAACGCATGGCTATCGAGACCACCGACATGACAACCCTCTACTGGGATGCCATGGAGAAAGCGCGTCAGGGGATCACCTCGGTGGAAGAGGCGCTTGCCAACGTACGGCGTGATGAATTTGATTCACGGCCACGCTGGATGTTTGAAGAGTTGGGACTCCGCTCACGCCAGTACGAAAAATCCGCCGCTTAAATCCACGCTGCGGGCGAAATCCTCCCTGTCCCTCCTTTTCCACCTGTAGCCAGTGGTAGCCAAAGGAGGGAACCTGAAAGCTCCCTTCGTCAGCGGTATCGGAAATCGCCTCATCTGCGCTGTAGCCCGCAGGCATATAGTGCCCTCCTGATAATTAAGGCTGAGCTAGAAGTTGCCGATAAATACCACACGCGAGAGGGAAGCGTAACACCTGCGTACTCCCTTTGCTGGGGCAGGAATAGACTTTGGGGCAGCAGGTTGCTTCGCAAATATTCACTACGAGTGATCAATTTGTAAGCACAGCACCCCTCGACGGACTGATGAACGAGACCGCATCGCGGATCGCAAGCGGCAGTGTTGATTGGAGGGTTTGGGTTTATGGGGTCTACTGATCAATACGTACTCTTCACCCTTGATGACCAGCGTTACTCGTTACCTCTCACCCAGGTCGAGAAGGTTATCCCCGCAGTGTACGTTACCCCCCTGCCCCAGGCGCCAGATATTGTCACCGGGATTATCGACGTGCACGGACGGGTGGTGCCAGTGGTAAATCTGCGACGACGTTTTCACCTTCCCGAGCGTCCGCTCGAACTGGCCGACCAGTTTATTATCGCCAACACCTCGCGACGGACTGTTGCCTTGACCGTCGATCTGGTTAGCGGCGTTATCAATATTCTGCAACAGGTGATTGTCCCATACAACGATATTCTTCCCTCGATTGCACACGTGGCTGGTGTGACGACACAAGAGGACGGAGTCATCCTCATTCATGACCTCGAGGCATGCCTGTCGTTTGACGAAGAGCGCGCCTTGGACGCCGTGTTACAAGCTGCCTAAACGTAGAGGTATGGCTACCACCGCTCTTCCCGATTCCCTGCTCTCACAAGTGAGCGAACTGATTGCCGCGCGTATGGGGTGGCATTTCCCCGCCGATCGCTGGCATGATCTCGAACGCGGGCTTCGTGCCGCTGCCCAGGATCTTGGGTTTACCGATGTCCAAACCTGTCTCGAATGGTTACCTACGGCTCTGCTTACCCAACAGCAGATCGCCATCCTCGCCGACCACTTCACTGTTGGTGAAACGTATTTCTTCCGCGAACAGCGGGCACTCGAAGTACTGACGACGCAGATTCTCCCTCAACTCACGCAAGCCCAGCAAACCGGCGAGCGCCGCCTTCGTATCTGGAGCGCAGCCTGTTGTACTGGCGAGGAACCCTATTCCATCGCTATCACGCTCGCAACAACACTGTCGTCTCTCTCCGACTGGCAGATCTCTATTATTGGTACAGACATCAACCCGCGATTTTTGCAGCGCGCAGCACAAGGGGTATATACAGAATGGTCCTTTCGCAACACTCCGGCGTGGATCAGGGAACGGTACTTTCAACGGACCGCTGACAATCAATTCGCCTTAAGTCCAGACATAAAACGGATGGTGACATTTTTCCCATTGAACCTCGCTGACGCAAAATTTCCCTCGCCGTTGCATGCGGCGTCGACGGTCGACGTCATCTTCTGTCGCAATGTCTTCATCTACTTTTCGCCGCAACGTGCACAGGCAGCCATTCTTAATTTTCATCGACTCCTCACTGATGGAGGTTGGCTGATCGTTAGCCCCAGTGAGGCATCATATCTTGCTCAGTCTCCGTTCAGCGTGATCTCCTTTCCTGGCATTATCGTCCATCGCAAGAGTACGCCTTCCGACGGACAAGCATTAAGAGCGGGGACTTTCTCTCAACCTGTGCCGCAGCGACTTGCCGCTGCCTTTCCTTCTCGACCAGCCTCGGACTCGCGTTCCCAAGTCGAGCCGGTGTCCGCTAAGCGAACCAAGACAAGCGAGCCCGCTGTTGCCACGGCACTCCCCTCGGCACCCACGGGCGTCGGCAAACTCGCCTCAGTGTCGGCTCCTTCCTCAGTGATCTACGAAGAAGCAAAAGCGCTGTACGAGCAAGGTCGCTATGCCGAGGTCAGCGAGAAATTACGCAGTTCACTCACGCGCCAGAGTGAGCAACACGCACCACTTGATCAAGGGGAAATGCTTCTGCTCATTCGCGCCTGCGCGAACCAAGGAGCATTTGACGAAGCTATCGTCTGGTGTCAGCGCGCAATCGCGGAGGATGCATTGAGCTCGCGCTTTTACTACCTGCTAGCAACGGTCCTTCTCGAACAAGGCCGGGAAGAGGAGGCCATGCTCGCTCTTAGACAAACGTTATATCTCGACGACAGGTTCGTCTTGGCTCATTTTACTTTAGGCAACCTTTCTCGTCGACAAAAGAACGTCAAAGCTACCCAGCGGCATTTTCATAACGCACTCACGCTACTGCGCCAGTATCAACCTGAGGAGATTCTTCCAGAATCTGAAGGGCTTACCGCTGGCAGGTTGTCTGCGCTCATCCGCACGATGTTGCCGAGCTAGACACAAGGAGTGAACAATGTATACGAATATCACGAGCACTTCTTCGCACCCACAGGACGCTTCTCGTATCGCTCCCATTGACTGGTCTGTGCTCCAGAAGCAAATGGTGCAACTGCAAGCAGCGACTCAGCAAGGCACTGCATTTACCGCAGAAGAGAAACTCGCGTTGCTGAGGACCCGCGCCCAGCAGCTCGCCCATCCTCTCGAAGAGATGGAGGCTGTCGGACTCCAACTCGAAATAGTAGAATTCCGCCTCGGCGAGGAACTCTATGCCCTTCCCTCTACCGCCGTCCGCGAAGTGTATCCGCTCAAGGGGCTCACTCCTCTCCCGTGTACGCCACCCTTCGTGCTCGGCATTATTAATATCCGTGGCCGGATACTGCCTGTCGTTGATCTGACCTCTCTGCTAGGTCTGACCAAGCAGCGCCTGTCTGAGCAAAGTACGGTCATCCTCATGAGGTCCGGAGATCTCGAAGTTGGCGTTGTCACCGATCTTGTCATTGGCGTCCGTAGCCTCCCGCTTGCAACAATCTATCCACCTCTCTCGACGTTGGCAAATTCGTGCGCATGCTACCTACAAGGGATTACCAGCGAAGGACTCGGGGTCATCGACGCGGCAAAACTGTTAAGTAGTATACGCCTGGGCAATGACGAGTAGCGCCTCCCGTACTTGTCCATTTTTCTCGTTGCACAGGGCTCTTGTACGTCTAAAGATTCGCGCGTTTCTCTCGATAATACATTCGAGGTCTGAAGGGGGTGCCACGATCTTCGTGAACGGTGTTAGTGCCCCGTGCCGATGCGACCGCCCTGTGGTTCTTAGGCTGCAGGTGCACTCAGCTTCATATAAAAGTAGATGTCCGCGCAAGCGCAACGGGGAGATAAAACCGTACCAGTGTAGCTGAGAGGAGACGATGAGCAGCGCCAACAATGATTTTTTTACTAAGTTGATCGCGACCTTTCGCTTGGAAGCTGATGAGCACCTCCAAGCTATGACCACTGGTCTCCTCGCTCTGGAAAAAGCGATAACTCCGGACGAACAGATACCAACTTTAGAGACTATTTTTCGCGAGGCCCACAGTCTTAAGGGTGCAGCGCGGGCGGTCAATCTCACAGAAGTCGAAGCCGTGTGCCAGGCATTAGAAGGCGTCTTTGCTCGCCTGAAACGCCAAGAATTGCATTTGGCTCCGGAGGATTTCGACAGCATTCATCGTGCGCTGGACACAGTGACCGCGCTATTGGCAGAACCCGACCAGCCACACGCCGCCGAGGTGACAGAGGCAGTGCACGAACTTGCACGCTTAGAGACGAATATGCAAACCAACGCCTCCTTGATAGTGACAGGAGCAACACCCATCCACGCTAACATAGAGATCACCCACTATACCTCGCCGATAAATCCTGAGCATCCGAACTTCGCGTTAACCTCTCCGCAGCCGGTACCTCTTTCACCCTCGCTCGATAACTCAATCGTTCCTGCCCCAACGACAGTTTTGCCTCTAAGCGAATCCCTCGCTCCGGGAGACCTTTCACACACGTTACAGTATAGTACCTCACACCCTGTGCGGTCCACTGCCACCGCGGATTTTCTTGGGAAACTAATCGCGACATTCCGCCTGGAAGCTGACGAACATCTCAAGGCGATGGTTGCCGGACTCCTTGCGTTAGAGAAAGCATCCGCTTCTGACGATCGGCAATCGCTCTTGGAAACGATCTTTCGCGAGGCGCATAGCCTCAAAGGCGCCGCTCGTGCCGTCGACTTGATTGATGTGGAAGCGGTATGCCAAGCCCTTGAAGGCGTGCTTGCGCGCCTGAAGCGTGGGGAGTTTCAGCTCTCCCCTGAAGGATTTGACGCTATTCATCAAGCTCTTGATACCATCGAGGTGCTTCTCAATGAACCCAATCAACCTCACGCGACACAAATCGCTGAGGCGGTCCAACGGTTAACCCGCTTGGAAACTGTAGAGGCTACAGCTGTCGACGAACCTACGTCCTCAACTCCGGTCGCGTCGTCGCTTTACGAAGCAGCTCTTCATCTCTCGTCTCAAGCCGAGACTGAGGTTTCATCATCTTCTTCGCCCTTGTCCCTCGCTTCCTCCTTGTCTCCACATCCCTCGATTCGTCGCCCCGGACCCACACCAGCTTCGCACGGGCAAGGGGAGAGCCGTGGAGATCAGCCGTCAGCGTCTGTGAAAGCTGTCACGGAAGAGACCGTGCGAGTAACAACGACCAAACTCGACTCGCTCTTCCTTCAAGTCGAGGAGATGCTTTCGGCCAAGCTCTCCGTCAATCAACACGCGACGGACCTCAAAGAAACGCTCGGGGTCCTTGTCGAGTGGCGAAAGGAATGGTCAAAGGTTTCTGCCGAAGTCCGCAAGTTGCAGCGCTTAATGGAAGCCAAAGAGGATTGGGCACAACAGGGGACGGCGTACTCACAAACAGTGCTGGCGCTTGTCGAGTTCATCTACTGGAATGAGCAGCAGGTCTTGGCGCTCGATAATCGTCTCAAAGGCTTGACCAAAGTGGCGGAACACGACCAACAAACGGTCGGAGCCCTCGTTGAGAGTTTGCTCGAAAATACTAAACGGGTCCTGATGATGCCGTTCTCCTCACTCCTCGAAATCTTTCCCAAGATGGTCCGCGATTTGTCACGCAGCCTCGGGAAAGAGGCAGAGTTATTGACACGTGGGAGTGAGGTCGAGATCGACAAACGCATCCTCGAAGAACTGAAAACTCCGCTCATCCACCTGCTCCGCAATAGCCTTGACCACGGTATCGAAACACCGGAAGTGCGAGCGCACTACGAGAAAGCACCCCGCGGGACCATCATCATTACCGTATCGCAGACCAGTGGCAATTCGGTCGAGATCCTCGTCTCTGACGATGGTGGAGGCATCGACTGCCGACACGTGGCCCAAGCTGCCGTGAAAAAAGGAATTCTCTCCGCCGAGGCCGCAGAACAACTTGATGAACAAGCCGCGCTCGCCCTAATTTTTCAATCTGAAGTCTCTACGAGTCCGATTGTGACAGACATCTCTGGCCGTGGGCTCGGAATGGCGATCGTGCGGGAAAAAATTGAAAAACTGGGAGGGCAAATCTCGGTCGAGACGCATCTGCATGAAGGAACCTCATTCCGCATTATTGTGCCTCTCACCCTGGCCACGTTTCGCGGCGTGTTTGTGGAGACTGCCGGCCGGACGTTTGTCATCCCGACAACTAGTATCGATCGCGTCACACGCATCAAACGGAGCGAACTAAAGACGATCGAAGGGAAAGAGGCGGTTATCATTGACGGACGCCCGATCGCCTTTCTGCATCTCGATACCCTCTTACAACTGCCATACAAGACTGTTCGCCCTACCGAAGAAGACACGTTTCTGGCTGTGATTCTTGGGGCGGCAGAGAAGCGGATCGCGTGTTGCGTTGATGAAGTAGAAAACGAACAAGAAGTGTTATTCAAGAGCCTCGGTACCTTTTTATCCCACGTCCCAAACGTAGCGGGGGCAACGGTCTTAGGATCAGGCAAAGTCATCCCAATCCTCCATGTCCCTGACCTCCTCAAAGGGGTCAGTGAAACCGGTAGATCTCGCACGATAACCTCCACTGTAGAGGGCGATAGCGAGATCCTCATGAAGTCCGTGCTGATTGCCGAAGATTCTGTTACCTCACGGATGCTTCTCAAGGGCATTCTCGAGTCAGCGGGGTATCGGGTAACCACAGCCGTCGATGGAATGGATGCTTTCTCCCTCCTCCAAAAGACACACTTTGATCTTGTCGTTTCAGATGTTGAAATGCCGCGCATGAATGGATTTGAACTCACAACGAAGGTCCGCAGTACCGAACCGCTGGCGCAGGTCCCGGTCGTCTTAGTGACCGGCCTCGATTCGCGTGAAGATCGCGAACGTGGCATCACTGCGGGTGCGGATGCGTATATTGTAAAAACCAGCTTTGATCAAAGCAACCTGCTGGATGTCGTGCAACGACTGATCTAAAAGAAGAGGAAGAAGTCACTATGGTTAACGTCCTGATCGTGGAAGATTCACCAGTGCAACAAGCGCTTATCGGGCATATTCTCAGCGCTGATCCCGAGGTCACCATCATTGGCACGGCCAATAATGGTGCTGAAGCGGTTGATTTCGTGACACGCCAGCGGCCAGATGTCATCACGATGGACCTCAACATGCCACAGATGAACGGGCTTGATGCCACACGACGCATTATGGAAACCATCCCAGTGCCGATCGTGATTGTCAGCGCCAATTGGGATCCACAAGAAGTTGCTACAACCTTTCGCGCGATGGAGGCAGGGGCCTTGGCCGGGGTCGAGAAACCACGCGGGTTGGGCCATAAAGACTTTGAAACGACTGCCCAGCAGTTAGTGCAGACGGTTAAACTTATGTCGGAAGTCAAGGTTGTGCGCCGGTGGCCGCGACGGCAGCTCGAGTCGCCCGCGCAACCCATTACTCCACCTCTGCCAGAACTGTCTCAACCTAGCACCACGATCAAACTGGTCGCGATAGGTGCCTCCACAGGGGGACCGCCGGTCCTGCAAACGCTGCTCTCTAGTCTCCCGAAAACCTTCCCGGTGCCGGTGCTCATTGTGCAACATATTGCTGTTGGCTTCCTTCCTGGCCTCGTCGAATGGTTAAGTCAAGCTACGGGTTTCGCAGTTCGTATTCCCGCACCTGGAGAGTTGCTCTTACCCGGGCACGCCTACCTCGCACCAGACGGTTGCCATCTTGCCGTAGAGCGTGGGCCACGGGCGGTGCTCAGCCAATCTCCTCCCGAAAGCAACCTGCGGCCTGCTGTCTCGCACCTGTTCCGTTCGGTCGCCGAGACACTGGGAAACCAGGCAGTAGGCGTGCTATTGACTGGTATGGGAAAAGACGGAGCCGCAGAGCTCAAGGTACTACGTGAGAGAGGAGCAATCACAATTGCTCAGGATAAGGAAAGCTCTGCCGTGCATGGCATGCCGGGAGAGGCTATTCAACTCGGAGCCGCAATGCATATCTTACCGCCGGAACGCATTGTTGAAGCGTTGGTAAAGCTTGTGTCAAAGCGTTAATGACATAGTGATGGAACGGGTAGAGAGTGAAGGAATGCCATGAGTAACGATGTCGAAATTTTGATCGTTGAAGACAGCCCCACACAAGCGGCACAGTTACGGCATATTCTGGAACAGCACGACTATCGCGTCTCTTTCGCGCGCAACGGTGTTGAAGCGTTGGCCGCCATTCGTGACCACCGACCCACGATCGTGATCAGCGACATCGTGATGCCAGAGATGGACGGGTACGAGCTCTGTCGGCGGATGAAAGAAGATCCAGCTATTGCCGACATCCCGATTATTCTATTGACGACCCTGAACGACTCCCGTGATGTAATTAAAGCCCTTGAGAATCGGGCGGACAACTTTATTACCAAGCCGTGTAACGAGCAGTTTCTCTTGTCGCGGCTGCAGTACATCTTAGCGAACCAACAGCTACGCAAGAACCCTCCGGCCGACGGCAGTATTGAAATCTTTTTCTCGGGACAAAAGTACCGTTTTACGTCCGACCCCAGGCAAATCATCGACCTCTTGCTCTCCACGTTCGACAATGCGATCCAAAAAAATCTGGAACTCGAACGCGCCAATCGCGACCAGGTCAAAAGCCAACTAGAACTGAAGAAACTCAACGAGCAACTTGAACAGCGGGTGAAAGAACGGACACGGAAACTGGCGATTTCGGAAGCGAATCACCGCCGGTTACTCGAACATAATGCCGACGCTATCATCGTAGTCGACCACGACGGCGTCGTCCACTTCGTCAACCCCGCTGCCGAAGCCTTATTAGAACGGCCAGCCGATGCCCTGCTTAATACGCCGCTGGCGTTCCCGATCTCGATTGGCAAAACCTCGGAGGTGGTCATTCCGCAGAAGACCGGTGATGTCGTCGTGGCCGAAATGCGTGGCGTGGAAACTACGTGGGAGGGCGAACCTGCAGTGATTGCGTCTTTGCGTGATATTACCGAACGCAAGCGCGCCGAAGAAACCTTGCAGAAAGCGAAAGAATCCGCCGAAGCTGCGGATCAAGCGAAGTCCGATTTCCTGGCCAACATGAGCCACGAAATTCGCACCCCGATGAACGGCATCTTGGGTATGATCGGGCTCTTGCTCGACTCTAAACTCGTACCGGAGCAACGCGAGCATGCCGAAACCGTCAAAGGCTGCGCTGAATCCCTCTTAGGTATTATCAACGAAATTCTCGACTTCTCGAAAATCGAGGGAGGTAAACTTGACCTCGAGGTCATTGACTTTGACCTGCACCCTGCCATTGAAGAAGTCGTCGAGATGTTCGCCAAACCGGCGGAGGATAAAAAGCTCGAACTCGCTAGTCTCATTTATCACGATGTCCCCTCCGCGCTCCGCGGTGACCCTGGACGTGTCCGGCAAGTCCTCAACAATATTGTCGGCAACGCTCTCAAGTTCACTGAACACGGTGAGGTAGTGCTGCGTGTCATGCTCATCAGCCAGACAGCGACCCATGCTATGGTCAAATTCGCTGTCTCCGATACCGGAATTGGAATTCCCCCAGAGCGCATGGATCGATTGTTTCAGACCTTCTCACAAGTTGATACCTCGTCAACTCGTAAGTACGGAGGGACGGGAATTGGTCTCGCAATCAGCAAGAAACTCACTGAACTCATGGGAGGCGAAATCGGGGTTGAAAGTGAATTAGGGAAGGGCAGTACCTTCTGGTTTACTGTTCCCTTTGAAAAACAGGCGCATGATTCTGTCCCAGTGAGTGCGCCGCGTGCCAATCTCAATGGCCTGCGTGCCCTCATCGTTGATGACAACCAGACGAATCGCACGATCCTCCGTCATCAATTGACCTCCTGGGGCATGAAGCCTCACACTGCCAAGGATGGCCACCAGGCGCTCGAGATGCTCGCCACGGCCGCAGAAGAAGATCGCGCCTACGATATTGCTATTCTCGACTTTCAAATGCCGGAAATGGACGGCCTCACTTTAGCTAGAGAGATCAGCAACAATCCCGCGCTAACAACCACACGGTTAGTGTTACTCACTTCGGTTGGGCGGCGCGGCGATGGCGAACGGGCACGGGATGTCGGGGTGGATGCCTACCTCACCAAGCCGGTTCGTCAGTCGCAGCTGTACGAATGTCTACGGACGGTGCTGGGGCAGCCTGCACGACCGGAAACACCACGTCCGGGACTAGTGACGCGTCATACCATCGCTGAGGCACAGCACCAGGTCCGTCCACGGATTCTCGTCGCCGAGGACAACCCAGTCAACCAAAAACTGATTGCGCGGCTCTTGGAAAAAATGGACTATCGGGCTGATGTCGCTGCTAATGGCTTGGAAGCCATTGATGCACTCGCACGCATCTCGTACGCGGCAGTCTTGATGGATTGTCAGATGCCAGAGATGGACGGGTTCGAGGCCACTGCCGAGATTCGCAACCGCGATCGTGAAAACGGGACGCATACTCCTATCATCGCAGTCACCGCACACGCCATGAAAGGTGACCGCGAGCGGTGTCTCGCGGCGGGCATGGACGACTACATCTCAAAGCCGGTCAAAGCTGAGGATTTGAAGACTACGCTCAACCGCTTCCTCAAACCGTCACGAGAGACATCTGCCACCATGGCTCCAATTGTACAGCCGACACAACCAGGAAGACGGCTGCCAATACCAACAGCACCGATTTTGTCTCCAGCGGAGGTTAACACACCCCTATCGCCTTCTGTCGTCGTCGATGTACTAGACCAAAAAGAGGTCCAGGCACGATCGGGGGAACCGCGACTTATCCCTGTCGAGGTCGTACCCACGCCAAGCCCAGGTCCTCACCTACACAGAGTTTTGGTGGCGGAAGATAATCCGGTCAATCAGAAACTCATCGTTCGTCTTCTAGAAAAGCTCGGACATAAGGCTGACGTGGCGGCAAATGGATTAGAGGCAGTTGAAGCTATATCCCGGCTTGGCTACAGCATTGTGTTGATGGACTGTCAGATGCCGGAAATGGACGGATTTGAAGCCACCGCGGAAATCCGTAAACGCGACCTCCAAGACGGAACCCATACGCCGGTCATCGCCGTCACTGCGCACGCCATGAAAGGAGACCGCGAGCGCTGTCTTGCAGCAGGGATGGACGACTACGTTTCTAAACCAGTACGGTCTGAGGATCTGAAAACCGCCCTCGACCGTTGGCTCCGAAGAATACCGCCACCACAGGTCGAAGGTCCCTCTCGATCCGCGACACCACCGGTATCGGTGCCGGTCAAAGAAGCATTTAACATGCGCGAAGCACTCGCCAGAGTTGACGGCGATAGGGAACTGCTGGGCGAAATGGCAGCGCTGTTTCTGGAAGAATATCCGCGCTTTTTAGCGCAAATCCAGGAGGCGATCAGCAAGAGAGATTCGTCAGCGCTCTCCTATGCGGCCCATACCCTTAAGGGATCAGTCGGGAATTTTGCTGCTGGCGCCGCTTTTGACGCAGCATTTACTCTCGAACGGATCGGTCGGCAAGGAGATTTGACCCAGGCCCCTGCCGCCTTGGCGTATTTAGAAACAACGCTTACGCAATTGATGCCCGCGTTGACCAAACTAACTGCGGAACTCCCCGTGTAAGAGGGAAAGCCCATAGGCTTTCTCGGTAGAACGGGCAGTAAATGTTTTCCCATATCTCCCGATACTGTCCATGAATGACGGTGAGTGGTGTCATCCCATTCGCCAGAGATCGAGGCATCTGATGGACAAATCTGCTACGCAACCGAAGTTCTTCGCCGCTCGCTCTCCTGTCGTGTTTCTCGGCATTGCCTGTCTATTTCCAATCGGCGCGACAATTCTTGATGTACTCCGGCATGGGCTGCCATTCTCAAGCGCCAATATCTTTGCAGTTCAAACGGCACAGCCGCTGCATTGGGTTATTGATGCGTTTCCCCTCCTTGTTCTGTTCCTCACCCAGATGCTCACACGAACGAAGCAGTTCTCTGCTGCTTCTCGTACTGCTGGTTCCGGCGAGACAAACACAACAAAATTAACACAAGCAGTGACAGAGCTCAAAGCGGATCTGGCCAAACAACGGCGAACCGAAGAAACACTACGGGCGAGCGAGGAGTTCTACCGTAACCTCGTAGAGAACGCCAATGATGGCATCGCCACGATCTCTTTGGACGGGACGCTGACCAGTGTCAACCGCGGCTTCGAGCTTATGCTCGGAAGGATGCGGGAAGAAATCGTTGGCAAGCACTACAGCACAATTTTGTCTATCTCTTCCCTCGGCCTTATTGAGGACCGTATTCGCCGTTTCCAAGCCGGAGAAAAGCTACCCTCGCTGTGTGAACTCGAACTGCTCCACCATAATGGCTCCGCGATACGTGTTGAAGCTCGCACCCGCGCGATTGCTGACAAGAGCGGAGCAGCGATCGGGTTTCAGGGCGTGTATCGTGACATCTCTAAACGCACAGCCATTTCTTCGCTGGCTGAATCCGATCCTGCCTCCCGTGCCGCATCACGCACCAACGCACAGCCTTCTTCCAGCGGTGGCCTTGGGGCGTCCTCCGTTTCACCAAAGACCGCGGTTCCGCCATGGTCTCAGTCACCCCAGCATCTTGAGACTAACACCGAAACGCACTATCCGGCCGGGTATTCGCCCCTCTCGCGAAGCACGTTTGCAACATCGACCCCTAGGGGACCACAAGACGGCGAGAGTCGTGTGACAGGTTCCCCACTGCTTACCAGCAGCGCCGCTATTTCGTCCTCCTCTTTCAGTGTCGCAGACTCGCCGACTACGCAGACGCTCGAAGTGCAAAGCGCCCCTTCCGCTTCTCCACAGTTCCGATTTACCGATGCTGCGTCAACCGTCTCAGGACCCTCTGGTGCCACGGCTTCGTTTTCCGAACCGTTGGCTTTCTCTCTGGGTGCATCCCCGTTCACCGCGACCGCAGACCGTCACAAGAAAGAGGACCGGCAGGCCAAAGTCGTACCCTTCCCTACCACGTCTGCTCAGGGAGCCCACACTCCCCCAAAACTCGGGAGTGCCGACTCCCAACAGATGCTGAATCTCAACGAAGCGCTTGATCGTGTTGATGGAGATCGCGAATTGCTCCGTGAGATGGCCGGCGTCTTTTTGGACGAGTACCCACTCTTGTTAGTCACAATGCAAGATGCCCTCTCGCATGGAAACGCGCAAACGCTCACCTATGCGGTCCACACGTTGAAAGGGTCGGTAGCAAACTTCGCCGCCACTAACGCGTTTGAGGCCGCACTTAAATTGGAGAAAATTGGACGACAAGGCAATCTGACCCAGGCAAAGACTGCCCTGGCTGAGCTGGAAGCGGAGCTTGCTCGCCTCGCTCCACTTCTTACGACACTGAAGATGGAAGCGGCTGCCTAGACACGGGACCATCAACTCGCCCGACCTCGAGTTATTTACAACAAAGTGTGACATGACTAGTTTCATTGTCTCTGTATTGCCCATTGTCTGTACCCGCGGACCGCGTCAGTTCTGCTCTCAACGACCCCTTGCTCCGTCCACAAGGATTTCGAAGGAAGTTTTTCGCTTATGCCAGGGGAAGAATTAGTGTCTCTTACAGACACCACCAAACCGATGACGGCAACTCTACCCGTGATTCTCACTCTTCTGCTTGGTATTGTATCCGTTGCGGTAGCCACAACTTGCTATCTCTTTACTGCATCCATGCTCTTTTCCGGCCTCGCCTGTTGTATTGTTCTCGTTGTGGGAGGACTTTTTTTTGCTTTGCAATCGCCAAGGAGCTACCATCAGGATAAAAAACTGAAAAAACGAATTCCGTCGGGGCTCCTTCCTGTCACTCTTCGACAGACTTCATCATCAGCACACACTGCGCCGTTCTCCAGCCCTCATGTCTCATTGCAGCGCCAGCCGGTCAGCGCCAGCACTTTTGACCTTTCGGTATCTCCATTAATCGACTTCAATCTGCGCACGACTGTGGAGGAAACAGTTTCTCGTTTCTCCGCCATAGCCCAGGAGAAAGGCGTCGAACTCTCTTGCCTCTTTTCCTCTGACAGCCCCACGCCATTTCGTGGCGACCCTGGCGACCTCCGGCTTATCCTGATGAATTTAATCGACTCTGCGCTCACCACCATCACTCATGGTGAAGTTGTCGTTCGCGGCGTCCTCCAACAACAGACGGCAACCCATGCGACTTTTCGCTTTTCTGTCTCTCGTCTGGGTCAGACGCCCTCGACTTCTGTAATATCACCACTTCCCAACAACAATGCAGCTCCGCTTTCTCCCTCTCAGGAGGAAGCAGGAATCGCGATTAGCAAACAATTGGTAAAAACTTGGGGCGGACAACTGGAAATCGAGAACAGCCCAGACCAGAGTACGACAATCTGGTTTACTGTCACCCTCGAGAAACAACCACCCAAGGTTTTTTCCGATGTTCCACAACGTACTAGTCTCGCCGGAATACGCTTGCTCCTCGTCGGGAACACCGTCTCTTTGTCAGATGAGGATGCCGTCGCGTGGGGACTGACTAGCCACTGCGTCCCACGCTCTGCGTTCACATTGTCGATCCTGACCACCGCTGTTCGGGAAAACCGGCCCTACGATGTTGTGCTATTTGACTGCCAAGGACTTGAGGCCGAAGTGCTTGCGCTTGCCTCTCGTGTGCGGGCCGCCGAGACACTCGCAGCGGTACGACTGGTGTTTATGACCACTAGCGGGAAAAAAGGCGATGCGCATCAGGTTCGCCAAGCAGGATTCGATGCCTACCTAACACAGCCGGTCTCCTCTCCCTTGCTTTTTGAGTGTCTGGCAACCATCCTTGGTCAACCACCGCAGATTCACGCGCCCCACCGCCCGCTTGTCACTCGCTATACTCTGGCAGAAGCGCGTACACGCGGACGCTCGCGTATCTTAGTGGTTGAAAGCAGCCTCTCCGAGCAAAAACAGGCAGTACGGATCGTTGAGGAATTGGGTTACCGCGCCGACCTCGCCACAACGGCACGCGAAGCCATTGAAGCGCATTCTCGCCTTCCCTATACTGCTGTCTTGCTTCCGAGCCAAATGCCGGGGATTGATGGCATCGCCGTGGCCCTCCACATTCGTCAATACGACCGCCAAGAAGGAACACATACGCTACTGATCGGTGTCCTCCAATCACCACATGAGCACGAATCGGCACAATGCCTCGCTGTCGGCATGGATGCGATTCTCGTGAAACCGCTGTGCTCCGCCAATCTCAGGGCTACTTTGGATCAGTCCACAACTCCTCGGTCAGAACAGCGAACTTCCCTTGCAGGTTTGCCATCGAAAGAAGACGAAGCGCAAGAAGTGGACTTGCATGCAGCATTGGCTCGCGTCGACGGTGATAAGGAATTATTTGATGAGATGACAGCCCTGTTTATCGAAGAATCCCCAAAGGCACTTAGCAAAATGCACGAGGCCATCACACGCCAAGATCCCCAAGCACTAGTATATAGCGCTAATGCACTGAAAGGCGCGTTAGGAAACTTCGCCGCTACGAAAGCTATCGACACGGCCCTCCGTCTTGAACTCATGGGTCGTCGCGGTGACCTCTCTCAGGCCTACTCGGCACTGAACGATCTCGAAAAACAGCTGGCACGGTTACAGGCGTTGTTGGCTGATTTTCGCCTGCACGCCGCAGCCTAGAGGAGTTTTCACCCGGAGGTTTATCTTGTGAGCGAGACAACGCCTATCGATTCGAGCGACAATCTCGTGCTCGCTGAACAAGTAAGAATATTGTTTGCAAACGCTCAAGCCTCGAACCTGGCTCTCTTTGTTGTTGCGATAGTAATGGCGTTGGCGCTCTGGGGTCTTATCCCTCACTGGGTCTTCCTAAGCTGGATGACGCTTGCTCTCACTGTCGCAACAGCTTGGTTTGTTTTGGCCCGCCGCTATCACCAAGATAGTGACGATAAGGCGCATTTGCAGTCATGGTATCGATTGGGGTTAGGCGCAGCAATCGGTATCGGCTTGGTGTGGGTGCTAGTTCCTGTCTTGTTCCTGCCATATCTTTCTGGTGATGAACGCACCTTCATTATGGTTATCCTTATCAGTAGGACGGCTGCTGCTACCACAACGTTCTCGACAATCATGCCGGCGATTTGGCTCTCGGTTCTCCCGATGCCCATTGCCCTCCTCCTTGTGCTCCTCTGGCAATTCAGTGCTACCTCAGTATGGCTTGCAGTCTTGACCGGGCTTTTTGTCCTTTTATCTATTCGCACAGCAAAAACCTTCAACGCCGCTATCGTTTCTTCCTTACACTTACAGTTTTCCCTCCGTGGCGAGAAAGAAAAAGCCGATCACCTCAATGCCGATCTCTTTCGTAAAATCAACGATCGTCAACTTACTGAAGAGCAATTACGCACTGGCGTACAGATTTTGACAGACTCAACCGGGCAGATTATGCGGTCCCTGGCACAACTGCTCACCAGCACTTCGCAAACTGCCGCTGCAGTTACACAAACTGCCACTACCATCGAAGAGGTCAAGCAGACGGCATATATCGCCGGGCAAAAGGCTAAGGACGTATCCTCAGACGCGCAACAGGCAGCTTCAGTCTCCAAGGCCGGCGAACAAGCAACCGATGCGGCATTATCTGGACTCCAACAGGCTAGTCAGCAGATAGAGTCTATTGCGCACAGGGTTATTAAGCTGGGCGAACACAGCCATGCCATCGGCACAATTGTCGATTCGGTTAATGAATTAGCAGAGCAATCAAATCTCCTTGCAGTCAACGCTGCCATCGAGGCCGCCAAAGCAGGAGAGCATGGCAAAGGCTTTGCCGTCGTCGCCCACGAAGTGAAAAACCTTGCTCAGCAATCAAAACGCGCAACAGCACAGGTGAAAGATATTCTCCAGGAAATCCAACGTGCCGCCCGCGCTGCCGTCGCAGTCACAGAACAAGGCATGCAGGCAATCGAAACCGGGGTCTCGCGTTCGATCGAAGCCCATCAATCAATTAAGGAGCTCTCGCAAAGCATGACCAGGTCCGCACAGTCTGTGACGCAAATTGCCCTTTCAAGTCACGAGCAACTGGTAGGCATGGATCAAGTGGCCCAAGCGATGAACAGCGTGAAACAGGCGGCAACACAAAACGTCGAAGGGATGCGTCAGATCGAAAAAGCCGCGCAACGACTCCACGAAGTTGGACAGACACTGAAAGGGTTGGTTGCCCACAAAGGGGACGTGGACTCCGGCATTGCCAACAAACAAGAACTGAAATCAGCGGCGTGAGGTAAAGATCAGACCGGCCACTCCTCTAGCCGATACGACATATCCCAAAAAAGATACTCATAGCGAGCACTCGTCGAAAAGATTTCTTGTAAGCGCTCATCACTTGGAGTTCCATTAAGCGAGTCGAGCAGCTCACGTAACCATCCCGTGAGCGCGGCAAACTCTGGGGACGCATACATCTCAATCCATTGGCTATAGAACGGGGCAGAGGTCGGCTTTCCACGCGTCGCGAGCAACTGACCGATTTCACTGTATCCCCACTGACAGGGGAGTAAAGCGGTAACGACCTCGGCCAGATCGCCTAATGCGGCAATGCACACTAGGTGGCGTGTATAGGCATGGGTGGTAGGAGCGGCCTTGGTGTTTGCCAACGCTTCGGCACTGATGCCGCATTGCGTAGCAAAGTCCCGATGGAGCGCCATCTCGCGGTTTAGCGTAGCGTCAAGCAAATTGGCAAAGCGCCCCATTGTATCCAGATCCGGAGCCTTCGCCGTAGCCAGCGCAAGCAAGCGACTGTATTCGATCAGGAACACATAATCTTGACACATGTAGAAGCGAAAATTTTCTAGCGGTAAAGTGCCGTTCCCCAAGCGTGTCACAAAGGGATGGCTAATGATTTTCTGCCAAATGGGAGCCGCCGCGTGATGCAGTCGTTCAGTTAGTTTCATGATAGTTCTCAGCTCCCAGTCCTCAGTGTTCCGTTGTCAGTTCCTGAGGACTTTTGCAACTGACGACTGATTACTGATGACAGACGACTATAGACGTGCTTCTTTAACTGACGACTGACTACTGATGACTTCATCTACGGTTACCCCACCGATACGATTTGTAAGTGAAAGAAGCGCAAGACTGCAGCCAAGATAAAAAATGCTACCGTAATGTACTCACCATAGCTCCCGTTGTGAATAACGCCTAAACGCCAGCGCCAGTTCGGTAGCAGCAGCGGCACCCCACCAACAGTAAACAGGTCTGCACCGATATGAAACAAGGCACCAGCAAACCACCAGCTAGCTAAGGTTCCCCATGGGGTTTGTTGTGACCATAGTGTCCATAGGGCCAAGGCCCAAGGCCACGGCCAATGCGACACGCCTCGATGGGGAAGGCCAATCTTTTCAATCCGATCAGGAAGCGTCCCGCCTAATACAGCGGCTGCCACTTGCACAGGCGATGCACCAAACAAGATTGCGCCAGAAGCGGCCATGAGTCGGTGTGATGGTCCAGTCATAAAGAGGTAAGCGGTCAGCTATCAGCTATTAGCTATCAGCTTCTAAAGAAATCTTGAAGTCTGCCCCTTTTGGCTGACCGCTGATAGCTGACCGCTTCCTCCAAGTTTACCGTTTTTGCAGGTACAGAAGAAACTCTTTGTTGCCTTTGGGACCAAGCAGCGGAGACTCTATGATGCCCTTCACTTCGATATTCCATGCCTCGGCCTGCACGCGGAGACGATCCACAACCTCGGTGTGCAATGCGGGATCTCGCACCACCCCACCTTTCCCTACTTTTCCCTTCCCGACCTCGAATTGCGGTTTCACCAACGCCACAATTTTTCCCAGTGGTGCGATGACCTCGATAACCTTGGGAATGACTAAGGCAAGAGAAATAAAGGAGGCATCAATCACAGCAAGAGTTGGCACTTCGCCAAGTATGCTGGGGTCGAGGGTGCGGATATTCGTCCGTTCGATGGACACCACCCGCGGATCTTGGCGCAACGACCAGGCGAGTTGCCCATAGCCCACATCGACGGCAAATACCTTGCGTGCTCCATGTTGGAGCAAACAATCAGTGAATCCTCCGGTAGAAGCACCGACGTCAAGTGCCACGACACCGTATACATCAAGGGAAAACTCGCGCAGCGCTGCGGCGATTTTCTGTCCGCCACGACTCACATACGGAGACCGAGCTTCATCTTTGACACGCACGCGAGCGGCCGCCGCAACAAGCGTTCCAGGTTTATCGATACGCTGGTCATTCACGATGACTGCACCAGCCATGATCAATCGCCGTGCCTGCTCTCGACTGGTAGCTAGTCCCTGTTCGACGAGGAGATGATCGAGACGCTTACGTTCTGCCACACTTACGATTGTACTGCGCGTTCAACAACAAATTTAGCGATCTGCCGCAGCGGTTCGGCCTTAACCCCCAACGGCTGAAGCGCTGCGAGGGCTTCCTCCAGTAGCTCGCCAGCACGCACTTTGGCCTTGGCCATTCCCACTGCCGCAGGGTATGTCACTTTATGTAATTCCGCGTCGCGCCCTTCACGTTTCCCAGTCTTTGCCGTCCCACCCTCAATATCGAGGATATCGTCCGCCACCTGGAACGCGAGGCCGATCGCCATACCATAACGGTCTAAGCGCGCGAACTGCGGCGGCGGCGCCCCACCAACCAGCGCACCCGCCCGAACTGACGCTCGTAGAAGCGCTGCAGTCTTACGCGTATGAATGGACTCGACTAACGCTTTGGTAGGTTTTTTGTCTTCCGCTTCGATGTCGGCCACCTGTCCGCCCACCATCCCCCCAGCCCCTGCGCCCAGAGCAATTTCCTGCAACGCACGGATGGCTGCTGTGCGGTCTTGTCCCGGACGGAGGGCAGCCTCCGCCATCACGCGGAAGGCTTCAGTGAGGAGCCCATCACCCGCAAGGACCGCTACTCCTTCACCAAACACAATGTGATTCGTCGGTTTGCCACGGCGCAGGTCATCGTCATCCATCGCCGGCAGATCGTCGTGCACTAGCGAGTACGAGTGAATCATCTCCAACGCACAGGCGAACGGCAGCACACGGGCAGCAGAAGCGCCCACCGCTTCTCCGCTCGCAAGCGCGAGAATCGGGCGCACACGTTTCCCGCCGGAAAACAAACTGTAGCGCATCGCTTTGTCGAGGGTGCGGGGGACGGCCTTGCCCGCGGGAAGTAACTTGTCTAATGCGCGATCGACCAATTGGCTGCGCTCATCCAGGTATTGTTGTAGATTCACTGTTCGTCTTCGTCTTCCGTTAGTGGTTCTAGTTGAAACAGCCCGCTCGTGTCCTGCGTAAGCACTTCAACTCGCTTCTCGACTTCGGTAAGTTTCGTTCCTAAATGGCGCACGAGTGCCACCCCATCCTCGTAGGCGGCCAATGCTTCCTCCAACGATAAATCTCCACGTTCCAATTTACCGACGATCATCTCCAGGGCCTGAAGCGCATCTTCAAATTTTGCTGGTGGCTTTTGCATTTACCTGCTTACCTCCTCGATGACAGCTCGTGCCTCTCCTTTCGCGAAGGTTAGACGTACAGAATCACCAGAAGTGAGAGTCGCCGCATCCGTGACAATATGTCCGTCAGGGATGGTCCGCGTTAAACTATAACCACGGCCGAGGACGGCGAGCGGGCTTAGACTATTGAGTGCCGCGGTGAGTTCTTGCCAGCGACTGCGCGTTTGTTCCCGCCGTCGCGTCACGGCTGCTATCAGGCGAGCGACGCTGGCACGTAACTGCTCGCGCTTTGCGGCAACTGTCGGTTGCGGGTCGCGCAGTCGTTGTCGCGAATGTGCGATCGCATCCTGCCGGTGCAAGAGAAATCGGGACATCGCAGCAAAGAGCGCCTGGTACTGATCCTCAACCTGGGTACGTAACGCTTCCCACTGCGGCATCACCATTTCTGCGGCGGCTGTCGGTGTGGGCGCACGGCAGTCGGCAACCAAGTCGGCAATGCTCAGATCAATCTCGTGCCCAACAGCCGCAACCACTGGCATCGCCGAAGCCGCGATCGCTCGTGCCACCACTTCTTCATTGAACGCGCTCAAATCTTCGCGTGAGCCACCGCCACGTCCGACAATGAGAACTTCGACTTCGCCATGCTCGTTTAACTCGCGAATGCTAGCGGCAACCTCAACCCCTGCTCCAATTCCCTGTACTTTCGTGGGGCGGACAATAACACGCGTATACGGACAGCGCTGATAGAGAATCGTCAGCATATCGTGAATGGCCGCCCCCGTGAGTGCAGTTACAATCCCGATACAGCGCGGGAAAAATGGTAACGGACGTTTGCGTTCCGCGGCAAACAGTCCTTCTGCCGCTAACGCTGCCTTGAGTTGCTCAAGCGCGAGTTGTTGGGCACCGACTCCACGCGGCTCCATGACCGACACATACAACTGCAAGTCCCCACGTGCAGAGTACACACTCACGCGCCCTCGCACGATCACTTCGAGTCCATCTTCCGGGCGAAAGCGTAACAGCCCAGCGTAGCTGCGAAACATCACCGCTTTGACTTGGCTCCCTTCATCTTTAAGCGTGAAATAGAGATGCCCCGACGAGGGAGCACGGAAACTAGAGAGCTCTCCGACTACCCACACATCCTTGAACTCTTCTTCCAATCGGTCACGGATCTGCGAGGTTAAATCGGAGATTGTCAGCACATTGGGGCGATCAAGCCATGCCGGGATCGTGGACATGGCGTGCCTTGTAACAGAGAGATCGGCGGACGGGCAAGGCCCTAACGAAAGATGAGGAAACAGGGAAAAGGGGAAAACGGCGAAAAGGTCAAAAGGGGAAAAGGAGAATGCCTTTTTCGACTCCCAGACCCCTAGACTTCTAGACTCTCAGACTCCATTTTCCCTTTTCCCCATCTCCCCCTGGTATTTTATTTAGTCGGTGCAGTCGCGACGGCAGTCTTCTTTTTGTACGTTTCCCACGATTTGAGGACTTGCATGGCCCGATCAAGCTGCGGGTCTTTCCCCAGTTCGCCCTCTTTTACTTCTGGGGCTTTTTCTGCTTTCTCGCCGCCTTCTTCTTTGCTGGTTGGCTCCTGAGTCTCAGAGGAAGGAGTGGACTCCTTCTTGTCGTCAAACTCCGACTTGTTTTTGTCAGTTGTACCGTGTGTCGGCCGATTAAAATGGCCGCGCAAGTTTTCTTCACGAATTTCTCGTTGCGTCCGTTCACCTTGCGCAGGCGGAGCGTTATCGACGGCAACGTCGGGCGTAATACCCGTCACTTGAATCGAGCGTCCGCTCGGCGTGAAATACATAGCGGTGGTTAAACGCAAGGCCGCGCCACTCTCGATCGGTAAAATTGTCTGCACAGAGCCCTTGCCGAAGGTTTTCGTTCCGACCACCACCGCACGTCCGTGATCTTGCAGCGCGCCAGCCACAATTTCCGAGGCGCTGGCACTGCCGCCGTTGACAATCACCACCAACGGCATCTCGGTGTACCCACCGGGGTGAGCAAAATACTTCTGCTTTTGATTGTCGAGGCGGCCTTCGGTATACACAATCAGTCCAGAATCGAGGAAAGTGTCAGATACCTTGACCGCTTGGCTAAGGAGTCCTCCTGGATCGTTGCGTAAATCAACTACGAGGCCTTCGAGTTTACTGTTCTCTTGTGCCAATTTACTCAAAGCCGCATCGAGGTCACTTCCGGTGCGATCTTGGAACTGCGTAATACGAACATAGCCGTAGCCTTTCTCCAGGCTTTTCGATTTGACGCTCTGAATTTTGATAACTTCCCGAGTCAGGTGAAACTCAATGAGTCGCGGCGTACCTTCGCGACGCAGCGAGACAGTGATTTTACTCCCCCGTGGACCACGCATCTTCTTCACCGCATCGACGAGGCTCATATCCTTAGTCAGTTCGCCTTCAATCTTGATGATCTGGTCTCCGGCTTTGACTCCGGCGCGGTAGGCAGGCGTATCTTCGATAGGCGAGACGACCGTGAGGACGCCGTCACGAACAGTGATCTCGATCCCAAGACCGCCAAAACTTCCTTCGGTATCAACTTGCAGCTCTTTGTACGATTCTGGAGTTAAATAGGAACTATGCGGATCGAGCGCCGCAAGCATGCCGTTAATGGCACCATCAATTAATTTCTGCGTGCCGACCTCTTCGACGTAGTTTTTCTGTACGACGGCTAATACACTGGTAAACGCCTCAAGCCCTTCGTACGGATCACGCCCTCCTGCTGACACCTTCTGCAGCCCTTGTCCGCCGAAGTAGCCAATACCCATTAAACCGACACAAAAAAGAATCCTTACCAACGTTCCACGTTGCCGTTGTTGCATAAGACTCCCTATTGAACTGAAGAGACTCCCCAGGTTCTATGAATTGTGAATTGTTTTTTACTGTACCATACTTTTGGTGAGCTGCGGTATGGGGTTCGCGAAGACCGACGCGCCAACCGCATAGCAAACCTTACTCTTTACGGTCCCAAACTTAAGAGATTATCTTAAAAGTCCCGTAGAGCCGTTATATGTCACATTTCTACAAAATGCACCACTTCCTTTGAGGCTACAGGCAAAAGTCACGCAACTCCGCAAATCGCTAGAGCGTCTAAAGCGATTCTGAGCAACGGCAGAACGTACTCTTCGTTGACAATGAAATTGAAAATCATTATCATTTGACTTTATGAAGACCCTGGCAGATCTTGTTCCTTCGCAGGAAGGCCGCATTCATTTCATTACTGGTGTGGATGGCCTCACGCAACGTCTCTTCGAGATGGGTTTCACGCCTGGCCAATCTGTACAGGTGGTCAGGTTTGCGCCACTTGGGGATCCGATGCAGATACGAATTCGTGGCTTCAATATCGCGTTGCGCCGCAACGAAGCTCGCCGCGTCGTTCTTGATCCAGCATAATGCGAGGCATGAATAGTCATGGCCGCAACGGCCTCTCGTACCGCTACTCCCATCAATAGCACTGCTCCGCTTTCGCATCGGTCGATTGAACAACGCTATCTTATTGCGGTCATCGGCAATCCTAATACCGGCAAGACCACGCTCTTTAATGCCCTTACCGGTCTAAGCCAACATACCGGTAACTATCCTGGTGTGACAGTTGAAAGTGCACTGGGTGAATTGGTGATCGACGGTGACCACTTTCTTGCTGTCGATCTCCCTGGTACCTACTCATTGGCTCCCCGTGCACCAGATGAGATGCTCGCCGTCAGTGTGCTGGTCGGGTATGGCAAAGACATTCCTGCCCCAGACGCTGTGCTCTGTGTCCTAGATGCCACCAATCTCGACCGCAATCTTTATTTGCTCACACAAGTCATAGAAACAGGCAGACCCGTAGTAGTCGCTTTAACAATGATGGACCTTGCCCAGAAGCAAGGGATGTACATTGACATCGCTGCGTTACAGCAGCGACTCGGCGTCCCGGTTATGTCGGTCCATGCTGCTCGACGTGTAGGGCTATCCGCGCTTCAACAAGCTTTACACCAGACAATACAATCCCACGTCCCTCCTACTCCGCTCGTTCAACTCCCTGATACATTTGCCCACGAGGTTGACACGGTCGAAGTTGCGCTTGCCAGCGGGCAACGCCAATTGCCACGGTTTCTCATCGAACGTTTGCTCATCGATGCCGGGGGGTCGATTGAGCAGGAGCTCACGCGTCAATTCGGAGAGAGTATCATCGCTACTATTCGCGCTGCACGGGGGCGACTGGGTACGACAAACCCCTCACTTCCGCAGATCGAAACTCAGGCCCGTTATCAATGGATTACCGAAACCATGTCGGCAGTGGTCCGTCAGCACCTCACTACGAGTTTTACTTGGGCAGATCGCCTCGACGAGATTGTCACCCATAAGTTCTGGGGTCTGTTGATCTTCCTTCTGGCAATGGCCTTTACCTTTCAGTCTATTTTCTCTTGGGCAACACCGATTATGGATCTCATCGAAGGCACGTTTTCGCTCCTCGGAGCAAAAGTACGCCCCTTATTCCCTGACGGTCCACTGCAGAGCCTTCTCGTCGATGGGGTTATTGGTGGCGTCGGTGCAGTCATCACCTTTGTTCCGCAAATTGCCATTTTGTTCGGCCTCATTGCCATTCTCGAAGACTCTGGCTACATGGCGCGCGCTGCATTTCTGATGGATCGCATTATGGCAAGCTTTGGTCTCTCAGGGCGCAGCTTCATTCCATTGCTGTCTTCATTCGCCTGTGCAGTGCCGGGCATCATGTCGACCCGCTCGATCGATAATCATCGTGATCGCATTGCCACGATTCTCATTGCACCACTGATGAGCTGTAGCGCACGGCTACCGGTGTATGTCCTCTTTATCTCAGCGTTCATTCCCAACCAGACGATCTGGGGCGTTGTGGGACTGCAAGGGCTCACTCTGTTTGTGATGTACTCCCTCGGCTTAATTGTTGCGCCACCAGTCGCGCTGTTACTGAAACGGACCATGTTGCGCGGAGAGGCTGTCCCATTTTTGCTTGAACTCCCGCCGTTCAAAATCCCGGCGTGGCAGGTGGTTCTCTTTCGGATGTACGACCGCAGCCTGGCGTTTCTCCGACGTGCCGGAACAATCATCTTGGCAACAACCATTCTTGTATGGGCTTTGTCATACTATCCCACTCAGACCACCACGACTGTAGCATTTCGTGCCCGGCACGCCACCGCTGCTCCTGAAGAACAAGCACGCTTAGCAACCGCAGAAGCCGGCGAACGGTTGCGAGGAAGTTATCTCGGCCAAGCCGGGCATGCGATTGAACCGTTCGTTCGTCCATTAGGCTGGGATTGGAAGATCGGTATGGCGACGCTCGCCAGTTTTCCTGCACGAGAAGTGATCATCGCAGCACTTGGGACGATCTACAATCTCGGCAACAAACAGAACGAGGAGAGTGTCGAGTTGCGCAGTGCGATGCAAGCCGAACGTCGGCCCGATGGCCGACTGGTATATACACCGCTTGTCGCGCTTTCGGTCATGGTATTCTTTGCGTTGTGCTGTCAGTGCGGTGCCACACTGGCGACGATCAAACGTGAAACCGGCTCCTGGGGTTACGCCGCCTTTACTTTTGTGTATATGACTAGCTTGGCGTATCTAGGAGCGTTGTTGGTATATCAGATGGGAAGTCGGATAATCGGATAGTTCAAAGTTTAAGGTTTTAAGGTTCAAGGTCTATAAGAAAAAAAAGAATCTCGCATTTCTGGTTTCACGCAGTACGTAACACGTATCACTCCTTACTGCTTACTGAAAAAATATGGACACCCAAACCCTTATTATTCTCATCGTCATCGCCGGTGCCGCACTGTATGTGAGCCGTTTTCTGTGGCCAGCCCGCAAGCAAAAATCTGGCTGCAGTTCATGTCCACAGAATCAGAACCGGGCGGATGATTATGTGTGAAGAACAATAGGCTTCAGGCCAAAGGCCGTAGGCTGAAGGGCCTACCCCCTTTCCCTATAACCTGCAGCCTACTGGCTACTGACGTCGTCCCTGAAAAAGTCGTTTTTGGTTAATACCTGACTAATAACATACTGTGAAGGGTCATTTTTGCCGCGGTTTGGGGGCCTTTGGTATCTCCAATCGATGACGAAAGCAAGAGACAAGTCAGTGTGAAATTGCCAGCAATTGGGCACAAGGGAGCAAAACCTGGTGAAATCCAGAGGCGATTTTTCAACAACTATTCAGCATTTCTAATAAATTAGGCACTTTTTCAGGGCCGACT